>Ga0105046_10001216_pt1 | contig 39245 bp, 23 predicted proteins | sample MAT03_FD_78385 | JGI IMG/M metagenome (GOLD analysis project Ga0105046, IMG submission 78385) | Freshwater microbial communities from Lake Fryxell liftoff mats and glacier meltwater in Antarctica - MAT-03 (megahit assembly) | ecosystem: Environmental > Aquatic > Freshwater > Ice > Liftoff... | reverse complement strand
GGCTGCAACTTCCCCATGGGCCCCCTCAACCTCGCCGACTTCATCGGCCTCGACACCTGCGTCCACATCATGAACGTGCTCGCCGACGGCCTCAACAACGACCGCTACCGCGCCTGCCCGCTGCTCAAGCAGTATGTCACGGCCGGCCGCCTCGGCGTTAAGAGCGGCCAAGGCGTGTTCATGTACAACAAGTAAACAGAAAGCCTTTGCGATTTTTCGGTCCTGCCCTGCGCCCCTCACGGGGTCCGTTGCCGCTTGGAGAAGTAGATGCGGCTCCTTGTCCGGAAGGTCTATCGCGCGTTCCCCGAGCTCGACTCGTACTCCGACGAGCAGTGCTCGCGGTTCGTCCACGCCGCCAAGCGTGGTATTTGGCGCAAACTTTTTCGGTACGGTTTGCTCGGCACGGCCCTTGTTTTGATCATGCTGGCGGTGCTGTTCTTGAGCGCGATGGCCGCGATGGCCGCGCCGTTTCCACCCAAATCGCCCTTCTGGTGGTATGAGTCCGTTGGCGTCCTCGTGCTCATCGCCATGGGGATCCCTTCGCTCGCGCTCGTGTGGTATTTCCGCGATTGGATGCTGCGCCGACGGATCGGGTTCGTTCTCCGGTCTCGCGGCCGTTGTGGGGGCTGTGGGTATTCGCTCATCGGTCTTCCAGTCAGCGCCAACGCCACAGTGGTGTGCCCGGAATGCGGGTTTGATTGCAAGGTTGACGAGGCGATTGGAGAGTTGACCATTGACGAAGCGGGTCGACGCCGGTTTACGCCGGGCAATACGGTGGTGACGAGACTCTCCCGCCGGGCTCAAAGAGACGTCCTGCGACGGCGGAGGAACATCGGCCGGGTGCTGCGGCGGACTGGGATCGCCCTCGCGCTGAGCGTGATGACGCTTGGTGTCTGCCTCGGTGTTCATGAGTGGCGGATTCGGGCGCAGGCAGAGGTGGCCGAGGCCAATAGGCCGTCGAGTTCCGCTTTCGTGGCGTTGTACCGCTCGACGAGTTCCGGGAACGATGTAATCGGAGAGACGGCGCTCGATCGGCTTCTCGCTGCCTCAGCCAACGCCGACAGGCTCGAAGCAGCGTTCATGACCAAGCTAGACCTTTCGGTTATCGCAGCGCTGGGCAACGGCGGCGTTGCATTCCGTGTCGGAAGCAGCTCGACGGAGGGGCTTCGCTCAATCGCTGATCCAAGCTCAGCGTTGGCTTGGTCCGTGCGAGTGATCGATGATCTCGCTGGCCGTGGAGTGAATGCTGATCTTGATGCGATCGAGAATGCACCGCATCGGCTCGTGAACCACATCGTGCTGCCAGGTATTCCCTTATGGCACACGCCTGCTCCGGAGCTGGGACCGCTCCAGTCTATGAATGACCGTGGCTTTGCGCGCCTTCGACTCGCCGTGGCACGCAACGACCCTCGCGAGTTTGTAGCAGCACTGCGTGCTTATCGCGCCGTCGTCCGAACAGCGCTCGACGTGCCAAGTTACTACTCGTTCGACGTGTCAAGGGCCGCTCCGATCGGTGCAGCGCGCGTGGCAATCGTCGGTCTGTCTTCGCAGCCCTCTCGGGAATGGGTCGAAGCGGCGTCGACCGACTGGTGGAGCGAACCGGACTCGCCAACCCGCGACATGACGCTGGAGTGGTGGCGACTATACCTGCTCGACTCTCTGTGGTTTAGCTTTACCGATGTGTCGGCAGTCCGCGTATTCCCAATGTCCTTTGCCAGAGACGAGTGGCGCGTCGCCGCCCTCTCGGCACGCTGGTCGATCGGCACACTTGAGGAGAATCGCACGGCTCTGGAAACGCTCATAGCGAACTCCAAAGCTGCGCTCGCCGTAGATCCGTTCGCCAGGCTTCCGCTTACTTCAGGCTCATCACGGCCGCTTGTCGAGGCGTTCCGAAGGCAGCTCACTTTCGAAGGTGAACTCTGGGATTACGCCGCAGTTATGAAACGCGGCTTGATCACACTTCTGGCCATCGAGAAGTACCGGCTCGCGACGGGAACTCTTCCCTCAGCGCTTTCAGACCTCGTCCCTTCGCAAATCGCAGCTCTGCCTCTCGATCCGTGGACCGGAAAGCCGTTCTGCTACAAACGAGTCGATCCGACGACCGAAGTGCAGAAGCGATCGTTCATTCTCTATTCTGTGGGCAAAGACGGCATCGACAACGGCGGGCTCGACGCTCCAATCCGCACGTACTCGGGTCTGTACGATGCCCCCGGTCACGACATTATCATCAACACCACTGTTGAGTGAGTTGATCTTGGAAGCTTGGGAATCTCAGTCCACCGAACCCACCGCCGCATGACCCGCGTGGCTCGCCGCGGCCGCTGCCATGGGCTTCGAGAGCCGCAGCATGCGCTCGATCGCCTCTAAGGCATGCTCGCGGGCCTGCGGATGAACGGTGATGCGGTTGACCACCTTGCCGGCCGCGAGGTTGTCAAGAACCCAAAGGAGGTGCGGCGGATCGATGCGGAACATGGTGGTGCACAGGCACTGGCAGTCACTCAAGATTCGCGCCTGCACGCCTCGGGCCGCTGCCTCGCGGGCCAGCCGGTTGACGAGATGGGTTTCGGTACCGATGGCCCACTTCGAACCCGGCGGGGCAGAACGGATCGTGTTGATAATGTACTCAGTCGAGCCGTTGTCGTCGGCAAGATCGACGACCTCTTTGGCACACTCTGGGTGCACGATGACGTGCGTTCGCTGCGCCTTGGGCGTGTCGCGCTCGGCCTCGCGAAGGGCGCGAATGTGCTCGGGCCTGAAGAGCTTGTGTACTGAGCAGTGACCGGCCCAGAGAATGACGGTGGCGTCCTTGATCTGCTGCGGCGAAGAGCCGCCCAGCGGCTCGCCGCTGGCCGTGGCCCGCGGGTCATAAAGGGCCGTGTCCTTGCTCACGTCGAACCCGAGCTTGGCAGCCGTGTTGCGGCCCAAATGCTGGTCAGGCAGGAACAGCACCTTGATGATCTCGTTCTTCTTCTTCGGCACCGTCCCGCCCGCGAGAGCCCACTCCAGAATCGCCTTGGCGTTGCTCGATGTGCAGACCACGCCGCCGTTGCTGCCTACGAACGCCTTGATGGCGGCCGTCGAGTTGATGTAGGTCACCGGGATGATCCGGGCCCTGACCTTCTGGGCCGCGAGCGACTCGCTTAGGTTCTTCCACGCCGTCACGGCATCGTCATAGTCGGCCATGTCGGCCATCGAGCACCCGGCCGAAAGATCGGGCAGAACTACCGAGGTGCCTGTCGGCGTCAGCAGGTCGGCCGTCTCGGCCATGAAGTGCACACCGCAGAAGATGACGTACTTGCTGCCGCGCTCTTTGACCTTCTCGGCCGCGAGCTGGCTGAGCTTGAGCGAGTCGCCCGTGAAGTCCGCATGCTGCACGATGTCATCGGTCTGATAGTGATGCCCAAGGATGATGAGGGCATCACCAATCTCGCGGCGGCGCGCGGTGATCCGCGCGGCAAGTTCGGCGGGCTTGGCCGTGAGATACGCCTCAGCGAGTGCGGGCTGCCAGAGCATGCCGGAAGGATACGCCCAGTCTGATACAGCCAGTGTGTCTGTTCGTTCCACGTTCCACGGACTTGCAAGTCACAGAGTTACCGCCATCTTGCCGAGCCATTCTGCCGGGGCCTTACCGGGCCTTCTACCGGGTCTTTTGGGCCCGCTCCGCAAACGTCTTCGCCTCATCAGCCTTGCCCAGCCACCCGGCGATCTGGCTCAGTTTGATCATGGTTTCGCGGTCGTCATCATGCAGCAACTTCTTGGCCTCGTCATACGCCGGCAGAGCTTCGCGGGCCACATCAGCGCCGACCAGCCCGCTCGGGGCCGGCCCGCCCGCCGCGAACACGATCGCAGCGGCCTTCCACGCGTGCATCATCGCCGCCTTCGGTCGAGCCGCCAGCGACAGGGCTACCAACTCCTTCACCTTCGCGGCCTGATCAAAGCCCATGATGGCCCCAAACGACGATTCAACGAGCAGCAAATCGCCCGGATCGGCCCGCACCGCGTCGTCGTGCAGCTTCACGGCGGCATCCCCCCGACCGGTGTTGGCCATGAGCATCCCGAGCTCCGTCCGAATGGCGTGCAGCGAAGCGTTCTTGGTAAGCTCGGCGCGATAGAACGTCTCGAACTCTGCGGCCGGCGCTCCGCGCCGGGCCATCAGGCGAGCCACGTCGAAGACCATCGCGTCGGCCGTGGGCCGCTGCGTGAGCACGCGCCGCATGAGCCGTTCGGCCGTTTGTGGCTCGCCCGCCGCGAGGTGCAAGTACCCTTGCTTGGCGGTCGCGTCCCACTCGCGGTTGAGGCCGATGCCGCCGCGCCACGGGGCATCGGCGCGGGCGAACCAGCGGGCGGCGTCGAGCGCGAGGTCCTTGCTGGCCGGATCGGGTACGTACGTGGGCGTGAGCATCTTCTCGCGCAGGCTGTTGGCCTCCTGCGGCGAGAGCTTGCCGAACATCGCGGCTTCAAGCCTGGCGTATTTGACCTCACCTGCGGCCTGCGCAATCTGAGAGACGAACGCCAGCCCGCTGGCGGCGAGGAAGGTCGTGCCAATCAGGGCGAAGACGGCGCCGGCGAACGTGACCCGCCCGCCGAGCTTGAGCTGCGTGTACGGCCCGCGCACGTGCAGGTCACGGACCATCCGCCAGAGTTTGTGGAAGATAAATGCCCCCAAGGCCCCGACTCCCGCCGCCATGAGCATGGGTATCGACCAGTCAAAGAGTGTGGTCCCTCGCAAGCCGTGGAAGACCATGAGAAACACGCCGGCGCAGGCAAGCTCTTCGCCCAGCGAAAGGTCATATCGGGTCTGGCGGCGGGCCTTTGCGGCTTGCTGGTCCGCAGCGGTTGTGCGGGCCTTGGTGAAGAGCGCGGGCGCGCCGAAACCAACATAGAGCGCGTTGGTTGGACAGACGCTTACGCAGTCAAGGCACTTCATGCAGCCGGGGTCCACCACCGCGCCGTAGTGATGAACTTCTTCAGCCACGCGGACATTGCTGGTGCACACCGCCGTGCAGTGGCCGCACTGATTGCAGGCGTCGGTCACGCGAATCCGGATGGGCGAGAGCCGATCCACGGGTCCGAAGAAGCCGCCGTAGGGGCAGCCGTACGTGCAAAAGCCCTTGGCACCGAGGAAGTAAATCATCGCAAAGCCGATCACCAGAAGGTACGGAATCGCGATATACCAAGCCGGAAAGGTTGCCCAAAAATCCTCGACGATGAGATGCGACCGAAGGCCTTCATGCGGCCACGCATAGGGCTGGCCGAGCCATGAAAGCGATGGCGGAAAGACGTAGTGCGTGATTGATGCACCGCCAGCATCGATGAGCGTCACGGCCTCGCCGATCCACGGCGCTAGAACCTCGCGGCGGAAGGTCGGCCAGACAAACATATACACCGCCAGCCCCAGCGGGACCCACAGCAGCAGGCGAGATCGCCATGGCTTGGGGTGAATGCCGATCTTCTTCATCATCCAACCGCAGAGGTCCTGCAGCGCGACGACATGGCAGGCCCACCCGCAGAACCAGCGACCGGCTACAAGCGTGAGCAGAATCGCCACCACGAACATGATGAACCCGGCATTGACCAGGCCTTGCTCAAGGGTCCACATGCTCTCGCTGGGTTCAACCGGCGAGAGAGTTTCGCGCCGGCCGTCGGCCATGCCGCTGAACCACCACTGCAGGAGATGACCCACGATGAGCAGGTGCACACCGATGAGGACTGCGGCGCGCCACTTGCCGGACTTCGAAGCCCGGACCGCCTTGCCCGAAGGCAGCACCGGCAGCGAGATGGACGAACAGCGACCGGCGATGCTCATGAAAACCCTTGCCCCTTCGTTGGTCCGGCGCCCTCGATGCGGGCGTCCGGCGCTCATCCGCCTCGTCGCTCAATAGGTCGCACCGAGCCGGTCACGCACGGCCCACAGATCCGGGAAGCAGCGCAGCGTCACCGTCGCCATGAGGTACTTCGCGCCGCTCGACCCGCCGGTGCCGACCGCGCCGCCGATCATCCTCTCGACCATTTTGACATGGTGGAATCGCCACAGCGACAGCCGCTCATCAAACTCCACAAAGTGCTCGCAGAGCGAGAAGAGCGGCCAGTGCTTCTCGTGCTCGCGGTAAATCATGGCGATGCTCTCGCTCACGCGCTCATCGCCCGCGTAAAGCTGGGAGGTATCGCGTGAGAGCACTTCGTCTGGCATCGTGAAGCCCTTGCGGTGCAGGTGGCGGACGAGGTGATCAAACAGCGTCGGCCCGGCGAGCCCGGCGCGAAGCGTGGCCTGATCAGCGGCCGAGTCACCGACAAGCTCGGCCATGCGCGGGTTCTTCACGCCGGAGAAGAACTCGATCTGGCGGAACTGCACGCTCTGAAAGCCGCTGGCCGGCCGGAGGTTGTCGCGAAACTTGTTGAACTCAACGCCGAACATGGTTTCCAGCACGGCGATCTGCTGGGTGAGCAGATTCTGGATGCCGTGCACACGCGTCAGGAGCTGCGTGGCCCGTTCCGGGCGATCGCCATCGAGATACATGGCCACGTCGCGAAGCTCGTGCAGAATCTGCTTGAACCAGAGCTCGTAGACCTGGTGGCTGATGATGAAGAGGAGCTCGTCGTGGTGCTCGGGGCGGGAAAGGGTTTGCTGCAGCGTCAGCAGGTCGGGCACCTTGAGGTAGGACCCATAGGTGATCTTCTCCGCCTTCTGCTCTGGCATGCCGGGAATATGGCTCATGGAGGCATGGTACGGGTGTGGTTGGGGGTTGGGGGAATGGAGCGGGTTGAGTTGGCCGGATTGGCTTGGTCGGATTGGCTTGGCCCGATTGACTTGGCCAGAGTGACTTGGCCGGATTGGCCGGCCGCCGCAGACCGGGCGAATCTGGCGCGGGTCCGTTTTTTCGCCGCATACGTTTGCCCGTCATGGTCACCACCTCCCTCGATTCCACCTCCGCTCCGCAGCCCGCCTCGCCCTTCGCGCTCAAGTTGCCGCTGGTGCGCCGCGGCAAGGTGCGTGATGTCTACGAGCTCCCCGCGGGTGCCGGCCAACCCAACCGGTTGCTCATCGTGGCGACCGACCGCATCAGCGCGTTCGATGTCATCATGCCCACGCCCATCGACGGCAAAGGCCGCACGCTCACGCAGATGAGTTCGTGGTGGTTTGACTTCATCACCCAGCGCAAACTGGCCGAGACACACGTGCTCTCGACGTCGCTGAGCGATGTTCCTGAGTCGGCAGCGGCGCAGGGCTCGCCCGCCCGGGCGTGGCTTGACGGGCGGATCACGATCGGCCGTTCCTGCACGGTGGTGCCCATTGAGTGCGTGGCCCGCGGCTACCTCGAGGGCAGCGGCTGGAAGGAATATCAGCACAACGGCACGGTGTGCGGGGTCACGCTCCCCAGCGGCCTTCGCCAGTGCGACAAGCTCCCCGAGCCGATTTTTACACCGGCGACGAAGGCAGCGACGGGCCACGACGAGAACATCACCTTCGAGCACGCCTGCGACCTGGTAGGTATGGAGACCATGCACTCGCTGCGCGAGATCACGCTGGCAATCTACTCGGCCGCGGCGGAGCATGCGCTGTCGCGCGGCATCATCATCGCCGATACCAAGTTTGAGTTCGGGTTCCCCGACGACAAGGTGCCCCGCGCCGGGCGGATCTGGGTGCCGCCGATCATCATTGACGAGGTCCTCACGCCCGACTCGTCGCGATTCTGGCCTGCCGATACCTTTCAACCCGGCCAGGCTCAGCGGAGCTTCGACAAGCAGTTTTTGCGCGAGTATCTCGAAGGCCTCACCAACGCGGGCAAATGGGACAAGTCGCCCCCCGGCCCGGAGCTGCCGCCCGAGGTGGTGGCGGGCACCAAGGCCAAGTACGACGAGGCCCTGCATCGGCTGTGCGCCTGACGGGTAGGTTTTTGCCGGGCATTTCCCGGAAGGTCGGCGGCTGCAAGTTGCTCGGGCGGGCACGCCAAAGCGGGCAGGGCCTCCGCTAACATTGGCCCCGTCGGGCACCCCTCCCGGACGTTCTCCTTGTGGAAGGGCGCGCTCGCGCCCGGCCGCACTTTCCTGCACCGACGGCGCTTCGGCCGGACTTTGTTCACTTCATGCACACTCTCAAAGGCATCGCGGTTTCGCCGGGCATCGTCGTTGGCGAGGTCTTTGTCCTTGACAATGAACGCCGCCGCATCGCCCGCCGCACCGTGCCCCCTGCCCGTGTGCCCGATGAGCACCGCCGGCTCGATCAGGCCCTTGCCCAGTCGATCTCCGACCTTGCGACCCTGCGCACCACCACGGCTTCGGAACTGGGCGACGAGGCCGCCAAGATCTTCGCGTTCCACCTTGGCATGCTGGCCGATCGGTCGCTGACCAAGCCGATGCACGAGGCGATCGACAAGCAGTTGGTCACGGCCGAGTATGCGGCGTGGAGCGGGTTTCAGACGCTGGCCGACCGGTTTTCGGCCATGACGGATGCGGCGTTCCGCACCAAGGTTGACGATGTTCATGACCTGACGGCCCGAGTTCTTCGCTACCTCATCGGCGAGCATTCCTCACGGCTCACGGCTCTCAAGCATGTGGCCGTGGTGGTTGCTCGTGATCTCACACCCTCGCAAGCCGCGGCGTTCAACCGCAGCCATGTGCTGGGATTTGTGACTGAGGCCGGCGGCAAGACCGGGCACACGGGCATCTTTGCCCGGGCTCTCAATATCCCCGCGGTGGTGGGGTGCAGCGATGCGACCCAGCACGTGAGCGATGGCACCCGCATCATCGTCGATGGCGATCAGGGCATGATCATCGTTGACCCTGACGACGCAACGCTGGCCCGCTACGCGGGGTACATGGAGCAGGCGCGGCTCTTCAAGATCACGCTCAACGAGCTGGCCAAACTGCCGTGCGTCACGCTTGATGGGGTAGAGATTGAACTGCTCGGGAACATCGAGTTCTCGGAAGAAATTCCTGAACTGCTGGCGCTCGGCGGGCAGGGCGTGGGTCTCTATCGGACCGAGTTTTTGTACCTCGCAGGCGACACCGAGCCGAGCGAAGAAGACCACTACAAGGCCTACAGCGAGTGTGTTCGCCTGCTCGCCGGACGGCCGATCACGATACGAACCCTTGACCTTGGTGCCGACAAGTACACCCAGGCGCAGCAAGAGGACCCTGAGCGCAACCCGTTTCTTGGGCTGCGGTCGATTCGCTACTGCCTTCGGAACCTGCCGATGTTCAAGCGGCAACTGCGGGCCATTCTGCGGGCCGCGGCACACGGGCCGGTGAAGGTGATGTTCCCGCTCATCACCAACGAGGCCGAGTTCCGCCAGGCCAAGTTCCTTCTCAACGACGTGGCCGACGACCTTGAGGAAGAGGGCATTGTGCATAATCGCACGATCCCGGTCGGGATGATGGTGGAGGTGCCATCGGCGGCGATCATGGCCGACCAGTTCGCCCAGCAGGCCGAGTTTTTCTCGATTGGCACCAACGACCTGGTTCAGTACACACTGGCCGTCGATCGCGGCAATCAGGCCATCGCGGACCTGTATAACCCCGCCCACCCGGCGGTGACCCGGCTGATCGACATGACGATCAAGGCGGCCAAACGCAACCACATCCCGGTTTCCTGCTGTGGGGAATCGGCCGGCGACCTAACATATACCATGTTGATGCTTGGGTTAGGGTTGCGTACTCTATCCGCAACTGCGTCGTCCTTGCCGTCGCTCAAACGGCTGATTCGGAGTGTGACGATCAAGCAGTGCGAAGAAGTGGCCGAAAGGGCTGCTGACTTTGATTCTGATGTTGCGGCCGCGAATTACTTCCGCGACGTGGCAAGGAAAATCATTCCCGAGGCCTTCGACGGGCGTTCTGTCGAAGATTAAAGGTCATCGGGGTTTACGGCTTTCCGCGGCTGAGCACACTTGTGTCGCTCGCCGCGAGATTCGGACGGTCGGCCGCTGCGGGCATGATGCCCTTCAGCCGCCGGCGCGGGGCGAGGTTGAGGCCCGGTCGGTTCGCTTCACGGCGAATGAACCATGCGGCTTCCCCCCCTCTCTTGCGACGGCGAGGCGGCATTGACCATTCGGGCACACGCGCTGAGTCCATGGTGACTCGGTGCGAGTGCGGCAGGGATGCACCGTGCGTCAGTGCGAAGCGCTTTTTACGACGGTTGACCGGCCAGCACGGCCGGCGAACATCGTGCGCGCTCGCGTCAGACGCAGGGGACAATCACGCCGCCGCACGCGGGCCGCTGCGCAGGTTTTGTGAGGAGTTTTGTTTTATGGCCAAGCGCCAACTGATTATCAACTATGTGCCCGGGGAGGAGTGTCGCGTTGCCGTCGTGAACGACGGCAAGCTCGACGAGTTTTACAGCGAGAAGACCGACTCGGTCAGCCACGTTGGGAACATTTACGTCGGGCGCGTGACCAACGTCGAACCGGCGATTTCCGCTGCGTTCGTCGACTTTGGGCTCGAGGCCTCCGGCTTCCTGCATGTGTCCGACCTGCACCCGCGCTACTTCCCGGGTGAGAGCAAGAACACGAAGGAGCGGGTGGGCAAGAAGACGCCGCGGCGCGAGCGGCCGCCGATCAACGAGGCTCTCAAGCGCGGGCAGGAGATCATCGTTCAGATTCTCAAGGAGGGCGTCGGCAGCAAGGGGCCGATGCTCACGACCTACCTCTCGATCCCGGGTCGCTACCTGGTAATGATGCCCGGCATGGACCGCACGGGCGTGTCGCGCAAGGTAGAGGATGAAGAGCAGCGGGCCAAGATGAAGGCGATTCTCGACCAGCTCGACCTGCCCGAGGAGTTTGGCTTCATCCTGCGCACCGCCGGCTTTGACCGTAACAAGACTGAACTCAAGCGCGACTTGGCGTATCTGCTTCGGCTTGAGAAGGAAATGGACAAGCGCCGCAAGACGGGCGGCAAGCCCCGCCTGCTGTACAGCGAGGGCGATCTCCTGATTCGCGCCCTGCGCGACATGCTGACAACCGATACCGAGCAGGTCATCATCGACGACGAAGAGGCCGTGAAGCGTGCCTCGAAGTTCATGAAGATCGTCTCGCCCAGGACGCTCACCAAGCTCTTCCACTACAAGGGCCACACGCCGGTCTTCCACGCCCTGAGCCTGCAAGACCAGATCAAGTCGATCTACTCGCGCGAAGTGCCGCTGCCCTCGGGTGGCCGGCTCGTCATCGACGAGACCGAGGCGCTGGTTGCCATCGACGTGAACTCCGGTAAGTCGCGCTCGGCGGGCGACAGCGAAGACAACGCGTACCGGACCAATCTTGAAGCGGCCGAAGAAATCTGCCGCCAGTTGCGGCTGCGCGATCTGGGCGGCATTGTGGTCAACGACCTCATCGATATGCGGCTGGCCAAGCACCGCAAGGACGTGGAAGGGCGATTTGAGTCGATCCTGCGCGAGGATCGCGCCAAGTCCACGGTTGCGCCCATCAGCGAGTTCGGGCTTCTTGAAATGACGCGTCAGCGGATGCGTTCAAGCCATGAATCGCTCCACTTCACGGCCTGCCCGACCTGCCACGGCCGGGGTTTGGTGCAGAAGGCCGATTCCGTAGCCGCCGACGGTCTGCGTGAACTGGCTGGAATGCTCGACCAGGTCAAGGTGAAGAAGATCGAGATGGTGGTGCACCCGCGCGTCGGCGCTGAACTGCTCAGCGGCAAGCGTCGCTGGCTGGCGCGCCTGGAGCGTAACAGCGCCAAGCAGATTGACGTTCGGCTCTCTGACGCCACCGCCATCGACCGCGTGACGTTCTACGCCTACGACGATTCCAACAACGACCTCGAACTTGATCGCCTCCCCAAGTTCAAACTCACCGACGAACTCCTCGTGCTCTACGAGAAGCCCGACGAAGCGGCGCTGGCCGAAGAGGAAGACAGCATCGCCATCGATCCGCTCGCCGAGGCGGCCCGCAGCGTGCTGTCGCTCGATGCGCCGCCGATGGCCGGGCCCAATGCGCCGTCGCACGCGATCGAAGTTGAGCTCACGCCGGCCGATCTTGGCCGGGTGCGCGAACGGCCCGCTGCGGGAGTGAGTGGGGGCGAGCCAGTTGGTCGTGGCGGGCGTCGCGGGCGAGCCGGCTCGGCTCCGCGCCCGGTGCTTGGCGCCCCGCCGGAAGCGCCGAACAGAGCTCCGTTTGCGGGTCGGCCGCCGATGATCGGCCCCGGCGGCGTGCCGGTGGTGATGGGCGATCATGGCGATGGTGCGCCGCCTGTTGAGTTTGATCCCAATGAACTTCCGCCCGCCCTTCGCGACGGCCAGAACGCCATGGAACAACCCATGGCCGATGGCAGCGCCTCGGATGGTGAAGGTGGTCGTCGCGGTCGGCGTGGCCGTCGAGGCGGCCGTGGCCGCAACCGTGTTCGTGATGACGGGCCGCTTAATACTCCGCCGATTCCGCAGGGAAGTGAGTTTCCCCCCGCTGCCGGTGTCGATGGCGACGATCTCGGTGCGCCGTTGCCGGAGCGCGCTCAGCAGCCGCCGATGGCCGGGCCGGGAGGCTTCACAGGCGGCCGTCCGAGCGCTCCACCGCAAGGTCAGCGGATGATGGCGCCGCCGGTCGCGGGACAGGCGCGCTCGCCGTATCCGCCGCGTCCGCCAGCCCCGCGTCCACCGCAGGGCCGAGCCCCCGCACCGCCAATTCCGGCCAACTCGCTGGCGGCCCGGTTCCGTTCCGACACGCCGCCGCCGGCGCGGCCGTCGGCTCAACCACCGATCGATCTCAACGCAATTGGTGAACCGGTGGCCTATGACGGCCCGATGCCGCCGCCGATCCCTCCTGCTCCTTCAAGGGGCGGTGGGAGGAATGGTTCGGACATCGACGACGGGTTTGAGGACGGCCCCGGCGGTCAATACGACGACCAAGGCGGGCCCGTGTTCGATGAGTTCGGCAACCCGATGAACTCGGAGCTCGGTGGCGGTCGCCGCCGGCGCCGGCGCCGGCGTCGGCGCGGCAGTGGTTCTGATGGCCCCGGCGGCCCCGATGGCGGAGCCGACAGCGGTCCAGACAGCGGACCAGCCGGCGGGCCAACTGGCGGCCAGTATGCTCCCGGCCCGGCGCAGGGACAAGGTCAGGGCCCGCGCCAGGGGCCCGGCCCCGGCCAATACCAAGGACAGAATCCGCCGCCCAATCAACGGGGCGGTCCACGTCAGGATCAGCGCGGTGATGGCTCCGGCCAGCGTTTCGTTGGTCCCGCGGTGCCTCTGCGGTCGAGGCCGGTGCCACCACGCGCCCCGGCACCTCCACCGCCTCCGCCAGCTCCTGCGGCCAGCGCCACGCCGAGCAGCCCGCCGAGCAGCCCGGTGCCGGCCAAGAAGCCCCGACCGGGCGGGTTGTATTCGTCGTTCCGAAGGCTGAAGCCCGGTGAGGCGGGCAAGGTCAAACGCGACGAATGATCGCCTGACGGTGTGAAACTGAGTAGATCACTTCAAGACGCGATTATCCGCACAGGATGATCGCGTCTTGCTTTCCGCTGGTCACGATCGGGCCGCGCGACTCGTCAACGTAGACGTTGATCTCGTTGCGAACGCCCAGGTGCTCGCCCGGCAGGTAGATTCCCGGCTCGATAGTGAAGCCCGTTCCGGCGAGCATGGTGCGCGTGTCGTGGGTCTCGAGATTGTCGAGATTCATGCCGCTGCCGTGCACCAGCAGGCCGGGGCTGAGCGAGTGGCCGGTGCGGTGGCGAAGGCCGCGCTCGAAGCCTGCGGAGATGATGGTCTCTCGCGCTGCATCATCAAGCTGCCAGCCTTGCACGGCGCGGCCCGCGGCCCATTCGCGCTGTGCGAGGGCGAGGGAGGCGTCGCGCGCCTGCCGCACGGTCTCAAACACGCGTCGGTGCAGGTCGGGCACGGTGGCTCCTACAAAGCCGGTCCATGTGACATCGCTGAACAGGTTGTCCTCGCCGGGCCTGCGGGCCCAGAGATCGATGAGGACCCAGTCGTTGTTCTTGATGACGGTCGGGTGCTTTTCGCTGGGCTCAAAGTGGGGGTCGGCGGCGTGAGCGTTGACGGCCACGATGGGCCCGTCGAGATACTCAAGCCCGTCGGCGACGAAGCGATCGCGGATGAACTGCGCAACCTCGTGCTCATAAATCGTGCGGCCGGCGCGGGTTGAACTGGCGATGAGGGCGAAGGCCGCGTCTTTGGTGGCGTCCACGAGTTTGGAGATGGCCAGGTGCTCGGCGAGGGCGGGCGCGCTCCAGCGTGAAACCGCGGTCTGGATCAGGTCCGCCGAGGAGACGACCTCGGCCCCGAGGCCGCGGATGAGGTCGATCGTGCCGCCATCGACTGACGAGACGACGGGCAGCGCTCCGCCGGCGGAATACTCCATGGCGATGCGTTTGCCGCTCACCCGGTGGCGCAGCCATTCGTGCATCTGCTGCCACGACATGTAGGTTTCGTGCCGCACCTGGCCCCAGCGCTCCGGGCGGGCGAAGTTGAGGGCGTCGATGTTGTGGCTCAGGACCACTGGCGTGCCTTCGGCGGGAATGAAGAAGTCGACACGGCGCGTGGTCCAGCGCTTCTCTGATCCGCCGCCGGCCGAGGCGGGGAGCAGGCGGGCGAGGACGCTGCTGCTGCCGCGGAAATCGTGAATGAGCCACCCGTGGATGCGGGACGACTTCATGAACGCTTGAATTGCTGACCATTCCATGCGGGAACGGTACGGTGATGACGGTGTGGATTCCCGCTGCATCCATCTACCATCCACGGACTGCCACGACTCATCACACTCGTCATTACACAACGATGCCGCGTTTGGCGAGCACGGCGCGAACCTTGGTGAGCAGGTCGGGCTTGTGAACGGGCTTGGTCAGGAAGTCATCGGCCCCGCACTCGGTGGCGCGCTCAACGTCGCTCACTTCGTTGAGGGCCGTGACCATGATGATGCCGATATCTTTGGTGGCCGGGGCGTTTTTGAGCCGGCGGCAGACCTGAAACCCGCTCATGCGCGGCATCATGACGTCGAGCAGGATGAGGTCGGGCTTTTCGGCCTCCACCGCCGCGAGGCACTCAAGGCCGTCGGCCGCGATCCGCACCGACGCGTTCACGTCCTCGAGGTAGGCATCGAGCAACTCGTTGTTTTGCTCGTGGTCGTCCACCAGCAGGATCTTGGGGGGAGCGGATTTTGCAGCACCGGTCATAGGAAGATCATATCAGCCAGCTCAGCCGTCGCGGCCCGCGGCGGCGACCTCTCCGAGCAGATGCGTCGCCTCGGCCGCTGTCGGGGCTTCGGCGATGAGGCGCATGATGGGCTCGGTGTTGCTGGCACGCACGTGTACCCAGGCGGAGCGGGCGTCAAAGTCGAGGCGAATCCCGTCCTGAGTGTCGATGCGGACGCCCGTGCCCGCCCTACCCGGTGCGTACGCCGCGGCAATCGCCTTGAGGGTGGGGGCCGCGTCTTCTTTGCGGGCCAGGTCCACTTTCTGCTTGACGATGGCGTATGACGGCATTTCGTCAACCAGCGCTGAGAGTGGTCGCTTGGTTCGCGCCAGGAGCGCGAGCACGAGGCCCATCGCCGTCAGTGAGTCGCGGATGTAGGTCACGCCGGGGTGGATCACTCCGCCGTTGCCTTCGCCGCCGATGACGCAGCGGTTGTGCTTCATGGCCTCGACCACGTTGGCCTCGCCAACGGCGGTGCGAATCACCCGCGCGCCGTGTTTGGCGGCCAGGTCGTCGATCATGCGGCTTGTGGAGAGGTTTACCGCGACGGTGGGCTTGCGGAACGGCCCGCCGAGTTCAAAGAGGGCCCGTGCCGCGAGCACGAGCGTGTATTCCTCGCCGATGTAGCGGCCCTTTTCGTCAACGATGGCGAGCCGGTCGGCGTCGGGGTCCTGCGCGAAGCCGACGGCGGCCTTGTGCTTCTTCACGGCGGCGCAGAGGGCGACGAGATTCTCGCGCGTCGGTTCAGGCGTGTGCGGGAAGCGGCCGATTGTGTCGTACATCGCCATAGCGCGGCAGCCGAGTTGTTCGGCAAAGGCCGGGCCCGCCTGGGTGCCCGAGCCACCGACGGAGTCGACCACGACGAGTGGTTTGGCCTTCTTGATGGCGGCCAGCACCCCCTTGCCGAGGGCGGCGGTGGCGACCAGGGCACGCTCGACGTGGGCCGCGAGGGCCTCGGCTTCGCAGACGTCCCCGATCGTGGCGTGCCCCTCGCAGGGCGCGGGCTCGGGCATGGCGTGGAAGCGTGCGATGATCTGGGCGGCCAAGGACGCCGCGGGCGCACTCGCGGACGTGGCGCCTTTCTTGGCGCCGCGGTCGCGCACCATGGCTTTGAGGCCGTTCCATTGCTGGGGGTTGTGGCTGGCCGTCACCATTAGTCCTGCCGCGGCGCTGTAGTGGTCGACGGCGACGCCCACGGTGGGGGTCATGGCCACGCCAATGGCGACCACATCGCAGCCGGCGGCCGTCAGGCCCGCGATGGCGGCGTGGTAGAGCATCTGCCCGCCTTGGCGGCCGTCACGACCCACGACCACGATGGGCCGCGAACGATTCGACTTCGTGCCGCCGGCTTGCTGCTGGCGAATCCAGCCGCCCAGAGCCCCGGCGAAGCGGGTCACGACGGCGGGAGTGACCGATGCCCCGACGATCCCGCGGAGACCGCTCACCCCCAGCATGAGCGGTGCGGGAGATGGATTGACGGAGTCCACGACGGGCTTTCGGGTCATGATCGGCTCAGAGGGGGGTGCGAAGGGCGGCAAGGGTCAGGGCCAAGCGTAGAGCAGGGACGGGGCTGAGTTAAGCGCCGGCAAAGTCGCGTGATCGCGGTCCCGCTGGGCCGGGGTTGTGACAACTCTGATGCAACCGCTTTCTTGACGGAAGAATACGATTGCGGTGATCGCTGGTGGCCCGCGCGCGCGGGCCGGTTCCGGTAGCTGTTTGAACTGCGAGAAGTTAAAAATGAAGCATGCACGCGTTGCCGTCTCTCTGGCCGTCTCTCTGGCCGCCCTCCTCTGCGTTGGTGGCCTCGCCGTCGCGATGGGCATGGGTGGCCAGCCCCCTGCTAACCAGCCTGCTGGCGAAAAGCCCGCGGGCGCTCCTCCGCGTGGCCCGGGCGGTCCTGGTGGTCCTGCCGGTCGCGAGGGCGGTCGCGAGGGCGGCTCGCTGGAAAGTGCCATGAAGGGCATGAATCGCGCGTACAAGCAGCTTGAGAACTCCATCGGCAAGCCCGAGGCCAAGGACGACAACCTGAAATCGATCGGCGACTTTCAGCGCTCGCTCATCATGGCCAAGGGCATGTCGCCCAAGATGGAGGGGGCCGACAAGACCAAGATGGCCGAAACGCTTACGGCCTTTCGCACGCTTCAGATCAAACTGCTGAAGACCACCATCGAGCTTGAGGAGCAGGTCATGGCCGGCAAGACGGCCGAGGCCACGGCGACCTTGGCCAAGATCCACGCCATCGAGGAAGAGGGCCACAAGGAGTTCGACTCCCAGCCCAGCAAGAAGTAATCAACGGCGTGCTTTGACAATGCAGCACGACGCGGGCGCGGGGCCATTCCCGCGCCCGTGTTCATTTTGGCGCGGGCGCAGGCATCGGGGCCGCTTCGCTTTCCCACAGGCGTCGAACTGGCGGAGGCGCGCCGGAAGTGGCGGATCCGCCGCGGCCGGGCAGATCGGCGATGTTCGTCAGATCCTGCAGTTCCCAATCACGATAGAGCGGCGCGGGCAGCTTGTGCCATTCATCAAGCGTGTAGATGTCGGGTTCGCCGCGCTGCCAGGCGTCAAGCACCCAGCCGTGCCGGGGCATTGGCTGGGTCAAGAGGTTCTGCTCGTCGATCACCCTGGGATCGAAAACCAGTACGCAGTGATGCTCGCCGCCTTTGCCACGGTTGATCATGACCCCTGTCGCGGCAAGGCCGAGCGATTCGATGCGGTGACGGGTCAGAGCGTAGATCTGCTGCTGCCAGTGGTAACAGAGCCCTTTTTGGCCGCCACCCCAGAAGTTCACGATGGAGTTGCCCAACCACCCGGCGTGCCAGGTCTGAGTCGGGTGGGCATGAGTGTCGTCCACTGCGCGGATGAACTCTTGATGCACAATCGCCAGGCGCGGGTCGGCGGCGATCTCGTCCTCGGTCATAATTTTGGCGTTGGTGCAGCCGCTGAGGAGCAGGGCGAGCACGAGGAGCACAAGCGTGCGGAGCGCTGGCCGCAGCGAGTGTATAGCGAAGGGGCATGACGACCACCATGTTGGATTACTGTCAATCACCGAGGCCGATTGTTGGCCGGCGCGGTACCCTTGAGGCGTGCAGCGAAGCCTTTCCCATGAGATGATGGACGACCCCAACGTTGAGCGGGGCGAGCTTCGTGGCGCGCTGCGCTACATCGAGCGGATCAACCGCTGGCTAGGCGGGCGGTCGGCGCTGCTGACTCATTTGGAGCGCTGGTCGGCGCGGTGGCCCAAGGATCGCGCCATCACGTTACTCGATATTGCCACCGGCTCGGCCGACTTGCCTGTCGCGGCGGTTCGATGGGCCCGAAAGGCGGGGTTCGATCTTCGCGTGACGGCGATCGACGTTCATGAACGAACGCTCGAGGTTGCGCGCGAGCGTGTCAACGCGGCAGGCCTTGGGGACGTGATCGAACTCCGCCAGATGGCGGCGCAGCGGCTCAGCGATGAGTACCGCTTCGATTCCTTTGACTATGTCCACGCGGGGCTGTTCCTGCATCACCTTCCCGAGCTTGAGATTCTCACGGTGCTGCGGATCATGGATCGGCTGGCGCGGCGGGGGATCGTTTGGAACGATCTGGTGCGCTCGCTGGCGGGGGCGACGGCGATCAAGCTTGCGACCATCGGCCAGAGCCGAATGATCCGCCACGATGCCTACGTCTCGGTGCTGGCCGGCTTCACGCGCGACGAGGCGATCGACCTGGCCCGGCGGGTGGGTATTGGCTACGTTGAATATCGCTGGAACCTGTGGACCCACCGCTTCACGCTGGCGGGCGAGAAGCCCACTGTTGTCTGAGCCAGCGAGGTTGAGCCAAAGAGGTTCACATCACGACCGCCCGGATCTTGAACTTCTTGGTTCCGCGCGGGGTTCGCACGGCGATGGTTTCGCCGACGCGGGCCTTCATGAGCGCCTCGCCCATGGGGCTTGTCGCCGTGACCTCGATGACATCGGCCGGCGCGGTGCCCGTGGCTTCGCCGACGAGCTTGAACTTCTCCACCTCGTCGTCGCCGACTTCGTTCATCTCGACGGTAGCGCCCAGGAAGACGATATCGAGCATCTTGTGCGAGTCGTCTACAACGCTCAGGTTTGCCAGCCGCTCCTCAAGACGACGGATTTCCGCCTCGTCGATGCCCTGCTGCTCACGCGCGGCGTGGTAGTCGCCGTTTTCCTTGAGGTCGCCCAGGGCCCGCGCTTCGGCGATGCGCGTTGAAATCACCGGGCGATTGGCCACCAAGGCCGAGTACCGGGTTTTGATCTGTTCCTGCTCTGCCTTGGTCACGAATTCCATGTCACATCTTCCGTTGAATCGGTTCCCGCTCGCGGTTTTCCAGCGAGGAGGGACCATGTTGCTGCCATACATCTCGGAACACCCCATCGTGGGGGCGGGCACCGGCCCGACCAAAAGGCGCGGCGGGCCCCTCTATGTCCCGATTCTACCGTGGGTTTACGCCACCGCCCACCCGGTTTCCTAAGGCTTGACCCTGCAGGCCGGCAGGGGGCGGAATGTGTCGCTTGCGGCCTCCCGGCCGGCCGCGTCGGACCGTCACTCTTCGGGATGGTCAGCCACGGTCTGGACCACGCGTCCGTTGCGCTCGACCAGATCATCCTCGCTCCCCAGTAGCAGGTCTTTGTTCACGGGTTGTTCGTCCTGGTTCTTGGGCGTGGCGGTGGAATCGTAGAAGAAACCCTTCTTGCCAGTCAAATAGATGATCGCCTTGCCCCCGTCGATGCGCTGCTCAAAGTCAGGGCTCGACACCAAGGTGGTTAACCGCCGCAGCTTGGTCGCGGCGTCGGGCTCATTGGGGTTGAACTCACCCGGAGCGCTGCCCCAGACGACCTGGTTCCCGCGATCGGTGATGATGATCAGCCGTTTGTTTTTGGCGTAGTTGGAGATGTCTACCGCGGCGACCTGTGGCCAGGCGGCAGTGCCGTGGAGTTGACCGATGAGGGCCAGACCGGCCTGCACGTCACCGCCCGGCCAGCGCTCGCCCGCGAGCGGCGGCGGGTAGGCGGAGTTGAGAAGCGCTTTGAGCGAGCCGCCGGTTTTGCCCTCGCGATAATCGAGCGGCAGACGCTCACCGTCGAGCGAAACGACGTGGTCGAAGCCCTCGCGGCGGACCACCGCCCCGGGGACCCGCCATGAGCCGCGGATCCGCACCACCCCACCGGTTTCCCGGCGTACAAACTCGATCTTCTTGAACCAGCCCGTGCTTTCCAGCGCGCGACACGTTTCGGCCAGGGATGTTCGGTCGAACGGGTTCTCGCTCACCATTTTGCTGGCGAGGTCGGTCAGATCCTGCTGGGTGCGCTCGCTCAGCCACGTGGTGGGCACCGGAGACTGTGCTGCACTGGCCTTGGCCGCGGCAACCGCTGGCGGCGGGCTGATGAGGGGCCACTCAAAGACGATCTTGACCGGCTCAGCGACGCCCTCCGCTACGCGGGCCTCCATCTTCTGGTAGGTCACGACCGCAGCGAACCCGGCACCGATGGTCAGAAGCACCGTTGTGCCCATGATCACCTGGCCCAGAATCTCGCGAAGGCTGGACTTGGACTTTGATTTGGCAGCCGAGGCCTTTTGCGCCATGAACTCATCCACAACTAGAACCACCAGGGAGTGACAGACCACGAGCGTTCGATCGAATCGTCCGCTCGGGCTCTGAATCGGGCCAACCGCCGCCCGGAGCGCAGTTTATTCCCGTCGTTCCTCGCACGCCGAGGTTCTCGGGCGATCTCCGGTCCCAATCTAATGCTCGCAGGGTGCAAAGCTTGCCGGTCCGGCACGAGGCCCCCCTCTAGGAATAAACCCCGCGATCCTGCGCGCCAGCCTTACTCCGGCCTTGCCGATAAACCACGAGCCGATGAAGTTCTTCCGCAACAACTCGCCGCTTGCGTTTCCCACCGCTCGGGTGGACGAGAATCGTCGCCGCGGTCGGGTTCGGTCCGACCTGCTCGAGACCGACCTGGGCACCGTGCTGGATTTCAGCGAGACCGGCCTGCGACTCCGAGCGTCGATCTTCTCACGGCTGATTCCCGGTACGACGCGCGATCTGGCGCTCCGAAGCCCCGATGGCGAAATCCTGTGTCCTGTCGAGATCTGCTGGGCACGGCGCGAACGGTTGCACCAGTTGGTTGGTGTTAGGTTTTTAGACTCGTCCCCAGAGTTTAAGGTGCGTTTTCGGGCACTTTGTATTTCTTGTATGGATACCCGAACGTTATCCGCACCGATTGACGACTCCGAAGCCCGACAGGTCGGGTGATCATTTGGGCGTCTGGACGGAGAAGTAGGAGGCTACGCCACCTCCACTCCAATGAAGGGTACACTTTGCCCATCTTCACTTTGCGAGTGGAGCCTGTGCACGGATGTTCCTTCATGCGGAGGACGCCCAGTTGGCGGACGCGGGTCGCTATATCGACTTTGGGGCGAAGGCAGTGCCTTTCAAAGGTGCGTGCCTGCTATGACCGCGCCGCACGAACCAACCAGTGAGACGCAGTCTCGCGAGGCGCACGTCGCGATCGGCGAGCATGAGCAGTCGCTCGCCGCCATGACAACCCGCGACGGGCCGTCAAGCACACCAGTCGCCACATCCGCCCAGTCGCCCAAGGCCGAGCAGGTCGGCCACTACCGACTTGTCCGGGAGATTGCGAGCGGCGGTTTTGGCATCGTCTTCGAAGCCCAGCACGCCACGCTCGGGTTTCTAGTCGCCGTCAAGGTCATCCGCCGCTCAGCCAACAGCGCCGAACTGCGCGAGTTCGCCTCTGAAGCGCGCCGACTTTCACTGTTCATCGGCCAGCCCGGAATCGTGGAAATCCGCGATTACGGCGTCGAGCGAGAAGCCGACGGCACGCGACGACCATACCTGGTGATGAACCTTCTGCAAGGACGCGGAGTCGGAGCGGAGGCGGGCCGCCCGGTTCGGGCGCGATCGCTGACCACCTACGCCCGCGTGCACAGCCTGAGCGATGGGCAGAAGCTCGAGATGTTTGCCAAGGTCTGCGATGCCGTCCACCTGACGCACGAGCAACGGATCGTGCATCGTGACCTGAAGCCCTCCAATATCATCGTGCATGAGCCCGAGACCGGCCCTGCACGGCCGGTGGTCATCGACTTTGGCATCTCCCTCACCACGACCGGCACGGGTCAGGGCCGGGCCTCGGGCATCGCCGGCACGATTCCTTACATGAGCCCCGAACAGACCCGCGGCACCGACGAGCTTGATCGCCGCAGCGATGTCTACACCCTCGGCGTCATTTTGTACGAGCTGCTCTGCGGGCAGTTGCCGTATCCCGTGCTTGGTGGGCAGCGCACCGATTCATACTCGGTCATTCAGAACACACCGCCAGACTTTGCCTCATCGGCCGCGACGGGAATCAGTGTTCACCTTCGCCAGATTCTTACGCGCGCTATGGCTAAGCAGCCGGACCAACGCTACCAGACTGCTGCCGATCTGGCCGCCGACCTCCGGGCGGTGCTCGGGGGCGATGTTCCCAGAGAGGCTCGCAGGCATCTGGGCGGTCGCGCCCGCGCAATCGTGCGGCGGACCTTGGTAGGTCGATCGTGGATATTTCTGGCCATCGCGGCGATCATCGCGGCTGGCTTCACCGACTACGTCGGCCGACGCTCTGTCTATGACTGGACCCCGCTCGGCTCGTGGTTTGAGAACCAGTTCGTTCGCACCGATCTCATGCCCGACATGACCGACGTGGTGCTTGTGGTCCGTCGCGACAGCACGTTTTTTGCGGCTGGCATGCCGGACTTAAAGGACAAGCCGACCCAGCGATCGAAGCTGCGGCCATATATCGGCGGGTTACTTGAGGCCATTGCGGAAGCCAACCCGCACTGCGTGGGTATTGACCTTGGCATCGTCGGCGAGCTCGCTGGCAACGCCGAGATCGGGCAGGGCATTCGCGCCATCGTCGAAAGTCGCCGCACCGTCGCCGGCGCCAGTTCGAAGACGGCTGGCACTGCGACTCAGGCCAACCCGATTGCGGATGTGCCTGTTGTACTTGCGCTCGAGGAGGTTCCTCTTCAGGTCCAGGGCGGGTGGAGGTTCACGGACCCCGATCTGGCGGTCAGTCCGCTTCTCCTTCGCGAGACCGATCGACTCGCGTCAGCCTTTTCAGATTCGGCAACTGTCGAGCACGAGGCGCGGCTGGCAAGTGTGGAACTTCTCACGTGGGCGAACGAGGCGGGCAGCCCGGTTCCCGGAATCGCGCTCGAGCTCTACGCGGCGAGTCAGTTCCCGGCGGCGTACCGGTTCTATGAAATCGACCCTTATTCGCGTGATATCACCATCCGATTTTGCAATGATGCTCAGGGCCTGCAGCCGATCGGCAAGCGCGTGATTGCAGGCACGCGCCGCGAGTACAACGTGGATGCTCAGCTTTGGCGCGACTGGATGGTCGTCGCCCCGGTCAACCAACTCAAACTCGGTGCGGCCATGGTGGCGTGGGAGGATGTCGTCGCTCGCAAGCCCGAGGCGATGGCCAAACTCAAGGGCAAGGTCGTCGTTGTCGGCGCAGACAACACCCTTGACGATCGGCATTTCGACACCCTCGGCAACCAATGCGGCAGCGCGTTCGTCGGCGTCGCCGTGCAGATGCTCATGAGTGGGGTCTCCGTCACCGTGCCAACGTCCATCGGCGAGATCGTCGCGACGCTGGCGAGTGTGGCCGCCGGAGTGGCGCTCACGCTCGTCTGGACGCGCCGGCGGCGGTGGTGGCCGCGATGGGTCACGTCTGGTATCTGGGTCGGGCTGTTGCTTGGCGTGGTCATTGTCATGCTTGGTGCGCTCACGCTCGCCCATCACTTTGCGTACCTCTTTAATCCGTTCATGCTTGCCATCGGCGTCACCTCGGCGACCGTGCTCACGTTTGGCGTCGAGCGCGCCCGCAAACAAGTCCTCCTTGGTCGGGAGTCCATCTCATGATTCGCACACGCCTCTCTGCCGCGGCCTTGCTTTCTCTGCTCGCGCTGGCGGGCTGCTTGGAGCTGAAGCCCACCAGGCCCCTATCAGGGGGCGGTCGGGATGCCGCGGTGAATACATTGGCGTCGGCCCCTTGTGTTCCCGTCACGGCGCTCGAGTCGATCTGCACCAAGTTCAACGAGGTGCGCTGCCGCTTTGAGATGTGTCCCGGTGACTCGACCCAGCTCTGGGTCGATTTCGATATTTCGACGAGTTTGGTCAACCTCAAGGGGGCCGAGCTTCTCGATATGCGATCAAAGTGCTTCACAGAGCTGGTTCCAATTTCGCCCGGCGTGCCTTTTTGGGAGTACATGCGCGGTCGCTGGCGATCCAAGGAGAATCGCCGCCGGGTCACCACGCTTCCGATGTCCGGTGCTCAGGCCGTCCCAGACGCGGCCTTTATCAGCATCGCGTACGAAAAAGATCAATCAGACAAGTCGCTGATACGCGAGGTTGTTGTCCCGCTTCCCGACGGCATGCCCTTCGACGGTGGGTTGAGCTTTACGGTGGAATCCAACGACTCCACCAATAGAGCGCTCATCGTCGACGTTCGCAACGGTGATGGATCGAGCCCCGTGCTGGCCATAGATCTGATCGCTGTAGTTTGGGAAGCTGGCGGCACGTTCGTGACGCAACCCGTCAAAGACATCCCCGGACTGGCCGCCAAGGTCGAATGCATGCGCTACGAAGCCAATGTGACCCGCGGCCTCAACAAGGCCTTCACCCGCAACTGCAGCACGACTTCGGGCACGATCATTCCGCCCACCCCGCCAGCAGTGGCACTGCTTCAGGACGGAGCACCGCGGGACCCTGTTCCCGAGTCTGCTCCCTCCGCCGATGGGATTGCAACCTTCTCTGCCGCGGGCGAGGCGATGGCGGCGTCGCCATCCTCGCTCGGCGCTCAGCCGCCCGCCAAAGCCGTCGCGGCCGGCAAAGTGAGTGACGGCACACTAAGCGGTCTTTCGGCGGCTCAGGAACGCCTCGTCGAAGGCACGGCGTTTGATCCGAACAACTGCACCCTGCCCGCGGGCAAACCGCCCGACATTAAAGCTACCTATCAAGATGCCGTAGCGCCGTCCAAGCTTCACATGGCGACGCTGCGATTTGACACGGCCAAAAGTGTTACCGGCTCAGGTATCACCACACCACCCGCCCCGTTCTGGGAGTACATTCGCGGCCGCTGGCGCGGGCACAGCCGCGGCCGGACCAAGACCCTTCCGATGTCGGGCATGACGACTGACCTCGTGATCTTGACCTTCACGCAGCAACTCAGTTCGACCAGCGACGCTCAATGGGTCGTGCTGCTGGCTGATGGAATCGATAGCACCCGGGAAGAGATTGTGAGCGTCACCGTGACCGGCTCCGCCGGCCCGCCGACCGTCATCGAACTCAAGGCCAAGGGGGGAACGCTTGACAAAGACCTTGAGGTCGTCGAGACTCTTGACGCTGGTAAGCCGCCGCAGAGGAAGAAAGTCCACGAAGTAAAAGGGCTCGACCGCATCATCATCGAGGCACGCGAACTGGCTGGCAATAAGAAGTTTGATACCGCATTCGCGCGTTCGTGCCCGGATCAGCCCGCACCGGCCCGCCCTTCAGACCAGTAACCCCGGCACGACCTTCCCATGCACATCCGTGAGCCGGAAGTCTCGCCCCTGAAAGCGGTACGTCAGTTTCTCGTGGTCCATGCCCATGGCGTGCAGGATCGTCGCCTGCAGGTCATGAATGTGTACCGGGTCCTGGATCACCCGGTAGCCAAGGTCATCGGTCTCGCCGAACACCGCGCCCCGCTTCACGCCGCCGCCCGCCATCCAGATCGTGAAGCAGTGGGGGTGATGGTCGCGCCCGAAGAACTTTGAGCCGTTGCGTTCCTCGTTCATTGCCGTTCGACCAAACTCGCCCGACCACACAACCAGCGTATCGTCGAGCATGCCCTTGCGCTTCAGATCGAGCACCAGGGCCGCCGCGCCCTGATCGGTCTCGCGACACTTCTTGGGCAGTTGATGCATGATGTCGTCGCCCTCACCCGTGCCGTGCACGTCCCAGCCATGGTCAAAGAGCTGCACATGCCGCACGCCCTGTTCAAGGAGCCGCCGGGCCAGCAGGCAGTTGCGCGCGAACGACGGCTTGGCCGGGTCAACGCCGTAGAGGTCCAGCGTCTCCTTGGGCTCGCGCGAAATGTCCATCACCTCCGGAACGCTCACCTGCATACGGAAGGCGAGTTCATATTGCTCGATGCGGCTGAGCGTCTCGGGGTCGTTGGTCTGCGCGTGGCGCAGCCGGTTCAAACCAGCAAGCGTGGAGAGCGCCTCGCGGCGTGATTCGCGCGTCACGCCGGGCGGATTGTCGGCGTAGAGCACCGGCTCGCCCTCGCTGCGGCACTGACAGCCTTGATACACCGTGGGCAAAAACCCGCTCCCCCACACGCTCTTGCCGCTCGACGGATTGCGTCCGCCCGAGAGCAGCACCACAAAGCCGGGGAGATTCTGATTCTCACTGCCCAGGCCATACACCATCCACGAGCCCATCGAGGGCCGCCCCAGCCGCGGCGAACCGGTGTACAGGAACAACTCCGCAGGCGCGTGATTGAACTGATCGGTGAACATCGAACGCACGATCGTCACTTCGTCGACGATCTTGGCAAAGTAGGGCATCAGGTTGCTCACCCACGCCCCGCTCTTGCCATACTGCGCAAACGTGTAGGGCGAGCCGAGGATCTTCGGGTGCCCCTTGATGAACGCGAATCGTTCTTTCTCGAGCAGCGAATCGGGGCACTTCTGTCCGTTCAGCTCGTTCAGTCGCGGCTTGTAGTCGAGCAGGTCATGCTGCGGCGGCGAACCGGCGAGGTGGATGTAGACGATGCGTTTGGCCGTGGGCGCAAAGTGGGGGGCCTTGGCGGCCAGAACGCTCCGCATCTGCGCCAGCGTGCCCGCGCTCGCGGCACCCTCGGGCGGTGGGGCGCTTGGTGTTTGCCCGAGCGCGCCGCGCTGGCTCATGAGCGACGCCAGCGCCATCAGCCCGACTCCATTCTTCATCTGTCCGAAGAAATGCCGACGCGTGATATCGCGGGTCTGCACCAATCGCGCCGCATCAATGTGCGGGTCAGTCGCTGGCTGGTTGCCGCCCGAGCGTGGGTGCATCATGATCGATTACTCTTTGGTCAGGGCCTCGTCAAGGTTCAACACCACACCGCACACCGTCGTCCAAGCCGCGAGTTCCGTTGCGTCCTCGGCCTTCATCGTTTCGTCGGCCCCGGCCGCCTTGCGTGCATTCTCCGGGCCGCCAGTCGCAAATGAGCCGCGCGACCGGCACAAGAGCGCCGCAAGCTCGGCCAGTTCCGCCTCGCTGGGCGTGCGTGCCACCACCAGCCGCATCGCCATCGCGAGCGCGGCGCGATCGCTGAGTGCATCTTGCGCCCGGCCTGTTGTCACCCGCCGCGCCAGCGCCTGCGCCGACTCAACAAACGCTGGTTCGTTCAAGGTCACGAGCGCCTGCAGGGGCGTATTGGTCCGAATCCGTCGTGAGACACAGACTTCCCGGCTCGGTGCATCAAACGTTGCCATCACCGGGTGGGGAATAGTCCGCCGCCAGAAGGTGTACAGCCCGCGCCGATAGCGGTCTTCGCCCTTGCTGTTCATCCAGTCGTCGCCGTTGTAGATGATGATCCACAGCCCGGCCGGCTGGGGTGGAAACACCGGCGGGCCGAACATCTTGGCCGAGAGCAACCCGCTGGCCGTGAGGGCCGCATCGCGAATCGTCTCGCCATCAAGCCGGAACCGCGCCCCGCGCGCCAGCAGCCGATTCGCCGGGTCGCGGGCGATGAGCGCTTCACTTGCCTCGGAGCGTTGGCGATAGCTCGAACTCATCGCGATCTCGCGCAGCAACCCCTTCAGCCGCCAGCCGTTTTCGCCGCCATTTCCGCCGCCATTTCCGCCGCCATTTCCGCCGCCATTTCCGCGGCCATTCCCGCGGCCATTCCCGCGGAGTGAGATCGCCAAGTGATCAAGCAACTCTGGATGGCTCGGCGGCGAGCCCTGCACACCAAAGTCTTCCAGCGTCTCCACGATTCCCACGCCCCACACCTGCTCCCACACCCGATTCGCCAGCACCCGCGCCGTCAGCGGGTTGTCCGCCGCAAAGAGCCACGCCGAAAACGCGACCCGATCACTTACCTTGGGGTTGCCCGTCGCAGTTGCGAGCACTTCGGGAATGCCCGGCTCCACCGCCTCGGCCGGGCTCAGGTAACTGCCCCGCTCAAAGCGGTGCGTCACCCGCCGCTCGCTGCCCGCCAGTTCCCGCATGATCGGCAGCGACACGCTCCGCGCTTCCAGCGGCGCTAGTTCGTCCAGCAGCGCGGCGCTCTCGACATCCGCCCCCGTGCAGATCTCGGCCGTCTCCGGATGCACCCGCCGCACGTAGTAGCTCTGAAGAAGCGACCGCTCCGCCGCGCTCCACTCGCCCTCCGGCTTTGCCAGCGCCGGCCGCAGATTGAATGGTTCGTCGCTCAGGCCCGGGCCTTCGCGCGAGCGCTCCACCGAGAGCCAGGTGTCGAACGACTGCCGAAAGGACTCATCTATCGGCACGCGAGATACCAATCCTGCTGAGTCCCACGAGAGCGATCCGCCGTGCTGGCTGAACGCCCATCCCGAAACGTCGAGTCCGTCAAGATCAACCGCACTCGTGGTCACCTTCAGATGTGTCCACACGCCCGGCGGCGGCAAGTCGCCAATCCGCCGTCTCGCGCCCGTGTTCTCTTTGTCTTTGTCCCACGGAAGGTCGTCGCTCCCCCAATACGCGCGGTGCATCCAGCCCTTCTGTTTGCTGAACCACTGGAACATCACTGCCTTGGGCGGGTTCCTGGGGTCAAGATACACCCATGCGCCGATCTCGTCGCCGGCGCTCACATGCAGCAGCGGATTCGCCTCCGAAATGATGTACTGCCCGGTCCCTGAGTAGCTCGTCGTCCAGCAACGCTTGCCGCTGTGGGGGGTGGCGCCGCCCGTCGCCGTAGTGGTCCATGGCCACGGCCGGCCATCGTCGTTCTTCCATGTCTTCACGCCCGCGGGCAGCACGTCATCAAGCCAGACCCGCTCTTTGAGTTCGTCTTCGGCCCGCTCTTGCACCGCTTCGCGCGGCTTCTGGGCCAGTGTCCAGAGCGCGCCCATCCGGTCATCAAGCGATCGCTTCTTGGCATCAATCTCCGCGTTCAGCCGGGTGATGTCGCGCGTGTCGGCCTCCGTCCCAACCCGCATCGTCGGCGCGTCGTTCTCTCGATCGGCATCGGCTGTGTTGTTAAAGATGGCCAGCAGTCGGTAATAGTCGGTGTGCTTGAGCGGGTCATATTTGTGCGTGTGGCATTGCACGCACGCCATTGTCGTGCCTTGGAAGACCTCCATCGTCGTGTTCACCCGATCAATCACCGCGGCGGATCGGAACTCCTCATCGTCGGTTCCACCCTCGTCGTTGGTCATGGTGTTGCGATGAAACGCCGAGGCAATCAGCTCGCTCTGCATCGGCTCTCGGCCCGGCGGCATGTCGCCCGCCAACTGCTGGCGGGCGAACTCGTTGAGCGGCATGTCGTCGTTGAACGCCCGAATCACCCAGTCGCGATACGGCCAGATTGTGCGCCGCTCGTCTTTCTCATACCCCTTCGTGTCGGCATACCGCGCCAGGTCCAGCCACCAGCGCGCCCATTTTTCCCCGAACCTCGGCGAGGCCAGCAGACGATCCACCACCTTCGCATACGCATCGGCCGATTGGTCTTTCTCGAACGCGTCGAGTTCCTCGAGCGTCGGCGGCAGGCCCACAAGGTCGAGCGATACGCGCCGCAAAAGCGTGCCGCGCTCCGCTGGCCCGCTCGGTTCCAGTCCTTCGCGCGTGAGTCGATCGAGCACCCAGCGATCGATCGTGCCGGCCTCGCCCTCGGCGCACCATTCTGCCCGCGGTCCGGGGGTGATCGCGGGTATCGGACGCGTAACCAATGGCAGGTACGACCAGTGCTCTTCCCACTTTGCGCCCGCGTCGATCCATGCGGCGACCTTGGCGATGTCCTCGTCGCTCATGCCGTTGGCACTCACCTCGGGCGGGGGCATCTTGTCATCATGGTCGTCGGTCGTCAGCCGCCGCATGAGACGGCTTCGCGCCGCATCGCCCGGTATGACTACCGGCCGTCCCTTGGCGACCTGAAAGATAAAACTCTCAGCGCGATCGAGCCGCAGGCCCGCTTGGCGGGTCGCTTCATCCGGCCCGTGACACTTAAAACACTGGTTTGCAAACAGCGGCCGAATATCTCTGTCAAAGCTCACCGTGCTCACGGGCCCCGCCTGGGCGGCAATATCGGCTTGCTCCTTCTCCGGCGGCTGCCCAAAGCCGGCCCCGGCCACCATCAATCCCGCTCCGGCGAGCGCGATTCCGCCCAGCAGCCTGCGGCCCAGTTCCACCATCTGCCGGTATAAAGTTCCTTCGGATGGCCGCTTGCACTTTGGATCAGATGCTGTCATCATCCTTAGTGTACAGCATGTGGCGGCTCGTGCGCAATCGATTGTCAGACCCCCCGGATTCTCACCATGGCCCTTCCCACCAATCCCGCGTCCACTTCTGCCTTCCATCGCCGTGCGTTTCTGACCGCCGCCGCCTTCGCGGCTGCTGCGCCGGTAGCCGCCGCCTTCGCGGGCCGCACGTTTATTCAGACTCAGGATAAATCCGGCCTCAAGAGCCCCGTGCTCGGGCCTGATGGACTTAAGTACGAGTGCGTGCATGACTGGCTGACTCCGCCCAGCGGGCTGCAGTGGGGCGACACCCATGGCCTGGCGCAGGACTCGGCCGGCCGCATCTACGTCGCCCACACCGTCAACGGCCAGAGTTCCCGTGCCGAGGCCGTCGTGGTGTTTTCGCCAACCGGCACCTTCGAAACCGCGTGGGGCGCCGCGTTCCGCGGCGGCGCGCACGGGCTTGACGTGCGGACTGAGAAAGGCATCGAGTTCCTCTACCACTGCGATACCAACCGCCGTCTCGTTGTGAAGACTGATCTCAAGGGCGAAGTGCTTTGGGAAGCGGGCTACCCCGAGAAGTCGGGCAAGTATGCCGCCAAAGAAAAGTACTGCCCGACCAACGTGGCGTTCCTTCCCGATGGGCCCGCGGGTGAACCCGGCGACATTCTCGTTGGTGACGGCTACGGCTCCTCGTTCATTCACCGTTACTCGCCCAAGGGTGACTATGTGAAGACGATCATCGGCCCCGGCAGCGCCAAGGGCGAGGTGAGTTGCCCGCACGGGCTGTGGGTTGACGATCGCGCCGGCAAAGACAAGCTCACGCTGCTCGTCGCCGACCGCGGCAATCGCCGCATTCAGCGATTCACGCTTGATGGCGAGCACATCGAGTTCGTCGCCACCGGCAAGGGTGCCGGTGAGAAGGGTGCGGACGTTCCCAGCCCCATCCGCATGCCCTGCCACTTCAAGACCCGGTCGGGCATGCTGCTGGTGCCCGATCTTGAATCCGTCATCACGCTGCTCGATCGTGACGGCAAGGCCATTGCTCACCTGGGTGACGGAGCTGAGAACGGCAAGCCGTCGGGTCTTCGTGATGCCAATCGCGAGGCATTCCTTCCCGGCAAGTTCATCCACCCGCACACGGCCATTTTCCTCGCCAATGGTGATATTCTCGTCGCCGAGTGGGTCCCGATTGGCCGCATCACGTTGCTGCGCAAGGTCTGATCGGCGCACGTCTTTATCACACCCCATCCGCCATGCTTCTTACACTCGCGATCACGCTCACGCTTGCCGATGTTGGGGATTTTTTCGCGGCGCTCCCACGCTTTATCGGGCGCACCCACCCGATGGTGGTGCACTTCCCAATCGCGCTGCTCACCGTTGCCGCCATTGTTGAAGTTGTTCGCGTTGCCCAGCGACGAACGCTCCTTAGCCCGACGGTGCTCATCTGTCTGCTGTTTGCCACGTTCGGCAGCGCGCTTTCAGTGACCGCTGGATGGCTCAACGCGTCAAACGAACCGCACTCGGGCGTTGAAGACCTGATGGAAACGCACCGCTGGGTGGGCATCGCCGCCGGAGTGCTGTCGCTCCTCGGGCTGGCGCTGTACTGGTGTGCTATGCGAAAGCCGTTCCCGGCCGGTCGGGATCTTCGGGCCGCGGCCACCATGGTGATCATCGTCGGCGCTGGAGTGGTTGGTCTTGCCGGCCACCTCGGCGGCTCGATTACCTACGGCGAAAACTATCTTTTCAGTGTCTTTTCTAAGAAGCCCGTTGCGGTCAAGCCGCCGGCTATTGATCCCACACTTTCCCCGCCTCCCCCCGCGCTTCCCCCCGCGCCTCCCCCCTCGCCAGCGGATGGTTCGGTCCGCGCGATCGAGTTCGTCCGCGATGTGCAGCCCATCTTCACCGCGCGCTGCATCGAGTGCCACGGGCCCGACAAGGTCAAAGGCGGTCTGCGGCTCGATTCACTCGCCGAAATCTTCAAGGAAGATCCGTCCAAGTGGGCGGTGGTCCCGGGCAACACCGCCGAGAGCGAGATCGTGATTCGCGTCGAACTTCCGACCGACGACGACGATCACATGCCCTCCAAGGGTGGGCCGCTCACCCCGGTGCAAATCCAGGCCATCAAGGCCTGGATCGCTGGTTTGCCGAGCAAGCCCCTTGAACCCAGGTGAGCCGCGCATCTGGTGTTTTGCGCCGCCAGGGCCGGACCGATCGTCGCCAGCGGCCGCAGAATCACCCTTGAAACCGGCGTGCCGGATAAGCACTTTCTCACGCGGGGGCGAATTTTCTGACACCGTCCCCCCGCCCTCGCTATCCTTCCGACCATGAATGACCGTTTTTCCCGCCGGGTGCTTGAGCACGTACGGCACGATCGATACACACCGGCAGAGATTTCCCAACTGATGACCGACCTCGGGGTTGAAGAAACTTCCCTCGAAGAGTTTCAGTCGTCTCTCTCCGGCCTCGCCAGCGTTGGCAAGATCGAAATTGATTCTAAAGGCCTCGTCCGTCTCCCCAAAGTCGGCGACGAGATCATCGGCGTCTTCCGTAAGAACCCCAAAGGCTTCGGCTTTATCGTCCCCGCAACCGCCGTCCGCGAGGGCGACGTGTTTGTGGGCCCCGAAAACTGCGGCGTCGCCCTCAGCGGCGACACCGTGCGGGCCCTCGTCCGGCGCGGCCGCAAGCCCAGCGGCGAAGAGGGCCTCGACGGCAAGATCATCGAGATCATCGCCCGCAAGCGCAAGGTCTTCACCGGCGAACTGGTCAAACAGGGCGCGATGTACCTCGTCAATCCTGACGGCCGCGAGATGACCGACCCCATCGTCATCCGCGACCCGCACGCCAAAAACGCCAACGTGGGCAACAAGGTGGTCATCGAGATCACTCATTACCCCGAGAAAGATCTTCTCGCCGAGGGCGTGATTGTCGATGTGCTCGGCGTGGCCGGGCAGCCCAGCGTTGAGACGCAGGCCACCATCGCCGCCTTCGCCCTCCCCGGCGAGTTTCCAGACAAGGTCGTTGAGCAGGCCCGCGCCACCACCGAGCAGTTCGACCGCGAGGTCGCGCTGTTTGAAACCGACCCCGCAAGGGCTCGCAAGACTCGCGAAGACCTCCGCGCCGAGTTCATCATCACGATCGACCCGCCCGACGCCAAAGACTACGACGACGCCATCCACATCAAGCGTCTTCCCGGGGGCGGCTGGGAGCTCGGCGTTCACATCGCCGACGTGGCGCACTTCATCGCCCCGGGCTCGGCCCTTGACGAAGAAGCCAAGATCCGCGGCAACAGCGTTTATCTCCCGCGCCTCGTCATTCCCATGCTGCCCGAAACGCTCAGCAACGGCATCTGCTCGCTGCAGGAAGCGGTTCCCCGCTTCTGCAAGAGCGCCACGATGCACTACGACGCGGGCGGCCGCGTCACGGCCTCGGGCTTCGCCAGCACACTCATCAAATCGGTGAAGCGACTGACGTATCTCGAGGCCCAGGCCCTTATCGATGGCGATCAGGAAGAGGCCAAGAAGCACGCCAAGACCGAGCCGGTATACACCCCGCAGTTGATTCAAACCCTGCAGGAAATGAACACCTGCGCCAAGGCCATCCGCCAGCGCCGACGCGCCGACGGCATGATCCACCTCGACCTGCCCGAGGTCGATCTCGTCTTTGACGAAAACGGCCGCGTGATCGACGCCGTGAAGGAAGACGACGCCTTCACGCACACGCTCATCGAGATGTTCATGGTCGAGGCCAACGAGGCCCTCGCACGACTCTTCGAGCGTCTCAAGGTGCCCCTGCTCCGCCGCATCCACCCCGAGCCCGTGCCCGGTGATGTTGATGAACTCCGCACCGCCTCCAAGGTCGCCGGGTTCACCATCCCCTCGCGCCCTACGCGCCAGGAACTCCAGAAGATTCTCGACGGCACCAAGGGCACGCCCGCCGGGCCGGCCGTTCACTTTGCCGTGCTCCGCACGCTCAGCAAGGCCGAGTACTCGCCCGCCCTCATCGGCCACTACGCCCTTGCCAGCGAGGCCTACGCCCACTTCACCAGCCCCATCCGCCGCTATCCCGACCTCACCGTTCACCGCGCTCTGGCTGAGTTCCTCAAGCGCACCAGCAACGGCGAGAATCCGCCCCGCGACGACAAAGAGTTTGTCAGCCTCGGGCGCGACATGCACAACACGCCCAACTGCCCCGATGAAGAGGCGCTCGCCGCCATCGGCCGCAACTGCTCGGTCACCGAGAAGAACGCGTCCGATGCTGAGTCACACCTGCGCAGCTTCCTCGTTCTCCAGTTGCTCTCCGAGCATGTTGGCGAGACGTTCCGCGGCATGGTTACCGGGGTGAAGGCCATCGGCGTCTTCATCCAGCTTGAGAAGTACCTCGCCGAGGGCCTCATCAAGAAGGAAGACCTGCCCACCTTTGCTAACCGCGACGGCCGCATGGCCGGCGGCGGCTGGCGCTTTGACGCCCGCAGCGGCATCATGATGCACGAGGGCTCGGGCCGCACGTTCGCCATCGGCGATCAGGTCATGGTCACCATCGCCAAGGTCGATCTCGCGCTTCGTAAAATGGACCTGGTGGTAACCGATGCCGCCAGCCGCGAGCGGAGCGAGAAGGCCGGCAAGGGCGCGCAGCGTCAGGTTGAGAAAGTCGCCGGCGGCCTCGGCGGCGGCGGGCTGAACATTGACTACGAGCAACTCAAGAGCGGCAAAAGCGGCGCCGAGCGGCGCAGCCAAAAGAGCAAGTCCCGCGACAAGGGCAAGACCCAGCACCGCCGCGACAGCAAGTAACACTGTCGCCCTTACGGGCAGCCGGCAAAGAACGCGCCGATGAAGTCCGCCAGGTCATCCGGGTCGGCCGCGCCATCGCCGCTGAAGTCCGCGGCCGGGCACGGCGGAATCGCAAAGAAGCACGCGATGTAATCGGCGAGGTCGTCAGGGTTCAGGGAGCCGTCGTTGTTGAAGTCGGCCGCGCACACCGCCAGCCGGTCGCCGGTCACCTTCACATCGTCAATGCCCCACCACCAGCCGCCCCCGCTGTTGGCATAACGGAACGCGAAGACCACGTTGTTCCGGCCAGCCGCCGCGGGCACGTCAAGAACCTTGATGTCAAAGAACGGGTCTTCGCCGCGCTGCGCCAGCGCGCCTGTCGAATAGGAGAACACGGGCAGCGGGTCGAAGGTCGTTCCGCCGTCGGTGCTGACCAGGATCTCTTGTGTCGCGCCGTTGGCTGTCACGGTCTCGCTTCTGAGCGAGAGATACACCCGCTCGAAGGCCGAACAGTCCATGGCGGGGGTCTTCAAGTAATCGTCATGAGCGAGCGCCGAGGCGCAGTTGCTATCGACGATCGCAAAGAGCGTTCCCAGCCGGGCCGATCCGTTCCCGCCCTGGCGCGGGAAGATGCCGCCGTTGGCCGCCACGCTCCGCCGGCACGGGTCGGTGGTCGTCCAGGTGTTCGCGCCCGACTGCGGGCCGCTGATGCTCCACGTGGGCGGAATGCCCGTGCTGAAGTTCACGGTCGGCAGAATCGTCTCGGAGCCTTGCGTCGAGATCGCCACGTCGTCGATCAGGATGTTGTCGACCGCCACCCACCAGTCGTTGGTCGGCTCAAAGTGCCGCAGGCGGACTTTCACACCCGTCCGCCCAGCTGCGAACACGCCCAGCGTCGCACTGATGCGCCCATAGGCACCGTTGGCGTTGCCCGTCGTCGCCGCCGGAGCGGGACTCGTCCGGCTCGGCGAAACGCGACGGATCACCAACCGCCAAGTTGGGTCCTGATCGCTCATGGCCTCGATCTCGAAGACGGCCGAGCCGTTGTTGTTCAGCTGCGCCGAAACATCAATGTGCACGAACGCGTTGCTCATCCCCGAGCAGTCGATGGGCGGCGTCACGATGTCGTGCGAGGCGCCCGTCCCTGTCGGGTTGGTTCCAGTCGCCGCTTCTGAATCACTGATGATGAACCGGCCCACCGAGGGCCTGCCGTTGAACGTGGCCGGATTGGCCCGCGTGCCGCCCGCCGTCGCGCCCGAGCCGCTCACGATCCAGCCCGCATTCTCTGTCGCCGTCGCGGTGTTGGAAATTACCCACCCTGCCGCCGTCAGGCCCGCCGCATCAGCGAATGAATCGAACGACTCACTCAGCCGCACATCGCCGCTCGAGAGCGCCGCCTCGGCCGTCAGCGTGCAGCTCGGGGCGCCGGCGCCCTCGGGCACCAGCGCATACCGCAGTGTGACGTGCCGCTTGTCGGTCGGCAGTGGGGGCGTATCGATAAACGACGATGTCGTCGCCGAAAGCCCGGTCGCGATCGGGAAGCCGTTGCGGGTGAGCATCACCGTCGGCGCGTTCACGCCCACCGGCGCAAGCCACGACAGCGTCACCGTTCGCAGCATCGGATTGGCCGCCGCCACCAGGTTGCTCGGGCACGGACGCACGCTCGACCACGCCGACACCGGAATCACCGACTTGGTGATCGTCGTGCTCGAACGGCTCGCGATCAACCCCGCGCCGCCGCCGCCTTCGAAGTACTCGATCTTCACCCGGTGCCGCCCGGCGTTCAGCCCGATCGCCGTGCTGGCACGCTCGACCATGCCGTGCGCGCCGTTGTTGTCCACAATCAGCGTGTCGCCCAGATACATCTTCGAGCCGTCGTCAGAGTTCAGATAAAACGTGTACAGATCAGTCCCCGGCGCATCAATGTACCCCTCGATCACCGCGCCGACATTGTCCGCGCGGCCTGACCCTGCGATCAGGCCGTTGGTTGACGGGAAGTTGATCTGTGGCAGCAAGGCATACCCGAACGGTGTCAGCGTCGAAAAATCCGGCAGTGTCGTGGGCGCGACCAGGTCGTAGTACGCCGCCTGCACGCCGGCCCGCACCTCACTGGGGTTTTCCGGTGTGCGATAGTTGACCGGGTTGAACAGCGTTGCCGTCACTGCCGTCGTCGATGACGCCCCGCTGGGATCGACGATCGTGTAGTTGAAGGTGTCCATGCCCTCCGCCGCGACCGGCGGCGTGTACCGCAGCACATCGCGCCCGCCCGGCCCGCCGCCCACAACCCGCGTCACCGTTCCGCCCCGGGTTGTCATCGCATCAAACGTGGCGATGCTGAACGTCAGCCCGCTCGAGTGGAAGTCATTGGCCATCACGTCGATCGACGCGTTCGGCGGCTGCGGGGCCGCGAACGTCTGAAACGTGCCGGCCGAGTCCGCGACGGCGTGCACCACCGGTGAATCGCTGATCCGGAACGAACTGACCCAGTTGTCCCAGCCGCCACCCGCCGTGCTGTATTCCCCCACGCCCCAGAACGTCGTGTCGTCGGTCGGATCAACGGCGATGGCGTAGTAGTCGCCCCAGCGCCCGCCGATGTCGCTGTCGCCGGTGCGAACCACCGTGGGTGTCGCCATCACGCCCACCGGGTCCGTCACGCGTCGCCCCGTGTTTGCCACGCTCACCCGGCTGGTGGTGCCGGTGAGCCCGACCGTCACGGCGATGTCGTTCGAAGAGTTGATGCCGATGGCCGGGAAGATCGTGTGCAGCGTGCCTCCCCCGTCGATATCGCCCGACTGCACGCGCGTCACATTGCCGCTCGCCGGCCAGTCGCCCGTGTTGAACTCATGCCACCGTGCCTTATTGCGCCCGCCCACGCTGGCGTTCTGCACCATCACCAGCCGCCCGTTGCGCCACATCGGGCTCGTGATGCCCGCCGTGCTCACCGCTGCGCCGTTGAGCGTCGGCGGCGTGATCGGGTTGGCATACGCCGGCACCGTCACTGTCGTGAACGTCAGCGTCGGGGCGGTGATGGGGTTGCGCACCGCGTACACCCGCACGCTCGTGCTGCTCTGCACCGTCACGGCAAAGCCCGCCTGGTTGGTGCCAAAGTGCAGTGCGGGCATAAGCGTGCCGATACTCGCCTCCCGCATCGTCGCGAATGTAGCCGCTGAACCCGTCAGCAGCGGAGTCTTGTTAAACACCCGCACGCCCACGCCATAAAACCCGCTCGCCGACAGGCCAAACAAGTTGCCCGTCACGTAAATCGCGTTCTGGTCGTAGCTGAAGCCGGGGAAGTCCCACCAGCACGTCACCGCGCCCGCCAAAATCACCGCGTCCGTCCGGTACTTGTACCACACCCCGTTGGGATCAGAATCGTCCGACACGGCGATCGTGATCCACGCCTCGTTGTTGTTGTAGGTCTCGAGTGTCAGCACCACAAAGCGCTGCGACGTGTGGTCATAAAAACACTTGGGGTCAAAGCAGAAGTTGCCGCCCCCCAAAGGCTCAAAGAACCCCGGATTGCCCGGCGATCCCAAAAAGGCCTCAAACTGCGGCGTGCCCGTCTTGGTATACCACGCCAGCGACTGGTTCACCGTCACCAAAACGTGATTAGGCCCTACCGCCAGACACGGATCGGGCGGCACCCAGCCGGTGGAGTCGATACTCGGAAAAAGCCGCAGCGGCGTAACCCGCTCGGCCGCCATGGTCAGACCCGCCACAAGATCGTTCGGCTCGCCCGCAAGCGGATTGCCAGGGTTGTTGTGCGCCGGCACAATGTCGCGGATACGCCTTCCCGGGGCCGCGCCCAGGAACGGCTTGGGCTGAATCTGCACCGGGAAGGTCCGGGTGTCGATGATCACGGCCGGAGTCGAGCCCCACGC
>Ga0105046_10001214_pt1 | contig 39249 bp, 35 predicted proteins | sample MAT03_FD_78385 | JGI IMG/M metagenome (GOLD analysis project Ga0105046, IMG submission 78385) | Freshwater microbial communities from Lake Fryxell liftoff mats and glacier meltwater in Antarctica - MAT-03 (megahit assembly) | ecosystem: Environmental > Aquatic > Freshwater > Ice > Liftoff... | reverse complement strand
TCTTCCTCACCTATCGCGAGGCGTTCGCCGCCTTCGACGGCGGCCTGCGTCAGATCGCCGGCGACCAGGGCACCGCCGGGATCTTCGCCACCTATCCGCAGGCGTTCCTGTCGCTCAGCGGCGGACTCGTCGATCAGATCGTGGGCACGGCGCTGCTCGTGATCGGCGTGTTCGCGATTGGCGACGGGAAGAACATGGCGCCGCCGGGCTGGACCGGCCCGGTGTTTGTGGGCGCCCTGGTCGTGGCCATCGGCGTGGCGTTTGGCTTCAATGCCGGCTACGCCATCAACCCGGCGCGCGATTTCGGCCCTCGCCTCTTCACCGCGCTGGCCGGCTGGGGCAGCGGCGTGTTCGCGGCCAACGGCGGCTGGTGGTGGGTGCCGATTGCCGGTCCGATCATCGGCGCGGTACTCGGCGGCTTCGTCTACGACCTGTGCATCACGCGCCTGCGAGGCGCCGGGAGCGCGCGATGAGCCGCTACGTGCTGGCCCTCGATCAGGGCACGACCTCGAGCCGCGCCATCGTCTTCGATCGCGGCGGCCGGGCCGTGGCCACCGCACAGCAGGAGTTCCCGCAGATCTTCCCGCAGCCCGGGCACGTCGAGCACGACCCCGAGGCCATCTGGACGTCGCAGCTGCACACGGCCCGCGAAGCGCTGGCGCGGGCGGGCGCGACGGCGGCCGACATCGCTGCCATCGGCGTGACCAACCAGCGCGAGACGACCGTGCTCTGGGACCAGGCGACGGGCGCGCCGGTCGCAAACGCCATCGTGTGGCAGAGCCGCATCACGGCGGGCTTGTGCGATCGGCTCAAGGCGGCCGGCCATGAGCCGATGGTGCGCGGCAAGACCGGCCTGGTGCTCGATGCCTACTTCTCGGCGTCGAAGATCAAGCACCTGCTCGACACGACCGACGGCCTGCGCGCCCGGGCCGCGCGGGGCGAGGTGCTGTTTGGCACGATCGACACGTTCCTGATCTGGCGGCTCACGGGCGGCGCGGTGCACGTCACCGACGAGAGCAATGCCAGCCGCACGCTGCTCTACAACATCCACCAGCGCGGCTGGGACGATGAGCTGCTCGCGCTCTTCGACGTGCCCCGCGCCATGCTGCCCGACGTGCGCGGCAGCAGCGAGGTCTACGGCCACACCAAGGCGGATCTGTTTGGCGCGCCCATTCCGATTGCCGGGGCGGCCGGCGACCAGCAGGCAGCGCTCTTCGGCCAGGCCTGCTTCGAGCCGGGCACGGCCAAGAACACCTACGGCACCGGCTGCTTCATGCTGCTCAACACCGGCGAGCATCCGGTGGCGTCGAGCAAGGGCCTGCTCACCACGATTGCGTGGCGTTTCGACGGCCGCACCACCTATGCGCTCGAGGGGTCGGTGTTCATCGCTGGCGCCGCGGTGCAATGGCTGCGCGACGGGCTGCGGGCCATCACGACGTCAGCAGACATCGAGCCGCTGATGCAGGCCGTGCCTGATTCGGGCGGCGTGTATCTGGTGCCGGCCTTCGTCGGCCTCGGCGCGCCCTACTGGGATCCGTATGCGCGGGGCGCCATTCTCGGGCTGACCCGCGACTCACGCGTGGAGCACATCGCGCGGGCGGCGGTCGAGGCCATGGCCTACCAGACCCGCGACGTGCTCGAGGTGATGCAGGAGGAGGCCGGGCTGCAGTTGCCGCATCTGAAGGTGGACGGCGGCGCGGCCAGAAACGCCATGCTGCTGCAGTTCCAGGCCGATCAGCTCGGCGTGCCGGTGCGGCGGCCGGTGGTGGCCGAAACCACGGCGCTCGGCGCGGCGTATCTGGCCGGACTCGCCGTGGGCTACTGGCAGGGCCTCGACGACGTGCGCCGCAACTGGGCGCTCGATCGCGAGTTCTCGCCGGCCATGGGCGCCGAGGCGCGCGAGCGCGGCTACAAAGGCTGGCGCAAGGCGGTGACGCGGTCGCTGGCCTGGGCCGACGACGCGTAGCGCCTACCGGCGAGCCTGCGCCGCCCGCGCGGCCAGCGCGCTCATCACCACCGCGGCCGCCGTGGCCACGTTCAGGGAATCCATCGCCCCGTGCATCGGGATGCGCACGTGCAGGTCGGCCTGGGCGAGGGCCTCGGGCGTAAGGCCCGGTCCTTCGGCGCCCACGAGCACCGCCGCGCGCAGCGGCAACACGGCCTCGTAGATCGACCGGGCGTGCGCCGACGGCGTGCAGGCAATCACCGGCAGGCCCGCGGCGCGGATGCGCGTGAGCGCGTCGGGCCAGAGGCCGGCGTGCACCCACGGCAGCATCACGGTCGCGGCCATCGAGGTGCGGATGGCCTTGCGATAGAGGGGGTCACCGCAGTGCGGGCCGAGCACGACGGCCGCGGCCCCGAGCGCGGCGGCGTTGCGAAAGAGGCCGCCCACGTTGTCGGGATTGTTGACACCCTCGAGCACGAGCAGATGCGCGGGGGTGGTGAGGTCGAGCGCGTCGACGGTGGCCGGGGCGGGCCGCTCGGCGAGGGCCAGGCAGCCGCGGTGGATGTTGAACCCCACCAGCGTGTTCATGTCGGCCTGCGGCACCACGAACACCGGCGTCTCCGCCGGCACCTCACGCGTGACCGCCGCCATGGCCTCGGCGGCGGCGGGGGAGAGCAGCACCGAGCACACGCGGTGCTGGCGCTGCGCGATCAGGCGTTCGACCACGAGCCGGCCCTCGGCCACGAACAGGCCGCGCCGGACGAGCGCGTCGTGGTCGGCGATGTGACGGTAGTCGTCGAGCCGCGGGTCGTCGAGGCCGGGCAGGAGCATCACGCGGGCCGGCCCCGGTCAGCGCACGATCGCAAACGCCGCGGTGGTGGCGGCCGCGCCACCGGCGCTCGTGGCGGTGAAGCGCAGCACGTACTCGCCGAGCGCGAGCGACCGGAGGGGCAGGTCAATCTGGTGATGGCCCGCGGTGAAGGCCGCGGGCAACGCTGCGAGCACCTTGCCTTCGCGGGTCAGCACCTCGGCCGTGACCGCGGACGCCGCGCCGCCAGGCACGTCGGCCACGGCCGCCCGCACGATCACCAGGTCGGTCGTGCGGAACGCGCGGTCAGGGCTCGGCGTGCCCGGGCCGCCGCGCCTCAGCGCCTGGTAGGCCGCCGTGGTGCGAGCCTGCACGAACACGGGGGTGGCCACGGCCAGTGTCGCGCCACTCAGGTCGGGCACCGTCAGCGGCGACTCCCACCGGTCCACGACCCCGCCGTCTGGAGCCGCCACGCTGAAGCGCACGAGCAGCGCCCCGGGTGCCACGTCGAGATACACGACGCCAGTGCCGGTCGGCCCGAGGGCCTCTTCCGCCGTGCCGATCGCGACGCCCGCCTCGGTGCGCGCGTCGAGGCGCAAGCGCTCGGGCCGGTCCTTGAACCCGGGCACCGGCCGCCAGGTGGCGGTGAGACGCACGCCGCCGTTCGGTCCAGGCGCAAAGCCCGTGGACACGTGGGCCACGCGGTCGTCCTGCCGCGATTGCAGCGCGGTCAGCGCGCCACTTACCGCCGGTTCGAGGTCCGGCAAAGCCACCGGCGTCATCTCTTCGGCGGTCGGCGACCAGTAGCCCTTGCGGGCCACCGTCTTCGCGCCGGGCCGCTTCACCCGCACGGCGAGCTTGTGAAACTTGCCGTCGTTCAGTTCACGCGCGGGCGCGTAGCCGATCAGGTAGTGGTGACTGGCATCGCGAATCACGCGCGTCAGGCCCCTCGACAGGTCGTTCGTGTTCACGATCGCCTGCCCGCCCGTGTCGCTGGACAGCCGGAAGAGCGTGTTGTGCACGAACACGCCCTGACCCAAGCCGCGCGGATCGAGCGTATGGATGATGACGTTGCCGCGGTTGGCTTCGCGCAGCAGGGCCTGGAAGTCCGGCTCGAGCGAGATGTCGAATTGCAGGGGGATGCCGTGTGACACGACCAGCAGCGTCTTGCGGCCCTCGCGCAGACCCGACAGGTGCATCACGAGCGCCTGCAGCGCCGAGATGACCACCTGCGAGCGAACGCGCATGACGTTACGCGTCATGTTCTGCGATTCCTCGAGCGCGCTGCGGCCGATGAAGTTGTCGATGCGGCCCTCGTAGCTGCGCAGCTGGCGGGCCAGCGTGTCGCGATCGCGCGTCCACTTGAGCGCGCTGAGTGGGGTGATCGGGTTCATCACCGTCACGAGGTCGAGGGGCCCCATCATCGGCCCGAGAAAATCGCTGAGGGCCTTGCGCAGGGGCAGCATCTCTTGCGGATAGCGGCCCAGGTGGTAGTCGTCCATGAACACCGCGAAGACCCGCACGTCGTCGCGGCCGGCTTCAGCAATGGCGTGGTCCTGCGACCGGATGGCGAGCGCTTCGCCGTTGCCGCGCGGCGCGCCGTCGATGCGCACGAGCGTGGCTTGCGCCACGGTCTGTAGCACGCCGTCTTCGGTGAGTTCGAAATCCTCGGGCGTGAGATCGGCAATCGGTTCATCGTCGCCGCCGGTCACCGACATATCCACCAGCACCAGCTTCACGCCAGACCTGAAGGTCGGTGACTGCCCGTCGGTCGGCGCCGGCGTCTGCTGGGGAGCGGACGTCGGCACGGGTAGCGGTGCCTGCTGCCGGGCGCCCACGACGACGCCGCACGCGAGAGCGGCCAGGCACGCGGCAGCGACGGAGCGCGCGGAACGATCAGGCATCAGCTGTCACCACTCCGTGCGTTGCACGACCGGCATTTGCAGGGCCCGCTCGCGGTCGAGGTCGAGCGAGCCGACGTGCAGCGCCAGCGGCGACTGCACCCACTTGAAAATCGACTGCGTGAAGAGGGCGGCGAACCGCTCCGCGCAGGCGGCCAGCCGGGCCGGGTCTTCGCCCGGGCAGATGCTCACGAGCGCCCGCGCCATCTCGTCGGGCGACATCTTCTCGCTGGCATAGAGGTGCAGGCACGCGTCGAGAATCGGGAAGGGCATCAGCTCGTGCTCGGCCACCTGCTGGTCGGCCAGCTCGGGGCCGGGCGCGGTGGCGAGGCAGGTTGCGATGCCGGCGAAGCCGAAGCGCGCGTGCAAGCGGCGCAACAGCGCCTCGACCACGGTCTTGGGTACGTTCGCAATGACCGAGAGGGAGCCCTCGAGGTCGCCGCCGATGGTGGTGTAGCCCACGGCCTTTTCGCTCATGTCGCCGGTTTGCAGGAAGAGCGCGCCCGACGTGTTGGCCCAGTTCCACATCCGCTGGCCGCGCAGGCGCGCTTGTACATTCTGACGCGTCAAGGCCCCGGGTGGTTGCCCGCCCAGCATGGCGCGGGTCGCCTCGACTTCACGGTCGTAGGCGTCGTCGAGCGGCACGGTGTGCAGGGCTACCCCGAGGGCGGCCGCCAGCTCGTGCGCCGCCGTGCGCGTCGCCCCTTGCGAATGCCGCGTTGGCATGTAGAAGGTGGTGATGAGATCGCCAGGCGCGGATGCCTGCGGCCCCAGGATGCGGGCCGAGGCGCGCCACGCCACAAGCAGCGTGAGCATCGAGTCGCGCCCGCCCGACAGCGCCAGCCCGAGCGAACGAAACGCGCCGGTCTTCGTGTAGTAGCTGGCCACGCCAGCGGCGAGCGCTTCGAACAGGTCGTCGAGGGCCGCATCGCGCGCGTCGACCGGTGGCGGCGACGGCGCGGGCAGGAAGAAGCTGCCACCCGGCGGCGGGGGATAGACGAGCTGGCTGCGGTCGGCGGTGGCGCCGGTGGCGCGAATCGTGGCCACCGGGCGATCGCGCCGCACGAAGTGCTCGCAGTCGGCGCGCCAGGTGGTGTGCTCGAGCCGCAGGCGACGCGTGCGATCGAGATCGACCACGGCCGTGGCGGTGGCCTCGACGAAACGCGGCGCCTCGTGCACGAGCCGGCCGTTCTGGAAGACGAAGCCGCCGCCGTCGTAGATCAGGCCATCCTGCGCGCCCACGGCGTTGGCATAGACGAGCACGGTCTGGTTGTCGGCGGCGCGCGTGGCCAGCATCTCGCGGCGCGTCTCCACGATGCCCATCCGGTATGGGGAGGCCGACACGTTCACGATGAGTTCGGCGCCCGAGAAGCAGCGCCGCCGCATCGGCCCGTCGGGCGCCCAGGCGTCCTCGCACACCTCCACGCCGACGGTGCCGAAGTCGAAGGCGAAGACGAAGTCGCCGAGCGGCACGCCGTCGGCATCGAGCGACAGGCCAGGTCCGCCGCGCGAGAAGGTGCGGCCTTCGTAGAACACGTTGTAGGTGGGCAGCTTCTCTTTGGGCACGTAGGCCAGCACCTGCCCTCCGTGCACGACTGCCGCCGCGTTGAAGAGCAGCGACTGCACCGGCACGGCCAGGCCGAGCACGAACACCGTGGGCAGGTCGGCCGTGCCGGCCGCGAAGGCCTGCAGGCCGCGGCGCTGCGCGTCGAGGAAGCCTCGCCACTGCACCAGGTCTTCGGGCGGATAGCCGCCGATCACCTGTTCGGGGAAGGCGCCCAAGGTCACCCCGGCGTCAGCCATGCCGCGGGCCGACGCCACGAGGGCGGCGGTGTTGCTGCGCACCGCGCCAACCGTGGGACTGAGACTGGCCACGGCCAGCTTGACGAGTCGCATGTGACAGCTTACCGCGGGACTGAACCGCGGTAAGCTCCAGTCGCGTCCAATCGTCGTGGCCGACTTACTCAAGCCCTTCGCCGCTGGACTCGTCGCCTTCCTGGCGCTCGACCTGGTCTGGATTGGCCTCATCGCCAACCAGTTCTACAAGCGCGAGCTCGCCGCCATTGCGCGAATGGACGGCGACAACTTCGCGATTCGGCTCGGTCCGGCGCTGGTGCTCTACCCGCTCATCATCCTGGGGCTGCAGGTCTTCGCCCTGCCGCGCGCCACGCCCGGGGTGCTCTGGACGAGCACCGCCTGGGGCGGCCTGTTCGGCCTCATCGGCTACGGCATCTACGACCTGACCAACTACGCCACGCTGACCAACTATACGCTGCGCCTGACGGCGGTCGACATGGCCTGGGGTTGCGTGCTGTCGGCCGCCACCGCCACCGTGATGGCGTGGGTGTCGGGCGCGCGCTAGCGCGGCGCTAGCGGGCGTGTTCGCCCGGGCGGCGCCTGACGCTGAGCGCGCGTTCGCCCAGCCACCGCCAGGGCGAAGGCCGCGCGGCCTTCAGGCCAAAGCGGTCGATGGCGTGCCGCGCGATGTGCCGCGTAGCCTCTGGAATCGAATCGGTCACGAGCATCAGATCGAGATCGTGCGGCGAGATGGTGGCCGCGGCCACCATGGTGCGCAGCATCTCGACAAATGGCTGCCAGTAGGCAGAGCCGATGAGCACGACCGGGAACTGCTTGATCTTGCCGGTCTGGATGAGCGTGAGCGCCTCGGTGAGTTCATCGAGCGTGCCCAACCCGCCGGGCAGCGCGACGAAGGCATACGAGTACTTGAAGAGCAGCACCTTGCGCACGAAGAAGTAGCGGCAGGTGACCGAGCGGTCGAGATAGGGATTCGGGTCCTGCTCGAACGGCAGCTCGATGTTGCAGCCCACCGAGGCGCCGCCCACGTCGCGCGCGCCGCGGTTGGCCGCCTCCATCACGCCCGGGCCGCCGCCGGTCATCACGGTGAACCCGAGCCGCGACACCGCCGTTCCCATTTCGCGCGCCTGCACGTAGGCGGGGTGGCCTTCCGTGAACCGGGCCGAGCCGAAGATGGTCACGCACGGGCCGACGAAATGGAGTGCCCGGTAGCCGCGTAAGAAGTCGCGACCCGCGCGCAGAATGGTGCCGACTTCGCTCAGGCGTGAGCGCGGGCCCGCCAGCATCACGATGTCGGCGCCGTTGGGCTGCGCGAGATCTGTTTCGACTGGATCCGGCGTGGAAGGCTCTGGGGAAGTCATGCTGGCCACGATCCTAACGCGCCCGGTTGCCGCCCGTCGCCATACAATTGCGGCTATGGCTTCCGCGGCTCCCGCGCACGGCGTGGTGCTCTTCGACGGCACCTGTGCGTTCTGCGAGCGCTCGGTCAGCTTCATCGCCACACGCGACCGCGCCGGATACTTCAAGTTCGGCGCCTCGCAGAATCCCGCCGGTCAGGCCGTGCTGGCCAGTTTCGGCGAGACGCGCGAGTCGACGCGCAGCATCATCCTGATCGAAGACGGGCAGCTCTATCGCAAGTCCACGGCGGTGCTGCGCATCGCGCGTCGTCTGCCGCTGCCGTGGTCGCTCGCGGCGGTGTTCCTGGCGGTGCCCCGGCCGCTGCGCGACGCGGCCTACGGGGTGGTGGCCGCGGTGCGGCATCGCCTCGCCGGCCGGTCGAATGCCTGTGAGATCCCGCCGCCGGAGATACGCGAGCGGCTCATCTAGGCGGGGCCCGGGCGGGTTCCGAGCCCGGAGCCCCGCTCGAACGAGAACAGGTGCGTGTACTTCACGACCACGCCGCGCCCTGCCGTGACGGTCTCGTCGATGAACTGCTGCTCGGGTGTGCCAGTTCACGAGCGTGGTGACGAACGACGTCCGCGGCAGGTTGAGATCGATGTCGGTCACCGGCAGGCCGAGGTCGACGAACAGCCGGTGGTTCGGCCGGTAGAGCACGCTCGCCTGGATGTTGCTGTGCCGGCCGCTCCAGAACTCGCCGTGCGTGATCCGGGTCGCAGCTTGAATGGCACGCGGATCTCTTCGGTGCGCGCTCGAAGGCGTACTCGAGGCGGGATCCGCGGGCGGACGGAACCGGGTGGTCTGGCGTTGGTTGCGTGGGACGTCGCCGAAGTAGCAGATGCCGGAGTTCTCGAGGAAGAACTCTTCGCTGGCCGGCTGGCCCTCGATCGGCCCAGACTGCACGAAGCCGGTGGCGGGCACGGCCGTGCGCCAGATCGGCTCGTCGAGCACGCCTTTCGAGCACGATCGGTCCGTCGGCGCAGGCCGCGGCCAGGGCGCGCCGTCCGTCGGGTGAAGTGACTGGCAGTGACTGGGCGTCACTCGCGGAGGGCATGATCAACACGAGCAGCACGAATGCTCCGCGCAGGCGCACGCGCTGCGTCATCGGGCGGTCGTGTATCGCGGGTGCGACGTGCCAGCTGCCGTGGTCGTTGACAAGAAGCGCGCGGGTCGGGTTCACTCAACGGACACGCGGTGTGTGCGGAGGTGTGAGACATGCGATTAGTGACGAGACTGGTAGTGATGGTGGCCGCCCTGATGGCGGCGCCGACGGCGCTGTGGGCGCAGGCCACGGGCCAGATCAACGGCATCGTGACCGACGCCTCTGGCGCGGTCCTGCCCGGTGTGACTGTGGACGCCACGAGCACCGCCACGAACGCCGTGCGCACGGCGGTGACCGGCGCCGACGGCCTCTACATACTGCCGCTGCTGCAGCCCGGCCTCTACGACGTCAAGGCCTCACTCTCGGGCTTTCGCGTGGCGCTGCAAGAGGGCGTGCGCGTGACCGTCACCGAAACGGCGCGCGTCGCATTCCAGCTGGAGGTCGGGCAGGTCAGCGAGACGGTCACGGTGGTGGCGCAGGCCAACCTGGTCGACACTTCCAACGCCACCCGCGGCATCGTCATCGACCAGCAGAAGGTGGTCGACCTGCCGCTCAACGGCCGTAACTTCACGCAACTCGGCACGCTCATCCCCGGCGTCGTCGCGCCGCCGACCGGCCTGGGCGGCCAGAACGGTGATGCGACGCCCGGCGGGTTCGGCAACGCCACCGGTGGCTTCAACGTCAACGGCATGCGCAATCAGTCGAACAACTTCCTGCTGGACGGCGCCACCAACAACGACACGTTCAACACCGGCTTCGTGCTGCGGCCGCCGCCCGACGCGATTGAGGAGTTCAAGATCCTCACGCACGCCTTCGGCGCCGAGTTCGGTCGCAACGCCGGCGCGGTCGTGAACGTGGTGACCAAATCGGGCAGCAACACCTTCGCGGGCGCCGCCTGGAACTTCAACCGCGACGATGCGCTGCAGGCGCGCAACTTCTTCGCCCCCGGCGACCAGCCCAAGCCCGTGCTGAAGCAGAACCAGTTCGGCGGCGCGCTCGGCGGTCCGGTCGTGAAGAACAAGCTCTTCGGCTTCGGCTACTACGAGGGCTATCGCAACAGGTCGGGTACTACGACCAACGTCTTTGTGTTGTCCGACGCGCAGCGCGCCGGCAATTTCGGGGCGACGACCATCCGCGATCCGCTGACCGGCCAGCCCTTCCCGAACAACACCATTCCGGCCAGCCGCATCAGCACGGTGTCGGCGAGGCTGCTCAGCGACTTCGTGCCGCTGCCGAACTCGGCTGGCAACCGCTACATCATCTCGCCGACGCTCGAGGACGTGCGCGACATGGTCGGGGGCCGCCTCGACTACCAGCTGAGCGAGAAGCAGTCGATGCTGTTCCGCTACATGCGCAGTCAGACCGATCGCACCACGCCGCGCGTCATCGCCGCCGTGGACCAGCAGGCGGTGGCGACGCTGCAGGACGGCCTGGTCTCGCACAACTACGTCCTGCGCTCGAACCTCATCACGCAGACGCGCGCCTCCATCAATCGCATCGACGCCAATCCGGCGGTCACGAGCGGCCTCAACCCGCGCGACTTCGGCATCAACTTCGCGAACACCAATCCGCTGGCCGCCGGGCTGCCATCGATTGCGGTCCAGGGGTTCTTCGGCGGCGGTGTGAACGCGCTCGGCGATCCGCAGCAGCCATTCGTCACCCGCGTGAACCACGTGTGGCAGGTGGCCAACGACGTCACCTGGATTGCCGGGCGTCATTCGCTGAAGTTCGGCACCGATGTGCGCCGCGAGGCGATGAACATCGCCTTCATCAACCGGCCGAACGGTGATCTCACCTTCAACGGCGGCATCACCGGCAACGCCGCGGCCGACTTTCTGCTCGGCCTGCCGGCGCAGGCGCGCGCCACCACCAAGCAGGCCACGCAGGACGGCGCCGGCTGGCTCTTCGCCGGTTACGTGCAGGACGACTTCCGCATCACCCAGAACCTGACCGTGAATCTCGGGGTGCGCTACGAGCTGCCGCTGCCGTTCATCGACAAGAACGACGCCATCAGCGGCTTCCGCACGACGCAGCAGTCCTCGGTCTACCCGGCGGCGCCGCGAGGCCTGGTCTACGCCGGCGACACCGGCGTGCCGCGCGGCATCGTGCCTACCGACACGAACAACATCGCGCCGCGCCTGTCGCTGGCATGGGACCCGTTTGGCGACGGCAAGACCAGTGTGCGTTCGGCGTTCGGCGTCTTCTACGACGCGCTGGCCGGCCAGGGGGACTTCTTCCAAAGCGGCGTGCTGTCGCCGCCGTTCACGCCGCTGGTCGAGCTGAACACCCCGACGCCCATCACGATCGCCGATCCGCTGGCCGCCGTGGCCGGCCCGCCCAACCCGTTCCCGGCGGCGCTCACGATCATCGGCTGGGGCGACGACTTCAAGTCGCCGAAGGCGTATCACTTCAACTTCGGCGTCCAGCGCCAGGTGACGAGCCGCCTGGGGGCCGAAGTGGCCTACGTCGGGTCGCGCGGCTTCAACATGCCGATGTTCCTCGAGGTCAACCCGGGCGTCTACACGGCTGGCCAGACCACGCGCGGCGCGCGTCTCATGCCGGCCTACGCGCTCGTGCGGCCGACGTTCTCGGCGGCGCAGTCGTGGTACGACTCGCTGCAGACGAGCCTGCGACTGCTGCCCACGCGCGGCCTCAACCTGCTGGCGTCGTACACGCTGGGCAAGTCCACGGACCACGTGTCGGGCCTCAACATCGGCGGTGAGTCGCGACCTGTGCTGCCGGTCGTGCAGGGCGACGAGGCGAGCATCGAGCGGGCCCTGGCGGCAGAAAAGGGCCCGGCGCTCTTCGACGCGCGGCATCGCTTCGTGCTGAGCTTCGGCTACGAGCTGCCACGGCTCGAGGGTCGGGCGACGGCGTTGCGCGCCGTGGCGGGCGGCTGGCAGTTGAACGGCATCTACCAGGCGCAATCGGGCTTCCCGCTGTCGGTCAACCAGGGCAACGTGCTCGACATCCGCTACCAGACCTCGCGCCCCGACGTCACCTGTGACCCGAACGACGGGCCGAAGACCACGGCCCAGTACTTCAACACCAGTTGCTTCACCACGTTGCCGCTGGCCGAGACGGGCACCCGGTTCGGCAACGCCGGACGGAATACCGTGCGCGGGCCGGGGTTCCAGCGCACCGACCTGTCGATCTTCAAGAACTTCGACTTCGCCGGCCGGCACCGCGTGCAGGCCCGGATCGAGGCTTTCAACGTGTGGAACCAGGCGCGCTTTCTGCAGCCCAACGGCACGATCGGCACCTTGCCGTTCGGCCAGATCACCGCGGCTGAAGATGGTCGCATCATCCAGTTGGCGTTGAAGTACTCGTTCTAGGGCCTTACGTGGATGAACCCGAGCCCCGAGGCCCGAGCCCCGAGCCTTGCCTGGTGACGCGCCGCCAGGCGGTGCAGGCGCTGTCGTTGGGCACCGCGATCGCGGTGTCCCAGCGGGCCTTCGGGCAGGCCCCGGCGGTGTTGATGGGCGCGGGCGCGCGGCCGGTCGTGACCGACGGCGTGGCGTCCACGCTCGTCGGCGAGGATGCCGCGGTGGTGTGGGCACGCGCGGATCGCTCGGCGCGCTTGGTGGTCGAGTACGCCACCAGCGACTCGTTTGCGGGCGCGCGGCGCGTGGTGGGGTCGGCTGCGCTCGAGAGTTCGGACTTCACGGCGCGCGTGCACCTTGCGGACCTGCCACGGGGGCAGCGGCTGTTCTACCGCGTGCTCTTCCAGGATCTGGTGGACGTGCGCCGCTGGAGCGAGCCGTCGGTCGGCCAGCTCACGACCGCGCCCGCGCCCGGCACGCGCAACGTGTCGCTGGTGTTTTCGGCCGACACGGTGGGGCAGGGGTGGGGCCTCGACCCCGCCCACGACGGCCTGCGCACCTACGCGAGCATGCTCGGCACCGAACCGGATCTCTTCGTGAATCTCGGCGATGCGATCTATGCCGACGCGCCGATCGTCGCCGAGGTCAAGCTCGACGACGGCACGGTGTGGCGCAACCTGACGAGCGCCGCCAAGAGCAAAGTGGCCGAGACGCTCGACGAGTACCGCGGCGCCTATCGCTACAACCTGCAAGATGCGCACATGCGGCGCTTCAACGCCGCGGTGCCGCAGCTCACCGTGTGGGACGACCACGAGGTGCGCGACAACTGGTTTCCCGCGCGCCGCCAGGACGACGACGCGCGCTACAGGGTGAAGTCGGTGGCGCTGCTGGCGGCGCGCGCGCGGCAGGCGTGCATCGAGTACACGCCGCTGCCGATCGACGGCACCGACCCTGAGCGGCTGTATCGATCGGTGCGCTACGGTCCGGTCGAGGTGTTCCTGCTCGATCACCGCAGCTACCGCGGCTCGAACAGCGAGAACGTGCAGGCGGTGGCGTCCGACGCGTCGGCCCTGCTCGGCGCGGCCCAGGTGGCGTGGCTGAAGCGCGCGCTGGTGGCCAGCACGGCACGCTGGAAGATCATGGCGAGCAGCCTGCCGATTGGCCTCGTCGTGCGCGACTTCCCGTCGCACTTCGAGGCTGTGGCCAACGGCGAGCCGGGCGCGCCGCTCGGGCGAGAGCTCGAGATCGCCGACCTGCTGCGCTTCATGCGCGACGAGCAGATCGACAACGTCGTGTGGACGACGGGCGACGTGCACTACGCCGCGGCGCATCACTACGATCCGGCGCGGGCGCGCTTCACCGAGTTCGACCCGTTCTGGGAATTCGTGGCCGGGCCGCTGCACGCCGGCACCTTCGGTCCAAATGCACTGGATGCCACGTTTGGTCCCGAGGTGCGGTTCCTGGGCATTCCGGCGGGCCTGAAGCCCAACCGCCCGCCGAGCGAGGGCTTCCAGTTCTTCGGCCGCCTGGAAGTCGATGCGAAGACCGACGCGCTGCGTGCGAGCTTGCACAACCGCGACGGCCGTGAGCTCTACACGGTCACCTTGCCACCCAGCCGCCTCCGGTGACGCCGCGCGTCACGACTCTGGTGAACTACGGGGCCTATCAGGCCGGCTGGTTCGCGGCGGTGCTGGGGGCGGCGACCGGTCACGGCGACGCCGGCGCCGCGGTGGCCGCGGCGCTGATCGCACTGCATGTGTGGCTGGCCCGCGAACGGGGCCGCGAGCTGGGCCTGCTGGCGCTCGCGACGTTGGTCGGCCTGGCGGTGGAAGCCTGGCAGCTGCAAGCCGGCACGTATCGCCTGCTGTCGGGCGCCGTCCCGGCGACCCTGCCGCCAGCGTGGCTGGTGGCGCTCTGGGCGCAGTTTGCCACCACCTTCCGCTACAGCGGTCGCGCCGTGCTGGCGCGTCCCGCCACCGCGATGCTCTTCGGCGCCCTGGGCGGACCGCTGGCGTTCCTGGCGGGGGAGCGTCTCGGCGCCGTGGCGCTCACGACGCCGCTCTGGCCCGGGCTCGTGCGCCTCGCCATCGGCTGGAGCGCGGCGCTCACGTTGTTCTCGTGGGTCGCGCGTCACGTGCCAGAGGCCGCGGCGCCGCTCTACCGGCTCCCGTGGCGGGCACCATCGGCCGAACGAGGCTGAGCGCGCAGCCGGTCAGGCCAGCGGCCTGCCGCGCAGCAGCGCCGCCACTTCGTCGACGAGCCGGGTGCGCGTGACCGGCTTGTGCAGCAGCGTGGCGTTGGGGCCGGTGGCGGCATCCGCCTCGAGCTGCTCGGCGTAGCCCGACACATAGAGCACCTTGATGTCCGGCCGACGCGCGCGCAGGGCGCTGGCCAGCGCTGGCCCGCTCACATTCGGCATGACCACGTCGGTGATGACGAGATCGATTTCGCTGGCGCGCGCGTCGAAGGTCTCGAGCGCGTCGCGGCCATCGACCGCTTCGATCACGGTGTGGCCGGCCTTGTCGAGGAAGCGCGAGAAGAGATTTCGCACCTCGGGGTCGTCTTCGACCAGCAGGATCGTGGCCGCCGGTGCGGGTGGCGGCACGTGCACGAGCGTGTCGTGCCGTTGGCGCCGCGGCCCCACGGGCGCGTCCACTGCCGGCAGGAGCACATGCACCGCGGTGCCCGCCCCCGGCGCCGTGTCGATCCAGGTGTAGCCGTCGCTCTGCTTCACGATGCCGTAGACCATCGAGAGCCCGAGGCCGCTGCCCTTGGTGCTGTCCTTGGTGGTGAAGAACGGCTCGAAGGCCTGGCCCGCGGTGTCTTCGTCCATGCCGCAGCCGGTGTCGCGCACCGAGAGCAGCACCCAGGCGCCCTGGGGCACCCGCACCGGGAGCGACGGATGGGCCCAAGGCTCCGGCAGATCGAAGTTGGCCGTGGTGATCTCGAGCGTGCCGCCGGTGGCCATGGCATCGCGCGCGTTGATGGCGAGGTTCAGGAGCACCTGTTCGATCTGGCCGGGGTCGACCATCACCGGCCGCAGGTCGGGCAGAAGCGTGCTCACGAGCTGCACGTCTTCGCTGATCACGCGCGTGAGCATACGCTCGAGGGCCAGCACGGTCACGTTGAGATCGAGCACCTCGGGCATCAGCAGTTGACGCCGGCCGAACGCGATCAACTGGCGGGTGAGTGAGGCGGCCCGGCCCGTGGCGGACTGGATGCCGCCGAGCAGCCGCCGCCGGGCGGACGCGTCGATCCCCTTGCCGCCGAGTGCGTCGGCGTGACCGCTGATCACCTGCAGCAGGTTGTTGAAGTCGTGGGCGACGCCGCCGGCCAGGCGGCCGAGCGCGCCGATCTTCTGCGAGCGGCGCAGTTGCTCGGTCAGGTCCTTGTTGTCCTGCAGCGCCTGCTCGAGACGGCGCCGGTCGCTGGCGTCGCGAATCGTCGCCACCACGCGGCCGAGGCCGCCGACCGGCACCATGGTGACGTCGACGGGGAACTCCGTGCCGTCGGCGCGCCGGCCCGTGGCCTCGCGCCGGGGCGTGGGACTGGGCGGCGCGAGCGGGCCGATGGCGGCGCCGTCGGACGGGGGCGCGGAGATCCAGGCGTCGAGCCGCGTGCCGTGCAGCACCTCGGCGGGAGCGCCGAGCAGCCGCTCGAGCGCGGGATTCACCTGGCTGATGTGGCCGTCGCGGTCAATCACGGCGACGCCTTCGCCGATGGCCTCGAGCGGCACACTGGCCGCCATGTCGGCCGCCGCCATGCGGCGCGGACGCGCGGCGCGCAGTGCCGGCGCGGCGCCCGCCTCACCGGCCTGAGGTTCCACCAGCCAGGCCCGCTCGAAGGGGGTCATGCGCAGGGGTCCTGACGGCGAGTGGCGCACGGACGGACCTGCAGGGACGGCGCCGGCGTCCGCAGGCTCGCGGCTGTCGGGGGACGTGGGGCCGACGAGGGGTGGACCGGTGCCACCGCGAGTCCGGTGCGCCATCTGCCTGCTCCGCCTTGATTGTTCACCCCGCCCCCTGGTCGGGACATCGGCACAGGGGCGGCAAACTTGAATGGGATATTAGCCCTGGAACATGCGTTCCGTCGAGCGCACTTGTTCATCGACGTCGGCCACGAGGTCGTCCACCTCGCTGAGCAGCGTGACGCGCTGCGTCAGCGGCAGCGGCAGCACGAGGCTCTCGATCGGCACGGGCGTCTCCATCTCCTGCTCGGAGGGCGGCGTCACCCAGAAGCCCATCCACTCGGCGAGCCGGCAGGCGACGCTGACGCGCGCGAGCATGTCGGTTGGTCCCACGGCGCCTGGATTGTGGTGATGGAGCGCGATGTCCTGGAACACCTGCGGCAACAGCAGCTGTTGCGTGAACCAGTGGCCGGCTTCGCAGTGGTCCATGCCGAGCAGGTCACGTTCCAGGGCCAGCAGCTGCTGGCCGCGCACGTCAGCGGCGTCGAGCAACGCCGGGTATTGCACGGGATGCGCGACGATGAGCGCCAGCCGGCCGATGTCGTGGAGCAGGCCGGCCGAGTAGGCGTCGGCGGCGTTGCCGCCGAGCCGCAGCGCGATCTGCTCGGCGGTGGCCGCGCAGGCCAGATTGTGACGCCAGCAGCGCTGCACCGCGGGCAGGCGCAATGCCTGTCCCAGATAGCGACGCAGGCCGATCGTGGCCGCCAGCGCGCGGATCCGGCCGATGCCGAGCAAGGTCGTGGCGTGCTGCAGACTCGTGACCTCGCCCCGCACGCCGTAGTAGGCGGTGTTGGCGGCCCGCAGCACCTCGGCGGCAATGGTGGCGTCGGCCGCAATCGTGGCAGCCACTTCGCCGAGCGACACCTGCTCCTTGCCCAGCAGACCGAGCAGGTTCACCGCCACGGTCGGGATCGGCGGCAGTTCGCAGTTACGCCGCAACAGCCGGCTCTTCGCGGCCGGCGGCGATGGCAGGCTGTGGCTGGCGAAGGTGGTCGAGGGTTCGTTGCTGTCCACCGTGGGTCTCACGACGGGGAATCGGCCACCACGGGCCCGCTCTTCAGTGCCCAATCGGCGCAAGCGCCGCGCCAAAGGGGTGAGACCCCTTTGGCCCTTTGCGACCCGTCAGGCGCCCGGCTCGGCCGTGCCGAGCAGCAGGGCCAGGTGTTTCAACAGGGCGCCCCGGGTCACGGGTTTGGACAGGTGGGTGGTGTTCGGCTCGGGGCCGCCGAGTTCGAGCTGCTCGGTGTAGCCCGAGACGTAGAGCACCTTCACCTCGGGCCGGCGCGCCCGCAAGGCACTCGCCAGGGCCGGACCGCTCACATTGGGCATGACTACGTCGGTCATCACCACGTCGATGGCCTCGGCCTGGCGTTCGAACGCTTCGAGCGCCTCCTGGCCGTCGGACGCTTCCACCACCTGATAGCCGCCGTCGCGCAGGAAGGCGGAGAAGAGCGATCGCACTTCGGGGTCGTCTTCAACCAGCAGCACGACACCGCCGCTGCCGTCGGGGCGCGTCGGCCCCGCCGGGTCTTCGCGATGCGGGGCGGCGATCTCCTCGTCCACGGCGGGCAAGAGCACGTGCACGCTGGTGCCGGCCCCCGGCGCGGTCTCGATCCAGGTATAGCCGCCGCTCTGTTTCACGATGCCGTAGACCATCGACAAGCCCAGGCCGCTGCCCCGGCTCGCGTCCTTGGTCGTGAAGAACGGCTCGAAGGCCTGCGCCGCGGTCTCGTTGTCCATGCCGCTGCCGCTGTCGAGCACCGAGAGCAGCACCCAGCCGCCGGCGGGCACGGTGACCGGCAGGGCCGGGTGCGTCCAACTGTCGGGGAGCACGAAGTTGGCGGTGGCGATCTCGAGGGTGCCGCCGTCGGCCATCGCATCGCGCGCATTGAGCGCAAGGTTCAGCACCACCTGTTCGATCTGTCCGGGGTCGACCTTGACGCGCTGCAGATCCGGGGCGAGCGAACTCACAAACTGCACGTCTTCACCGATCACCCGCACCAGCATGTGTTCGAGCGATAGCACCGTGACATTGAGGTCGAGCACCTGCGGCACCAGCACCTGGCGGCGTCCGAAGGCGAGCAACTGCCGCGTGAGCGACGCGGCGCGGTCGGTGGCGCGCTGGATGCGGCGCAGCAGACGCCGGCGGGACGGCCGGTCCAGCGAGTCGACGCCGAGCGCTTCGGCGTATCCGCCGATCACCTGCAGCAGGTTGTTAAAGTCGTGGGCCACGCCGCCGGCGAGCCGGCCGAGCGCGCCGATCTTCTGGGAGCGGCGGAGCTGCTCGGCGAGGTCATGGTTGTCGCGCCGCGCCTCTTCCGCGGCTTGGCGCCAGCGCTGATCGCGCACCGTCATGAACACCGGCGCGCCTGCGCCGCGGCCGGCCGCCATGAACTGCAGGTCCAGCGGAATCGGCGGCCCATCGGCGGTGCGGATGGTGGTCGCGAGGGTGGGTGGGCCCACGGTGCCGGCGACCGTGGTCACCGTCGAGGCGTCCGGCAGCAGGTCGAGCAGATGACGGCCGGCGCATGCGTCGGCCGAGGCGAGACCGAAGAGCTGCGCGAGCGCTGGGTTGGCGACGCGGATCCGGCCGTCGTGCTCCACGATCGCGGCGCCGTCGCCGAGATGCTCGAACAGCAGACGCCAGGTGACGTCGGTCATGCCGTCGCTCGCGGCATCACCAGGGCCGTCACCGCTCGTCACCGGCGCGGTGCCGGGCGTGGTCTGCTGAGCCAGTGTGAGCCGCAGCCAGTCGGCGGCCGACGCAGCGGGCGGGAGACGCGCGTCGAGCCAGGTCACCAGGGCACCGGCCGATGTGTCGGCCGGCAGCACGTCGGCGTCGACCGTCGGGCCGATCGGCATCTCGGCGTCAGGAGCGAGCAGCAGGGCCAACGGCGTGTGGCGGGAGCCGGCGTGCGCGCGGATCCGCCGGCACACCTCGCCCGCATCGAAGCCCGGTGCCTCGTCGCAGAGCACCACGGCGTCGGGCGCGTGCATCACGAGCGCCGACAGCGCCGCGCCGGCGTCCGTGGCCGTCTCCACAGCGTAGCCGTGTGCGGCGAGGCGACCGGCCACGTGCCCGCGTTGCCAGTCCGACCCGCCGGCGACGAGTACCGTCCGTCGGGCGGTGGGTGGGGACCCGGCACGCCTATTCGGAGACTGATAGCTCACGTCGACCCTTCTGCGCTCGGCCTGCAATCCGAACGCGTGGCCGAATCATGGCACTTGGCGCCGCAAGATTCGGTGCAAGTCCTGAAAATAGTGTGCAACGTCTCAGGGAGGCAGTCCGGTGACACTGCCACACGCGGCGAGGACGTCACCTGGCCGCACTCAGCGGCGCGCTCACGCCGCTCTCGTCTACGCGCCGGCGGTGCGGCTGAGGGAGCGCGTCCACGCCAGGGCATCGGCGTATGCCGTGGCCAAGCTGTCGTCAGGCAGATCGAGAGTGGCCTCGATGTTCGCCGCCTCGAGCCAGTGTCCCTTCTCGTAGTGCACAACCGCGTCGAGCACCTGGCGCGGCCGGTTGCTCGTGCCGAGCAGTGCGGCGCGGAGCTCGTCGTCGAGCGGCAGTTCCTTCACGACCGCGGCCATCGGTAGCCCGAGCAGCACGTCGAGCAGCGAGCACAGCCCGAGCAGGAAATAGCCGCCCTCGCTGGCGCTGCCGCCGACGTGCTGGCCGAGCAACTCGCAGCTGCGGCCGCGCAGCACCGTCATCGTGACCAGTTCGGATGGGCCCTTGTTCATCGCCGACAGCACCCAGATCGATGTCCACTTGCGGATCTGCTCCAGGCCGAGCATGAGCAAGGCCTCGCGAATCGATCGGACCTCGCGTCGCAGGCCAAAGCCCGCCGAGTTCACGGTACGCAGCACGCGGTAGCTGAGCGACGTGTCGTGCTTCAGTAAGTCTTCGATGGCCGTGAGCGACACAGACGGCTGGTAGAGCGCGGCCATCAGGCGCATCTGGGCCACCTGGTTGGCCGACAGCGAAGCCGCTGAGAACGTGGTCGGGCGGCAGAAGTAGTAGCCCTGGAAGAGGGAGCAACCGGCGGCCTTGGCGCGCTCGAAGTCGCTGCGTGTCTCGACCTTCTCCGCGATCACTGACACGCCCTGGCGCAGCATGCGGCCGGCTGTCTCTTTGATCATGTCCGGCGGCAGCGCCAGCACGTCGAGCTTCACGAACTTCGCAAAGGGCAGCAGTGCCTCGGCCGGCGAGCCTGGCACGAAGTCGTCGAGAGCGATGGCGTAGCCGCGCGCGACCAGCGACTCGCATATCGCCAGCACCTCGGGCGTCACTTCGACACCCTCGAGGATTTCGAGCACGACCAGTTCGGGGTCGAGCACGCTGCTCGCGTCAGACAGCAGCGTTGCGGCGGCCAGGTTGACGAAGGCGCGGCGGCCGTCGGTGAGCGTGTCGAAACCGATCGCCAGCAGCGCGTCGCCGATGACCTGCGCTGACGCTTGCTGGCCGCAGCCGGTGAAGGCGGCCGCCTGGGCCGAGCCGCGGTGCAGCAGCTCGTAGCCAAACACCTGGTTGCGCGCATCCAGAATGGGCTGTCGGGCGACGTGAACCTGCTCTCCGGCGACGCTCATGCTGCTATCCACACGATCGGCCCGGCCTCGCCGAACTTGAGTCGAGACCTGCGGGCGGGGGCATGGGCCACCGTCTCAGCGCGTCGCCGCGTCGGCGACCGCCATGACATCGACGACGGCTGGACGTCCTGCGCACGATCGTGACCACGCGACGCCTGCCGTGCCAACTGCTACGCGTGCCCGATCCGTGAGCGGACTGCGTCGAGGAGGGTTCGAGATGCAAACGGCTTGCGGAGTAGATGCTCCACCTGCGCGCTGCCCGTGAATACCGACTCCGAATAACCTGACATGTAGAGCACTGGCACGGCAGGATAGGCCGCCAGCACGCGCCTGGCCACCTCCAGGCCGCCGCCACTGGGCAGGACGAGGTCGGTCAGCAACAAGTCGATTCGGCCCGGCGCAGCGTCGAGAATGACCTGGGTGCTGGCCACGCCGTCGGCTGAATGTACGATGTAGCCGGCGCGGCGAAGGAGTTCGGCCACGATGTTTCGGACATCGACTTCGTCTTCGACGAGCAGTACGACGCGGCCTTGCGGACCAAGCGACAGTTGGACATGGTCCGCCGGCACGTTGGCTCCGGGATCGGCAGAGGGCAGATAGACCTGCAACGCGGTGCCGCGGCCCGGCGTGGACGTGGCGGTGATGTGCCCGCTGGCACTTTCCGCGATGCCTCGGCAGATGGACAGTCCCAGCCCGGTGCCGTGTCCCTTCCCCTTGGTCGTGAAGAATGGCTCGAAGGCATGGCGGAGTACGTCGTCGGTCATTCCGTGTCCAGTGTCTGCGACCCGCAACACCACCCACCGTTCAGGTCCGGCGCCATCGCCGCCTTGACTCCGCGCGGCGAACGCGGTCGCGATCACCAGCTCGCCGCCGCCGGGCATGGCCTCGCGCGCGTTCGAGGCCAGGCTGAGCATCAACTGCGCCAAGTGGCCCTGATCGATTGTCACGGGAGCCGGCGTCGCCGACAAGTCCCACGTCACGACGATGGTCTCTCCTACCGTCGCTTCCACGCTGGACGCCAGGGCCCGCAGCGCCACATTCAGATCGACCGTGGCGGCATAGGACGGATTGCGACCAGCGAAGGTCAACAAGTCAGCGGTGACGTGCGTGGCCTCGCCGATCATGCGTTGCAGCGTCTCGACCCGGTGCAGCAGCGGAGAGGTCGGGCCGAGCTCGTCGACCAGCGCGTCGAGATGCCCTTGCATCACGGTCAAGAGGTTGTTGAACTCGTGGCCCACGCGGCCAGAAAGCTTCCCAACCACCTCCATCCGCTGGGCGTAGAGCAGTCCCTCTTCGATGCGGCCAAGGGCCGTGATATTGGTCAGCGCGGTCAACAGGCAGGGCCGCTCGTTCACCGCGATGCGGCTCGTGTGGGCGAGGAGCCGCAACGCCTTGCCACCGGCCGTCTCCAGTCGCACTTCGCGCGTCAGCACGGGCTGGTCGGCGAGCGGTGCGATGTGGGCGGCCCGGTCGTTCGGGCTCTGGTAGTAGCCGAAGTCGTAGGCGGTCTTGCCGCGGACCTGGGCGGCCGTCCAGCCGGATTGGGATTCGGCGGCGGCATTCATGTCAAGTATTTCGCCCGAGTCCTCGGTGGTAATCACGAGAGGCAAGGGGCTGGCTTGGAATAGCTCGGCAAAGGTCACGATGTCTGCTCGATGGGGCGCCGAGCTCCGCCGGCGTTCGGCCCCTAGCCTACATGGTGCCGATGGAGGTTGCACACTTTATGTTCAGGCCGGCTCGCAGGAACCCGTGGTCAGGCCGCGCGCCGATTCTGCCCCCAGCGCGCGCGTCCCCACCGTGATGACATAAGGCCTCGCGCGACCGGCGGCATGAATGGCATGAGAGGCGTTGACGATCTAGCGCCTCTTGACGGCGGCTTCGCCGGTGAGAATGAGCTCCACCGAAATCTGCTCGCCCTGCATGTCGAATGGGCAGCGCGTACGGTGGACGGCGCTCGAGTAGAGCGTCGAGAAGTCGTTGCCAATCGTCACGGTGGGTACCGAGATGTCGGACGCGGGCTCGCTTGCGGCCAGGCGGGTGCGGAACGTGCCCGCCACCATGTTGGCCACTTCGCCCATCGCGTCTGGCACCTCGCCGTTCACGTCCTCGATCGGAATGCCGAGCATGCTGCCCGTGATGGCGCGTGCGGCCGTCATCGAGCTGTAGAGGACGACGAGGCCACGGCGATGGCCGGCGAAGGCCACGGTGGCCACGACGTTGGCCGGCGCCGCCAGCGCGCCGTCGGCGCCGGTCTGGCGCACGAGGGGGGTGGCCAGCATGGTGTCGAAGACTTCTTCGATTGCGGACACGAGATTGGCGATGAGGGGTTCAGGGACGCTCATAGATGTCACGGCTCCGGAAGGTCAGGCCTTCAGCACGGCTTCGATTTTTTCTTTGATCGTGGCCGGCGTGAAGGGCTTGACGACGTAGTTGTTCACGCCGGCTTTGAGCGCCTCGACGATGTCGCCCTGGGCAGCGTTGGTGGTGACCATCAGGATGGGCAGGGCTTTCGTGGCATCGTTGGCTCGCACGGCGCGCGCGAACTCGACCCCGCTCATCTCTGGCATGTTCCAGTCCGTGATCACGAGATCGACGGACTGTGATGCCAGCTTGTCCATGCCTTCCCTGCCGTTGCCAGCCTCATGGCACTCGGTGTACCCCAACTTGTTCAGGGTGTTGATGATGATGCGACGCATCGTGCTCGAATCGTCTACGACCAGAAAACGCATAGTTGCTCTCCGCCCAGTGGGTGAGTGTCTCTCCGGTGCAATCGGCAAAGGCGTGCTAAGGTTGAGCGCCGTGCCCGTCGACCTGCCCGCTCACGGCCGGAACGCCGTCTGCCCACCGCTTGACTGGCTGACACTGGTCAACCGTCAGGCGCTCGTCACGCGGCTACTGCCGGCCACCGTGCACGACGTCAACAACGCCTTGCAGGTGATGAGCGGTGCCGCTGAAGTGCTGGCGATGGACCCCAGCGCCGACGCCGTGGCCCGGCGCACCGCCGCGATCGTGGCGCAGGCCCATCAGGCCACCGCGGCGCTGCAGGCGCTCACGGCCTTCGCCCGTGACGTCGCGCAGCCGAGCGGACGGGTGCGGCCGAAGGCCGTGGCCGAACAGGCCCTGACCCTGCGCGGCTACGCGCTGCGGAAGGCTCGCATCGCCTCGGCGGTGTCGGGCGACGAGGCCGAATGTGCCGCGGCCCACGGCCGTGTGCTGCAGGTGCTGCTGAATCTGCTGGTGAACGCGGAAACGGCCCTGGCGGGACGCAGCGGAGCGACGCTGACGGCGCGGGTGAGTGCCGAGGCCGACCGTGTCACGGTGGCTATCGACGACAATGGACCTGGCGTGCGCGACGATGTGGCCGCGTCGCTCTTCACGTGGCCGCCTCGAGAGCTGGCCCCGGCAGGCGGCCTCGGCATCGGCCTGCTGGTGTCATGCGCGCTCGCGGACCGTGACGGCGGGGCCGTGACGTATGTCCCGAATCCCGGCGGCGGCGCCTCGTTCAGGCTGTCGCTGCCTCGGTAGCCGACCCGCAGCACCGGCCGGCCGAAGGCCACCGAAACTTCCTGGACGAGACCCTGGCACCCCGGGCTGCTAGGCGGCTGAGACCGCTTCGTCGCCGCCCAGGCGGTTGAGCTTGTCGATGAGGGTGGTGCGGCTCAAGTTGAGCAGCCGCGCAGCCTGCCGCTTGTTGCCGCCGGTCTTCTCGAGCCCACGGCGCAGCAACTCCCGCTCGAGCTGCGTCATCACCGACGTGAAATCGAGGCCCTCGTCGGGAATGACGACCGGCGTGAGCATCGTCGTCTGGCCGGGGTGGCGGATGTCCTCGGGCAGCATCGACGGCGCGATCTCCTGCTCGCCGCCGCTCATGGCGACGGCGTGTTCGATGGCGTTCTCGAGCTGACGGATGTTGCCCGGCCACGCGTGATCCATGAGCGCGCGCAGGGTCGCCTGACCGAGCACGCGCGGCGTGAGCCCGTTGCTCTTGCACGACTTCTGCAGGAAGTGCTGGGCGATGAGCGCCACGTCTTCGCGGCGGCTGCGCAGCGGCGGCAGCGTGATCGGCACCACGTTCAAGCGGTAGAACAGGTCTTCGCGGAACGACCCTTCCTTCACCAGCTTGCGCAGGTCCACGTTGCTGGCCGCGATCACCCGGATGTCGAACTTGAACGCCTTCGATTCGCCGACGCGCTCGACTTCGCGCTCCTGTAGCGCGCGCAGCAGCTTGGCCTGCAGGGCCAGCGACATCGATCCCACTTCGTCGATGAAGAGCGTGCCCTTGTGCGCGAGTTCGAACCGGCCGACGCGCGAGTTGACGGCGCCGGTGAAGGCGCCCTTCACGTGGCCGAACAGTTCCGCCTCGGCCAGGCTTTCGGGAATTGCCGCCGAGTTGAAGGCGACGAAGTGCTGGTCGCGGCGCGGGCTGTTGAAGTGGATGGTGCGGGCGATCAGTTCCTTGCCCGTGCCGGTCTCGCCCTGGATGAGCACGCCGCTGTTCATCGGCGACACGAGTTCGAGGGTGGAGAAGACGTGCTGCATGGCGGCGCTGCGGCCGATCACGCTGTCGAAACTGAACCGGTCGTGCAGTTGCGCGCGGAGCTGAGCATTTTCGAGACGCAGACGCCGTTCGGTGATGCCGGCGTGCAGCACGTGCGCGAGCTGGCCGAGCTGGAAGGGCTTGATCAGGAAGTCGATGGCGCCGCGCTTGATGGCGCGCACGGCCTCTTCCACGCCGCCGAAGCCGGTCATCACCACCGAGCGAATCTCGGGGTAGCGGGCCAGCGCCGCGTCGAGCACGTCCATGCCGTCGGCGTCGGGCAGACGGAGGTCGACGACGAGCGCGTCGTAGGCAAAGCCGGCCAGGCGCTCGATCGCATCCTTGGCATCGGCCGCCTGCGCCACGGCGAAGCCCTGGCTTTCGAGCGACTCGGCGATCAGTTCACGCAGCGAGGCTTCGTCTTCGACGACAAGGACGGTCGGGGGGGGAGCTTGGGTCATAGGGTTCTACACGCGCCTGCAGTGTGGCTTATCGGACGTGGTGCCTGGCGTCGACAGTTTTTCGTGCGATGGCCGATTACCAACGTTGAGTGAGGGCAGCAACGACCATGCCATCTGAACGATTCACCAGCACCGAAGCCCTGGTTGTCGACGACGACGAGGCCGTCCGCGAAGTCATCGTAGCGTATCTGACCAAGCAGGGCATGGCAGTCACCGGGGCGATCGACGGCCGCTCCGCCATCAGCGCGCTCGAGCACTCGAACGGCCGGTTCATGCTGGTCGTGACCGACCTGAGCCTGCCGGGCGCCGACGGATTGGCGGTCTTGCGCGCCGCGCGTCAAGCGAATGCCTCCAGTTACGTGGTGATCGTCACCGGCTACGCGTCGCTCGACTCGGCCATTTCGGCGGTGCGCTTGGGGGCCTACGACTACCTGACCAAGCCCTTCTCTCTGGGGCAGCTCGACGTGATCCTGCGCCGCATCGGCGACCGTGACTCGCTCGAACGCGAGAATCGACAGCTCATGCACGGTGACGCGCCGGCCCGGCGCGGCCCCTCGCTGCCCGACCTGTCCGAGCGTCTGCTCCGGATTGAAGCGGCCCTGGTCCGCATCGAGGAGACCCTCGGTAGCCAGGAGCGTCTGACGTCCCGCCGACGCTGACCTGTCGGCGCGCTGACACGCACAACGCCCGTGCCCATGGAATCGGCCATGTACCCGCATTCTCGGATTGGATTGGCCCGGCCAACCGAGTGGGCACCGGTCTTGCTGTGGGAAGGGCGTGCCTGAGATCAGCGATGCCGCCATCTTGGCGGCGCTCGGACGACGACTGAACAACGCCGTCGCCAAGCAGACGGTGGCGGCGAGCAATCTCGCCAACCTCGACACGCCTGGGTATCGCACGCGCGGTGTCTCGTTCGACGACGCGCTCGACAGCGAACTTGGATCCGTGCGGCGCACCAACGCATCGCACCTGGCCGCCTCGCCGGGCGACGGTGAGCCGGTGGACGTGACGGGCCTCGCCTCGCGCCGCGACGGCAACAACGTCCAACTCGATCGGGAACTGCTCGCGCTCTCCCGCGCCGGCGGCGAGTTCAGCCGCGCCCAGACCGCGCTCACCGCCAAGTTCCGGCTGGTGCGCTACGCCATCAACGAAGGCCGCTAACCATGCCCGGACTGTCCAGCGCCATCAACGCCAGTGCTAGCGCCCTCGACGCGCAGCGCGCGCGCATCGAAGTGGCGGTGTCGAACATCGCCAACGCCGAGTCCACGCGCGGGCCGGACGGACAGCCGTATCGCCGCCGCGACGTGGTGCTGAGCGCCACGCCGATGGACGCCGACCCGTTCGGCGGCGCGCTCGGCCGCGCCCAGGCCGTTGGAGTGACCGTGAACGAAGTGGTACAGGACCAGGACGCCTTTCGCCGCCGCTACGAGCCGTCGCATCCCGACGCCGATCCCCAGGGCTTCGTGGCGACGCCCAACGTCGACATCCCCGAAGAGATGGTCGACATGCTGGGCGCGGCCCGCGCCTATCAGGCTAACCTGACGGCCATCAATCTGATTCGCGACACCATCCAGCGCGCGCTGGAGCTGGGACGGTAAGCCATGGCCATTGCCCCTCTCGGATCATTCCCGTCGCTCGGCGGCGTCGCCAGGACGGGCGCCGCGGGCGTCGTCGGCGGCGCTGGCGACAGCAGCTTCGGCGACTCGCTCTCGGCGCTGCTCGCGTCAGTGGACGCCTCGGCCGGCGACGCCAATCAGGCGGTGGCGGCGATGGCTGACGGCAGCGGCGACGTGCACACGGCGATGCTCGCCCTGCACCGCGCCGAGGTGTCGATGCAACTCACCGTGCAAGTGCGTAACAAGCTCGTGCAGGCGTATCAGGATCTGATGCGCATGCCCATCTGATCGCAGCCGAGTCGTGAACCCCGAACAGATCGTCGGGCACTTCAACCGACTGCGCGCGACGCTTTCGGCTCGCCAGATCGCCAGCCTGATGGCCGCATTCGTGGCGGTGGTGGGCGTGGTGGCCGGCTCGGCCTACTGGGCCAACGCGCCGTCCTACACCACGCTCTACCGCGACCTCGATCCCGAGTCGGCGCAGGCGGTGATTGCCAAGCTCAAGACCGCCAAGACCCCGTACCTGCTCGACGACGGCGGCGCCACATTGCTCGTGCCTGCGGCCAGCGTCGACGAGCTGCGACTTGGCTTCGCCTCGCAGGGCCTGCCCACCGCGGGCCGCATCGGCTTCGAGATCTTCGACCGCACCTCGTTTGGCACGACCGAGTTCCTCGAGCACGTCAACTACCGCCGCGGCCTCGAAGGTGAGCTGGCGCGCACCATCTCGACGATCGCCGAGGTGGCCAGCGCCCGCGTGCACATCGCGCTCGCCAAGGACTCGCTCTTCACCGGCACCGCCGAACAGGCCAAGGCGTCGGTCGTGCTCAAGCTGCGCACCAGCCGGCCGCTCTCGGCCGCGACCGTGGCCGGCATCGCCGGGCTCGTCGCGTCGGCGGTCGAGTCGCTGCGGCCCGAGTCGGTGGTCATCGTCGACACCTTCGGCCGCCCGCTCTCGAAGCCCGCCGAGTCCGACAGCGCCGACCTGTCGGGGCAGGCCGTGGAGCGGCAGCAGACGGTCGAACGCGAGCTCGTGACCAAGGTGGTCAGCCAGCTCGAGCCGGTCGTGGGCGTGGGCCACGTGCGCGTGAACGTGGCGGCGACGGTGTCTGCAGATACCGCCGAAGAGACCGAAGAGGTGTGGGACCCGACCCCGGTCGTCCGCAGCCGCCAGACGTCCACCGACCAGACGACCACCTCTGCGATGACCTCGACGCGCCCCGGCGGCGGCGCCGGCGGCGTCGCTGGCGCCAGGGCCAACGCGCCGCCGGAACTGACCACCGCCACCGCGCCAGCCTCGGCCGCCGTCTCGGTGGTTCCGGGCACGTCGGGCCGCGCGACCGAGACGGTGAACTACGAAATCGGCAAGAAGACGCGCCACACCGTGGCCGCGAGCGGCCAGGTGGCGAAGCTCTCGGTGGCGGTGCTGGTCGACGACGTGCGCGTGCCCAACGCCGACGGCAACGGCCACACCGCGAAGCCGCGCGAACCCGCCGAGATGGAACGGATCCAGCGGCTCGTGTCGGCGGCTGTGGGCCTCGACACCGCGCGCGGTGACCAGCTCACCGTCGAGAACATCGGCTTCGACGACTCGAGTGAGCAGGTGGTCATCGACCCGCCGGCGCCGTGGTGGAAGCAGGTGTCGCCGACGGTCGTGTCCACGCTTGGTGTGTCGGTGGGCGACGTGCTGCGGTGGGCGCTGGTTGGGTTGTTGGCGCTGGTGGCGCTGCTCGCCGTGATCCGGCCGCTCGCACGCTCGGCGCTGCGACTGCATCCCGCCCTGCCGGTGCGGGTCGCGGGTGGCAACACGTTGGCGGTCGGCGGGCCGAAGACAGTCGCTGAGCTCGAAGGTGAAGGCCAGGCGACCGAGCAGAAACGGGACCCCGGCCGCGTGCCCGGCCTGGCCAAGCGAATTGCCCAGACGGCCGAACAGCATCCCGAACAGATGGCCCAACTCGTTCGCGCGATGCTCGAACAGGAGGCCAAGTAGGCCATGGCTGTGATCGCTCAACCGCTCTCGGGAGCCCGCAAGGCCGCCATCGTGATCATGGCCCTTGGCGAAGAACGCTCGGCGAAGGTGTTCAAACACCTCCAGGAATTCGAGCTCGAGGCGCTGGCCCGTGAGGTGGCGTCGCTCGGCAAGGTGCCCGATGCCCTCGGCGAAACGGTGCTCACTGAGTTCATCGGGATGACCGAGGCCGTCGACGGAATCGCGTCAGGAGGCGTGGAGCACGCGCGTCGGCTGCTCGCCAGCTCGCTCGGGCCCGAGACCGCCAGACGCATCATCGACCGGGTCGTCAAGTCGTTCAACACCACGGCCGGATTCGCGACGCTCGAGAAGGCCAACCCGCAGCAACTCGCGAAGTTCATCCTCGGCGAGCACCCGCAGACGATTGCCGTGATCCTCGCGCACCTGAACGCCGGCAGTGCGGCGCAGCTCGTCACGCAACTGCCCGACGACCTGCGCGTCGACGTGCTGATGCGCATGGCCAGCATCGACGAGATCCTGCCCGAAGTGATTGGACGCATCTCCAGTGTGATCGACCAGCGCATGAAGTCTCTCGGCGGGCCGTCCCGCGAGCAGCACGGCGGCGTGCGCGCAGTGGCGGAACTGTTCAATAGACTCGACCGTAGCGTCAGTCAACACGCGCTGGGGGCGGTCGAGGAACGCTCGCAGGACCTCGCCGTGCAGATCCGCAACCTGATGTTCGTGTTCGAAGACCTTGGCACGGTCGAAGAAACTGGCATTCGGGAGATCGTCAATCGCGCCGACAAGAAATCACTGACGGTGGCGCTTAAGGGCGCCAGCGAGGACATCCGCACGCGCTTCTTTGCCAACATGTCGAAGCGCGCCGGCGACCTGGTGAAGGACGAGATGGAGATGCTCGGCGCCGTTCGCCTGCGCGACGTCGAGAAGGCGCAGCAGGACGTGGTGGCGATCGCGCGCAAGCTCGAAGAAGAAGGCCTGATTACGCTCGGCGCAAGCGCCGGGGAGCCGTATGTCGTCTAGAGCCAGTCGCATCGAGCCGGCGCACGAGCCCGAGCCGTTCGCGTGGGGCGGCCGTGTGTTGCATGCTCCGCAGCCGCCAGCCCATCGGGCGATGGCGGCGCACGACGCGGCGGCGCCGCAGGCCGCCGAGCCGGCGGAGATCGAGCGCGACGCCTTCACTAAGGGCTATGCGCAGGGGGAACGGGCGGGCGCCGAAGCGGCGGCCTCGCGGGCCGACGCCATGCTGCGCCGGCTGGCGCAGACGCTCGACCAGTTGCAGGCGCTGCGCGCCGAACTCATCCGCCGCACCGAACGTGAGGTGGTCGAGCTGTCGCTGGCGATCGCCCGCAAGGTGCTGCACCGCGAGGTAGCGCTCGACCACGAGTTGCTGCTGGCCATGGCCCGCGTGGCGCTCGACCGCCTGGCCGACGTGGCTACCGCCAGCATTCGCCTGCATCCCGACGACTACGGCGTCACGGTGCAGGCGCGCGGTTCGGCCGCCGTCACCAGTCACGGCGTGCAGATCGTGTCCGATGCCTCGGTGCGGCGCGGCGGCTGCATCGTGACCTCCGAGTTCGGCTCGGTCGACGTCGGCATCTCGGCCCAGATCGATGAATTGACCCACGCGCTGCTTGGCGACCAGTCGCCGGCGCCCGCCCACGCGATCCGCCGCGATGATGCCGCCTGAAGCCGTGGCCGGCGTGCCGCTCGGCGCCTACCTGCGGCAGCTGCGCGAGAGCGAGGCGGCCCCGATCTTCGGCCACGTCACCCGGGTGGTTGGCCTGGTCGTGGAGTCGAAGGGCCCGCGGGCGCGCGTGGGCGACGTGTGCGAGCTGCGCCGGGCCGAGGGCGGCAGTGTGCTGCCGCTCGAAGTGGTCGGCTTTCGCGACGGCCGTCTGATGTCGGTGCCGCTCGGCGACACCTCGGGCGTGCGTCCGGGCGATCGCATCGTGGTGCGCGGCGGCGTGCTGTCGCTGCCGGCCGGTGACGGCCTGCTCGGCCGCGTGATCGATGGCCTGGGCCGTCCACTGGACGGGCTGGGGCCGCTCGACGCCAGCGACCGCGCGCCGCTCCGGCCCGCGGCCATGAACCCGCTCGACCGCGACCCGATCGTGGCGCCGATTGGCACCGGGGTGCGCGCCATCGACGGTCTGCTCACGTGCGGTCGCGGCCAGCGTGTCGGCCTGTTCGGCGGCAGCGGCGTGGGCAAGAGCACGCTGCTCGGGATGATGGCGCGCGGCACGGCCGCCGATGTCGTGGTGTTGGCGCTGGTCGGTGAGCGCGGCCGCGAAGTGCGCAGCTTCCTTGAGCACGACCTCGGGCCCGAGGGCCTGGCCAAGTCGGTGGTGGTCGTGTCGACCTCTGACAGCCCGCCGCTCGTGCGTCTGCGCGCCGCTTACGGCGCCACCGCGCTGGCGGAGTACTTCCGCGACCAGGGCAAGAACGTGCTGCTGATGATGGACTCGGTCACGCGCTTCGCCATGGCGCAGCGCGAGGTCGGCCTGGCGGCTGGCGAGCCGCCCACCGCCAAGGGCTATCCGCCATCGGTCTTCGCGCTGCTGCCGGGGCTGCTCGAGCGCGCCGGCAACGTGCGCGGCAAGGGCAGCATCACGGCGGTCTATTCGGTGCTGGTTGAGGGCGACGACACCAACGAGCCGATTGCCGACGCGGTGCGCGGCATTCTCGATGGCCACATCGTGCTGTCGCGCGATCTGGCCGGGCGCAACCACTATCCGGCCATCGACATCCTCGCCAGCATCAGCCGCACCATGCCCGACGTGACCGACGTGGGTCATCGTCGCCGGGCCGCCGAGGTGCGTGAGTGGCTCGCGACGCTGCGCGACACCGAGGATCTGGTTAGTGTCGGCGCCTATGTGAAGGGCACGACCCCGCGCATCGATCGGGCGCTCGAGCGCCGCGACCAGGTCACGGCGTTCCTGTGCCAGCCCTCCGACACCTTGATTGACTTCGCCGACGCCGTGGCCGGACTGCAGGCCCTGTAGCGTATGCGGCCGTTCCGCTTCCGCCCTCAGGCCGTGCTCGAACTGCGGCGGCGCGAAGAGGAGAGCTTGCAGCACGCGCTGGCGCGTCGGCGAGCCGAGACGGCACGGGCCTGCGCGCTCGTGGACCAGGCGGCGCAGACCGCTCGCACGGCGGCGGAGACACTTGCGGCCACGGCGGCGTCCGGCGCCGCGCAGGCCTTGCTCGAGTGGCACCGAAGTTGGATAGGGAAGCTGCGGCGCGATCTCGCGTCGTGCGTGATTGCGGCCACGGAGGCCGGGCAGGCCACGGCGCGGGCGGCTGCGCTGCTCGGCACCGCCGTGCAGCGGCGGCGCGTGCTGGAACGGCTGCGCGAACGCGCCTGGCGGCGCTACCGCGTGGAGAGCGATCGGGAACAGGTGCGCGACATGGACCAGCTCGCTGGTCTACGGCACTTCGCGCAGGCGACAGACCTTGGAGGAGAACCCCATGATGCATGCGATCGGCGCGAACGCGCCCTACCAGACGTCCAACCCCACGCAGAACTCGGCCACACAGGACACGCTCGGCCGCGACGCGTTCCTGAACCTGCTGGTCACCCAGCTCCAGAACCAGGACCCGACCCAGCCGCAGGCTGACGGTGAGTTCCTGGCGCAGCTGGCCACGTTCAGCGCGCTCGAGCAGCTCCAGCAGCTCAATGCCAAGATCGAGGCGCTGACCGCGCTCATCGCGGGCGGGGGCGCATCGACCCCCACGCCGACTCCGACGGCCACGCCATAGACCGCACGCGCTGTCGGTGCGCCGACAGCGCGCGATGGCGCGCCGACGCCTGCCTGCCTGCGAGGAGGCGTCGGTGACCCGTGGCACCGCCCAGAGCCGTCCCCGCCAGGCGGCGCAGGATCGCGGGATTCCTTGGCGAAACCGCACGGACGCACGCCGCTCCCGCCACTCAATCGGCCACTCACGGCCGCCCCTTGAATCCCCAGGCCGTGCGACGCAGCCGCTGGCACCCACTTTGAAGTGTCCCTGCTGGGCGAACGGTCGCGTGACCCGACGCAGGAGGCATTGACAGGCATGAGTGACTTGCTCGCGGCGACCTTGTCCTACGCCGACGCGGTGCGGCGCTTCGATCCAGCCGCCGACCCGCTCGTGGCCGTGAGCCACGCGACCGCCGTCGCGCACCTGTTACGGGTGAGCCGCGCGCTCGAGGCCTTGCACGGCCTCGCGCTGGCGCGTGACCTGCGCGCCGGCCTCTCCGACTCCGACCATCTCTATCAGGCGCACGGCGAGCCGCGCGACTGACGTCCACCGACTTCGGCCATTCGACGCGACTCACCCAGGAAGGACACACGCATGGGTTTCTCGGCTAGTCTCTCGGGCCTGAACGCCAATCAGCAGAAGCTGAACGTGATTGGCAACAACCTGGCGAACATCAACACGGTCGCCTTCAAGTCCAGCGCCGTGCATTTCATGGATCTGGTGAGCCAGACCGTGGGCGGCGCCACCGCCAATCCGATGCAGGTCGGTCTCGGCGTCACGACCGGCGCCATCTCGGCCAACTTCAACCAGGGCGGACTCGAGAACACCGGCGTGCCGACCCATGTGGCCATCCAGGGCCGCGGCTTCTTCGTCGTCGGCAGCGGCGCCACCGGCCTCTCGTTCACGCGCGCCGGCGACTTCTCGTTCGATGCCGCCGGCCGTCTGGTCACGGCGGAGGGCCTGGCCGTGCAGGGCTACACGCAAATCGACCCGCTGACGGGTCAGGTCATCGCTACCGGCCAGCCGCGTGACATCATCGTGCCGCCAGGCGTGCTGCGCGCGCCAGGTGCCACGACGGTCTTCGGCACCAACACCAACCTCAACGCGTCGGCAGCGGTAGGCAACACCTTCACGGCGTCCGTGCAGGTCTACGACGCGCTTGGCGCGGAGCACGTGGCCACCGTCACCTACACCAACACGGGCTCCGGTGCCTGGGGCTACGTCATCAGCGTGAATGGCGCCGAGGTCACTGGCGGTACGCCCGGCACACCGTTACCGATTGCGACCGGGAACGTCACCTTCGGTCCGACCGGCGCGCTCACCGCACCTGTCGCCGACGTGGTCGTCACCAGCCCGGCGTGGGCCAACGGCGCCGCGCCCACGAATTTTACGTGGGACCTGATCGGCCCAACCGGCACGCCGACGCTCACCGGCTACGCTGCCGCCTCGGCCACCTCGTCGATCACGCAGAACGGCTTTGCGGCCGGCACCACCAATCCGATCACCATCGACTCCTCCGGCCGCATCCAGGCCAGCATCGGCACCGGCCGCACCATCGTCATCGCGCAGCTCGCGCTGGCCAGCTTCAGCAACCCGCAGGGGCTCGTGAAGCTCGGCGCCAACCGCTTTGGCGAGAGCGAGGGTTCGGGTATGCCGAACATCGGCACGGCGTCCAGCGGCGGCCGCGGCAGCGTGTTCGGCAGCACGCTCGAGCAGTCGAACGTCGACATCGCGCAGGAGTTCACGCAGATGATTCTCGCGCAGCGCGGCTACCAGGCCAACGCGCGCAGCATCACGGTGATCGACGAGCTGCTCGTCGAGACGCTGAACCTCAAGCGGTAAGGACCACACCGTGAACGTCGCCACCGCCACTTCGCCAGTCAGCGCTCCGGGCGCCGGCGTCCTTCCGGGCACGCCCGCCGGAGCGACACCGGGCGCGGGACCGTCGTTTGCCGAGGTGCTCCGGCAGCTGGCGGGGGGTACGCCTGTGGGCATCACCGGCGGCTGGTCATCGCGAGCCGCGGCCGGCGATGCGCCCCCTTCGGCCAGTGATGCGGACGAGTCCGGCGACGACGTTGCCGCCGCGTCCGTGGCGGTCACGGCGGCGATGGGGGCGATGATCGTTCCCGTCGCCTTCGTGCCGTCGCCGGTCACCGAGCTGCCGTCCGCTGACGCGGCCGAGACGGTGCCCGCAGCCGGCGCCGCCACCGAGTTCACCGCACCTGCCACCAACACCGCCGGTATCGGCGATGGCGGCGCGGCCGATCGACCGAGTGCGCCGACCAGCACGAGCAGCGCCAACGAGACAGAGGTCAGCGCATCAGAGGCCGGCGCGGCAGGGGCCAGCGCGACTGATGGCGAGCCCGCAGCGGCCCCTTCGAGCGAACACCGAGCGGCCGCGTCCCTAGAGCGTCTGGTAGGCGCGGCGGGCCACGCGGCAGCGGGCGGTGCGCGCCGTGCCGGATACGGCGCCGCAGATACCAGTGCCTCCTGGTCGGACATGGAGCCGACCGGGCCGTCCGCGTCGTCCGGTGCGCCGCCTGTCGTGGAGCTCGGACTCACGGTGGTGGCAACGACCGGCATCTTTACCGGCATCCCCACCGGCATTCCCACCGGCACCACGACGGGCGTCACGTTCGACAGCGCGACCGCCTTCGTCGCAGCAGAGGCGCCAGCCACGTCCGCGCTGCAGGCGACGGGCATGGTCACGCGCGCGGTGGCCGGAATCACGCGCGACCCCGGACGCGCCGTGGGTCTGCCGCGGGCTCCCGCGCGCCTGCTCGACCACGACCCAGTCGCTGGCACCGCGCCTGCCGCCCCCGCTGGCAGCGGCTCGCCGGTCGTGGGCAACGCGACGGCGGCGATCTCGGACGGTCTCGAGGCACTGGTGGACGGCATGTCCGGCCAGGTCGCCCCCGCCGTGGCCGCGGCCTTCCGTGGCCAGCACCCCGCGCTGTCGGCGGCGCTGCGTGCGTTCCAGCAGGCTGGCGCAGCGGTCGCCGGCGGATCCACCGAAGACGCCGCCGCCGGCATCCCCACCGGCACCACGACGGGCGCCACGTTCGACAGCGCGACCGCCTTCGTCGCAGCAGAGGCGCCAGCCACGTCCGCGCTGCAGGCGACGGGCATGGTCGCGCGCGCGGTGGCCGGAATCACGCGCGACCCCGGACGCGCCGTGGGTCTGCCGCAGGCTCCCGCGCGCCTGCTCGACCACGACCCAGTCGCTGGCACCGCGCCTGCCGCCCCCGCCGGCAGCGGCTCGCCGGTCGTGGGCGACGCGACGGCGGCGATCTCGGACGGCCTCGAGACACTGGTGGACGGCGTGGCCGGCCAGGTCGCGCCCGCCGTGGCCGCGGCCTTCCGTGGCCAGCACCCCGCGCTGTCGGCGGCGCTGCGTGCGTTCCAGCAGGCTGGCGCAGCGGTCGCCGGTGGATCCACCGAAGACGCCGCCGCCTCCGTGACCGCCTCGGTGAGTCAACTGATCGCGGCCGCTCGCGAGGCCGCGTTCACGGGCGGCGCGGCCGAGACGACCACGCCTGCGGCCGAGGGCGGCCGTCGTGCCCTCACGGGGCCGGCAATGGCCGCCACGATCATGCCGGCGCTCGGCGGCGACCTGCGCGTCGGCTCCGGCCTGGGTCCGAGTGCGCGGCCGGATGCCACCGGCGGCGCCACGCTCACGGCGGCCGAGGGCGCGGATGTCAGCGCGCAACTCGTGCAGTCCATCCGCGTGCAGTGGAGCGGCGGTGCCGGCGAGGCGCGCGTCCGGCTGCGGCCCGAACATCTCGGCGAGGTCGTGGCCATTATCAAGGTGGAGCAGGGCGCCGTGACGGCCACCCTGCAGGCCGAACGACCCGACGTGCGCCGCTGGCTCGAGGCCCACACGCAGACGTTGCGCGAGGGCCTCGTGGAGCACGGCCTGAAACTCGACCGGCTGGTCGTGTTGACAGAGCCGGCCCGCGGCGACACCCGCGACGACCCCCAGGGCCGCGCGCGCGGCCGGCACCCCCAGCAACCGCAGCAGCGGCCGCGTCGTCCTCGACGGGACGACAGCGGCGCCACCTTCGACCTGAACACCTAACCAAGGACCACAGCCATGAATCTCAGACCCACCTCCGCCGGCGCCGATCCGATCAGCCAGCTCATCTCGAAGGTGATGGACAAGTACGACGGCGACAAGGACGGCAAGCTCACGACCCAGGAGTTCGGCACGTTCCTGACCGGCCTGCTGGGCGGCACCGGCGTGTCGGGCCTCACCTCGGGCAGGGACCCCGGCGGGTTCAGCTCGACAGCTGGAGCCCACCGCAGCAAGCTCTCGGGCTTCGACTTCGCCAAGCTCGACGACCCGAGCCTGCGCGGCGCCGGCACCTCGAAGTACATGGCCGCGCGCATCTTCCAGGACTTCCCGCCGATGCCCGAGAGCCTGCCCGGCGTGGTCGAACGGCTGCGCGCGCAGGGCATCAACGCCCGGCAGACCGACTTCGACAAGATCGACTTCGGTGATGGCTACGGCCCGATCGATGTGATTCAGGGCGCGTATCCCGGCGGCGGCGTGGCGTGGCAGTGGCTGCCGGTAGGCGAACAGTGAGCGCGCCAGCAGCAGAGGCCGCTGCACCCGACATCGCAGCGGGCAAGGGCGGCGGCAAGAAGAAGATGCTGCTGATGGTCGGCGTCGCCGTACTGGTGGTCGCCGGCGGCGGCTACTACTGGCAGGCCACGTCGTCGTCGGCGGCCGTCGAAGCCCACGAGGCCGAAAGCATGACCGTCTCGGCCAAGGAGCGTGGGCTGGTGTCGTTCGAGCCGTTCGTGGCCAACCTGGCCGATCCGGGCGGGAAGCGATTCGTGCGCGCCACCGTGCAACTGGTCGTCGGCGACGCGCAGATGGCGACCGAGATGACCGAGACGCCGGTGCTGGCCATGCAGGCACGCGCCATCATCCTCGAGCTGCTCGCCACGCAGGTGGCCGACACGCTCGTCACGCCTCAAGGCAAGGTGGCGCTTCGCCAGGCGATCGCCGAGCGCATCGCCGAGGCGCTGCACGAAGTCGAGGTGGTCGATGTCCTCTTCTCCGACTTCGTCGTCCAGTTCTGATCCGTCCACCGCGCCCGACTCGCTGGCGTCGATGTCCGACGTAGCGTGCGGCGTGGAGTTCGTGATCGGCACCGGTCAGCTCACCGTGCGCGAGTGCCTGCGGCTGACCCGCCATTCGGTCGTGCGGCTCGAGCAGCCCTCGGGCAGCGACCTAGAGGTGCGCGTCCACGGTGTCTCCGTCGCGCACGGCGAGGTCGCGGTGATCGAGGACAACGCGGCTCTGCGCATCACGCGCATCACGATTCCGTCGGGCGTCGGATGGGAGTGATGCTCGGCGTCGCGCTCATCCAGGCGGCCGACGCGGGGGCCGTGCCGGCCGCGCTCGGCGCGAGCGGGCTGCGCTCGTTCCTGGCCCTCGGTGTGGTGGCCGCGCTGCTGGCGCTCACGGTGTGGTGGCTGGGCCGCCTGGCTCAGACGCGCCGCGGGCGTCAGCCGATCCATGTGGAGTCGGCGGTCACCCTCGGTGACAAGCGCTCGCTCGTGATCGTGTCGGTCGAAGGCCGCCGCCTGCTGGTGGGCCTGGCGCCGGGCAGCGTGTCGCTCGTGACCGAGCTGCGCGCGTCGTTCGGCGAGACCCTCGCCGAGACCTTGCGCACGGACGGCCCGCGATGAACCAGCTCGATCTCACGGTGAACGGCGTCGGCGCGGTCTCCGCGCCGCTGCAGATCGTGCTCTTCCTGACGCTCCTGTCGTTTGTCCCGGCCGTCCTCGTGATCATGACGTCTTTCACGAGAATCGCCATCGTCTTCCATTTCTTGAGGCAGGCACTCGGCACTGGCGAGATGCCGTCCAACCAGATGATGGTCGGGCTCACCCTCTTCCTCACGTTCTTCATCATGGCCCCGGTGGGCGAGCGCGTGCACACGCTGGCGGTTCAGCCGGCGATGGCCGGCGAGATCGACATCACCGAGGCGATCGCCCGCGCCACACCGCCCCTGCGCGAGTTCATGCTGAAGCAGACACGCGAATCCGA
>Ga0105046_10001212_pt1 | contig 39272 bp, 44 predicted proteins | sample MAT03_FD_78385 | JGI IMG/M metagenome (GOLD analysis project Ga0105046, IMG submission 78385) | Freshwater microbial communities from Lake Fryxell liftoff mats and glacier meltwater in Antarctica - MAT-03 (megahit assembly) | ecosystem: Environmental > Aquatic > Freshwater > Ice > Liftoff... | reverse complement strand
GCGCGCCGTGTGCGCCTGACCAGGAACGGGCCGACGAGTACCGCGAGCAGGATAAGCGCCTGCGAGAAGTTGGCGAGCGCTGCGGCGACCCGGCCAAGCGGCGACAGGTTGTCCGCAGAGTAGCGAGTCAGCGCCACCGTCGCTGCCAGTCCTGCGAGCAAACCCACCCATTCGACGAGGTCGAGCGGCGCCTGCCGCGCGCGCGTGAAGGCCGCGTCTCGTCGATCGGCTGGTATCGCTGCGAGTTCGGGGTGCAGGAGCGCGCGGAGTCGTGTTGTGAGAGGCGTGGTCGGCATCGTAATGTCTGCGTGTCCGGTTCATCCCATCGTGAAGAATATCAGCAGGTAGCCCCCGAGCAGCAGGATCGTCCCGAGGGCCATCGCCCCGGTGGGCCACGTGCGGCCGAGGGTGCCGGTGGGTCCGTGATAGCGCCGCAGATACACCCGCCCAGTGACACGCGCCCTGCGTCGCCACGATCCGAGGGCCGACGACACTGGCTTGACCGAGATGGTGGCCACGTGCGCGACCGACCAGGCGAAACGCCGCCACAGCCAGTCGGCGTCGAGGGTGATGGTGAGCGTCCGCTGCAGCCAGCCGAGCATCAGGAAGAACGCCAGTCCTGAGAAGAGCAGCAGTTGCAACTGAAAGACGACGTGCGCCGCCGTGTACGGCTCGTAGGCGGGGTCGGATGGCAACATGGCGTAGAGCGGCGCGGGCAGCACACCGAGACCCACGCACAGCAGCGCGCAGAGCGCCATGGCCAACTGCATGTTCCAGGGCGGATCGGCAGGTCGCAGTCCCGAGTCCTTCTGGAAGAAGACGAACCACGGGAACTTGATGCCGGCGTGCAGGAACACGCCCGCCGACGCCGCCGCGAGCAAGAACCACACGATGGCCAAGTGCGACTCGGCCGCGGCCTCCGAGATCATCGATTTCGAGACGAAGCCTGACGTCAACGGAAACGAGGAAATCGACAACGCGCCGATGATGCCGCAGATGGTCGTAACCGGCATCGTGCGGAAGAGACCGCCGAGGTCGGTGCACTTGTGTTTGCCGGTCATGAACAGCACCGACCCGGCCGACATCAACAGCAGCGCCTTGTAGATGATGTGCGTGAAGGCGTGGGCCGCGGCGCCATTCAGGGCCAGGTCGGTCCCGATGCCGATGCCGGTCACCATGAAGCCCACCTGGTTCACGATTGAGTAGGCCAGGATGCGCCGCATGTCGTTCTCGAGAATCGCGTAGACGATGCCGTAGAAGACCATCGCCAATCCGACCCAGACGAGCAGCTCCGTGCCAGGGAAGCCCCGGAGCAGCACGTAGACGGCCGTCTTGGTCGTGAAGGCCGACAGGAACACCATGCCCGACCACGAGGCGCGCGGATAGGCGTCCGGCAACCACGCCGAGGTCGGCACCGCGCCGGCGTTCACGAGCACGCCTGTTAGCATCAGGCCGCGCGGCACCGAACTCAAGTCCATCCGCCCGAACAGGGCGGAGCCCGTGGCGGCGACCTCTCCGGCGATGCCCGCCATCAACAGCACGCCGCCCAGCAGGTGGACGATTGCATAGCGCAGGCCGGCCGCGCGGGCCTCCGGACCGCCCGCCCAGATGACGAGGGTCGAGGCCACCGCCATCAGTTCCCAGCACACGAACAGCGTGATGAGGTCACCCGCAAAACAGACGCCGATCGCGGCGCCGGCATAGACGAGCGCCGCCGCGAGCTCCGACGTCCGCGCCTGACCCAGCGCGAACAGGCCGCCGGCGAATGACATCCCGGCGAACACCGTGCCGAACAGGCGCGACAGCCGGTCGCCGCGTACGGGCGCCAGCTCCAGACCGAGGAAGGAGACGCCGAGGCCCGTGCCGTCGGGCACCTGCCACACGAGCCAGAGCGCCACGAGCGGCGCCAGCAGCAGTGCGACAGAACGCAGCCGCGGCCCGAGCAACGGCAGGAGCGCGCCGCCAGCGATGAGTGCCAGCCCTGGCGGCAGCAACAGGCTAGTCGTCATAGTACGCCTCCGGGCGCTTCAGCAGCGCTCCCAGGGCCTTGGCCACGAGCACCAGGACCACGCACGCGCCGAAGCCGAACCACGCGCCGAAGCCAGGGGTGCCGTCGATCCCGAAATACGGATGGTGATCGATGACGAGATCGAGGGCCACCACGAGGGCGAGCACCACGCCTGCACCAGCCCACAGTCGCCTGATCGTCGAGGAACGCACGAGCCAATGCTCGTCGCCGGAAGGCCTGTCGCGCATCGTCACGGCTCCAGTATCTGGCGGGCGAGGGCCAGGGGCACGTCCGGCCGGAAGAACAGCACGACCGTCAACGCCGCCGTCGTCGTCAGAGCCACCACCATCGGCCACGGCGCTTCGCCGTGCCCGGGATGGGGCCGGTGCCCGCCCGCGTCTGCCGCGGGCTCGCGCTCTGGCACGAAGAACGCCCGATACACGATGGGCAGGAAATAGGCCGCGTTCAACGCCGTGCTCACGACGATCACCGCTACCGCGGTCCACTGCCGGCCCTGCATGCCGGCCTGCAGCATGAACCACTTCGAGAGGAAGCCGGCCGCCGGCGGCAGGCCGATCATGCCGAGTGCGCCGATCGCGAAGGCCGACATCGTCCACGGCATCCGTCGCCCGATGCCATCGAGCTGGCTGACCTCGGTCTTGTGACTCGCTGTGTAGATGCTGCCGGCCGCGAAGAAGAGCGTGATCTTCGCGACGGCGTGGCAGGCGATGTGCAAGGCTGCACCCTCGGCCGCGACGGGCGTGAACAGGGCGGCAGCGAGCGCCACGTACGAGAGCTGCGAAATCGTCGAGTAGGCCAGGCGCCGCTTGAGGTTGTCCTGCGCCAGGGCGATGGCGGAGGCCAGCAGCACCGTCGTGGCCGCCACGTACAGCAACCAGCCCGACGTCACCCCGCCGCTCAACGCGCCGAGGCCGAAGATGGCCACGACGACCTTCAGCAGGGTGAACACCCCCGCCTTCACGACGGCCACGGCGTGCAGCAGGGCGCTCACCGGCGTGGGCGCCACCATCGCGGCCGGCAGCCACACATGGAATGGCATCACCGCCACCTTACCGATGCCGAACACGTACAGCGCGAGCAGCGCGCCGAGCACGCCGGCGCCGGCGGTGCCGGCCAGGATGCCGCCCGGCACGAAGTCCTGGCGCCCGGCCAGCGTGTAAGTGAGGGCGATGGCCGGCAGGAACAGCACCATCGACGTGCCGAGCAGCACGCCGAGATACCGCCGTCCGCTCGCCATCGCCGCGGGAGTGCGGGCGTGGGTCACCAGCGGATACGTCGAGAGCGTCAGGGCTTCATAGAACAGGAACAGCGTGACCAGATTCGCGGCGAAGGCCACGCCCATCGTGGCCGAGATGGCCACGGCGAAGCACACGTAGTACGTGGTCTGACGCGGTTCGCCGTTGGCCCGCATGTAGCCGATCGAGTAGACCGAGTTGACGATCCACAGCGAACCGGCCACGAGCCCGAAGAGCATGCCGAGGGGCTCCACCTTGAGACCGAGCTCGATCCCAGGCAGCAGTCGGCCGAACGCGACCTCCGGCCGGGCCCCGGCGATCACCAGAGGCGCGAGCGTCCAGACGAGCAGGGCGAGCCCCCCCCCGGCCGTGAGCGTGATCGCTTCACGCACGTTGGGAACGCGGCGGCACAGCGGCAGGGCCGCCGCCGCGAGTGCGGGCAGCACGAGCGCGCCCACCGCGAGCAGCTCCGGGGTGAACGCGGGCACTACTCGCGTCCTCCGAGCAGCAGGCGCGCGGCCATCCCGGCCACCTCGGCCGTGGCCCGGGTGTCGAATCCGAAGTAGATCGTCGCGCCGGCGGCCGCCAGCATCGACACCAGCATCGACCACGGCGGGTCGGTGGCGTCGCGCGCGGGCCCTGAGGGCTCGTGGAAGTAGGCCACCTCGACGACCCGGCCCACATAGACCACGGCGAGGAACGACGTGATCACGAGCACGAAAGCCAGCGGCCACAGTCCCGCGTCGATGGCGCCGAGGGCCAGATACCACTTCGAGATGAAGCCCGCCGTGCCCGGGACGCCGATGAGACCCAGCCCGCCCACGACGAAGGTGGCCATGGTCCACGGCATGACGCGGCCAATACCCGCGAGGTGTTCGAGCCGCACGGACCCGATCCGGTAGTAGACCGCGCCGAGCGCCAGGAAGAGCGTCGTCTTGATTACGGCGTGATTGGCGAGATGCACGAGACCGCCCGTCAGCCCGTTCGCGTTCGCCAAGCCGATGCCGAAGGTGACGTAGCCAATCTGCGCCACCGAGGAATAGGCCAGAAGGCGCTTGGCATCGCGTTGCATGGCCGCGCTGAAGGACGCCAGGACCATTCCCGCCACCGCCAGCACCAGCAGGACGGCCGTCATGGGGAGCGCGCGGAACGTGATGCCGATGCCGAACACCGTGAACAGCAGGCGGACGAGCAGGTAAAGCGCCACCTTGGTGGCCGTGCCGGCAAGGAATGTCGTGGCGACCGAGGGGGCCGAGGCGTAGGCGCCGGGGAGCCACACGTGCAGCGGGAAGAGCGCCAGCTTCAGGCACACACCGACCACCACGAAGGCCAGGGCCGTCAGCACCGGCCTCGGATAGGTGGCGTAGGCGGGGCCCAGGCGAGCGCCGAGATCGGCCATGTTGAGCGTGCCCGTCACCAGGTAGAGCAGGCCGATGCCGATGACGTAGAACGTCGCGCCGATCGTGCCCATGATCAGGTACTGGAACGACGAGAGCACCGCGCGGCGGTCGCGGCCCAGGGCGATCAGCACATACGTCGAGAGCGACGAGATCTCGAGGAAGACGAACGCATTGAACGCGTCGCCCGTCACCGCGATGCCCAGCAGTCCCGTGAGGCAGAGCAGGTACATCGTGTAGAACCACGCCTGTTGGTGCTCGTGCACCTCGCGCGCGACGCTGCGACGCGCATAGGGCATGATGACGGCGCCAACGGCCGTGACGAGCGTGAGGACGAACGCGTTCAGGACATCGACGCGGTACTCGATGCCCCACGGCGGCGCCCAGCCGCCGAGCGCGTACGAGAGTGGCTCGCCGCTGCGCACGACCGTCCAGAGCATCGTCCCGGCCATCCAAGGCAAGAGCGCGCTCACGCCCATGGCCAGCGCCCAGGCCCCGGCGCCGCGGCGGAAGAACGCCGAGACGAGGGCGGCCGCGAGCGGCAGCAGGACGATCAGGATGGGCAGATGCGGTTGAATCGCGGTCACGGCTCTTCGCTCTCGGCGAAGATCTCGTCCTCGTCGATCGTGCCGTAGGCCTCGTGCACCCGCACGACGAGCGCCAGGCCGAGAGCGAGGGTAGCGACGCCGACGACGATAGCGGTCAGGATGAGCACGTGCGGCAGCGGGTTCGAATAGACGGTGTACGCCGCATCGAGAATCGGAGCCGTGCCCCCGTCGATCTTGGCGGGGGCGAGGTAGAGCAGGTAGACCGAGGTCTGGAAGAGCGACAGCCCGATGAGCTTCTTGATCATGTTCCCGCGCGCGATGACGACGTAGAGCCCCGCCACCATCAGGAACACGGTCACCAGGTAGTTATAGGTCTCGACGAAGGTCTGGAATGACTTCACGACCGTCCCCGCCCCGCGAAGGCGTAGAAGATCGCGATCATGGTCGAGGCGACGGTGATCAGCACCCCGGTCTCGATCCAGAGGATGCCGCGCGCGTGACCGACCGCCGCATCGGCACCCAGGGCGCTGTAGTCGAGAAAGCGTCGGCCCGTGAACAGCGCCGGCACGCCGGCCGAGAGATAGATGAGCACGCCGGCTGGAATCATCCGCTCGAGCCACCGGACGGGCACGGCGCGTTCGGCGGCCGCCATCCCGAACACGATGGCGTAGAGAATCACCGCCGCTGCGATGATGACGCCGGCCTGGAAGCCGCCACCCGGCCCGTACTCGCCGTGAAAGTGCACGTAGAGCGCAAAGAGCAAGATGAACGGGAGGACCAGCTTGGCGCCGATCCGCAGCAGCACGTCGAGCCTCATGCGCGCCGGCCCCGGAGCAGCAGCAAGACGCCGATGCCGGCAGTGAAGATCACCGTCGTCTCTCCCAGTGTGTCGTAGCCGCGATAGTCGGCCAGCACCGACGTGACGACATTGGGGGCATGGGTCTCGGACAGGGACGTGGCCAGATAGCGATCCGCGACGTGTAAGTGAATCGGACCGTCGGCGGAGCCGAACGGCGGCAGCGTGTGTGTGCCCCAGACGAGGGCCGCGCCCACCACCAGCGCCACCACGAGCGGGAGCCCGGCACTGTGCGCGGGCCGGTCCTCGCGCGCGTTGGTCAGGTGCAGCGTGGCCAGCAGCACCACCGACGAGATGCCAGCGCCCACCGACGCCTCGGTCATGGCGACGTCCACGGCATCGAGCACCACGAGGACGGTGGCCATCAGAAAGCTGTACCCGCCCGCCAGCACGACCGCACCGAACAGATTCCGCTGACGGATGATGGCGATGGTCACGACCGCCAGCAGCGTGAGCAGGACCATGAGCACGAGAGTGGGCATGCCTCGACGGTCCTACGCGCCCGGCCCGGCGTCGTTGAGGCGGTTCCGGCGGTCGGCGTGCAGCAGCGGCGCCACTCCCGCATGCAGGGCCGCCTGGGCGAGCGCGTGTGAGACGACCGGCCCGGTGACGAAGAAGAGCGCCAGCAGGAAGAACAGCTTCAGCATCACCAGGCTGAAGCCCGCCTGCACCATGAGCCCGGCCAGGACCAGGCCGGTGCCCAGCGTATCGATCACACTCGCAGCGTGCATGCGGGTGAACACATCCGGCATCCGCACGAGGCCGATGGCGCCAATCACGAGAAAGGCGCCGCCACTCGCCAGGAGCAGCCAGCTCACCAGATCGATCCCGACCTCGGTCATGGCGCCGGCTCCGCGGCGTCGTCGTGGGCGAGGCTGCCGTGCCGGAAGAACTTCAGCACGGCCAGTGTGGAGATGAGATTCAGCAGCGCATACGTGAGAGCGATGTCGAGCCATTCGGGCCGCCCGGTGAGGAAGCCGATGACCGCGACGAGCACGACGGCGAGCGTGCCGATCGAATTGCAGGCCAGCACACGGTCGAAGACAGTCGGCCCCTGAACGGCGCGGAACACCACCAGCATCAGCGCGACCACGACGGCTCCGGCGACGACGCCGAACATCAGGATGCGCCCTCGTAGGCCGTGACTCGCGCGTCCATCCCGCCGGCCTCGACGTCGAGTGCGCCGTCATCGACGAGCGCGTGCACGGTCAGCACGTCGCCGCGGATGTCGGTGGTGATCGTGCCAGGCGTGAGCGTGATCGAGTTCCCGTAGGTGGCGATGCCGACGGGCGTGCGTTGACTGGCACGCACGACCGTCATCGTGGGAGAGATCGGCAGGCGCGGACTCAGAATGACACGCGAGACGGTCCAGGCGGAGCGCGCGATCTCCGCCAGCAGCCAGACCAGGTACCGGGGTGCCCGGCCGATCAGGTGGAGCGGCAGCGCCTCCCGATCCGCGATCCGGAGCCGCACTGCAGCCCAGGCGCAGAGCAGGGACGCGATCGCGCCCACGCCGATGAGGAACAGCGTGTAGTGGCCCGACAGCGCGAGCCAGAACGCAAACAGGGAGGCCACCAGCCCAGCGTGCTGCATATCGGTAACGGTGTGGAGCGGTCAGGGCGCCAGCGTCCCTTCCGGACGCACGGACAGCCATCGCCGCGTGCCTCGACACTATACCCTGCCGGTTGGGTGCGGACTACCATCGCGCGACATACTTCCACCGGATCCGGCGGTTCCTAATCTAAGCACATCGGCCGGGACCGGGTCGAACGCAAGATCGGCGAGGGCGGCTGGGCATCGTTTACGCGGCCCGCGACGAGCGACGGGGCCGTGTCGTCGCTGGGCACCCCGGCGGAGTGAAGGCGTCGCGACCGTTGGAGGCCGACGCCGGAAGATCGGAGTCGGCTGTCGCGTATCGTGGCCGCGCGAGCCCATGATGAGACGCCTGTCACGACCCCTCTGGCGAATGCTCACGCTGGCTGGGGCGTGCTGGCCTGGACGAGGTCATGCTGCCGGAGCACGGACAGTCCTGGGAACCTCAGCCTGCCGCCGCGGACCTCGGTCGGGGAATGCGAAGCGATTGCCCAATCGCTATTGCCGTGCGACTCAGTCCGTTGGCTTTCTGGATCGCCCTGACTGTCGTCCGGTAACGCTGCGCCAATCCCGACAACGTGTCCCCGTGCTCCACGATGTGCGCCACCATGACGGGCTGCCGCGTTCGCGGCTGCACCGCACTCGGAGGCAGAGTGGCAGCGCCTGCGCGCTCGCCCAAGGCCGTCTTGATGACGTCGGCGCGGTCGATCGACAGCGGAATACGGAGCAACATTCCCGCCGGAACTACTTGGGTTTGCCAGAGACCGTTCTCGGCGCGCAGTGCCTCTGGCTCCAGCCCCAGCGTAATCGCCAGCTTGATGTAGTGGTCACCGTGGCGCATCCGGTAGGCGCCACCGCCATCGATGGGTATCAAGAGGTCCGATCGGGGCTCTGCTGGATACGCAACCGACTCGCCCACGCGCAGCGACCGGCCGGTGAGGAACGGATTGTGCCACCGGCAACTGCCAGGCGGGCACCCCGAATCGCGCCGATAGCGTGCTCCAGTTGTCGCCCGCCTTCACGTCCGCGAGGCGCATGCGCGTCGCATGCCAACGAAGAGACTCGTCGAACTGCTTCAAGACCGTGCGATACTGCCCGACTCCCAGCACATACTGGAGCGTCTCCAAAGGTAGCCCGCCCGCACGTCCGACGCGGCCTGGACCGCCGTTGTAGGCCGCGACAGCGCGGTCCTCACGTCCGAACTTGTGGAGCATCTGCGCGAGGTACTTCACGCCGGCCTCGATGTTCGACTCGACGCTCAGTTCACGGAACGTCGCCGGCATGACTTGAAAGTAGCCCTGCGCCCCCGCTGCCGACGCGAGTCCGGCATTGCCGCCCGACTCGTAGAGGCACACCGCCAGCGCCAGGTCGGCGTCTACACCGTAGCGTCTGGCATGCCGGCGGATTTCAGGTTCAATCTCCATCACCTTCCGATACACGCCGAGGAACGCCGGGGAGAACTCCTCGAGCGGCAAGGGCTGCGCCTGGGCTCCTGGACCCAGGGCAACCACGACCATCGCGACGCCGACGACGGCGGCTCGTTTTGCGTGTACCCACACTTGCATACGGCTTTCCCCTGGCGCGACCCGGACAAGGACGGCGAACCCACCCGCAGCGTATGTGAAGCCGAGCACATCCGACAATCCGCCCGGTGGCCGACTCACGTGGCACTAACGGGCTACTGCTTGGCCGCGCCAAATGTCCGGCCACGCAGATGGCAGCGATGGCTCGTCGAGACGCGAGTTCAGCCGAATCCTGTAGAGCCACTCACAGCTTGGACTCTTCTCGTCCGAGAGACAGCCACAACAGCAGGAGTGCGGCCGCGCCGCCGACGAGCCACACCTGGCCTCGCGCCACCGACTCGGCCAGGGCCCTCAGGTCGCCGACCTGAGCGCCCATGGCGCAGCCTAAGGCGAGCATCGCTGGAACCCAGATCAAGGCGCCGAGCACGTCGTAACCGAGGAAGCGCGCGATCGGAACATCGCGCACGCCGGCCGTCACGAACACGACGGCCCGTGTTCCAGGCACGAGTCGCGCCACCAGAATCAGCATGTGACCACACCGATCGAACCAGCGGGTCGCCCGGCCGAGACGATCCGGCGACAGGAAGTGTCGCTCCGACCATCGCGACGAGCGCCACGCCACTTGTCGGCCCACACCATAGAGCACGACGTCGCTCCCCACGACACCAATCACGCTGATGAGGAAGGCGGGCGTCCAGTTCAGCACGCCGAGGTGCGTCAGGTAGCCAGTGGCCACGAGGAGGAGGTCCTCCGGCACGGGCGACCCGACGCCGGTGAGCAAGAGCAGCGTCAGGAGCAAGGGATAGCCCCACGACTCGAGCAAGGCAGTCAGCGCGGCTGGGTCCATCGATTGGTCTGCGACAACACGAGGGCTGAGACGAAGACAGCTGGGACGGCCATTGGCGCGGCGGGACCTCCGTCGGACCGGCCACACCCCGGTCCCGAGTGACGAGGCCCGCCACAGGACGCGATTGCACCGGCCCCCGTTCGCATGACGCCGCGCCGTGCGGCCGTGAGCCGACCCAATGGTAGGAGGAGATGGAGCGCTTGGGAATCGGTCGAAGGTGCGCGGCTACGGCACCAAGGTGCTACGCGACGGCCACGATGACGCGACGCGCGGTGCGAGACGTCGTTGGCTCGTCACCGATCGCGCAACCCGTCGCGTTGAACGGGCGGCACCACTGCCAGCAGCGCTCTGCGCCGTTGCGCCGTGGGGCACCGTGACCGCGGTCAACATGGGGTTCCGCGGGCGAACGGCGGGCGCGGCCCTGTCGGCTCAGGCCCGCTGGCGATCGAGGACGACGGGCGGGGGCGCGCGACTCATGGGCGTCGACTTCGCGGTCGAATCGACGCCAAGCGCGGACGGGGGCGTCGAGACCACCGTGCCAGCGGGCAGCTCATGCACACCGTGAGGCACCGCTTGAGCAGTGTCGTCCAGAAAGACGGGCACCCGCACCCGGTTGGAGTTCGCGGTGTTCGCCATCAAGCACGGCGTGGTTCCGCGCCGGCGGCCGCTGGGAATAGGCACCAAGGTGCCATCCAGTCCGCCGTTCGGCCGATTGTCGCGCCTCCAGGTGAGCCGTACGCTGCGGTGAACGACTTGGGCCTCCTTGCTTTGGGGTGGCCTGAACATTCACAGGAGGAGTTTGCCATGACACGCCCCGGAGCGGTCGCCTGGATCGTCGTTGGTGTTCTACTCGCCACGGGTTGCGGCAAGAAGGCACAACCGGCGGTGGCGCCCGCTCCTCCACCGCCGGTCGTGGAAGCGCCGCCGCCCCCGCCCCCCCCGCCGCCTCCCGATCCGCCTCCGCCGGCGCCGAGGGCCGCATTGTCGGAGGAGGAGATTTTCGCGAGAAAGACCGTGGACGAACTGAATGCCGAGCGCCCCCTCGACACCGTCTACTTCGACTACGACCGGTCGGACCTGCGCGAGGACGCGCGCAACACGGTCGCCAGACACGCCGATTGGATGCGGCGCTGGTCGTCCACCCGGATCGTCATCGAGGGGCACTGTGACGAGCGAGGCACGGCCGAGTACAACGTGGCGCTCGGCGACAGACGCGCACAGGCGGTGCGGACCTACCTGATGTCGCTCGGCATTTCGCCCGACCGTGTGCAGGCCATCAGCAAGGGCAAGGAGACTCCGGTCTGCACGGACTCCACCGAGTCGTGCTGGCAACAGAATCGCCGCGGGTTCTCCCTCATCACGGCCAAGTAGGGTTCGGGGCGTCATGTCGACCCATCGTGCCTGCCTGCGGATGCTGCATCGGTCTGTGGTCGCCGCGATGCTCTTGACTGGGGGCGGCGCGTCGAGCGCATCGGCCGATGTCGTCCTGCTCCTCGGCGAATCCTATGGCCGCTTCGGCACGTTCAGTCCGACGGGCCACACCGCCGTGTACCTGACCCGCGTGTGTGCCGAATCGCCGATCGTCCTGAGACGTTGTCGACCGGGTGAACTGGGGGCCGTCATCAGCCGCTACCACCGCATCGGGGGTCTCGACTGGGCAGCCATTCCGTTGATGCCGTATCTGTACGCAGTGGAGAGAGCGGCCGACGTCCCGGTGTCCGCGGGTCCAGAAGACGTCATGACCCTGCGCGACCGCTACCGGCGTACGCGGCTCGGTGAGGTGGCCCCAAACCTGCCCTCGGGCGCCACCCCGTCGGGCGACTGGGTGCAGCTGGTCGGCGGCGCCTACGATCGGCGGTTCATCGCCTTTTCGCTGACGACCACGCCCGACCAGGACGATCGCCTGGTTGACACGCTCAATGGATCGGACAACCGCCGCCGATTCAACCTGCTGACGCGCAACTGCGCGGACTTCGCGCGCGACATTGTCAACTTCTACTACCCGGGTTCCGTGCGCGGCAGCGTGGTGGCGGATCTGGGCTTCACGACACCTAAGCAGGTTACCAAGGCGGTGGCACGCTTTGCCACGCGCCACCCGACGCTACGATTCCAGGCGTTCGCGGTATCGCAAATTCCCGGTAGTCGGCGCAGCCGTGATGCGCGCGGGGTGCTCGAGTCGCTCGTCAAGACGAAGAAATATGTCGTGCCCCTGGCGCTCGCACAGCCTTTGGTTCCCGTTGTTCTGGCCGCCGGATACGTCCTCGGTGGCCGGTTCAGGCCGCTACGGCACGCGGGCTCTATCCTGAACGCCGAAGCCCTCGAGCAACGCGCGCTCTCGTTGGACGAGGGGGTCCGCGGCGATGTCGGCAAGGCGGGACAGATGGGCACCCACGCCGGGATGGCCCTCGGCGGAACCACGCCACCTCTTGGACGGCGCGCCGGCCCCGCTCCCACTCCTGCGGCGTGCGCACCGACACGCCCAGGAGTTGGGCGAAACGAGGCTGACCGAATCACCTCACCGGCGTCTGGGTTGTCCGTCAGCGCCTGCTTCAGCGCGGTGTCCCTCGGCAAAACCGGCTCAGGCTGAACCAGAAGAGTCGGTCGGACCAACGGGCTGCGGGCCCGGGTCGAGTGCGCCGCTACATGGCCAGCTGCTGCCGGAGGGCGAGGTTCTCGATCGCGAGTGCCCGGTGCCCCCCGCAGGGACGGTCCAGAGCACGACGCGATGGCTGGGCGCACCGTAGTCTAGCGGAGCGGGAGACGGGCGCGAGGTCCGTCGGCCCGTAGCAAGGCGGGAGACAGTGTCACGGCTAGCGACTCTTGTGCTCGCGATGTGCTTCGGCATGGCGCTAGATGCGGCATGTCGAGGCCAGGATGCGCCCATCGTGCCACCCTCACTCCCGCCGCCTTCTCCTGTCCGATACCGAATCCCACCGATTCGTCGAGTTCCGGCGCCGGGCCAGCTGTTCGCCTCTCAAGCATTGCGACCGGGAGGGATGTTCGTCGGCGCCCGCGAGGAGAACCGTCCAGTAGATTCGAGCCAGCACTCATATCGTGGACGGCGCGTCGGCTCCTTGGGCGACGGCGCGGTCGTGCAAGCCGCCATCGGCCTGCACGCCCTGCGACATCTCGACCAGTATTGTGCCCGCGTCGACAGCCGGGATGCCATGGTCGATCACTGCCTGCGCCGCGGCGTGGCCATCGAGCTGTCACGGCCGCGCAGACCATTCAGATTCCGGTCTATGCCTCGCTCGATGACGCACAAGTCCAGCGCGTGTCGGTGGCCGTGAGCAGCTCCGTGGAAAAGGTCAACGCGCCCCTGGAAGCGTCAGCATACGGCGGCCAGACGACGTCGTGACGCTCTGTGCCGGCGCCCCAGACGACCTCGCGTAGACTGGCGATGACATGCCATCATCCGTGATCACTCCGCGAACCCTCGAGGCCGAGACGGTGGTGCCTGTCGAGCGGCTCGAACGCGTGCTTGCGGTCAGCCGGGCCTTCCTGACGATCACGGCCCTGGTGGCGATCTACATCGATCCCGCGGAGCCGGCTCAGTTGCGCGAAGCGACCTACGCGGTACTTCTGGCCTACGCGACTTACAGTCTGGCGGTGTGGGCGTATGTCCACCGGGCGACCCGACTGACGACACGTCATACCTACACCCTGCACGCCCTCGATATCTTGTGGGCGTCTGCCCTGACGTTCGTGAGCTTGGGCCCGATCAGCCCGTTCTTCTTGTTCTTTCTGTTCGTGGTCCTGGCGAGTGCGTACCGCTGGGGCTTCCGCGAGACGCTCGCGACGGCGGTGGTCACGATCATCGTGTGTCTTGCCGAGACCGGGATCGCGGTCGCGGGCCCATGGAAGGCGACGCTGTTTTCATCGATCGCGTTCGATCTCAACGTGATCATCCTCCGCGTCGCCTACTTACTGCTCACAGGCGTGCTGCTCGGCTACCTGGCCGAGCAGGACAAAGCCGCCAGAACGGAACTGGCGGCTATGGCGGCTGCGGCGCGCCAGCCGCACCTCGGCCTGGGCCTTGGCGGCTTCGTGGCGTCGTTCGGTCGCACTCTGATGGAGGTGTTCGGGGTCTCAGCCGTCGCCATCGTGGTCAAGGACGACCAGACGCGCCGTACGCTGCTGTGGCGATTCGATGCGACGTCGACCAGGGGCGTCCCCCGGGCCCGGCGTCTTCAGCTCGACGCTGATGCCGAGCGTGACTGGCTGTTCGACCCACCCGGCGAGACTTGGTATGCGGTCCATCCCTCGCCTGGGTCCGACCATGCAGCCGTGCAGATCGCGATGCCTGGTGCCTGGCGGCTCAGCAGCCGCGGGTGCGATCTGCCGCGTGCACTTGCCGACGCGAGCTGGACCGCGGTCACGGCTGCCAACATGGGGTTCGAGGGCGAGTGGCGGGCCCGCGTCTACCTGTTCGGGCCCCACGAACGGCGACCGGAACGGCGACTCCATTTCTTCCGAGCCCTGGTCGACCACGCGACACCGGCACTGACCAATGTGTTCCTGCTGCGCCGCTTGCGCATGCGGGCCGGTGCCGCCGAGCGCGCCCGGGTCGCGCGAGAGCTGCACGACGGCGCCATTCAATCGCTGTTCGCCATCGACATGAAGCTCGAAGCGACGTGTCGCCACGCCGCCACGTCAAGCGAACTCCGCGGCGAGATCGAAGAGGTGCAGCGGCTCGTCCGCCATGAGGTCGTGGCGCTGCGCGAGCTGATGCAGGCGCTGCGGCCGGTGGAACTGGACTCGAGCGAGCAGCTGCCCGACGTGCTGGCGAACCTCGTGGACCGATTCCGCCGCGAGTCGGGCATCGGCGCTCGCCTGGTCACGACCGGCGATCGGGTCACGATGTCCGCCAGCAAGGCTCTCGAGCTCGTGCGCATTGCGCAGGAGGCCCTCGTGAACGTTCGCAAGCACAGCGGCGCCGGCCAGGTGCTCGTGCGGCTGGCCGCCGCTGAGAGCGCGTGCCAGTTGGTCATCGAGGACGATGGCCGGGGCTTTGCCTTTGAGGGGCGTCTCACGGCGTCGGAATTGGACGAGCATCGGTGGGGGCCAGCCGTGATCAAGGAGCGGGCGCGTCTGATCGGGGCGGACCTGACGGTCGAGTCGACGCCCGGTGGCGGCGCCCGCGTCGAGGTCAACGTCGCAGGAGAGGCGTATGTCTGACACGCCACGGCTGGTTCGCATCGTCGTCGCCGACGATCATCAAATCTTTCGCGATGGCCTCAAACGTCTGCTGGAGAGTGAAGCTGGCTTCCAGGTGGTGGGTGAGGCGGCCGATGGTGTGGAGGCAGCGCTGGTCGTGCGCGAGACCAAGCCCGACGTGCTGCTGCTCGACCTGGCGATGCGGCGCGCAGGCGGCATCGAGACACTCCAAGCCGGCGGCCTCGAGGCGACGAAGGTGATCCTGCTCACGGCCGCGCTCGAGGCTGGCGATCTCGTCCGAGCCGTACGGCTCGGGGCCCGGGGCGTCGTCCTCAAGGAATCAGCCACACAGGACCTGATTGAAGGCATCCACCGCGTGATGGCGGGCAAGTGGCTGATCGCGTCCGAGATGGCAGATGAACTCGCCAGAGCGGTTCGGCAGACGGCGTTGACCCGCGAGTCGCCCTACGGACTCACGGCCCGGGAAGTCGAGATCGTCGAGGCCATTGCCGCCGGCGACAGCAACAGCGATATCGCCAGACACCTGAACATCAGCCTCCACACGGTCAAGCATCACTTGAGCAGCGTGTTCGACAAGACTGGTACGGGAACGCGACTGGAGCTGGCCGTGTTCGCGATCCGCAATGGCGTCGTCGCGCGACCGTGAGCCCGCACCGGCACCAAGGTGCCATCGGCCTTACCTTTGACCGATTGCGGTTCCGAGTGGAGCGCCACTATCATTCCGCCTGTCGAGCCGACGCCGTCGCCGCTCCCGGGCGGCCGTGTGCTCGCCCGGAGCGTCGAGTGATGCGAGGGCAGGCGGCCCCGCCTCCGGTGGTGGACGAACAGCGGTGTCAGTGCCGCAGAAATGAGCCTTCGTGATGCACGTGCAGACAAACACCGACCAGAGCATCCAAGGGAGCGGCGAGCTCTCGGCACAGGTGGAGGCTGCCGTGAGCGGTGCCCTCGGACGATTGGCGGACCAGGTCACCCGGGTGGAGGTTCACCTCAGCGATCAAAATGGTGCACGAGGCGCCGCTGACGACAAGCGCTGCATGATGGAGGCGCGCCTGGAGGGTCGCAAACCGACGGCCGTGACGCATCGGGCGGCCACCGTCGGGCAGGCGATCGACGGCGCAGCAGCCAAACTCGCGCGATCGCTTGAGCGCACGCTCGCACGCGTAAGCCAATCCTGAGCCGGGATCGTCACCGGGCTGCAGTCATGGCGTCGAGAATCGAGGACTACGCGCTCATCGGGGACTGCGAGACCGCGGCCCTCGTAAGCCGCGACGGGTCGATCGACTGGTTCTGTGCGCCGCGATTCGATTCAGGTGCCTGCTTTGCCGCACTCCTCGGTACCGCGGAGCACGGGCGTTGGCTGATCGCGCCGAGCGGGCCGGTGGTCGCGGTCACGCGAGCCTACCGCGGCGACACGCTCGTGCTCGATACGACGTTCGAGACGGCGACCGGCTCGGTGATGGTCACCGACTGCATGCCGATCCGCTCCGCCCACCCCGACATCGTCCGGCTCGTCCGCGGTATCCGCGGACGGGTGCCAGTGCGCACTGAGCTCGTGATTCGATTCGACTACGGCAGCGTCACCCCGTGGGTGGAACGCGAGCCGGGGGGCCTGCGCGCGACCGGCGGTCCCGACACGCTGCGGCTGCGCACGCCGGTGCCACTGGCCGGTGAAGGCTGGACGACGACCGGCGAGTTCGTGGTCGTGGAGGGCGACGAGGTTCCCTTCGTCCTGACGTGGCACCGGTCCCACGAAGACCCCCCGCCGCCCCTCGAGGCGACTCACGCCGTCGATGCGACGGTGCGGTGGTGGAGCGAGTGGTCGGCACGCTGCACCTACGAAGGGGAGTGGCGGGATGCCGTCGTCCGGTCGCTCATCACGCTGAAGGCCCTCACCTATAGTCCGACCGGCGGCATCGTCGCGGCACCGACGACGTCGCTGCCGGAGCAGATCGGGGGGCAGCGGAACTGGGACTACCGGTACTGCTGGCTTCGCGACTCGACCTTCACCCTCGCGGCGCTGATCCAGAGCGGCTACGTGGAGGAGGCCAGGGCATGGCGACAGTGGTTGCTCCGCGCTGTGGCTGGCCGAGCCGAGGAACTGCGCATCATGTACGGCTTGTCCGGCGAGCGGCGCCTTCCGGAGCTGGAACTTCCGTGGCTGCCGGGATATGAGTGTTCGTCTCCCGTCCGCATCGGGAACGGCGCCGCCGACCAGTTTCAGCTCGATGTCTTCGGCGAGGTGCTCGATTGTCTGCACCTCGGTCGTCACTTCGGCCTGCACGAGGAAGCGGGCGACTGGCGCATCGAACGGACGCTGCTCCACCGGCTCGAAAGCGTGTGGCAGGAGCCAGACGAAGGCATCTGGGAGGTGCGGGGGCCAAAGCGCCATTTCACGCATTCGAAGCTGATGGCGTGGGTGGCGTTCGACCGCGCGGTGAAGGACGTGGAACGCTTCGGTTTTGATGGGCCAGTCGAGCGCTGGCGCCGGCTTCGAGATGAGATTCATCGCGAGATCTGTGATCGGGGCTTCAACCGCGTTCGTCAGGCGTTCGTGCAGTGCTACGACGGCCTCGACCTCGACGCGGCCCTGCTCATGATGGTCGAGGTCGGTTTTCTGCCGGCGACCGACCCCCGGATTACCGGGACCGTGGCGGCGATCGAGCGCGACCTCGTACGCGGTGGGTTCGTGGACCGGTATCGGACCACCAGCGGCATCGACGGACTGCCGGCGGGCGAGGGCGCATTCGTGCTCTGCACGTTCTGGCTGGCGGACAACTACGCCATGATGGGCCGGGCTGAGGAGGCCAGGGAGACCTTCGAGCGGCTGCTGTCCGTTCGCAACGACGTCGGCCTGCTGGCCGAAGAATACGACCCAGTCGTCGGGCGCCAGCTGGGCAACGTCCCACAGGCATTCTCGCACGTCGGCCTGATCAACACCGCCCGCAACCTCACGCAGCGTGACAACGTCGCGGCGGTGCGGCGGGAGGGCTGAGCCGTGACGACGCACCAGGGGCCCGAGGCGAGCCGGTCGCTGCCGGTGGCGTCGGCCTGCTCGCGTGCACGGCAGCGGCCCTGGTGCTCGCCAACTCCCCTCTGGCTGGATGGTTCGCGGGCATCTGGACGACGCCGGTATCCCTGTCTTTGGGCACGTGGACAGTGTCGGGTGATCTCGGTCACCTGATCATCAACGATGGTCTCATGGTGATGTTCTTCTTCATCGTGGGCCTCGAGGTCAAGCGCGAGATCGTCCACGGCGAGCTGCACGATCCCCGCAAGGCGCTGCTGCCCGTGTTCGCCGCACTCGGCGGTGTCGTGATGCCGGCGGCCATCTATCTAGCCCTGCAGTGGGGCCAGCCCGGGCAACACGGATGGGCGATTCCGATGGCGACCGATATCGCGTTCGTCGTCGGACTGCTGGCGCTGTTCGGTCCACGGGTCCCGATGAGCCTCAAGATTCTGCTCCTGTCGCTGGCGGTCGTGGACGCTCTCGTCGCAGTGCTCATCATCGCCTTCGTGTTCACGGAGACGATCGCGTGGACGTGGCTGGCCGGGGCGGCCGCTGGCTTCGCGCTCGTCTACGCCTTCAATCGCATCGGCGTGCGGTCCATCGGCGTTTATGCCGTCATCGGTACAGGCATCTGGCTCGCGTTCCTCCAGTCGGGCGTGCACCCCACGGTGGCGGGTGTGCTCCTGGGCCTCATGACGCCGGCTGGGGCCTGGGTGGCCCGACAGCCGCTTGCCGACGCGCTCCAGACGGCGTGGCGGCACGCCAGTGACAGCGAGGGCGCGGCGCACGTGACCCGGACCGTCGCTGGGCACACGCAGGTCGTCGCACGTGAGGCGGTCTCGCCGTTACATCGCCTTGAGGAGGGCCTACACCCCTGGGTGGCCTTTGGCGTCATGCCCCTGTTCGCGCTGGCCAATGCCGGCGTGGTCCTGCAGCTTTCGAGCCTCGGAGAACCCGTCGCGATTGCCGTCGCCAGCGGCCTCGGGCTTGGCAAGCCGGTCGGCATCATGCTGTTGTGCCTGCTCGCGGTGCGTCTGCGGATCACCCAGTTGCCGGAGGGCGTGACGTGGCCGATGCTGACGGGCGGTGCGTGCCTGGCCGGCGTCGGATTCACCATGGCCCTGTTCTTGAACGGGCTGGCGTTCCCCGCCGGTGAAGTCGCGGGCCTCGAAGCCGCCGGCAAGGTCGGCACGCTGGCGGGCTCAGCGGTGAGCGCCGTACTCGGCGCGGTGGTGCTGACAGCGGCCGTTCGACGGTGAGCGTCTGCATGGTCAATGACAAAGAATGTGGAGTAACGAGATGGACCTGCTCACACGAGACACACTTCGCGGACTCATGTCGGTGCCCGCCGCGCCGTGCATCTCGATCTATCAACCTACCCATCGGCACTACCCGGACAATCGCCAGGACCCGATTCGTTTCAAGAACCTCGTGCGTGTTGTTGAGGAGTCGCTGGCGCAGCGGTATTCGGGAACCGACGATCTGCTCGCACCGCTTCGCACGCTACTGGACGACGGCACGTTCTGGAACCACACGTTGGATGGTTTGGCGGTGCTGGTGGCCCCGGGACAGCACCGTGTGTTTCGGGTGCAGCGTGCGGTGCCCGAGCTGGCGCTGGTCGCCGACAGCTATCACCTGAAGCCGCTCCTGCGGGTGGTGCAGTCCGCGGACAGATATCACGTCCTCGGCCTGACTCGCCAGTCGGCCGCGGTTTTCGAGGGGAAGAGAGATGCGTTGGACCCGCTCGAGCCCGAGGCGTTCCCCGCCGACCTGCGGACGGTCCTCGGCGACCACCGGACCGAGCCTCACCAGACCGTGGCGTCGTACGGCAGTGGCGGCGGCGGCGGAGCGGGGCCGATGTTTCACGGGCACGGATCGCGCAAGGATGAAGTGGACAAGAACACCGAACGCTACTTTCGAGCCGTCGATCGTGCGACGATCGAGCAAGTCTCGAAGCCGACGGACCTGCCGCTCGTCCTGGCGGCCTTGCCAGAACACCAGCCGGTGTTTCGCGCCGTGAGCCAAAACGCGGCACTGCTCGACGCGGGCATCGACGGCAACCCAGAGGCCATGTCGGCGGATCAGCTGAGGGAGGCGGCGTGGCGCGCCGTGGAGCCGAAGTATCTCGACCGCCTGGCCACTCTGTCGCATGTGTTCTCGAAGGCGCTCGCGCGCCAGAACGCAACCGCGGATCTCGCGGATGCGGCCTGCGCGGCCAATCACGGGGCGCGTCTCGTACCTGCTCGTTGACGCCGACACGGTGCGCCCCGGAAGCATCGATGCCGCCACGGGCGGCATCCTCGACCTGCCGATCGACGATCCGGCGGTCGGTGACATGCTGGACGACCTCGCCGACGCCGTCATCCGACGCGGAGGGGAGGTGGTGGTCGTTCCCACGGGCCGCATGCCCTCCAACAGTGGCCTCGCGGCCCTCGCGGCCATCCTGCGCTACTGATGCCACCCCATTGCAGAATCACCGTGCAATCGCTGGTCTGCGCCATCGCAGTGGTTGGCCTACTACCCGCCGGATTGTGATCGAGGTCGGCGCCGGCGCGTTCTAGACTCTTCAGGCAAGGACACGGAAGCGGGAGGACTGCGTATGCCAGAGAATCGCCTGATGTACCTGGGCTTCGTGCTGATCGTCGCGGCCGTCTCGGTGTGGCTCGGCGCGGAACTCACTAGACGCATCGAATGGGCGGTGCGCTACGTGGGCGGTGCGGGTGTGGTGCTCGTCGTCCTGGGCGTGGCGCTCGAGTTCTGGAAGGCCAAGAACGCCGGCCCGAAGTCGCCCTGACACGGGGCGCCGAGGGCTCTGAATTCCACTGTGTTGTTTGTCACGAGCGTCAGGCCCACCTGAAGAAGCGTGCCGCCCTCATCGGCGCCAACGACCTCTCCATCTCCCTGTTCTTTCTCGAGCCGGCCCTGGCCGATGCCACGATCGCCCAGAACGACCAGAGCCGGGTGCTCGAAACCTTCGTCACCAACCCTGTGGCCGACGAAGTGGATGTCTACTACGCCCCCGGCACGCGCAACGAACGCCGCCGCGAAACGCACGTGGCGCAGCTCCAGTTCGCACTGCGCGACCGTGTGCCCAACGCGTTCGTGCGTGTAAATCCCCTGGGCTTACAGGTGGCCTACTTTCGCGTGGACCAGGCCTTCGAGGAGCGTGCGCGGTGATCGCGAACTGCGCCTTCCTGGCCGCGCTCACCGTCTTCCTGCTGGCCGGATGGCTGGCCGGCGAACTGCGCTTTCTCGCGCCGCACAAGTTCCTGCTCTTCCACCTCTACGCGCCCCTGCTGGGCGGCGTCACCCTGGTCCTCTTCCTCAACCTCTGCGCGATCTACTACAGCGTGGCCCGCTGGCTCTTCCTCCGCGAGACCGCCGGAAGCTGCTGCACCTCGACCGCCGACTCGCCACCGACGACACGGCGATCGAGGACCTGCGGCCGTTCCTGAAATCGTAGGAGGGTCCCATGTTCAGAGAGATTAGGTGCACGCGCCACCGAGCGCGAACGGGTGGAGCCTGACCGCGGCAGTCGCGGCAGTGGAACGGTGATGACGACCGACGGTCCCGAGACCGCGCGAGACGCCCTGACACACGACCTCGACCTGCCGCGCGGCAGCTCGCGCGAGCCTGTCCAGGCGCAGGGGCGAGCGTATCGGTTGTCAGGACACGACGTACGGACCCTGGCCGCCGCGGGGGCCTTTCGGGTCGTGCCGGCGGGCGAGCTCACGCCCTCCCATGCGCGGACGCCGACGCGGGCCTCCCGATCGTGTTTCTCGCCTGGTCCTCTTCTCCCGAGCACAACTGGGTCAATCCACGTGAGCGCTGAAGCGCAGGACACGATGAACCGCCTGCTGAAGCCGTTCAGGCTCAAGCTGAACCTCGCGCGGATCGAGGAACCGAGAGGCCGTCACATGGCGTAGCGGCCGCAGTTGGGCCGCGCCGTCAACGCGGGGGCTGCCAGGGCAGGTCGAGTGACATTGTCGAGAGGGGCGTGCTCAGCGCGAGGGGAAGGACGCGAGTGGCGAGTGGCGCGGGCACGAGCCGCGGTCGACAGCAGCCCGAGTGTGGCCGTTCTGGCCAGAACAGTTATAATGGCCGCATGTCAATTGTCTCTGCCGTCGACGCCAAGAACCGCTTCTCGGACCTGCTGCGTCGCGCGGAACACGGCCGCGAACGCGTCGTCGTGCAGCGCCATGGCAAGCCCGTGGCGGCCATCGTATCAACCGACGATCTGCGCCGGCTCGAGGCGTTCGAAGACGAGGAAGACCTGGCCGACGCGGCAGCCTCGCTGAAGGAAGCGCGCTCGAAGGGCACGACGGCGCTGGAGGTCGTGCTGCGTCGCCACGGCCTCGAGCAACTGCTCGTGGCAGCCCCCCGACGGCGGCGAGACGCTAAAGCCCGCGTCGCAAGCTCGCGCACGAAGGCCTGATGCGCGCGTACTCGGTCGAATTTACGCCAGCTGCCGAACGGCAGTTTGCGAAGCTGCCGTCGACCGCCCGCACGCTCGCGGCGGCCGTGGTCGTGACGCTGGCGTCGAATCCGAGACCACATGGCTGCGTGAAGCTCGCCGGCGCGTACGGCCTGTGGCGCGTGCGCGCCCAGCAGTTCCGCGTCATCTACCGTGTGCTCGAGAAGCGCCTGGTCGTCACCGTGGTCAAGATCGGCGACTGGAAGGACGTCTATCGGTAGCGTATTGGCGCTGCACCGAATAGGGAACTCTGAGCCCGCGACGAGCCCTTCGACAGGCTCAGGGCAGGCAGGCGAGAGCCGAGTCGAATCGTGGAGGCGGCGGGAGTTGAACGCGAAAAGCGCGTAATCGGTAAACGCGTTCTCTTAGCGGCAGTTGCCGCCGTTCGGCGAGCTCACCGGCGTCCTCGGGACACACCCGGAATCGACTCGAATTTTGGAGGGATATTGAAGGCGGCGGGGCAGTCGTCCCGCCGCTTGCCATTTTGGCGGTGGGAACGGGATTCCGTCGGGCCCGTGCCCTGTTCAATGGGCCCTGTCCCGCCGCCTCCAAACGACGGAGGATCTGGAGGCAGCGGCTACGCCCCGTCCAGGAGCGCGCGGGGATTCTTGGCCGCAATCAGCAGCAGCGTCCGCGCCGCGCCGGAGGGCGCCCGGCGGCCCTGCTCCCACTCCTGCAGCGTGCGCACCGACACGCCCAGCAGTTCAGCGAAGCGCGGCTGCGACAGCCCCGTGCTTTCGCGGATGGACGCGACGGACGGCACCGTGGTGACGCGGCCCTGCTCGCCCCGCTTGAGTTGCCGGAGCCCGTCTAGAATCTCCCGCCCGACGTTGCGTTTAAGCGCCGCCATCGATCTCCTCCTTGATCTTCTTCAACACGTGTCCCGGGATGCTCTCGACTTCATTCTTGGCGTAGAGCGTGAGCAGCCAGATCTCTCCTTGCCGTGACCGGAGGTAGTAGATGACGCGAATCCCACCGCGCTGCCCTCGGCCGGCAAGGCCCCAGCGAAGCTTGCGGACCCCGCCCGACCCGCTGATCACGTCGCCGGCGTCCGGGTTGTCCGTCAGCGCTTGCTGAAGCGCGGCGTACTCGTCGTCCGACAGATATTGCCCGACCAGCGACGTGAAGAGTTTCGTCTCGATGACGTCAGCACGGCTACTTGCGAGCATACGTCAGAGACGTAAGGCCGGTCAATCGGCGATGGACGCTGTTCCGCTGCGTTTCTCCCAACTTCGGCGATGCGGCGGTCGTGACCGGCCACACGACCGCGGTCACGGCCACGGAGCCGCCAGAGGCGGTCGTCTTGCGGTTTACGGACAGGTCGCGGTGGTAGCGTTCGGGCAATGGATAGGGCCCCATGGGAGAAGCAGGTCAAAAGCACCGACTGCTGGATGGACGCACTGCGGCCTGATTCCAACGCGGTCTTGGATTTCCTGGCACGGCTCGCCGTGTCCGCGCGCCCGAAGGCCGCGAGATTGTGCCCGGCGTGATTACCTACCTGGCGTGGGCCAGCGGTGGATGCCACTGTGAGCTCGGTTCGGGCGCCAAGGAGACGCGCTGAGAACGGCCCACATGACCGGGCACATCGACCGGCGGTCGAGACCAGGCGACTGACCTCGGAGTTCACGCTCGTCCACTTCGACGAAGGCATGGCCGAGTGGCTCGGCTTCCGGCACGTGAAGCGCGTCAACGACACGCCGGTCAACGACGGCGGTCCACTCCTCAATCAATTGATGAACGACGCGAGCCTGAGTTGGCGCGAACGGTGGTGGCGCGTCCGCGACCTGAGCGCCGTGTTCAACCTGGGGTACATCAGCCGAGACTTCAATGTGCCGACATTCGCGTTGGCGGCGCTCCGCACCGTCAGGCACGTTCGTTTCTCGTTCTCCACGCCGCGCTCCGACCGCGTGGAGGGCATCACCTTGACTCTGATCGAATTCAACGAGCGTACCCGGCCCACCCTCGTGGCGGGGTCCGGGGGGCGCGGTGTGCTACTCCGCGGCAAGGTCTGGGTGGACGCCGCTGATGGCCGCGTGCGACGCACCGTCGAACGGTGGTGTTCGGTGCCGATGCACAGGTCGGAACGTGGGTGCCGGTCGAGATGCGCGAGCAGTACGACAGCTCGAACGGGGAACAGACGCTCGGCCGGGCCACGTACTCGAACTACCGTCGATTCAGAACCGGCGGCCGGGTGGTGGGACCGGAGCGGCAGCGGTAACGCCGCGCTGTCGCGCATGCTCACCTGGACGACGTCCCGGATAACCCGAGACGAGCGTGCACGCGTGCGCCCGGTCGGTTGACGCGCGAGTTTCGCGCAACTTGACTCGATGCCGATGCCGTACGGCCTGACCCTGATGATGAGGAACGCCCGCACGCCAGTCCGCACGGCGCGCCCGTGGGTCGACTAGGTGATGCTTGCCGCCGCCCAAGTAGCCGTGGCGCGGGCGGGGATGGCCTAAAATCCCCGGGTGGATTGCCTCCCGCGCGTGGTTCAAGCCTGTGGCCGCCGTCTTCCACTTCTCTTCGTCCGACGAGAGGCAGATGCGGATGCACATCGCGCGGCTGTGCGTCGTGTGGAGGCGGCGGGATGCCTTGCTCCGTTCGTGCGTGGATCCTTCATACAAAAACTTGTATAGTCGTGGAACGTGAACCTTGCTGGACAAGCCGCTGATCCTGCTTGGCAGCTCGCGCCGTGACCTGCGGGCCTTTCCAGAACTGCCGCGTCGCCTCGTGGGCTTCCAGCTGCGCCGCGTGCAGCAGGGCCTTGACCCGGATGACTGGAAGCCGATGCCGACAGTCGGGCCGGGTGTTTGCGAGATTCGGATTCGCGTTGACGGTGCCCATCGCGTGTTCTACGTCGCCACGCTGGCCGACGCGATCTATGTGCTTCATGCGTTCGAGAAGAAGTCGCAGAAGACCACACAGCAGGACCTCGAGATTGGCCGCGAGCGGTTCAGAGCGATTGGGAAACTGAGGCAGGAACATGGCAAAGCCAAGCGCCGTTAGGGTCACGCCGTCCACAGGCAACGTCTTCCGCGATCTGGGATTCGCGAAGGAGGAAGCCGAGCACCTGCTCGTCCGCGCCGACTTGCTCATCCAGGTTCAGAAGGTCATCAAGGCGAAAGCGCTCACGCAGGCGCAGGCAGCCAAGCTGCTCCGCGTCACGCAGCCGCGCGTCAGCGACCTGCTGCGCGGTCGTATCGATCTGTTCAGCACCGACGCGCTCATCGACATGCTGGCGCGTCTGGGCGTGGGCGTGCGTCTGGTGGTCAAGCCGACGAAATCGGGCAGGGCAGCGTAGTTCTGGCTTGGAGTCGCCAGTCGCCTCGCCTACGCCATGTCGACGAGCGCGGCTATGCAGGGCAGTGGCGTCCTCGGCCCCACCACCACGCCGCCACGGTGGGCCAAGTGCGAATGTCCCAGGTCCAGACCGGCTTGGTCGCGCCGCATTGAGACGCCTGAACCGTGCCGTGAACAGCGGGCTCGCCCTCAATGTGGTAGCGCCCGCCTATCGCGAACACAACATCGCATGAGGAGCCCACCCGGACGAGTGCCCGCGGGGCTGCACCGCTGATCACCCGAACGTTGGACAGTGTGACGGTCGCGACACCCATCAGGTGGTCGGCGACCGGCGATCACGATCTTGAGGTCGTCGGGGTCGTCGCCGACGAGCCCATTGGCAACGTACGTGATCCGCATGTGGCGGTGGCGTTCCGCCCGTTGGCGCACGTACGCGTGCACGGCGACTTGGCGTCGGTGCGCGATGCGCACGTGCGGGTGGTTGAATCCCAACATCAGCACTTCGTGCGCGGCCCGTTCACGTTCGAGGAATGGACCGACAACGCGCTGCTGCGCGAGCGGTTGCTGGCCGGCGTGTCGAGCGCGGCGGCGGGGCTGGTGCTGCTGCTCGCGTGCCTGGGCATCTACGGGATGCTGGCGCACACGGTGCTGTCGCGGACTCGGGAGATCGGGGTGCGAGCCGCACTGGGTGCCACACAGCGCGGCATCGTCGGCATGGTCGTACGCGACGGGCTCAAGGTGGTAGTGCCCGGCGTGCTGATCGGGATGCCGCTGGCTCTCGCCGCGGCGAACGTCGCGAAGGCGCAATTCTACGGCGTCGCGCCGCAGCGCCCCTCTCAGAGCGCACGTCGTCGCGTCCATCACGCGGCAAGCCGTCGACAGCAAATTGGCGAGTCGCCTGTCGAGCTCTTCTGCCAGCGCGTGGAAGCGCTTCGGATCGCTGAGCGACAACTGTTCGAGGTTCTGCAGCCGCCAGCGAATCGCCGGCAGCTCGGCGAGGTGAGGGATACCGAGCAGCGACCAATCTGGCTGCGCACGAACGAGCGTGCGCAGAAACGCTCGTTCGTTGCTGTCGAGGGCACGCGGCAGCTCATCGAAGAGCCGTTGCCGGGTGTCCAGCAGGGAGTCGAGTGCGACCGGCGCGGATGTCATGCCCGCGAAGGCGCCGTGACCCCGGGCGTCGTCCCCGGTCGTGGAGACATTGTGGAGACGGGGAACTGATAGAGCGCTACTAGGTGCCTGCTTTGCAGCAGGTTAAATGGTGGAGGCGGCGGGAGTTGAACGCGAAATCGGCGAAATCGGTAACTAACTGATGGCGCGCGACTTCTGACCCTAACGCGTTCAGCGGCGGCCACTTACGGCCGGCCGCCGAGTCCACCGGCATCCTCGAGAGTCCTCCCGAATCGACCAGAAATCGGGAGGGATATTGGAGGCGGCGGGGCAGGATTCCCGCCGCCTCCAATTTGACGTTGGGAATACCGACAGAGACGGTGACCCGTCCATGGGTAGGTCCCACTGCATCCAAACTGACAGCCCGTCGAGTGCTGATGCACCTCGCCATGCACGGCCAAGTTTGGCCGCCGGGGCGCGAAGCCGCCGCACGGCAGCGGTGTCGGGCCTATCGCGAAACACCCAACGCTTTGCGGCGGTGGAGCGTTCGACGGCTGCTGTCGCGACGGAGATTGTCCGAAGCGTTCGGCGGCTCCGACCTATCCAAATCGCCAGTCCGCTGATTAGGCTGTCAAGCTGTTTATTGCTCTTGTTTTCAGCACTTTAGAGTCAGATACTGGATTTCTTCAGATATTGTTCCCGTTGTCTGCAAGAAGCGTAAAGCGGCCTAAATTTACCGATCGGGAATAACTGCACCTCCTGAGTCGGAATTGTCGCAGTTGTTCCTGATCGGGAAGTCTGTAGAAATTTTACCGCGAATCTGCCATGATGTTCCCGATCGGGAAGACATCATGACCATTGAAGAGATTGGCAGCGTCACCCGGCAGACCAGGCTCTCCCAAGGACTGCGGCAGGATCAGCTTGCAGCGGCGGCGGGTGTGGGGCTCCGCTTCCTGGTTGAACTGGAGCGCGGGAAGCCCACCGTGCGTCTCGATAAGGTGCTGGCCGTTCTGGACGCACTGGGTTGTCGTCTGGAGGTCACGCCGCCAGGGAGCGGCACGTGACGCGGACCCTCTCAGTCTGGTGGGACGGCCTAGTCGCTGGGACGTTGCAGGTGAACCAGCACGGTCAGATACGGTTTACGTATGCCAGCGATTGGCTGTCCGACACATCTCAGCCGTCAATTTCGTTCTCGCTGCCCAAGCAGGAGCAGCCATTCAAGCAGCGCCAATGCCGGCCGTTCTTCGCGGGTCTCCTGCCCGAGGAGACCCAGCGCGACGTGGTCGCTAGAGCTCTCGGCATCTCCAGAGGCAACGACTTCGCACTCCTCGAGGCCCTTGGCGGCGATGTCGCGGGCGCACTGTCCCTCTGGCCGGCGGGCGAAGTCCCGCCGGCACCGAACCCGACGGGGACGCCGCGATCGCTAAGCGACGACGAACTGGTCGAAGTGCTGGACATGCTCCAAACACGTCCGCTGCTCGTCGGCCGCGAGGGACTCCGACTCTCCCTTGCTGGCGCGCAGACCAAGTTGCCAATCGTTCTTGTCGACGACCGCGTGGCCCTACCGGCGCCGGGACAGCCGACAACCCACATACTGAAGCCGGGCATATCCCGGCTCCCGAACACCACCGAGAACGAGGCGCTGGCGATGATGCTCGCCGCTGCAGTCGGGCTCCCAGTGGCGCCCGTGGCGGCACGGACTGTGGGAGGGCGGCCGTATTTACTGGTCACCCGCTACGACCGTCGATTCGACGCGGGAGGGCAGGCGCACCGGCTGCATCAGGAGGACTTCTGTCAGGCGCTCGGCATTCCGCCCGAAAGAAAATACGCGTCCGAAGGCGGTCCCACGTTCAAGATTGGCTTCGATCTGCTCCGCCGAGCGACGACGCGTCCGGCCGGCGCGGTGCTTGCCTTCCTCGACGCAGCGATCTTCAACCTGATCGTTGGCAACGCCGATGCCCACGGCAAGAACTTTAGCTTGCTATACCAAGGCAATGAAATGAGCCTCGCGCCGTTCTACGACATCCTTGCGACAGTGGCGTATCCCGAACTGTCGCCGAAACTCGCAATGAAGCTTGCGAAGCGCGACACGATCGACGAGATCGGACCGACGGCGTGGGACGCGTTCGCTGATGAGATCGGCTTGCCGGCCTCGTTCGTTCGCAGACGAGTCAAGGAACTTGCCGAGGAAGTAAGCAGTCAAGCGCCACTGCTTCTGGAGAGCAACGTGCTGGCTGCGTTGAACATCGCCGCTCTGCGGAAATTCTCGGCACTCATTCTGTCTCGTGCGGAGCAGCTGACCAGTTCGGTCACACGTAGTTGATTCGGCAACGGGTGCTCGTGAAGGGCACGCTTCTGGACGAGCAGGCCGCTGGCAAGCTGGCCTTGCGGTAGCTTCGACGCAACCTCGTTCATGCGCATACGCGCGGCTTGGGAGTCGCCGTCCGGACACTAGAACCATCAAACAGGCGGCAGAAGCTGAAGGCTTTCCTCACCACCGCCTAGAAGCAGTCGCCGAAGCTCAGAACCGTTTGGTGCGTCATCTTCGACAGGTTGTGCAGGTTGTGGTCAGCGTAAGGTTTCTGCCGTTCCACGCGTTCTACAGGGTAGGCGGCATTCTCACAGCTGACTGTCGCTGCTCGGCAGCCCCGCCTCGTGCCCCTCTCAGAGCGCACGCCACTGCGCCCATCACGGGTGCCATTGTCGGGCGGCCCTCGGCCTCCTCAAGCCTCGGCGCTTTGCGCGGCCCCCTGACGGGGCTGACGGGCTTGACCAGGCCTCCGCGCCGCCACGCTGCGGCCATTGCGTGATGGTCGCGATGCTCTGCTGGGAGGAAACGATGAGCGTGACCGCTGCGACGCGAACCTCGAACACGCCTTCCGTGGGACGTGCGACGGCCGGTGGCCGACGACTGGACGATATGAAGCGGAGGCCGGCACCCCGCATGTCGACGCCCGAGTCGAGTTCTGTGCGGCCGGCCCTGCTGACTGCGGATGACGCAGCCCGACTTCTGCGGACCGCTCGTCGAGCCATCTACGCGATGGTGGAGCGGGAGCAACTCCCGGCGCCCGTCCGCATTGGCCGCCGCGTGCTGCTCCGCCAGGATGACCTCTCGCGCTGGCTCGAGACGAAGCAGCAACGCTCCTCGCACGCCATCGCGAGCCGGCCTGGGCTGCCGCCAGACTGACCTCGCCAGAAGTCGTGTGTCATCGCCGGTACGCTTCACTCAGTGTCGTGCTGAGAACGGCTGACGAGTGGGGCGTCATCGCCCGCGTGCCGTGCGGCATCAAGCTGCTCAAGGCGCCGAAGGGCGCGGCGAGCTTCTACGACTTCGACGAGTTCGAACGGCTCGTCAAGGCGGCGCAGTCAGAGTCCTTGGCCCTGCTGCTGGTACTGCTCGGCGGGGAAGCGGGCCTGCGGTGTGGCGAGATGATGGCGCTCGAATGGTCCGACGTGGATCTGGCCAAGCGGCAGATGACCGTGGCGCGTTCAGAATGGAAGGGCCACGTCACGACGCCGAAGGGCGGGCGGCTCAGGCATCTGCCGCTCACGAGGCGGCTGGGCGAGGCACTACAGAGGGCGCGGCATCTGCGCGGACCGCGGGTGCTCTGCGACGGGGCGGGCGTGCCGCTCACGCAGAAGGTGGTGCAGGTGCTGGTGCGGCGCACCGCCAAGCGGGCGAACGTGAAGCCAGGAGTGCACATCCTGCGGCACACGTTCTGTTCGCACCTGACTATGCGTGGGGCGCCGGCGCGGGCCATTCAAGAACTGGCCGGACACCAGGACCTGACCACGACGCAGCGCTACATGCACCTGAGCCCGGCGGCACTCGACGCTGCGATCCGGCTGCTGGATCTGGCAAATGGCGACCCCAGTCTCGTGGGGCCGTTTAGCAGTGGAGGAATGTTGGAGGCGGCGGGAAAATCGAGCTGATTTGCTCGATTTCCTGAGGAAAAATGGTGGAGGCGGCGGGAGTTGAACCCGCGTCCGAGAGCACGTCCCCGTAGGAATCTACATGCGTGTCCGCTTCTGGTTTCTCATGCCCGGCGTGTGGAAGCGGCGAAGAACCGCCAGGCACCAGCCCCGGTAAGTCTTACCCACGAACGCCGTGGCGCCATTCGTGAGCCAGCCTGTTTAATGGCGTCTTTACCCCAACCACCAGGCCAGGTCAGGAAAGACGCTCACAGCTGTTTAGGCTGCGAGAGCGTACTGATTGTCCGCAGTTAACGGATGTCCCACCAGATTAGCGAGTTAGTGGAGCTCGGCATGCATCCCACGATTCTGCACCCCCGTCGAAGCCAAATCGCCCCCAAGGAGAGCGCCGCACGCTGGACCACGTCACAGCCGCGCAACCGTGCCTGTAGTGTAACACTACACGGGCGTGGGTCAACTCGAGCATGGCCGTCGCGCAGGCCCTGCAAAACCCTCGTCGGATCGCGCCGATCTGTGCACATACTGTTGACGATCCCGCGACGTCGTTCCGATAACGGTTTGCAGGACGCCCGCCAGCGACTCAGGGGCTCGCACGCTGGCGGACCGCGCATCCCAGCCGCGTCGGCGTCGCAACCCGCCCCTACGAGACGTGACCATGTCGCTGGAAGACGGTTTTCGCCAAGCCTTCGATGACGCGATGGCCGAGGTTCGCACCCGGCTCGAGTCGCAGTTCACGTCAGTGCTGAGCGACGTGCGCGCCGAAGCCGAGCGCGACAAGGCCGACGCCCTGGCCGCCGCGGAAGACGCCAAGGCCGCGGCCCTCGCCGACGCCGAGGAAGCGCAAGCCGCCGCACTGGCCGACGCGAAGGGCAGTGTCGAATCCGAACTGCTCACCGCCTTCCAGTCTGAGAAGGCCGCTCTCACTTCGAACCACGACACCGTGCTCGCGCAACTGCGCGAGGCGGCCGAATCCGATCGGAACCGTCTGTTGGATGAGGCCGCGCGTCAGCGCGAGGAACTCGAGGCCGCCCTCACACAGGCCCGACACGATGCCGCGGCCGAGGTCGAGAAGGCCCGCGCCGAGGCGCAGGAAGCCGCCGCCGCGCGCAGCCAGGTGTTCGACGCGCAGCTCACCGGCGCGATTCGACTACTCGAGTCGGTGCGCGCGCTCGACGGCGCCGCGTCGCTCACCGAAGTGCTCGACGCGCTCACCTTCGCGGCTGCCAAAGAAGCTGGCCGCTCGGCCATGCTCGTGGTGAAGGGCGACCGGCTGATCGGCTGGCGCACGACCGGCTTCGGCACGCTCGACGACGAGCCGCGTTCGATTGAGTCGAACATGAGCGATGTCGACGCGCTCGCTGCCGCTGTGAACAGCGGCCGCCCGGCGGTCGTGGGCAGCGGCTCGGCGCTGGCGGCCCCGTCCTTCAGTCAGTTGCCGCCCGATCGACCTGGACTTGCCGTGCCCCTGCTCGTGGCTGGACGTCCCGTGGCCGTGCTCTATGCCGACCCGGGCGCCTCCGCGCCGCTCGCACCCGGCTGGACGTCGCCGGTCGAAGTGCTGGTGCGCCACGCCGGCCGCTGCCTCGAAGCCATGGCCGTGTCGCGGGGCGCCCACGCCCGCGCTGCGGCAGCCCGCGTCGGATCGCCGGCATGACCGAGCGAGCCTGGCGCTCGGCGCGGCACCAGCGGCGCAGTGCGCGGGTCGGGCTCGCGGTTGGCGTCGCGCTGGTCGCGACGTCGGTGCTCGTGCTCGGTCAGTCAGCCGTGCCTGGCGGGGGCGCGGGGCTGCTGCGGCCCACGCGCCACGATCCCGTGCCGGCGCAGGCCACCGCCTACTGGCTCACCCCTGCTCCTGCCTCGGCCCTCACGCCCGCGCTGCGCGACTTCGCGCGCGCAGCGCTGCTCGTCGACGGCGGTGATGCAAGTTCGGCGGGCGTACTACTCGCGGCACCGGCGCTCGACGCCTCGCCACTCGGCAATCACGTGCGCTACTACCGCGGCCTGGTGGCTCTTCGACAGGGCCGTCTCAACGAGGCGGGCACGCATTTTGTGGCCATTGCGGCGTCGCCCGAGCGCAGCTACGTGGTGGAGCAGTCGCTCGTGCGCCTGGCCGAGGTGCACGAACAGCGGGGCCAGTACGCACTGGCGGCTGAGGCCTACGCGCGGGTGCTGAAGAGCGGACCCGCCGACGAGGCTCGCCTCACGCATCGCTTCGGTGTGGCCCTCGAACGCGCCGGCGACGTGACCGGATCGATTGCCGCGCACCGCCGCGTCTACTACGACTTCCCGCTGTCGCCCGATGCCGACGAGTCGGGGGATGTGCTGAGCCGCTTGGCCGCGCAGTCGCCGCCGCTCGAGAACGCGGCTGCCAAGGAGCAGGCCCGAGCCGCCGCGCTGTATGCCGCCCGCCGCTGGGCGCCCGCGCGCGAGGCCTACGTGCACGTGTCTGCCACCGTGTCGTCTGGGCCCGACCGCGAGCAGGCGACCGTGCGCATGGCCGCCGTTGACGTGCAGCTCAAGCAGTACCGCTCGGCCGTGGACCGTCTGCGCCCGCTCGCCGCCGCCGGCGCGCACCAGGCCGAAGCGCATCTTCACCTGGCCACCGCCCTGCGCGGCCTGGGCGATGCCGACGCTTACGTGCAGGGCGTGCGCACGCTTGCCACCGCGCATCCGCAGAGCCCGTACGCCGAGGAAGCGCTGAACGGCTTGGCCACGTTCTATGTGTTGCGCGACGAGGATCAGTCCGCGGCCGACGTGTTCGCGCAGATGGTGCGGCAGTTCCCGGCCGGCCGCTTCGCCGAACGCGCGGCGTGGAAGGCCGGATGGTGGGCCTACCGGCACGGCGACATGGCCGGTGCGGTGAGCCACTTCGAAACCGGCGCCGCCAACTTTCCGCGGTCCGACTTCCGTCCGCCCTGGCTCTACTGGAGCGCGCGTGCGAAAGACCAGTTGGGCGATAGCGCCGGCGCCACCGCGCGCCTCCTGCTCACGGCCACCGACTATCACAACAGCTACTACGGACGGCTCGCCCGGGCCCGGCTGGGCGAGGGGCGCGTGGTGCCGCCAAGCGTCACCGAGAGCCCGGCCACCAAGGCCGTGCCGCTGCCGACCGAGCGGCAGATTGGCTTGCTGCTCTCGCTGGGGCTCCACGACCTGGCGCTCAGCGAGACGCAGTTCGCGCGCCGCGCCTGGGGCGACTCGCCGGCGCTCATGGGCACGGCGGCGCTGGCGCAGTATCGGGCCGGACGCTTGCGCCCCGGCATCAACGCCATGAAGCGGGCGTATCCGCAGTATCTGGCGGCGGGTGGCGAATCGCTGCCTGCCGATGTGCTGCGCGTGCTCTTCCCGCTCGACTACTGGCCGCTGCTCGAGTCGCTCGCGAAAGCGCAGGGCATCGATCCGTATGTCATCGCCGCGCTGGCAGCGCAGGAATCCACCTTCGATGCGGGCATCAAGTCGTCGGCCGGCGCCATTGGGCTGATGCAGATCATGCCGGCCACCGGCCGCGGGTTCGCGCGCCGGATGGGCATCACGCCGTTTTCGACGGCCCGCCTCACCGAGCCTCAAATCAACGCGTCGATCGGCACGAAGTACTTCGCGGACTTGATGCGGCAGTTCGGCGGCGCCGCCTATGCGCTCGCGGGCTACAATGCCGGCGAACATCGCGTGGTGCGGTGGCGGGCCGAGCGTCCGGGCCTGCCCGTCGACGAGTGGATCGACGACATTCCATTTCCCGAGACGCAGAACTACGTGAAGCGCATTCTGGGCACCGCCGAAGACTACCGGCGGCTCTACGGCGGCGGCGTGCTCGTGCCGGGCGGCGTGCCCGCGCCGGCCGCTGGCGCCGCGCCCTCGGCGAAGCCCGCGCCGAAGGTCACCCGCCCCGCCCCGGCGCGTGCGCCCGCGCGCAAGACCCCGGCTCCTAAGACGCCAGCGCGTCGGCGCCCCGGCGCCGATCGCTAGCGACGGCTCGCGTCTGCGAGCGCCTCGCGCTTCACCCGGAACACGCGCGCGCTGTCGTCGGCAAAGGCGCGTTCCAGCCACGGCACGCGGTCGAGCGCATCGAGGGCTGCCTGGCCGTAGCCCTCGCGCAGGGCCGCCAGGTGGAAGACCACGTGCGTCACGCCCAGGGTGGCGATCTGCGCCTGCGCTGCCTCATCCGGGAACGTGGCGAGGTCAGTCACGCGCTGCGCGTAGCCGGGCGTGTAGAAGCCGCTGTAGCCGGCCACGACCGGATGGAAGTGTTCGGTCTGCGCCAGCAGATACGGCGCGTTCAAGTTGAACGCGCGGCCCGGGTAGAGCGGATACTCGAGCAGCACGGCGTGGGGCAGCGCTGCGATCTGCTGATAGATGGCGGGGATCGCTGGTGTCGAGGTGAAGACCATGGGCGCACGCAAGGCTTCGATGGTGACCAGGAGCGGAGCCAGCACCGCCACCGCCAGCCGCGTGCGCGCCGTGGCCCCGCCGCGCAACGCGGCCACGCCGAAGCCCGCCAGCACCGCCAGCGCGGTGAGCACCAGGAACCCCCACCGCGCGGCCACGCGCGTGGCGTGCAGCAGCGGCACGGCCTGGTAGATCCACTGGTAGAAGGGCAGTGCCGTGCCGAGCGACAGCGCCAGGCCAAGCACGCCGATGGCCACGCACATGCGCACGCGGCCGCGATCGGCGCGCCTGCTCCACATGCCCGCCACCGCCAGCAGCGTCACGGCCGCGCCGGGGAAGAGCGCGGTGGCGGTGTCGGCAAAGGGCGCGCTCCACAGGCTGTAGTGGAGCCGCCCGCCGGCGGCCAGATAGTTGCGCCAGGTGGCGCCGTAGCGCGCTGTCTCCTCGAGCGTGCGAGCGAAGCCGAACTCGCGGTTGACGGCGGCGTACTGCCAGAGCATCGGCGCCAGCAGGACCACACTCACGCCCACCCCCATCAGCGCCGCGCTGAGCGTGCGCCCGGGTGCGCGCTGCCAGTCACAGCGCCGGGCCAGCAGGGCCACGACCGTGGCGCCCGCCACGAACGCAAGCTGGTAGATCGACACGAGGCCCGCAAGCGCGATCGCCACGCCCAGCAGCACGCCGTCGCGGCGCCTGGCGTCGCGGGCCACGCGGTCGACCGCCAGCAGCACGAGCGGCACGAACTCGGCGTGCAGGGCCTGCAGATGCGCGAAGCGGGTGAGCAGGTGCGCGTTGAACGCGAACGCCATACCCGCCACCGCACCTGCCACTGGGTCGCCGGTCCAGTCAGTCACCACGCGCCACATGGCCCACGCGCTCAGCGCGAAGCCCGCCATCACGAGCAGGTTGTAGGTGGTCGTGGCCGACAGGCCCGCGGCCCGCAGTGGCACGGCCATCGCCCCGGGCACGAGCAGCGGTTCAGAGTAGGCGAGGGTGCGCCGTTCGGGATGGAAGATGGGCGCATCGAATACGGCGAGCGGCGCGCGCGGCAGCGCGTGCGCCACCCACGACACGATCCAGGTGGTGAGCGCGGTGTCGGCGTTGTCGAGCCGCGACAGCCCCGAAGGGTTCGTCGCGAGCGGCCAGGTATGCAGCACCGTCAGCACGACTGCGCCGGCGAGCGCCAGCCCGTTGTGGCGCGGCATCAGTTGGGCCAGTCGACGATCTCGTAGAGCCACACCTCGTCCTGCTGCACGAGGGGCCGCAGGAACCGGCCGTAGGTCTGCAGGCGCTCGAGCACGAGTTCGCGGCTGCGGCGGTCGTAGCCGCGCAGGTGGAACACGACATAGCGCGCGCCGATTCGTCCGAGGATGCCGAACGACTCGCGCGTGGGGAAGGAACTGAGGGGCACGACGTTCTTGCGCCAGTCGGCGGGGATGTGATCGCTGTAGCCGTTGATGAGCGGCTGGAAGTGCACGGTGGAGCCCAGCATGTACTCGGCGTGCCGCGGGAAGTCGCCGCGGCGATAGAAATACGGGAACTCCGCCACGGCGCCGCGGGGCAGGCGCGCGAGCAGCCGGTACGCTTCAGGGATCGCTGGCGCGTCACGGAAGCCCGTGAGGGGTGCGCTGTTCAGCTCGAGTGCCGCGAGCAGCACGAGTGCGGCGGTCCACAGCGCGGGACGCGGACGCGCGCGCAGCCACGGCGCCAGCACGGCACTCGCCAGCACCACGAGCGCCAGCGGCACGACGATGCCGATGCGGGCGGGCGCGCGGAGGAACGAGAACACCGGCACGGTGTTGTAGAGCAGCCGGTACAACCCGGCGTCTGGACCGAACGAGGCCCAGACGGCCACCACCGCGACCAGCCCATAGAACACCACCACGTCGCGCGCCAACACCGGCGCGGACCGTCTGCTGGGCGCGTCTGGCGCCACGGCAGCGGCCCCAGGCTGCCGCAGCCCGCGTATGAGGCCTGCCACACCGAGCACGGTCGCGAGCACGCCAGGGAAGAGCACCTCCGAGAAGCCCTCGATGCGCGGCAGCCACCACCGGTGCGCCCACGCCGACGACGCCAGCCACGCGCCGCCGTTGGCGCTGTAGTCACGAGCCTCGTCGATGGTGCGGGCGAAGCCGGCCTGCTGCACCTGCACGTAGGGCAGGAAGAACGGCGCCGTGAGCCCCAGGGCCACCGCGGCGGCGAGCGCGATGAGCAGCCAGTAGCGCGGCGATCGCCAGAGCCCGCGGGTGATCGCGAACACGAGCGTGCCGAGACCCACGATCAAGCCCGCGAAGATTCCGTAGTAGGCGCACGACAACGCCTGCACCCAGAGCAGCACGCCGAGCGTGGCCGCCCGGCCGGCGCCTGGTTGCGCCACCAGCCGATGGAAGGCGAGCAGCGAGAACGGCAGGCCGAACGACATCAGCAACTGGATGTGAGCCGTGCGCGCGAAGATGAACGGACAGAACGCAAAGAGCACGGCGCCCACGGCCGCCGCTTCGCGGCTGCCCGACAGATGGCGCACCAGGTAGTAGGCCCCGGCCGCGCCCATCGCGAAGGCGAAGAACACCACGGTGTTGTAGGCGAGGTAGGGATTGCCAGTGAGGCCCCAGGCCGGCACGGCCACGGCGCCGGCGCCGATGTTCGCTTCCGAGAACGCCAGGGCGCGGCGGGCGGGGTAGAAGATGTTGGCGTCGAAGAGCGTCGCCGGGTGCGCGATCAGCGCGTCGGCCACCCATGCCACGTTCCAGAGCGCGTAGCGGCCATCGTCGGTGTTGATGCGACCCACGCGGTCCAGCTTGACGACCAGCGGATAGGTGAGCGCCGCGGTGAGCAGCAGGGCACCGGCGACGACGGCTGCTGCTTCCGTAAGCCCGCGCTGGCGCATGCGCGACGTATGGTACCATGACCGCCGCTGACGCCAAGCCGCGCCGGCGCGTCCGCATGGACCACCTCGATCGCCTGCTCGAACTCACCTACCGCGCCGAGCGCACGCACTTCTGGTTCCGCGGCTTCCGCCGGTTCGTCGCGCCCTGGCTGGCCACGGCGGCGGCTGGGCGCACCGGCCTGCGTCTGCTCGACTGCGGCTGCGGCACCGGCGCCAACCTGGCGCTGCTCGCGCGCCACGGGCGAGCCTTCGGTTTCGACATCACGGCCACGGGGCCACGCTTCGCGCGCGCACACGGCGTCACGCGCGTGGCGCGCGCCAGCATCGGCGAGATTCCGTGTGCCGACGCCTCGTTCGACATCGTCACGGCGTTCGACGTGCTCTACGGTCTGCCCGACGATCTCGAGCAGGCCGCCGTACGCGAGATGGCGCGCGTGGTGAAGCCCGGCGGCGCGGTGCTCGTCACGGTGGCCGCGCTCGAATCGTTGCGCGGCGGTCACGGCGCGCTCGCGAAGGAACTGCGCCGCTACACCACGGCCTCGATTGCCGCCCGGCTCGCCAGCGCCGGTCTCGAGGTGGAGCGCGTGTCGTACACCCACTGCACGCTCTTCCCGCTGGTCTACGGCGTGCGCGCCTGGCAGCGCTGGCGCGGCGGCGGCACGGCTGCACCGAGCGACACCGAGATCGGCGTGCCGGCGGCGCCGGTGAACGCCGTGCTCTCGGCGGCGCTCACCATGGAGTCGTGGCTGTTGCGCGTCGTGAACATGCCCATCGGCAGTTCCGCCATCTGTCTGGCCAGGAAGCCGCGGTGAATCTCGGCCCCGGCCCCGCCGGGCCCGTACTCGGCCGACTGGCGGTCGGCGCGCTCATAGGATCCTCGGTGTGGGTGTCGCAGGGCGTGCTCGGCCTGGTCGATCCGGTCCGGCTCACCCGAGTGGCCGCCGTGCCTGGCTGGCCGTGGCTGGCCGGGTT
>Ga0105046_10001209_pt1 | contig 39317 bp, 41 predicted proteins | sample MAT03_FD_78385 | JGI IMG/M metagenome (GOLD analysis project Ga0105046, IMG submission 78385) | Freshwater microbial communities from Lake Fryxell liftoff mats and glacier meltwater in Antarctica - MAT-03 (megahit assembly) | ecosystem: Environmental > Aquatic > Freshwater > Ice > Liftoff... | reverse complement strand
CGCCCTCGCCGTCACGCCCGCTGTCGCCCATCGCGCCACCCTAGGGCGGGGGCCTCAGGCCAGGCCCAGACGCCGCAACATGGCGACCGGAACCCCGGGGTCGCCGGCGGCCAGGCGCGCCGCCCGCTCCACGTTGACTTCGTCGAGGTCGCGGTCGGGCCAGTCGTCCCACGGGCCGTCGGGGATCCGACGCGGGTCGCCTTCGGCGTCGGCCACCGCGTACAGATAGGCCTGGAGCACGAGCAGCGACCCGGCATCGCCGACCGGCCCCACCCCGGGCACGACGACCGGGGCCTGCTCGCTCAGCTCCCCCAGGGTGTCGGCCCAGGCCTCGGGGTTGCCGTCGTAGGCGTTCGGCGTGGTGGCGAACACGGCCAGGGCGCCGGCGAAGAGCACGCCGGCCGACGGCACCAGCACGACCAGGTTCTCGGCCTGGGGACCGGTGGCCGGCACGACGCACACCTTCTGGGTCAGCCACGCAGCACTGGCGATGGTGTGCGAGACCGGGCGGGTGCGGAACTCCTCGTCGAACTCGTCGGCGTAGGCGGGCACCAGCCGCCGGTAGGCATCGAGCGGCACCGGCTGGTCGAGCAGCGCACTCGTCTGGGGGCGCCCGTAGCGGGCGGCCATCCAGAACACCGACGACCCGCCCACCGCGTCGACGTGGCTCGAGGTGTACACCACCCGTCGCACCGGCACCCGGAAGCCCTTGAGCGCTTCGTTGAGGGCTCGGGCCGCCGAGGGAGAGGCCACGGTGTCGATCAGCGTGATGCCGTCGTCCTCCACCACCACGCCGGCGTTCGGGCCCGGTCGGCCCCGGCCATCGGTGCCGCGCCACACGAACACGCCGGGCGACAGCGGTTCGAGCTGGCCGGCATCGGGGGCGATGGGGCCGACGTCGGGGGTGGGCGGCATCGGGCCGAGGAGCTCGGACATCCGGTCGAGCCTACGGCCCGTTCCGCCCCGGGCTGCCGGTCTCCGCTCGGCTCCGGCCGGGAACTGGGGGTACGGTCCGCGCCACCATGACGACCATGGACGGCCCGACCCACGGGGATCTCCCCACCCCACGTTCCCAGGCGGCGATGGCGCCCGCCGACGCGGTGCTGTGGGACATCGAGGCCGACCCGCTCCTGCGCTCCACCATCGTCGGGGTGGCGCTGCTCGACCGGGCGCCGAACTGGGATCGGCTCTGCGCCCGGATGGAACGGGTGAGCCGGCTGATCCCCAGGCTGCGCGAGCGGGTGGTCGACGGGCCGCTCGGTCTCGTCCCGCCGCGTTGGGTGGCCGACGACGACTTCGATCTCGTCTACCACCTGCGCCGGGCTCGGTGCCCCGACCCCGGCGACGTGCGGGCTGTGCTCGATCTGGCCCAGCCCATCGCCATGGCCGGCTTCGATCGGTGCCGACCCCTGTGGGAGTTCACCCTCGTCGAGGGCCTGGCCGACGGTTCGGCCGCGCTCATACAGAAGATCCACCACTCCCTGACCGACGGCATCGGCGGGGTGGAGTTGGCCCTGCTCATCCTGGACGACCGGGCCGACACGCCCGAGCCGGTGATGCCGCCGCTTCCACGGGTGCGCCCTCCGTCGACGGCGGTGGAGATGGCCGTGCGAGCCACCGGCGACGGTATCGCCACTGCCCTCGACGTCGTGCGCGGCCTCCCGGACTTCGCCCGCGCCGCCGTGCCCAACCTGGGCGAGCTGGTTCCCTCGGTCGGCCGGCTGCTGCGCCCCGTGGCGGCGCCGGCCTCGCCGCTCATGCGGGGCCGCAGCCTCACCCGACGCCTCAACGTGTTCGAGGTGCCCCTCGACGGGTTGCGGGCCGCCGGCAAGTCGGCGGGAGGCACCGCCAACGACGCCTACCTGGCCGCGGTGATCGGGGGCCTGAGCCGGTACCACGCCCACCACGCCGTGGCCGTCGAGACCTTGAGGGTCACGATGCCCGTCAACATTCGCAGTGACGCCGACGAGGTGGCGGGAAACCGGTTCACCCCCGCCCGCTTCGCCGTGCCCGCCGACATCGACGACCCGGCCGACCGCATGCGGGCCATGGGGCGCCGCGCCCGAGAGGGTCGTGATGAGCCGGCGAATGAATTCACCGACGTGCTGGCCGGCGCCCTGGGTGTGCTGCCGCGTCCGGTCACCATTGCCGTCCTCGGCGGCATGCTGCGCAACATCGACCTGGTCTGCACCAACGTTGCGGGCATTCCGCAGCGCTCGTGGCTCGTCGGTGCCGAAGTGCAGCGTTGGTTCGCCTTTGCGCCCACCAGCGGTTCGGCCCTCGCCGTGGCCCTGATGTCGTTCGTGGGGGTGGCCTGCATCGGGGTGATCACCGATTCGGCCGCGATTCCCGACCCCGAGGTGCTGACCCGCTTCCTCGAGGAGGAGTTCGCAGCGGTGCTCGCCGTTGGCTCGGCCGCCGACTAGTCGGGCGTCCGGGCCCCCTTCGCGCCGACCATCTCGTTCGGACTACGGTCCCCGCCGTGGCGAACCACAAGAAGACGAAGAAGCCCCGCAAGCCGCGCCAACCCCTCCCCAAGGTGGGCACACCGGCGAACAACCGCTATCGACTGGAGCACAGCCGGCGCGATGTCGTCGACTTCGGCCGTGGCGGCAACAGCCGGTGGATGGGGATCCTGGTGATCGTCGTGCTGGTGCTGGTGGCTCTCGGCTTCGTCGGGTGGATCGTCCTCACCTGACCGGTGTCAGATGGTGGTGCTGAGACCGCCATCGACCGGGATCACCGTGCCGGTGAGGTAGCGGCCGGCCCGTGACGACAAGAAGATGGCCGTACCCGCCATGTCGGTCGGCTCGCCGATGCGACCGAGGGGCACCGACCGCCTGATCTCCTCGCCGAAGGTCTCGAGGGTGGCCGCCATCATCTTCGACTCGAAGGGGCCGGGGGCGATGGCGTTGACGGTGATGAGGTCCGGGGCCAGGCGGGCGGCCAGCACCCGGGTGAGGTGGTGGACCGCAGCCTTCGACGCCGAGTAGGAGTAGGTCTCGAGGGCGGACACGTGCAGACCGTCGATCGAGCCGATGTTGATCACCCGCGAGGGATCGTCGGGTGTGGCCGCCGCCGCCAGCGCGCCGCGCAGGAAGCGGGTGAGGTGGAAGACGCCCTTCACGTTGAGGTCGAGCACGCGGTCCCATGCGGCGTCGTCGAAGTCGTCCATCGGTGCCCCCCAGGTGGCTCCGGCGTTGTTGACGAGGATGTCGAGCTGACCCCCTTCCGCCTCGGACACCTGCTCGGCCAGCCGGCGGCACTCCGCTTCGGTGGAGAGGTCGGCTGGCATCGAGCGGCACTCGCCGACGGCCGACAACTCGGCCGCCACCGCGTCGCAGACCTCGGCCTTGCGTGACGACACCGTGACCTTCGCCCCGGCCTCCACGAAGCCTCGGGCGATCATCAGCCCGATACCTCGGCTACCGCCGGTGATCAGGGCCCGCTTGCCGCTGATGTCGAAGAGATCGCTCACGCGCCACCCCTCTCCGCCGGGCGGCGGTGGTCGTCGAGCAAGAGGTGCTGGGAGAGGTCGCCGTAGAGGGCGGGGAGCATGATCCGCTCGGCGAAGGCCCATCGGCCGTCGACCCGGGCGAAGCGGTCGTGGTAGTCGCCGGCGATGATCGGCTGGAGGGGGAGGGTCGCGGTGGCTTGAAACACGGTGAATCGGGACCGGGCCTTCGCGGTGGCCGTGCCGGCGTCGATCTCGATGATGGCGTTGGTGATCATGTGGCGGGTCTTCGGGGTGCCGTCGTCGGGGTAGCGGCGCGTCGAGACCTCGTAGAACTTGGTCACCGCCTCGGTGCCGGTGGCGATCGGGGTACCATCGGGCCCGCAGATCCGCCCGTGGGCGAACAGCGCGCCCACGGCCTCGAAGTTCCCGGCGTCGATCGCCTCGGCGTACAGATAGAGCAGCGTCTCGATGTCCCCGCGGTCGTCGGCCATGACCGGCGACAGTACTTCTCGCCGGTGATCCCGGCTCCGGGTCTGGGCCGAACGGCCCGAATGGGCCTGGGGGGATGGTCACGGAACGTGGTCATCCCGTATCGTGACGTCACTTCCAAGTGACGCCGGGACGGGCGTCGGGCAAGGCAGGTTCGGAGCTCTCCGAGCCGGGAGGACTGGTGATGGGGTACGAGAAGCGGAAAGGCGCGCTCGGGGCCGTGACGACCCCGGCCGACGCGGCGCGCCCTCCTTGGGATCCGACGGCCTTCGACGTCGTCCCTGTCGGCGTCGGTCTCTGGGACAGAGGGGCCCGCCTCCAACACGCCAACCCGGTGCTCTGTGACCTCCTCGGTTCTTCCCTCAGCCGGCTACGCGGCAGCGACCTGCTCGACCTCGTACTGGCCGACGATCGCTCGGCCGCGGCGGTGGCCGTGGCCGAGCTCCTCGGCGGACGGAGCAACGCCGCCCAGTGTCATGTCCGGGGTGCGGGCCGCGATGGCGCCCGGCGAATCGTCCCCTGGCCCCTCCGGATGAATCTCACCGTCTTCTACGGCGCCGACGGCCAACCCGGGGGTCTGCTGGGTCAGGTCTTCGAGTTCACGCCGGTCCGGACGGGTCTGGCCACCCTCGAGGGCTTGGCCCAGGTGCTCGACGCCGTCGCCGACTTCCTGCTCGTCATCGAAGCCGACGGGCTCGTGTCCTCCGGCAACCGGGCGGCTCGCGATGTGCTCGGCGTGGGTGCGCACCCCCGGGTGAGCACGTCCCTCGTCGAGCTGCTCGAGCCCGATGGCCTCGTGCTGTATCACGACGCCATCGAGCCGGCCCTGCTGGCCGTCGGGTTCTGGCAGGGGGAGCTGACCTTCCGCAACCGGGAACTCCAGGCGGTGCCGGTGTCGGCGCGGTTCGTGTCGCACGGGCCCCGCCCCGGAGCGGCCACGACCGATTCGCTCGGCACCGTGTCGGTGTTCGCCCGCGACATCACCGAGCTGAAGAACGCCGAACAGCGGCTCCGTCAGCTCGCCACCCACGACTACCTCACCGGCCTGCCCAACCGTCTTCTTCTCTACGATCGCCTCGAGCTGGCTTTGAACCGCTACACCCGGTACGGCAGCCCGGTGGCGCTCATGTTCTGCGATCTCGACGGCTTCAAGCCCGTGAACGACGAGCACGGCCACCAGGTGGGCGACGCCGTGCTCGTGCAGGTTGCGGACCGCATCCACTCGGTGGTTCGCGACACCGACACCGCGGCCCGGGTCGGCGGCGACGAGTTCGCCCTCCTCGTCGAGGGGATCGATGACATCGATCGGCTCACCAGCGTGGCCGACCGCCTGGTGGCGCGTGTCGCCGAACCGATCTTCGTCGGCCGCGTGGTCGCCGAGATCGGCGTCTCCATCGGCTTGGTGCTGGCCTCCGACCGATGCCACCAGGTCGACAGGCTCGTGGCCCTCGCCGACTCGGCCATGTACCAGGCCAAGGAGGCGGGGCGCGGCCGCTACGTGGTCATCACGGGCGACAACGGCTGACGACGGCGGCTGAGCGGCGGTCAGACCGACGAAGGGTCCATCAACGCCAGCGCCGGCCCGTGCAGGAGCTGCTTGTGGAGGGCCAGCACCGTGCGGCTCTTGCCGGCCAGCGCTCCCGCCCGGGCCACCGCTCGGGGCAGCACCTCCTCGGCCGCGACCGCATCGTCGACGAACCCGGCGGCCACGGCCTCGGGTCCGGTGTAGCGCCGGGCGGTGTTGAGGGCCTCGCTGAGCGGCCGCTTGGGGAGGCGGGTGGCGAGGAGCGCGAGGATGCGCTCGTCGACCGGGAGACCCAGATCAACCTCGGGCATGCACCAGTAGCCGCGATCGGTGCGCATCACCGCGTGGTCGAACACGGTGCACAACATCGCCCCCGCCCCGAACGCGTGGCCGTTGACGGCGGCCACCGTGGGCGCGTCGAGACGCAGGATCCGGGCGTAGGCGCGGAAGAGGTCGTCCATGAAGGACCCCGCTTCGGCCGGATGGCTCAGCAACCAGTCGAGGTCGAGCCCGTTGCTGAAGAACTTCCCGATACCGGTCACGACGAGCGCACACGGTCCCTCCCGTGCCTCCACCTGGTCGAGTGCATCGTGCAACCCCACAAGCGACGGCGGGTTCCAGCGGTTCTCGTCACCGTCCATCACGACGACGGCGACATCGGCTTCCCAGGTCAATTCGATCATGGCGCCGATGCTGCCAGACCACGCCCCGTCTAGCCTCGCACCCGTGGCCGACTACCGCGCTCCTCTCCGTGACATCCGCTTCGTCCTCGATCGCCTCACTGACATCGAAGGGTTGTGCGCCCTCGAGGCGTTCTCCCACCTCGACCCCGAGACCATCATGGGCGTCATCGAGGAGAACGGTCGTTTCACCGCTGACGTGATCGCCCCGCTGAACCGCTCGGGTGACGTCGAGACCAGCCGCTACGACGCCGCCTCGGCCTCGGTCACCACCCCCGCCGGCTTCGTGGACGCCTATCGTCAGTACGTCGCCGGGGGCTGGGGTGGGGTGGCGTTCCCCGAGACCTACGGCGGGGGCGGGTTCCCGTGGCTGATCGGCATCGTGCTCCAGGAGTTCATCTCCTCGGCCAACATGGCCTTCTCGATGGCCCCGCTGCTCACCCAGGGCGCCATCGACCTGCTCATGCACCACGGCAGCGAGCAGCAGAAGGAGACCTACCTCACCAAGATGGTCACCGGCGAGTGGACCGGCACCATGAACCTCACCGAGCCCGAGGCCGGCTCGGACGTGGGCGCCGTGCGCACGAAGGCCGTGCCTGCCCCCGACGGGTCGTGGCGGATCACCGGCACCAAGATCTACATCTCGTTCGGTGAGCACGACATGGCCGACAACATCGTCCACCTCGTGCTGGCTCGCACCCCCGATGCCCCGCCCGGCACCAAGGGGATCTCGTGCTTCGTCGTGCCCAAGTTCCTCGTCGACGACGACGGCTCGCGGGGCGAACGCAACGACGTCACCTGCGTGTCGATCGAGCACAAGATGGGTATCAGGGCCAGCCCCACGTGCGTCATGAGCTACGGCGAGAACGGTGGCGCCGTGGGTCACCTCATCGGCGAAGAGAACCAAGGCATGCGCTACATGTTCACGATGATGAACCAGGCTCGCCTCTCGGTGGGCCTCGAGGGTCTGGCGCTGGGGGAGCGGGCCTACCAGGACGCTCTCCAGTACGCCCAGGAGCGCCGCCAGGGCCGGGCCCCGGGGGCGCCGCCGGGTGAGATCTCGCTCATCATCGACCTTCCCGACGTGCGCCGCATGCTGCTCACCATGAAGGCGCTCGTCGACGCCCTCCGCGCCATCATCTACACCAACGCCGAAGCGATCGATCTCGCCGCTCACCACCCCGACGAAGAGGTGCGCCGCCGCAACTCCGAACTGGTCGAGCTGCTCATCCCGGTCTCGAAGGGCTTCGGCACCGACATGGGCATCGAGATCACGTCGCTGGCCATCCAGGTCTACGGGGGCATGGGCTACATCGAGGAGTCGGGTGTGCCCCAGCACTACCGCAACGCCCGGATAACGACCATCTACGAGGGGACGAACGGCATCCAGGCCATGGACCTCGTCGGCCGCAAGCTCTCGATGCGCGCCGGGGGGGTGGTGCACGACTTCCTCGCTGACATCGACGCCCTCGATGGTCGCCTCGAAGCCGCTGGGGCCGAGTTCGACCCGGTGCGCACTCAGCTCGCAGCCGCCCGTGCCGTCGTGGGCGACAGCGTGGCCTGGATCCTCGAACACGGGGCGGCCGACGTCCGTGACGCCCTCGCCGGGGCCACCCCGTTCCTGCGCATGTTCGGGCTGCTCGTGGGCGGCCGCTATCTGGCCGAGGCGGCGCTGGCGGCGCACGCCGCGCAGGCCGAGGATCACCGCGATCACGACCACCTCGCCGCCCGCATCACGATCGCCCGCTTCTACGCCGAGAACCTGCTGCCGGCCGTGACCGGCCTGGCGCCCGCCGTGCGGGCTGGGCACGCCGACCTCTACGCCGTGGGCCCCGCCGCCCTGGCGGGTTAGGAGCATCCGGTGTCGTTGTCAGAGGTCGTGGGGCTGATCGTCGGGTCCATCCCCAGCCCCAGCAGCGGCAAGCTCGGTCCGCTGAACATGTACGGCCTGATGATCGCCCTCGCCGTCCTGGCCGGCATCGAGATCGCCCGCGTGCGGTGGCGGGCCCGGGGCGGTGATCCCGACGACATCTATGCCATCGCCTTCCTCGCCGTGCCCGCCGGGCTCATCGGGGCCCGGCTCTACCACCTGGCCACCGACTGGCGCAGCTACGAGGGTCGCTGGGGTGACGCCGTCAAGATATGGGAAGGGGGTCTCGGGATCCCGGGGGGTCTCGCCCTCGGGGTGGGTGTCGGGGTGTGGGTGGCCTACCGCCGCGGCCTACGGATCTCGGTGGGTCTCGACGCCATCATCCCGGGCATCGCCGTCGCCCAGGCCATCGGGCGCCTCGGGAACTGGTGGAACCAGGAGCTGTTCGGCCGTCCCAGCGATCTTTTGTGGGCGGTGCAGATCTCACCGACGAAGGCCGCCGCCGCCGGCTACCCGGGCGTCGCCACCTTCCACCCCACGTTCCTCTACGAGATGCTCTGGAACCTCGGCCTCTTCGCAGTTCTCGTCCTCGTCGACCGCCGCCGCAACCTGCGGCCGGGCACGTTGCTGCCGATCTACATCGGCGGCTATTTCCTCGGTCGGCTCTGGATCGAGGCCCTCCGCGTCGACACCGCGAGCATCATCTTCGGCCTGCGGGTCAACATCTGGTTGTCGATCCTGGGCATCGTCGGAGCGATCGTGGCTGTTGCCGTGCGGGGTCTGCGTCACCGGCCCGATGACAGCGACGAGCCCTACCGCGACGGGCACCGTTGGGTGCCGCCCGGCGACGAGGCGCAGGCCGAGCTCGCCGACGGGACCGATGGGCCAGGGGTCAGCGAGGTCGAGGTCAGCGAGGTCGAGGTCAGCGATGCGCCAGGGGTCAGCGATGGGCCAGGGGTGCCTCGACCGTCGACATGAAGTCCCACGGCAGCTCCGGGTCGAGCCCGTCGGCCAGGCGGTCCAGGTGGCTGGTGCCGTGCACCGTGCGGGCCAGGCGGTTGGCGGCGTGGTGCGGCGACAGCTGGTTCGCCGATACCGTCGGCGGCGACTGAAGCAGGTCGCGGACATCGAAGGCGATGGAGTAGAGCCGCATCCGGTCGAGCTGGTGGGGATGGGTGAACAGCTCGGGATAGTCCTCGGCCAGCCAATAGGGCACCGGCGCATAGTCGGCGGCGAGGGTCTGGTCCTCGTAGTCGGCGGCGACGTGCAGGAACGGGTAGGCGCAGAACCGCAGGAGGACGTCGAGGTCGAGGTCTCGCGGGCCGCCCCGGGCCCACTCGAAGTCGAGCATGGCCGAGATGGCCGTGCCGTTCCACAGCACGTTCTCGAAGGTGATGTCGCCGTGAACGAGGTGCGAGGTGGAGAAGGGGTCGAGGGCCGCCGACGTGGCCCGCACCATCTCGGTGGCGTCCTCGGTCACCTGCCGATCCATCGACGGTATCGCCAGGAGTGCGTCGAGGGCTTCGAGCAGGGGTCGCGTGGCCGCGTACTCCTGGTCGCACAGAAGCTGGGGGGCGGCGTCGATCGGAGGCAGATCCGGGGGGCAGGCCACCGCGTGCAGGCTGCGCATGAGTCCGGCGAGCTGGCGGGTGGCGCTGCGGCGCTCGCCCACCGACATGGACGGCCACCTCCGGGAAAGCACATCGCCGGGGCGTCGTCTCACGATCAGCCAGTCGGCGCCGAGCTGGCCGCCGTAGCCCACGACCTCGGGGTAGTGCACCCCGGCGGGCAGGCGTGGGCCCAGATAGGCCTCGCGACGCAGCCGCTGGTTGGGCTTGCGGTTCACCCGGATCGCGAAGTCGTCGGTCAGCCACACCTCGTTGGTGACGCTGCTGGCCCGGTTGAGGGCCATCGTGTAGTCGAGCCCGGCGTCGGAAAGGGCGCGGCGGGCTCGGGCTTCGGCGAAGTCGCTCACCGAGGCGACCGGGCCGGTCGGGACGAGATGGGCTCGGGTGACGAAGGCATGATGATTTTCATGTCGGCAGTGACCGGGCGGCTCTTGATCGGTCGGATGGCCCAATTGTCGGGTTCGGTGAACAGTCGGTGTCCTCGGGCATAGGTTCAGCCCCCGACGTGTTCGGACCCACGACCGGTACGGTTCCGGCACGCTCTCCAGGAGGGAATGACCATGTCGATCTACGACACCGCCATCCACAAACTCGACGGCACGCCCGCGAACCTCAGCGCGCTGGCCGACCAGACCGTGCTCGTGGTGAACGTGGCCTCGAAGTGCGGCCTCACCCCGCAGTACGAGGGTCTCGAGCGGTTGCAGCAGCGGTATGCCGATCAGGGGTTCACCGTGCTGGGCGTGCCGTGCAACCAGTTCCTCGGCCAGGAGCCGGGCACCGCCGAGGAGATCCAGACCTTCTGCTCCACCACCTACGGCGTCAGCTTTCCGCTCACCGAGAAGGTCGACGTGAACGGCGACGACCGCCACCCGCTCTACGCCGAGCTCGCCGCCGTACCCGATGCGGCCGGTGAAGCCGGTGACATCCAGTGGAACTTCGAGAAGTTCCTCGTGGCGCCCGGTGGGCAGTCGATCACCCGATTCCGCCCCACGGTCGAGCCCGAGGCCGCGGAGGTCGTCGCCGCCATCGAGGCCTCGCTGGGCTGAGGCTCACTCGTCGTGGCCGGCCGGGCCCTTCGGCGAGGATGAGCGGGTCCACGGGTAGGGGCGGGTAGCCTGACGGGGTGACCCGTGGCGGCCGACCGGCCGCCCGGCGGCGCCCCAGCGTCGCTCCCCCCGTGTCGGCATCCACCGTCGGTGGACCCTGCGCCGGCACCCCGACCCTCGAGGCCCGCCCCACCATGACCACCTTCGCCGATCTCGGCGTCTCCCCCGATTTCACGGCGAAGTTGGCCGCCAAGGGCATAGACGCCCCCTTTCCGATCCAAGAGCTCACCATCCCCGATGCCCTCGCCGGTCGCGACGTCTGTGGGAAGGCCAAGACAGGTTCGGGCAAGACGTTGGCCTTTGGCCTGCCGGTGCTCGAACGGGTCAAGACCGCCGACCCCCGTCGGCCCCGTGCCCTGATCCTCGTCCCCACCCGCGAGCTGGCGGTGCAGGTGCGTGACGAGCTCCTGCCGCTCGGCGCCACCCGTGACGTCACCGTCAGCGCCGTCTACGGCGGGGCGAGCATGGAGACCCAGATCCGCCTCCTCGCCAAGGGCGTCGAGGTCGTGGTGGCCACCCCGGGCCGGATGATCGACCTCATCGACCGTAAGGAGATCTTCCTCGACGATGTCGTCCAGGTCGTGCTCGACGAGGCCGATCGCATGGCCGACATGGGGTTCCTGCCGCAGGTCGAATGGATCCTGCGTCACATCCCGGGGCAGCACCAGACCCTGCTGTTCTCCGCCACCCTCGACGGCGTGGTCGACACTCTCATCAAGCGCTACCAGACCGACCCGGCCATGCACGAAGTGGCGTCGTCGCAGGTCACAGTGGAGGAGATGCACCACCGCTTCCTGAATGTGCACGACATGGACAAGGTGAAGGTGGCGGCCGCCATCGCTCGTTCCTCGCACCGCACGATCGTCTTCGTCCGCACCAAGCGCGCCGCCGACCGGGTGGCTTCTGATCTGCGCCGTGAGGGCGTCGAGGCGGCCTCCATCCACGGGGACCTGCGCCAGAGCCACCGCGAGAAGGCGCTGGCCGACTTCTCCGCTGACAAGCTCCAGGTGCTGGTGGCCACCGACGTCGCGGCCCGGGGCATCCACGTCGACGACGTCGATGTCGTGATCCACTTCGATCCGCCCGAGGACGCCAAGGCCTACCTGCACCGTTCGGGCCGCACGGCCCGCGCCGGCGAGTCCGGCGTCGTCGTCACTCTCGTACTCTGGAACGAGGAGCTCGAGATCAAGCGGCTCCTGAAGCGCCTGAAGCTGGACCAGCCCATCGTCGAGGTGTTCTCCAACGACGCCCGCCTGGCCGACCTCCTGGCGTGGGATCCGTCGGCCGACCCGGTGAACAGCTGAGCGTCGCGCCTGCGAGCGCGGCGGCCCTAGCCGAGGCCGGTTCCGTCGCCGGCCTCTCACCTCGAGACGTCCTCGTCGCGGTCACGGCGGCCGAAGCCGCGGCGTTCGGCGTCGCCGTCGCGCACCTCGGACCGCTCGGAGCGGCCGGCACCGGTTGGCCGTTGGGCCTCCCGGCCATCGGATCGGTGGGTCCGGCGATGGCTCCCGACCGGTTGGGCGCCGTGCACGAGGCTCTGCTCGGTGCCGAGCACCGACGAGGGCACGGGGTGCACTACACCCCTGCGGCCGTGGCTGACACCATCGTGGCGTTGGCCTTCGAGCAACTGCCCCCGCGCCGGCTCGGCGCCCCCTTGGTGTGCGACCCGGCCTGCGGAGGAGGGGCCTTCCTGCTGGCCGCGGCGCGAGGCCTTCAGGCCCGGGGGACACCCGCCGGCGAGGTGCTCGACCTCCTGCACGGGTTCGAGGTCGACCCGCTGGCCGCCGACGTCACCCTCGCAGCGGTGCGCCTGTGGGCGATGATCGCGGGCGGGGGTTCGCCGATCTCGGATCACCCGGGCCCGCTCGTGCGCGTCACCGACGCCTTGGCGCTCGATGACTGGGCGACCCCGAGAGGCGCGGCGACGGCGATCGTCGGGAACCCGCCGTTCGGGGGTCAGCTCGCCCGGCGGACGGCTCGGGGGGCGGAGGCGGTCGCGGCATCGAAGCACCGGCTCGGAGTGTCGGCCGGGTACGCCGACACGGCGGCGATGTTCCTGGCCCGTGCTGCGGAGGAGGTGGCCCCGGGAGGGGTGGTCGCCCTCGTGCAGCCCCTGTCGTTGCTGGGTACCCGCGATGCCGGCGTCGTGCGTCGCGGCATCGGGGCGGGCCGGCTGGCCGGCCTGTGGGTGCCCGATCGCAGAGTCTTCTCGGCGTCGGTGGCGGTGTGCGCACCGATCCTGGTCGATGGCGCCCACGATGCACCCTTGGCTGACGCAGTGCCCGTGGTCCGGGGGGTGGCCCGCGACGAGGTGGCGCGGGTCCCCCGTGCCCGGCTCGCCGCCCACGACAGTTGGTCGCCGCTGTGGGCCGCCGGGGCCGGTGTGCCGGTGGTCGACCTCGACGGGGGTCGGACCGTCGCCGACTGGTGCACCGCCACCGCCGGCTTCCGCGACGAGTTCTACGCCCTGGCCGATCTGGTCGTCGACGACCCCGACCCCCGGCCCGCCGAGCGTCCGGAGGCGGGGACAGTGCGCGTGCTCACCAGCGGACTGGTCGATCCCGGCACGACCTCGTGGGGTTCGCGCCCCGCCCGCATCGCCGGCCGGGTGTTCGGGGCGCCGGTGGTGGCGGTGGCGTCGGCCCGGGCATCGACCGAGCGCCGGCTGTCCGCCGTGGTCTCTGCTCGAAGCGCACCCAAGGTCATCGTGGCCACCCAGACCCGCGTGGTCGAGGCGGTCGTCGACGACGACGGGCGTTTCTGGCCGTCGGTGCCGTTGGTGAGCCTGCACCTTCGCTCCGAGGTGGACGATTCCGAGCATCGGTGGTTGCTGGCCGCGGCGTTGATGGCCCCACCGGTCACGGCGTGGGTGTTGGCCCGGGTCGGGGGAGCGGCGCGCTCTCCCGACGCGGTGAAGCTGAGCGCCCGACAGGTACTGCTGGTGCCGCTACCGGTCGATCGGGTGGCGTGGACCGAGGGCGCGATGATGCTGCGGGACGCGGCCGGGTCGGTCGAGGCTGGCGCGGTCGACGAGGCCGTCGGCGACGCCGGGGCGGTGCTCACTGCTGCGTACGGCCTCTCCGGGTCGTCGGCGCGGCACCTCTTGGCCTGGTGGCGGGCCCGGCTCGGTTCGACCGCCCAGCTCATCCGCTCGTGATCTGATTCACGAATGGGCTCGGTATGGTGTCGAACGTGTTCCTGGCCGGCCGAGAGATCCGACGAGCAAAGCTGAGGTTCGGTCTTCTCGCCGGGGCCGTGGGTCTGCTCGTCTTCCTGATCTTGTTCCAGCAGGCGTTGCTCGGTTCGCTGTTGAAGAGCTTCACCGGGGCGATCGAGAACCAGTCGGGCACAGTGCTCGTGTACGGCGCCGAGGCCCGCAAGAACGTGTCCGGCAGCGTGATCCCACCGCCGCTACAAGCCGCCGTCGAGGCCGTCGACGGCGTCGGCGCCTCGGCCCCCCTCGCCGAGGCCACCTTCACTGTCCAGGCCGCCGGGGCCCTCACCGACTCCTCCGTGTTCGGCTTCACCCCCGGGGGGCCGGGTGAGCCGACCCGACTGGTGGAGGGTCGGCTGCCGCAGAGCCCTACCGAGGCTGCGGGTAGCAAGGAGGACCCCGCGTTCACGATCGGGGCCACCGTCACCAGCGTCAACGGCGACGTCGAGCTCACCGTGGTGGGGCTCACCGAGGGGAGCCGATTCTCGGTGGCACCGACGTTGTGGGTGACCTTCGACGGGTTCACCGCCCTGCGGCTGGCCGCCAACCCCGACGCCCGGGCCGTCCTCCCGTCGCTCGTCGCCCTCACCCCGGCCGCCGGCACCACGCCCGAGCAGTTGGCCCAGCGCGTGAACGACGAGGTTCCAGGCGTCCAGGCCCTGACCCGTGACCAAGCGGTGAGCGAGGCGCCGGGGGTGGCCCAGGTCACCCAGTCGTTCCGGCTGATCCTGGGCCTGGCCTTCCTGGTGGTGGCCGTGGTCATCGGCTTCTTCTTCCTGATCCTCACGGTGCAGAAGCTGCCGTCGCTCACGCTGTTGCGGGCGGTCGGTGCCCCCGTGGGTTATCTGGTGCGCGCTCTGCTCGCGCAGATCGCCTTCGTGGTCGCCGGTGGGCTGGTGGTGGGCCTGGCGCTCACGGTCCTCGCGGTCAGGGGTGCGTCGACCGGGCTCCCCATCGCCCTCAGCCCCTCGACGGCCATCGGCAGCGCGCTGGGCGTCATCGTGCTGGCCCTGCTCGGCTCCATCGTCACCCTGCTCCGCGTCGCCCGGATCGACCCCGCCTCCGTGGTGAACCGCCCCAGCCTCGGAGGTCTGGCATGAAGCTGGGGCTGATCGAGCTCTTCCGCAAGCCCGCTCGCTTCGGGGTCGCCGGTGCGTCGCTGGTGCTGCTCACCGTGCTGCTGCTCTTCCTCGGTGGCCTGCTCGATGGGCTCTATCGCAGTTCCACCGGCCTGTTGCGCTCCCAGCGCGCCGAATTGGTGGTGTTCTCCTCTGACGCCCGCGAGTCGCTCATCCGCTCGCGGATCGATCCCGAGACCCGGGCCCAGGTCGAAGCCGTGCCTGGCGTCCAGAGCGCCGGCGGCCTGGGTGTGGCTCTGGTCGGGGGCCGGGTTCCGGGAGAGGACGAGCTGGCCAACCTGGCCGTGGTCGGCTTCGAGAAGGAACCGAACTCGATGCCGATGCTGGATGGCGTGCTCGGCCCCGACCAGGCTTTCGCCGACCGGACCCTCGAAGCCGCCGGAGTGGAACTGGGGCAGGTCATCGAGGTGGGCGCCGCCCGCACCCCGGTGACCGTCATCGGCTGGGTCACCGACACCGACTTCCTCCAGCAGGGCGGTTTCTGGGTGCAGCCCGACACGTGGCGCCGGATCCTCGGCGAGTCGAGACCCGACGCCAACCTGCCGCCGGGCACGTTCCAGGTTCTCTCTCTCACCATCGAACCCGGTGCCGATCTTGCCCTGGTGGCCGCCGCCGTCGACGCCGCCACCGGCACGACCACCACGCTCACCCGCCAGGACGCGGTACTCGCCCTCCCGGGCATCAGAGAACAGAACTCCACGTTCAGCTCGATCATCTATGTCACCCTCTTCGTGGCCGGTCTCGTGGTCGCGCTGTTCTTCGCGTTGCTCACCCTCGAGCGCATCGGGCTGTACGCCGTCTTCAAGGCCATCGGTGCCTCCACTCGCCAGATCTTCACCGGGGTGATCACCCAGGCCGTGGTGGTGGCTCTCGTCTCGTTCGTGGTGGGCGCGATCCTGATCCTGCTCATCACCCAGGTCCTGCCCACCGGCATCCCCATCGCGTTCGAACCGGCCCGTCTCGTGCAGACCGCCATCGGCCTCGTCGTCATGTCCGCCCTCGGGGCCGCCATCTCGTTGCGCCGTGTCGTCAAGGTCGACCCCGCGTCGGCCATCGGATAGCCGACCAACCTCTTCAAGGAGCCGACCGTGCCTGCTCTCGAACTCCACGACGTCCGCAAGACCTACACCTCCGGCGACGACGAGATCGTGGCCCTCGACCACGCCACCCTCACCGTGGGCGACGACGAGATCGTGGCCCTGGTGGGCCCTTCCGGATCGGGTAAGACCACGTTGCTGTCGATCTCGGGTGGTCTGCTGACCCCGAGCCAGGGCTCGGTGGTGGTCGACGGCAAGGACATCACGACCTATACCGCCAAGCAGCTCACGACGTTTCGTCGCGAGGAAGTCGGGTTCGTGTTCCAGGCCGTCAACCTGGTGCCGTTCCTCACCGCTCGCGAGAACCTCATGGTGGTGAACGACTTCGCCAGTTCCCGCAACCACAAGGTCGCCAAGCAGCGGGCGGAGAAGCTGCTCGACGAGCTGGGCCTGGGCGGCCGCATGGACAACCTGCCGAGCCAGCTCTCCGGCGGCGAGCGCCAGCGGGTGGCGATCGGGCGGGCGCTCATGAACGAGCCGGCGCTCATCCTCATCGACGAGCCCACTTCCGCCCTCGACACGAAGCTCGGCGAGCAGGTCATGGAACTGATCGTCGGCGAGGTCAAGGGCCGCAAGACGGCCGCGGTGATCGTCACCCACGATGTGCGCATGACGACCTACGCCGACCGCAGCGTGGCCATCACCGACGGCCGACTGGCCGCTTGAGGACCCGGACCCGATACGGGTTCGCCGTCAGGCCGGTCGACGGCGCTACGATTCGGGCACGACATCAGGAGTGGCCCGCTGGTCGGGTCCGGCAACCTGGGACGGACACCCAAGGTGCCAACCCGCGTCGGGGCCCGGTTCGCCGGTGTCGCGGCGGGGGGATGTGGCTCGGTTCGCCGGGCAACGAAGTGTCCGAGGAGTGCCATGACCGAACCGACCCGTCGGGCGCCTCTGAGCGCCGACCTGCTGCCCGCCACCGGTGCGTGGCGTCGCAGAGACGCGGTCGGGCACCGGCAGTTCGTCACCTTGTCGGGTCGCGCCTTCCTGCTCGAGGGAGGGGGCCGGTTGAGCGACGTCACCGTCGCCTACGAGACCTGGGGTCGACTCGCCGCCGACGGGGCCAATGCCGTGCTCGTGGGCCACGCCCTCACCGGCGACAGCCATGCCGCCGGCCGCAGCGGACCGGGCCACCCGACCGACGGGTGGTGGGCGGCCCTCATCGGCCCGGGTCGAGCTCTCGACACCGACCGGTACTTCGTGGTGTGCGCCAACGTGCTCGGGGGCTGCCAGGGGTCCACCGGCCCGGCCTCCGAAGATCCCGCCACCGGGTCCCCCTATGGGTCCACCTTCCCGGTGGTGACCATCCGCGACATCGTGCGCACCCAGGCGGCAGTGGCCGACCATCTCGGGATCGACCAGTGGTTGAGCGTGGTGGGTGGATCGATGGGCGGGATGCAGGCCTTGGAGTGGGGCGTGATGTTCCCCGACCGGGTCGCCTCGGTGGTGGCCATCGCCACCACCGGTGCCGCCAGCGCTCAGCAGATCGCCCTCTCGAGTGTGCAGCGCAGCACCATCGCTCTGGACCCGAGGTGGCGCGGGGGCGACTACTACGACGCCGTCGCGGGAGACGGGCCGCATCAGGGCCTGGCTCTGGCTCGCGAGCTGGCCCAGGTGTCGTATCGGACCGAGGGTGTGTACGGCGATCGTTTCGGGCGCAAGGAGCTGGACAAGCTCGATGACACCCTCACGCTGTGGCAGCGTTTCGACGTCGAGGGTTACCTCGACTACCACGGGGCCAAGTTGGCCCGACGATTCGATGCGAACTCGTACCTGATCATCAACCGGGCCATGGACCTGCACGACCTCGGGAGGGGTCGCGGTGGCCTGGAGCGGGCGCTGCTGCGCCTGCGCGGGCCACTGCTCACCATGTCGATCTCGTCGGACACCCTCTATCCGCCGTATCAGCAGGAGATGTTGCGCGATCTGGTCGGTTCGTTGGGCGGCGAATGCGTCCACCATCTCATCGACAGTCCCGACGGTCACGACGCCTTCCTGCTCGAGACCGAGCAGGTGGGAGCCGCCCTCGCCCCGTTCCTCGCCGAAGTCGAGAAGAGCCGATCATGACCGAACCCGAACTGCACCCCGAGACCCGAGCCATCCGGGCCGGCCGGAGCGACAACGACACCGCCCTGGCTCCCATCCTGTGGGCCACGACGACATTCGTGACGCCCACGGTGGAGGAGGGGCGACGCATGGCCACCGGCGTCGGTGCGTCGCGCTTCTACAGCCGCTACGGCAACCCCACCGTCGCCGGGTTCGAGGACGCCATCGCTCAGCTCGAAGGCGCCGAGACGGCCCGGGCCTTCGCGTCGGGCATGGGGGCCATCAGCGCCATCGTGCTCGGCCTGTGCTCGTCGGGCGATCACATCGTCGCCCAGCGCCAGCTCTACGCCGGGACCCAGTTGCTGCTCCAGACCGCCTGCCCGCGGTTCGGCATCGACGTGACCTTCGTCGACGCCACCGAGCCCGGATCGTTCGCCGCGGCCATCAGGCCCGGCAAGACCACCTTGGTGTTCGCGGAGACGCCGGCCAATCCTCGCCTCGACCTCGTGGACCTCGACGAGCTCGGCGCCATCGCCGGCCCCATCACCGTCGTCGACTCCACCCTGGCCACCCCGCTGAGTCAGCAGCCCCTTGCTCACGGGGTCGACCTGGTGGTGCACTCGGCCACCAAGGCCATCGCCGGACACAACGACGCCACCCTGGGCGTGGTGGCGGGGAGCTCGGAGCTGGTCGACTGGCTCTACTCGTTCGCGGTTCTCCAAGGTGCCAACGCTTCGCCCTTCGACGCCATGAACGGACTTCGTGGCCTGCGCACCCTCGGTGTGCGGCTGCGCCAGCAGACCGAGGGTGCGGCCGAGCTCGTCACGTTCCTCGAGGCTCATCCGGCGGTGAGCGACGTGCGCTGGCCGGGTTCGCCGTCCCATCCCCAGCACCAGCTCGCGGTACGTCAACTGGTCCACTTCGGGGGTCTGGTCACCTTCGATCTGCGCGGCGGCCTGGTGGCCGGCACGACCTTCGTGGAGTCGCTGGCCATCGCCCAGCTCGCCACGTCGCTGGGTGGCCCCGAAACGCTCGTCACCCACCCGGCGTCGACGACGCACGTGAACCTCACCCCCGACGAGCTGGCGGCCAACGGCATCAGCCCGGGCACGGTGCGCCTCTCGGTGGGCCTCGAGCACCCGGGTGATCTCGTGGCCGACTTCGGCCGAGCCCTGGCCGAGGTCGACCGCCGCACGGGCCGCTGACGAGAAGGCGGCAACGCACGTGCCCGAGATGCTGGAGGTCGAGGCCTACCGTCGTCTGGCCCACAACGTGCTGGGCTTGGCGGTGGTGGCGGTCGACGCCCCGGACGCCTGGATCGTGAAGGGCGGCACGACGCCCGACGACCTGGTCGACGCCTTTCTCGGGCAGACGTTCGTGGCCGATCGTCGCATCGGCAAGCTGCTGCTGCTGGACACGGCCACGGGCCCCACCCTCGGCCTGCGGTTCGGGATGACCGGCGTGCTCGATGTCGACGGGGTCGACGGCATCGACCGGCTCGAGTACGGCAGCTCCCGGCGCAACCCGGTGTGGGACCGGTTCGGCCTGCGGTTCGAAGGCGGCCGTGCGATGCGCCTTCGTGATGCCCGCCGCCTCGGGGGGGTGGAGGTCGACCCCGACGAGCGTCGCCTCGGCCCCGACGCCTCGACGCTGACGGCCGCTCAGCTCCGGATTCTGCTGGCCGAACGAAAGGCACCGTTGAAGGCCCGGCTGATGGACCAGTCGGCGGTCGCCGGCCTCGGCAACCTGCTCACCGACGAACTGCTGTGGCGGGCCTCCCTCGACCCGGCCCGACCCGCAGGCTCGTTGTCGGATCCCGAGCGTCGTCGCCTGCGCACCCATCTGCACCAGACGCTGGTCGAGCTGGCCGAACGCGGCGGCTCGCACACCGGTGACCTACAGGACAGCCGGGTTCGGGGCGGGCGCTGCCCCCGTGACGGGGCCGAGTTGCAGCGGCGAACCGTCGGCGGGCGCACCACCTACTCGTGTCCTGAGCACCAACGGTGACCGACAGTAGGGTTGGTGCGGTGGGCCGATGGGCCCCGAACCCCGAGTAGAAAGGACCCGTGTCGGCGCCGACCTCTTCATCCCCGAGCCTCGCGTCGCGCCGTCGGGTGGCATCGATCCGCCGACGGGCGGCAGTGGCCGCGCTCGCCGGAATGGCCATTCTCTTCGTGGGCGTCGTCGGCGTGGCCCAGGTCGCCTCGGCCGGTCCGACGACGACGGCCACGACCGTGGCCCCGACCACCACGACGTCGCCTCCCCCCACGGAGCCGCCGCCCACCTCGCCACCGCCGACCGAACCGCCGCCCCCTCCGGTGAGGCCCACCACCACGCGGCCGCGGACCACCACGACGCGACCGCCGGCCACGACTGCCGCCCCGACCACTGCGACGACGACCCCGACGACAGCGCCGGCGACCACCACGACAGCGGCGCCGGCCGTGGTCGTACCGGGCAACACCACGACCGTTCCCCCGACAGAAGGCGACGGAGACGGCGGTGGGAGTGGACCGTCGAGCGGGCGCCAACTGGCCCTCGTCGTCGGTGGGCTCGTGGCCGTGGCCGGGGGACTGGCCACGCTCACCTTCCTGTACTGGCGCCACACCCGTCCGGCCGCGTACAACACCGCCCTCGACGCCGCGACCGATCTCGGGGGTCCTGTTCCGGTGGTCGAGGCCGGTGTCGGCCCGGTGGTGGCCGGCGAACCCACCGTCGTCACCCCCAGCTCGCTCACCACCACCGCGGCGGTTCCGACCCGTTCACCCGAGCACAGAGCCGCGCTCCTGGCGGCCCTCGTCGCGGCCGAGGAAGCAGGGACGCGGCGGTCGGCATCGGGCGCCGAGACCGAGGCTGATCCCGAGCTCGATCCCAGGTCTGGTGGCGAGGCCGTCGGCGATGCGGTGGGACCGGCGCCGATCCGGCCTGGCGAGCCTGGGGTGCGGATCATCGGGCCCGTGGTCGCGACGGCGGCGACGGTTGCGACGGCCGGTGCTGCGCCCGGCCAGGGCGAAGGGCAGTCTGCTGATGGCCCCGACCACCCGCCGACCGAGGGTGAACAGTCGGGCGGGGCGGGTGGCAGTGTCGACACCTCCGCCGGCGACGCGGTCGTGGCCGCCAGCGTGGCGTCGGCGGACTCGTGGGCCGAGGCCCCGGTGTTGCGCACCCGTGAGGACCTCGAAGCACCATCACCCCCCGCCGCGGTCCCCGCCGCGACGGAACCGGCCGCTTCGGACGACCCCCTCGATCCGCTGGTCAGACTCCTGCGGGAACAGGAGACCGAGGTCTCCTCGCCTCCGGTGGCGGGGGGCGGCCCCGGCACCGATGTCTGAAGCGCGTATGCGTCCACGTCAGGGCCGGACACGTGACGGAGGTGGCGGTACGGTTGGTCCATGGCCAGCTCCCTTGATCTCGACGGCATGGTGAAGCGGTTCCGTGACCGGGCCGAGGCCGTGAAGCGCCGGCCCCTACCGCCGGTGGCGGGCGAGGAACGCGCCAAGTTCGTCGAGCAGGCCCAGCGTGACTTCCAGGACTTCGCCATCATCGGCGACGCCGAGGCCAGCCTGGATGACGGCATCCTCACCCTGCGGGTCGATCTTCGTCCCCCGGAGGCCCGTGAGGCCCATGGTCCCGACCGAAGCTGATCCCGGGTCGTCGACGCCGCCGGTGTCCCCTCCCGACGGCGTCGATGCCAGTCGGTTCGCGACGGCGATCGTGGCCATCGACGCTGCGAACGCCGAGGACCCGAACATCCTCGTCATCGACGGGGTCACTCGCCCGAAGGAACTGGCCCACGCCGAGGCCATGACCGCCTGGGTGCGGTTCTTCGATCCCGATGCCGATGAGATCCAGCTCCTCGCCGCTCGCGCCCACCACTTCCAGCGCTGGACCTACCCCCGCACCACCCTTCCCGAGGGACGGCCCGGGTACCTGAAGTGGCGGGCCGAAGCCAAGCGGCGCCAGGCCGCCGCCGTGGGGGAGTTGCTGGCCGGGTTGGGGTACGACGATCCTGAGATCGAAGGGGTGCAGGCCCTGGTGGCGAAGACCGGTCTCGGGCGGGGTGACCTCCCCGACGTCGCCGGCCGGGCGCCGGCCGTGCAGACCCACGAGGACGCGTTGTGCCTGGTGTTCCTCACCACCCAGTTCGAGCCGGTGGCAGCGCAGTTGGGCGAGGCCAAGATGGTCGACGTTCTGGCCCGCACCCTCGCCAAGATGGGCAACCGGGGGCGGGCCGCAGTGCTCGACCTGCCCCTCGACGACAACGCCGCGGCGATGGTGCTGGCGGCGGTGGAACGTGTGCTGCCGATCGATGCCGCCGATCCGGTCGATGTCGCTGATCTGGTCGTTGTCGCTGATCCGGTCGATGTTGCTGATCTGGTCGACCCGGTCGTCCCGGTTCCCGAGGGGAGCGGCACGGCCGCCGCCGCTGATGGTCTTGATCTGCTCCTCGGGGAGGTCGTTCCCACATCTGTCGGTGGTGAGGACGATCCCCCCTACGCCGCCGGTGGACCCGATGTTTCGAGTGACGTCCCCGATGGTGGCGAGTTCGACCTCGGGGTTGCCCTGCCCCGGGCATCCACGGTCCGGCGGGCCATGTTGTGGGGGGAGCGCCCTCACCCACCGCCGGTCTCGGCTCCCGCTCCTCCCCTCCCTCTCGACGCCCCGCACCCTGCGGCCGCTGCCGCCGTTTCGCCGCCGGTGCCGGTGGCCGTCTCGTCCCAACCGAACTTCAGCCCCGCCCGCCCCGAACTGGTCGCGACCGATCTGGCCGAACCGGTCGAATTCGCGGTGCCGCCGGAGCCCGATCTCGGGACGACGCCGGTCGACCCGTTCGGGCTCGACGTCGTGGTGGCCAAGATGTCCGCCGGCGCTCGCCGAGCGGGGGCGGTATCACTCGGGATCCTCTCGACGCTGCTCGTGGAGGGCGAGGTCGTCGAAGCGGTGGTGCAGGGCGTCTACCAGCACCATGCCGCGGTGGTGGCGCTCACCACGAGGCGGGTCCTCATCGTGAACGACCGGCACTGGGCACCGGACGTGCGGCTGGTCCCCATCGGGGCCGACATGGTGGTGCAGGGCTGGCAGGACGACCGCCGGGCCACGTTGCTGTTCGGGAGCGGGGGCCGGGGTCTGGTGGTGGCCGGCATCGTCGACCGACCACTCGCCCGCGACCTGGCCCGGCGGGTCCGTGAGTTGGTCGCCTCGGCGGGGGGCCCGTCGGCCTGAGTCTCCAGGCGGCTTGGATCAGCGGTCAGCTCAGTTGCTAGGGTGCCAAACCGCGCGGACGTAGCTCAGCTGGTAGAGCATCACCTTGCCAAGGTGAGGGTCGCGAGTTCGAATCTCGTCGTCCGCTCCATGGAGTTCCTGGTGAGAGGCCCTTTCGGGGGCCTCTCACTGGTTTTCGACCTTCGTTCTGCCCATCACTCGCGTGCTCTGGTGGAGGGTCGCAGCGGTGGGCTCGTGGTCGTGCCGACGAAGAACCGGGTCCGCAATCGCGTCGAGATCGACGCGGCCATCCTGGCGGAACTGCCTGTCGCAGATCCGGTCGCCAACGCCCACAGCGATCGCCGGCCCGAGAACCACCGACGGGGCGTGCGGAAGCGAGGCCGGATGACGATGGTACGTTCCCGACGATGGACTCGATCACCGGGGCACAGCCGGATCATCGTCGACGGCTGAACCTCGCTGCCGTGGTTGTAGGTGTTTTGTTGCTCAGCGGTGCGTGTTCGTCGACGACCGAGACCGATGGCAGCGCGGCGACGACCGTACGAGGGACCACGGGGGCTGCACCACGGGCGTCCTTCGCCTCGGCTCCGTGCCCGGTCATCTATCCGGGCGTACCTACGGTCGACGTCAAACCGGGGTCCGAGTGCGGCTACCTGACCGTGCCCGAGGACCGGTCCAAGGCCGACGGTCGCACCATCCGCCTGCTCACCGTGCGCATGACATCGGGCTCGCCCAACCCGAAGCCCGACCCGGTCGTGTACCTCTCGGGTGGACCCGGTGGCCCGCCGTTCTTCACGCGCGCCCCGAAGGAATGGGCCCTCGATCGGGATGTGATCCTGCTCACCCAGCGGGGCAACATGCATTCCGACCCGCATTTGACGTGCGTCGAGACCGACAGCTTCTACGCGGAAGATGTGAGCGTAGGGGTCGAGATACCACGCGCAGCCGAGATGAGCGCAGCGGCCGCCCAGACCTGCCGGGAGCGCCTGACGAAGGACGGATGGGACCTGGCCGCCTACACGTCGGCGGAGAGCGCGGCCGATGTTGCCGATCTGCGGGAGGCGCTGGCTCTGGAGCAGTACAACATCTTCGGGCTCTCCTACGGCACCGATCTCGCGCTCCAGGTCCTGCGGGACCATCCTGAGGGGATCCGGTCCGTGATCCTCGATTCGGTGCTGCCGCCCCAGGTGAACATGCTCGACGTCGGATGGACCAGTGCGGCAAGCAGCTTCAACGCCATCTTCGATGGGTGTGCCGCACAGGCGGCGTGCGCCGCGGCGTTTCCTGATGTGCGCAACGAGTTCACCACGTTGGTGAACGAACTGTCGGCGCGCCCTCGGACGATCGCCGTCACCGATCCCACCACGGGCAAGAAGACCGATGTCGTCATCGATGGCTACCAGTTGGCCAGCGGCCTCGTCGTCGCCGCGGCGCAGAACGGGGGACTGGCGGAGGTTCCGTTGTTGATCCACAACCTGGCGACGGGCGACGGGTCCCTGGCCGCGGCAGCACTCCTCGCCAGTCCGGCGCCGCCGAACATCACCAGCTATGGCCTGCAGTTCGGCGTGATCTGCGGCGAATGGAACTCACGGACGAGCGAACAACAGATCACCGACGCCGGGAAGAAGGCGCTCCCGGGCTTTCCCGAGGCCGTGATCTCGTTCCCCGCCCAAGTTCCGTTCATACGGACCGATTGCGAGAAGTGGAACATGCCGGCCGCCGCCCCGTCCGTGTCGGCGCCGACCGCGAGCGATGTCCCGGTGCTCATGGGTTCGGGCACCTTCGACTCGGCAACGCCGCCGGCATTCGCCGCCGAGGCGGCCAAGACGCTGCCGAATGCGATCAACCTGACGTTCCCCGGCGCAGGTCACGGACTGGCTGACGATCCCGCGTCCAAGGAGTGTTTCACCAAGGTGATGGCGAACTTCCTCGACCAGCCCACCGGGTTCGACCACTCCTGCGTGCAGACGCTGAAGATCCCCGCGTTCAGGACGAGCTGACTTGGGACCTCTGGTTGAGCCTCGGACGCGTCGCATGGGGCTGTCCGCCTCTCGACCATACGGGCGTGCTACTTCGGGACGGAGACCTTGAATCCGAGTTCGCGGGCGGCGGTGGCCATGCGGTCGTCGTAGGTGATGAGTTGGCGGAGGTCGGCGCCGAGCTGGTGGGCGGTGGCGAGGTGGATCGCGTCGAGGGAGCGGAGCTCGCGGAAGCCGACGGAGGTCATGGACTACCTGTAGCACCACGTTGGCTCGGGCTTGCCAACATCTTGCCAACACAACGTGGGCCGCAGACCACCCCACGGGGCACGACCCCCCGAACTTCCGGAACCTGACGCGTGAACCGTCCCGGGCTGGGTGAAGACCTGGCTCTCTGAGTGGCGGGATGATCCCACCCACCCCGTCACTCAGATCGGGGTAGTTCCAGATCACCTGCGGCCGTGATCGCCCGCCGGTGATCGCGCCTCATGCGACACGTCGCCAGACTTCAACGACGAGGACGTCGTTCGGGGTCTCGGAGTTGCTGGTGAGTTCTTTGCGAAGTCGAGCGTTCCGGTCGGCTGAGCTGTGCAGCCCCGGAACCCATCGAAGTGGGTGGGCGAGAACCAGGCGACCTCCGACGGCGAGCGAGTCCACGAGCCGATTCAGAAAGGAATCGAGGTTGTCTCCGTCGCCGACATAGTAGAGAAAGTCCGCCACGACTATCAGGCCCGTGCGAGGGAGGTCGGCTCGACGCGCATCGCCGTGGACGAGGTCAGCTGCCCCTCCGAGGCGTCTCGCAGCTCGTCGGAGCGCACGGCGGGAGATGTCGATCCCGGTCACCCGGCGCACCCCGGCGATCCCGATCAGTCGCTCCGTGAGGAACCCCTCACCACAGCCGACCTCGAGGATGTGCGCCACCGGCTCGAGGTCGCACACCGACACGATGGCTGCTCGCCTCAGGTCTGCCGCTTGTCGATGGCGATATCCCCAGGGATCCGGCCGGAGGTACTTCAGCTCGAACAACGCATGGGCAAGACCGCGGCGCGTTGCTTGCGGGAGGCTCCCGACTGAGGCGAAGAAGCGCTGGTGCAACTGGTCCGAGGGGAGCAGGCGGTCGTGACGACGCTGCGGCTGTTCGGGAGGGCTGAGCAGGCTGATTCGCATCGGGTCATCTTACTACGACACTCTGTAGCAGTGGCGTGGGTCGATCGCGTCCCACCGCACTGCTGTCTCCCGTTCCACCATGTCTAGGGGCACTTCGAAAACGATCGCAAGGTGTCCCTTTTCGGTGGACTGACCGCCGTCGGGTGACCGCCATGTGCTCGCCCGATGTCCCGATCGGCGGTGGCGGGACCATCGAACGTCGGCGGGCCGAAGGCCGGTGAAGCAGTTCCTGGAAGGGCTCAGCGACAGTGACGTCGCCGCGATGGTTTCTGCCATGAGGGAGGTGCAGGCCGATGGACTCAGCGCGGCACGGCACCTGCCGGGCGAGGTCTACGAGGTACGGGCTGAAGGTGATCGGCAACCCTTTCGGGTTCTCTTTGCGCCGGAGGGGAAGTCGCAGTCGGCTGTGGCTCGACTCGAGTCAGCTGCGCCGGTGGCGCCATCGTCGTCGGGGTCGCCTGCGTCTCGCGAACGATCATCTCGATCGCCGCCGCGGCGGCCGCCACCGTGCCTCCGTGGACCTGGGGTACTTCCAGAGCGACAGTGGTCGAGCTGCTTGGTCATCGAATGGTAGTTGCGATGGCATCGATCTCGAACAGGGCGTGTTCTCCGACGAGTCGGGGGACAGGGATGATGGTGCTGACCGGTCTGTGCTCGCCGAAGTGTTCGAGACGGGCAGCCGTGACCGACGCAATGCGATCGGCGTCTGCGTCGACGATCAGGCAGGTGATCTTCAATACAGTTGCCATCGAAGCCCCACCCGCTCGAAGGGCCTGGTCGAGAAGATCGAAGCTTCCACGAACCTGTTGTTCGAAGTCGCTGTCGGGGCCGTCCGCGATCTTGCCGGCGATGAAGACGAGGCGCCGATCGGTGGGGGCGACGACAACGCTGCTGAATCCGAGACCGCTCGGGTCGAACAGTTCGGGGGGGTTGAGCCGCTCGATTCCTTCGCCGCCAGCGGGCCGCTCGGTTTCCGGGGTCATGAGTTGTCCCTTCTCGGGTAGGGGTTGTCTTCGGGGCTCGTACAACCGGCGACCCATACCATGCCTCCGGCCCGAGCTGATCGACAATGAGCAAGAGGAGCTGACCCATGGCCGGTCTCGCCATCATCACCGAAGCTTGCATCGACGTGAAGGATCGGGCCTGCGTCGACGTCTGCCCTGTGCAGTGCATCTATGAGTTCGATTCGCAGAAGGCGGTTCTGTTCTCCGAGGAAGAAGCGGGGAGCGGGACCATCGCCACCACGCACACGCCGAACCCGGACGTGATCGGGGTGTTCGGCGACGGCCTCCTGTACGTGAACCTCGAGGAGTGCACATCTTGCACCGCGTGCTATCAGCCCGACGTCTGTCCCGTGGGTGCGATCTACTCCGAAGAGCACCTCCCGGACGGATCGGCAACGAGCGCGAAGTACAACAAGGAAGATCCCAACAAGGGACACGACCACACGTTCTTCGTCCAGCACAGCCGTGACGTGTTCGCGGACTAGACGTTGGACCAGACCAGCCGGCAGCAGACACGGTGCCGGGCCGGCGGACGCCTTCGATGCCGATGTCCTGGTCTACGCGGCGGTACCCGGGCATCCGCTGGGTGAACGTGTCCGCGCCCTCTTCCCCGCAGCGGCGACTGCGACGACCGGCGCGATCGCTGGCACGGGGTCGGTGCTCCTGATCCCAGAGCTGCTCACCAAGCCGATTCGCGACGGCGTCGAGTCCGAGATCGAGGCTCTTGCCGTCCTGCTCGGGCGCCTCGACCTTCGACCGGTCGACGAAGTCGGCTGTCGGTACTGCCGGCTTGCGTGGGTGAGCCCCCTCGTAGGACGAACACACCCGGAACAGGGCGTGTGGGCAGCAAAACGTATGTGAGATACGTACATGCCGAACAAGACGATCAGCGTTCCGGATGACGTTGTCGCCGTCATCGACAGTCTCGGCGTTCCTTTCTCGAGCTGGGTTACCGACCAGCTTCGCCGCCACGCAGCGACACAGACCGGGCTGAGCCTCGGGCAGCAGTGGCTCGTCGACGCAGCGCTTGCGGGCACCGAACCCCCGACCGAGGAGGAGTCCCGAGCTGCGATGGACCGAATGGAGCGGTCTGCACCGTGGTAGCGCGTGGAGGTGTGTATTGGATCGACCTGGGCAAGCGGCGACCGTGTGTCGTCGTTTCCTCCGACGACGTCCTCGGTGTCGAGGTTTGGCAGACCCACGTCGTGCCGCTCACCTCCAATCTCCAGAGAGCGGGTACCGCAGGCAACGTGTTGCTCCGCTCGACCGTGACGGGTCTGACCAAGGACTCGGTTGCCGTGCCGCTTGGGCTCGAACTGATCGATCGCTCGCTGCTAGCCGAGCAGTCGGGTCGCGTGCCTGGGGTCCTCCTCGGTGACATCGACGATGGTCTTCGGGGCGTGCTGGGTCTCTAGCCACCGCCCCCGCCACCATCTGAAGTACGAAAGCCCATTTCAGAGGCCTGGGCTTTCGTAGATGTCGGGGCCTTTCGCCCGCAGTCGGTTGGGCTCCTTGCCCGGCCGCACCCCCCGGTCGTGCATCCCGCCGCGGCAGGAGGAATGCTGGGCCGGCTCGGCGGGTTCCCGGGGGAACCACCCGGTCCCAGGAGGCGTCATGGTCGCATCGTTCATCGAGTTGCTCAACCCTTTCGCCGGGCCCGTGGGCGGGGCGCCGTCGCTGTGGTGCATCGGCGCGGGAGTCGCCGCCGCTGGGTTCGCCGTATGGCACCAGCGCCGCAGCTCGACACCGTCGGTCGAGCCGGGCGGAGTCCCCGACGTCGATCGCAGCAACAACCGCCCGCCCGTCGGCGTCGCGGGAGATGCCCGCTGAGCGACTTCCTGCTGCCAGCGACCGACCGTGGCGTCTACGCGCAGGCGATCGGCGCGTTGGTGATCTATGGCGTCGCCCTGTGGTTCGTGCGTCGGAACCGGGATCTCGTCTGGTTCGTCGCCGGCCTCGCCACCTTCACCGCGGGCCTCATGGGCCTGCGTGCCCTTCACTGACCGGCCCGATCACCCGGTACGAGGACGTAGCCCAACCAGGCGAAGCGTGGGTACCCCGGCCTGGTCGGATGGGTCGGCTCCGCGGTGCTCGGGATCGGCGAGGTCGAATCGGCAGCCTCCGTCCCAGCCGGCGCGCGGTCGCCGTCGGCGAGGAGGCCGCTCGCGTCGCGCAGGAGCCGCGTCAGGCCCACCAGGTTCCAGGCCATCGAGGTGGTGGTGCGGATCTTCTCAGGTGGTGGTCGTGCTCAGGGAAGCAGAACGGTCGAGGGCGCGAACGAGGCCCACGCGAACCAGAACGTGTCGACGTGCTCGACCGCCTGGAGCGTCGCGCCTTGCAGCGGCCCCGCGACGGCCGTGCCGAAGATGTCCCACCGGGAGCCGGTTTCGGTGTCGACGAACCCGTTGTCTGTCCGGTTGAACGTGAGCCTTCGGCCGTCGTGGGTGGCGAGAAAGACGCCGGTGGCGCCCACGTCGCGACCGCCGGAGACCCTGTCGGCGTCGAGGGCAGAGGTGGTGCCGGGGAGTGCCCAGGCCACGGCCGCGGTGCTGTCGAGGTCGAACGCCACGACGCCCGCTTCGAGCAGCGGGTCGAGGCGGATGGCGGTCGGGGTGCTGTCGAGACCCACGCCGACGATCCGGGTCTTGGCGGCGAGGCGACCGTCGACCTCGCCTTCGAACAGGAACGGCGGGTTGTCGATGTCGTCGTACCCGGGGTAGGGGTTGCGGCCGTAGTCGCGGTCGGAGCCGGTGTCGCGCGACAGGACCAGCCCGTCGGGGTGGGCGTCGCGCCAGTCGCTCCAGGCGACGGTGGCGACGGGGTAGCTGTCGAGCTCGGCGCCGGTGAGCACCCCGGCGATGGCCTGGCCGGTGAAGTGGCTCCACAGCGACTCGGTCTGGCGGTCGTACATGACCAGCGCCGACTGGTAGAGGCTCCCCGACGTCCCGAACGAGAGGACCCGGTCACCGACCCTTCGGTCGACCGCGACGGCGGTGTTGCACAGGGGGCAGTAGGTGACCGAGACCGGTGTGCTGCCGACGGTGTCGTTGACGATCTCGTGCCAGATCATCACCTGGATCGGATAGGCGCGTGCGTCGCCGTCGATCTCGAGCGCGAGCACCGGTTCGTTGTCAGCGAGGAAGTCGACCGCTCCGGTGGGCAGGAAGGTCGGCGCGTCGATCGGTGGGATGCCGTCGGGCGGCGGTCCACCGGAGATGATCTCGGCGGTGTCGACGATCGGGTCGGGAAGCACGTCGGCGTCCGGGTCCACCAGCGCCGATGGCAGGTCCTCCCGCGGTCCCGCCCGGATCTGGTCCACCGCAGAAGCAGCCGCGGGCTCGGTGGTGGCGGCGCCGGTGCCATTGGTCGTCGCGCACCCGGCGAGCAGCAACCCAGCGACGGCGAGGACGGGAATGATGCGCACGGAAGAGGAACCCGGCGACCTCCCGACGGATTCCCGCCTCGGTCGTCCCCCGAGCATCGCAACCACGGCCAGCGCAATCAGCGCGGTCAGCGCGGTCAGCGCGGTGACCGTCACGAGGGCGAGCATGGCGGGGAAGCTCCTCAGTAGCGGCCGGGGCCCGGCGATGAGCCTCACGAACCCGGTCTCCTGGCCGACGTGATGGCCCGGTCGACGACCGACCACGACCACATCGACATCACGACCGGGTCTGCTCATGTCCCACGGTGAGCAGGCCGGCGGGGCGACGAATGTTCGCCTGGAGCCCACCGACACGGTCCGGCGACGTGTCGAGGTCGTGTGGGCTGGTCATGGTGCGACGAGTTCGTCGGGGTTGATGTCACCGCGGGCGAGGCGCGCACCGAAGTCGCGGAGGCGGGTCACGGGTTCGTCGGCCAGTCCGGACGGGCCGCGATGCAGCGACGCCTTGAGCGCTTCGTAGGTATGGGCTTCGAGGCCGCAGCGGCGGCAGTCTTCGAGGTGCGCGGCCACCTTGCGGGTGGCGTCGTCGTCGAGCTCCCGGTCGAGGTAGCTCTGCAGCACCCTGCCGACCTGGTGGCACGACATCTGGTTTCGGGGTGCGATGAGTCGTCCGAGGATCTTCACGGCCTGACTCCTCTCTGCACCCCTGCGTCGGCGAGCGACTCGCGGATGCGTCTGCGACCTCGGTGCAGTCGACTCATCACGGTCCCCTCGGTCCGGCCGCATCGTCAGCCATCCCCGCATCCCGAGCGGCGAACTCCTCGGGATCGGCCAGCAGTCCTGGGCGTCGACGCCGGACCCGGTTGATCTGGGCGTTGCGCATGATCGTCAGCAACCAAGCACGGGGGTGGCGACCGTCGAAGCGCGCGATCGATCGGAACGCTCGCAACATGGTGTCCTGCACCAGGTCTTCGGCGTCGGGTGGGTTCCTGGTGATCGACAGGGCGACGCGGTACAGGACGTCCACCTCGGGGAGCACATGACGAGCGAACGCAGCCTCGGCGCCGTTGGTTGCGGACACGCTGCCCTCCTTCACCGCTCGGGAACCCGGTGGGCGTCGGGCCGATTCCCCGACCCTACGGAATCCGCCGGGCCGCTCAGAACCGGGCAGAGCTCCGCTACCGTGACACTTGTTCGTCGAATTATGCTTCCCACCAACCGGAACCTCACCAAGGGGTCGTGATGCCAGCTCCTCACATCCCCGAATCTGCTGTGGTGACGGGCACACGCGACTGATGGCGAGAGTGGAGCTCATCACCCAGGCCACTGCGCCCTTGCTGGCCCGTGACTACTTCGCCGACGGCGACCCGGGGCCGATCGCCGCGGCACTCGCTCAGGTACCCGAGCTGCTCGACGTGGCCATGCCGTTCCTGGGGGCGGCGCTGGGTCCGAGCTCGATCCCGCTGCGGCCCAAGGAACTGGTCATCCTGCGGACGTCGGCGCTGATGCAGTGCCGCTACTGCGTTGCCGCCCACACCCCGGTCGCGACCGATGCCGGTCTCGACCACGACGAGGTCGCCGCCCTGCGCGACGAGATGGACATCGAGGCCGCGTTCACCGACCCGGCCGAGCTGGCGCTGCTGCGCTGGGTCGACGCCGTGGCGACCGGCAAGGGACGGGTCGATGACGCCGTGGCCGAGGGGCTCGCCGCTCACTGGCCCGAGCACAACATCGTGGAGCTCACGGTGCTGGTGGGCGCCACGATGCTGCTCAACCGGTTCTGCAGCGCGCTCGAGCTCCCGTCGTCGGACGAGACCCTCCAGCGTCTGGCCCGAGACGGGTTCGCGTGAGCGCCGTCTCCGAGGCCATCGAGGCCGGCGACCTCCCCGGCCGGGTGTGGATGTACGCCAACTACAACTGCAACCTGGCGTGCACCTACTGCCTCACCGAGTCTGCCCCGGGAGTTCCCAAGCGAGGGCTGTCGGCCGGCGAGATGATCCGGATCGCCACCGAGGCCGCCGAGCTCGGGTTCACAGACATCGGGGTCACCGGCGGCGAGCCCTTCCTGCTCGCTCACCTGCCGACCACGCTGGCGACCATCGCGGAGATCCTCCCGACCTTCTGCCTGAGCAACGCCACGTTGTTCAACGACAAGCGACTCGACACCCTCGACGTCCTCGCCGGTAAGGACTTCGCGATCCAGATCTCGCTGGACTCGCCCGACCCTGACGTCAACGACGAGATGCGGGGCCCCGAGAACTTCGCCAAGGTCGTCGAGGCCATCCCCAAGCTGATCGACCGGGGCATCCGGGTCCGAATCGCCACCACCACCGAGCCGGGCCGGTTGGACGACGACGACCACGCCCGACTGTGCGCTCTGCACCGCTCGCTCGGGATCTCCGACGACGACCATCTCGTCCGGCCCATCGTGAATCGGGGCCGGGCCGTCGACTTCGGTCTCGGCACGACCTTCACACCCGAGGAGATCCCCGCCGAGCTGTGCATCACTGCCGACGGGGCCTTCTGGAGCCCCTTCGGCCCGACGGTCCTGAACGGCCGGGTCGACACCGACCTGCTCGTGTCACGCCAGACGGCGCCGCTGAGCGTTCCCGCCGAACTGTTGCGACGGGCGGTGATGGGCCGACCGCATGGCGATGACGTCAAGATCGGTATCAGGTGAGCGTGATCTCACGCCGGTCCGGTCGGGCCGACTCCACAGAACCGCACCTCGCGTCGACGCCGCCACCGGCGCCGAACCTTCGTTTGCCGTCTGTGATACCAATGACGGCGATGGGTTAGGCGCCGGATCGATCGGCCCGTGTCCAGGAAATCTCAGGGGCTTGAGCGGGTGTTCCGGCCACGCCGTCGATGTTCGTCGACGCTGACAGGTTATGGAGGTTCGTATGGCCACCATGCAGGATCGGCGCCAGGACCGAAGTGTTGGAGACCGCGCCGGTGCGATAACCAGCACGGTCGACATGATCGCCGGGGCCTACGGGCCGGCGACGGTGCGGTGGTTCCTCGGGCTCATGTGGCTCTCGAACGTGAACTGGAAGGTTCCACCCGACTTCGGTGGCCTCAAGAACTATGTGCAGGCTGGGATCGACCACCCGGTCCTGCCGGGTTCCGCGTGGATGTTCGAGCACATCGTGCTCCCCAACATGACGCCGTTCGGATACCTGACGCTGTTCGTCGAGGTCGGGTTGGCCGCTCTGCTGCTGTCGGGCCGGTTCCTTCGGGTGGCAGCCGTGATCAGCGTCCTCCAGGCGTTCGCCATCGGTCTCTCCGTGGCCAACGCGCCCGCCGAGTGGTACTGGTCCTACCTGCTCATGATCGGTCTGAGCATCGCCGTGCTCGTGCAGGCACCACGCAGCCGCCCCACGGCGCCGCGGACGATGGGCGTGGTCGTCGCCCTCGTTGGCGTCGTCACCGCCATCACCACCATCAAGGGTGGGTTCGGGGGCGACAACAGCGTCACCCGGTCCCTTTTCACCGGCCGCAACGACATCCCCGACGAGTTCGGTTTCGCCATCTTCGTCGGCTCGATCGCCCTGGGCCTGATTCTCATCGCCCTCGGCGGCGGCACGTGGGCGCTGGCCCACGCTCGGGCCGAGGTCCGACGGGGGGTGGGAATCGCCATGATCGCCGTCGCGGCGCTGCTCCTGCTCACCTACAGCGACTCGCCCGACACCCTGATCATCGGGCTCGGTTCGAGAGCGGTGCACTGCGGGATCCTCGCCACCGTCGGGCTGTGCCTCCTGCCGTGGCGTGATCCAGCACCCGAACCGGTCACTGGCCGCTCCGGAACCGAGAGCTGATGAGCACGAGAGGTTCGGGCAAGGGTCCGAAGGATCAGCCCGGGGTCTCGGTCTCGGCCGGGACGTGGGTCTCGGGGGACGATCGACCAGTGGCCAGTTCCCGCACCGCAGCATGCACTGCGACCGCGGCGGCCACCGCGAGCACGGGGTCGAGCGTCAGACGGGCCCGCTGGTTGCCGTAGGAGACGACGGCGGTCAGGGCGACGGCCCCGACAAGGGCGACGAGCGGCGTCAACTCCGCTCGTCGGCGGAAGAGCAACACCGTGCCGGGCACGGCGAAGGCGAGCACCACGATGTGATAGCCCCAGCCGAAGAGCTGCCAGCTCTCGTCGCGGGTCTCGATCGACTCGAGGCGGGCCTGCTCGACCGGGGACCAGAGACCCCAGAGTCGCAGGAAACGGGCGGCGGCCACTGCGGGAAGTCGTGACGGCTCGCTGCGGGCGTAGTCGATCCCGATGCGTCGGGACTCGGCTGCCCAGTCGAGCTCGGGCACGGCCGGGTCCCTCGGGCGGATGCAGTCCTCGTCCCACGCCCCCAGCAGGGTCCCTCGGTAGGCCGACGGGCAGTTGGCGCCTTCGAGCATCAGGCCGGAGTTGCTCGACATGGCGACGAAGCCTCCCATTCGCGAGCTGCTGTAGGCCGTCCAGGGGATCAGCAGCACCACCATCGACGCCATCAGGGCGCCGCCGAGGAGCAGACGTCGGCCGGCCGGCGCGCCCGCCACCCGCGCAAGGAGGGCGATGGTGAGGATCGGGGCCAGGAACAGAGCGTCGGCGCGGGTGAGGGCGGCCAGGCCGAGGAGCACCCCGACGAGGGCGAATCGGAGCAGCGTGGGTCGGTCCAGCGCCCGGTAGGAGAGGAGCATCAGAGCGGTGACCAGCGCGACGTACAGGGACTCCGACATGAGTGAGCCGTCAGCGGCGATCAGCATCGGGCCGAGGGCCACGATCAGCGCCGCCACCATCCCGACGCTGCGTCCGGCGACGCGCCGCCCGACCAGCCCGGTGAGGGCGACGGTCACCGTCCCCACCAGGGCGCCGACGAGCTGGATGCTGGTTCGGCTGTCGAGCCCGACCAGGTTCGCCGCGGCGAGGAGGGCGGGCCACAGCGGCGGGAAGTTCGCGGTCGGGACCCCCACCAACCGTTGGTAGAACGCGTCGGGGTCGAGGTAGCCCAGCCCCGTCGAGATCGTTCCGGCCTGCAGCTGGTACCAGATCGCGTCGAACCCATCGACGAGATCTGCGCCGATGACGAGGACGTAGGCGACGCGGGCCACCAGGCCCGCCCCCACGATCAGGGCCAGGCCCGGTCCGAACCCCAGCTTTTGAGCGGCGCTCCGGAATCCTGCGGTTCCCCACCGGTCGTGACTCATGGTTCGAGTTCGGCTCCCCGAGCCGATCGACGGCCCCGGCGGTCGCTTCGACGGTGGGCTCACGGGACGAAGAGCTCCCGCACGGCTGGTTTGGTGACCTTGCCCATGGCGTTGCGGGGTAGTTGGTCGACGAAGAGATAGCGAGTCGGCACCTTGGCCGGGGCCAAGCGTTCCTTGCCCCATCGGCGCAGCATGGGCCCGTCGATGGTGGTGCCGGCTCGGGTGACGACGGCCGCGACGACCCGCTCACCCCACTCGTCGTCGGGCAGACCGACCACCGCGCAGTCGACGACATCGCGATGCGTGCGCAGCACCTCCTCGATCTCGAGCGCTGACACCTTCTCGCCGCCGGTCTTGAGGATGTCGACCGACTCCCGACCGAGGAGGCGGTACCCGTCGGGGGTGGCGACGCCAACGTCACCAGTGCGGAACCAGCCGTCGGTGAACGCGTCCGTGGTCTCGTCCGGCCGATTCCAATAGCCGGCGAACAGTTGGGGACCGCGCAGCAACAGCTCCCCGGGCTGTCCGTCGGCCACGTCGGAGCCGACGTCGTCGACGATCCGGGCCTCGACGCCCGGGAAGGGCACGCCCACATGGCCGGCCACCCGGTGGGCGAGGGTATTGCCCAGGGCCATGCCGACCTCGGTCATGCCGTAGCGCTCGAGCAGCAGTTGCCCGGTGATTCGTCGCCACTCGTCGAGCACCGTCACCGGAAGAGCCGCCGATCCCGACACCATGAGGCGCAGGCTCTCGGCCCCAGTGCTCCAGCGGGCCTGCGCCGCTTCGTCGGCATCGGCCCAGGTGGCGAGCAGCCGGGCGTAGATGGTGGGCACGGCCATGAAGATGGTGAGGCGGCCGGACGCCAACCGCTCCCATGTCTCGACCGGGTCGAAACCACCGGGGGCCTCGGCCGTGGCGCCCACCCACAGCGGACACAACGTGACGTTCACGATGCCGTGGACGTGGTTGAGGGGCAAGACGAGCAGGATGCGGTCGTCAGCTGACCAGGCCCACGCCTCGACCATCCCCTCGATCTGGGCCTGCACGCTGGCGTGGGTGTGCACCACCCCTTTTGGTCGACCGGTGGTGCCACTCGTGTGGATCACGAGTGCGGCGTCGGCCGAATCGGGGGGCGTGAGGGCGACGGGCGGTGTCAGCGGTGGGCGCTCCTCGTCACTAGCGCCGGGGTCAACAGTGACGACGGTGAGGTAGCGGGGCTGGGCCAATGCTTCGGCGGCGTCGGCGTGCTGGTCGGAGGTGATCAGGAACCCGGCGGCGGCGTCGTCGAGCACGTAGCCCAGTTCGGCGGCCGGGTGGGCGGGGTGCAACGGTACGGCCATGGCGCCGGCCCACCAGGTGGCGAGAACGGCGATCACGAAGTCCCGTCCCGGTCGGCACAGCAACGCCACCCGATCGCCGCGACCGACACCGCTGGAGATCATCACCCGGGCCAGGTCTTTCGCCCGCCGGTCGAGTTCGGCGTAGGTCCACGTACCGGAGGGGTCGACCACCGCCGGCCGATCGCCGAAGGCGACGATCCGTTCGATGAGCGACAGTGGGGAGGGCGCATCGGGCACCTCGCCGTTCTAGTTCACGGGCCTCATGTGACCGTCGGGGGACAGCTGAACGAACGAACAGTGACGATTCGAGGCGTCCCAGGGGAAATCTCGTCACCCGGTCCTTTGGACGGCGAATCTTCTGGATACGGTCCGTCCCGTGACGGCAACGGTTCCCGACGCGTCAGCGATGGGAACCACTGCCCCTCCGCTTCGGTCCGAAGCTGTGACCGGCGTCATGGCGAAGCGCCGGGCGTTCTCGGTCTGGGTGGCCCGAGTGCTGTTCGCCGGACTGGCCACGGCCCTCGTGGTCGCGGCGGTGCGGATGCACAGCACCATCGCCCAGGCCTTCCAGGCCCTCGCGGCGCTTCCCCGAGTGACGGTCGGCGCCGTCCTCGGCGTGTTCGGGGTCGTGGTGCTGGCACGGGCGCTGCTGTACCGATGGTCGTTGCCTCGCTCGACCATCGCTCGTGGCGTGCTGCTCGACCAGGTCAACTTGGCTGTCGGAAACTCGATGCCGGGTGGCGGCATGGTCGGAGGGGCGCTGCGCTACCGGATCGGTCGTAGCTTCCGACACTCGCCCGACGAGATCGCCGTGTGCCTTCTCGCCGTCGGCGAGGCCATGTCGATCGCCCGGCGGATCCTGGTCGTGGTGGTCCTCGGCGCCAGCGTGGCCCTCGGGGCCGGCAGTGGGTTCGACGTGGCCGTGCTCGGTTCGGCGGCGGCCGCCGTCGCCCTCAGCGCCGTTCTGTGGTGGGCCATCTCGCGCGACACCCGAGGCACCCGGTGGGTCGTGCGCCGCGCCCAGGCCGTGATCGACCGGGCGGCGCGGCGCATCCCGAGGCTCGGGCCCGTGGCGGTCGAACCGTTCGCCCTCGGGATGCGGTCCGGCGCGTCGTGGATCGTGTCAGCCCGGGCCGGGCGGCTGCTCTTGACCGCCGCCGCCGTGACTCTCGGTGGCGCGGCGATCGTGGTGCTGGTCACCCAAGCCGTCGGCGGCGAGCAGGCCCCCGCCACGTTCGACATCGTTCGGGTCTACCTGCTGGCCCGGCTCGCCGCCGGGTTCTCGCCGACCCCGGGGGGGGTGGGGGTGATCGAAGGTGCGCTGGCCGGCGGGCTGGTGGCGGCCGGCGCCGATCCGGCCTCAGCCGTTGCTGCCGTCCTCGTCTACCGGGGCCTGACCTTCGCCCTGCCCATCGCCACCGGCTCGGTGGCCTTCCTGCTCTGGCGCCGCTGGGACTGCCGTCAGCAGAACCATGAGATGGCCACACGCGGCCACCCCTCCTCTCGTCGGCCTGTTCTCCCGAGCCTCGACCCAGGCGCCGCGGGCCCGGCCCTCGCCGCCGCGTCGGCCGGGTCGATCGGGCAGACTGCCGGTAATGGAGCCGGTGCTGGCCGTAGGTGACGCCGTCGAGGACTGGACCGGCGATGCCCGCTATTTCGAATACACCCGGGCGGCCAACCCGATCGGCTCGGGTCACGTGCCGGCCGTTCCGATGGGCCGGTTCGCCGCCTCCGCTCACCAAGAGGTGCGCACCGGGATCGTGCCGTTCGACCTCTCG
>Ga0105046_10001205_pt1 | contig 39373 bp, 32 predicted proteins | sample MAT03_FD_78385 | JGI IMG/M metagenome (GOLD analysis project Ga0105046, IMG submission 78385) | Freshwater microbial communities from Lake Fryxell liftoff mats and glacier meltwater in Antarctica - MAT-03 (megahit assembly) | ecosystem: Environmental > Aquatic > Freshwater > Ice > Liftoff... | reverse complement strand
ACAATTAACAATTAACCCATAAACTATAAACCATAAACCAAGGCCCAACACACCAATCACACCCATCATACCGATCAAGCCGATTACACCAAACGCACCACAAATAGGAATGCTTAACTATAGAAACCTATGTTCCAATATTTCCTGCATTTGCATTTGGAGTTCTTTCGCCTTCTCACCTGCTTTTTCTGCAAAATCAACACCCTTACTAGCGAAGATTATTTCACGAGAAGAATTCACCAAGATTCCAATTTCGTCAGTCATAGTAAGTTCTGCGACTGTCTCCAGTGAACCGCCTTGGGCTCCAACACCGGGAATCAATAGGAAATAATCAGGTGCCATAAGTCTAATCTCGGCCAATTGTTCAGTTTTTGTCGCACCAACCACGAACATCATTTCATGATAAGAAGCCCAACTCATTGCCTTTTCAAGCACTTTGGAATACAATGTCTTGCCATCTGGGTCTTGAAAGTATTGAAAATCATGGGCACCTTCATTTGAAGTTAAAGCCAACAATATCACCCATTTGCCTTGATAACCTAAAAATGGGCGCACGCTGTCTTCCCCCATATAAGGGGCGACGGTTACAGCATCGGCATCCATAGTATCGAAGAAAGCCTTGGCATATTGCGCAGATGTATTGCCAATATCTCCTCTCTTGGCATCAACAATCACAAAATGAGAGTGCGGAATATAATCAACTGTTTTTTCCATCACCTCCCAACCATTCGCACCCAAAGCTTCATAAAATGCTGAATTAATTTTATAGGCTACACAATATTCTTGTGTTGCATCAATAATGGATTTATTGAATGCCAGCATTGAAGCAGGAGATTTAGGAAGATGATCTGGAAGTTTGTCGCTATCGCTATCCAATCCTACACATAGAAAGGATTGTTTATCAATGATTTGTTTGATCAACTCAAGCCTGTTCATGATGCCATCACTCCATTCACTGCTGAAACTGATTTGACTCGGGGCACCTTGGAGCAAACAGCTTGTTCTAAGCCAGCTTTCATGGTAAAAACGGACATATTGCAAGATTCACAATTGCCCAACCATTTGATGTAAAGCACACCTGCTTCATCTATATCAACCACTTCTACATCACCTCCATCGACAATTAAATGCGGTCGGATATCAGCCAGTGCATTTTCAATCTCTATCAAAAGATCTATTTTTTCTTGAGGTGTCATGTATGTTTAGTTATTATGTTGCAAAGATACTCAAAGTTGAGGATTGATCAATACTCGCTCTGTTGGAGCAATAGTTTCATTGCGGTAAGCCATTTGTCTAACCATGTTTTCAGCAATTGTCATGAAATGGCTGGCAATCACTCCACCTTGCAATATTGCAGGTTGACCATTGTCACTTCCTTCTCTAATGGACTGAACTAAAGGTATTTGACCCAGAAGCACAGTGTTACTTTGCTGAGCCAATTGTTTGCCGCCACCTTGTCCAAAAATGTAATATTTGTTATCTGGCAGCTCTTCAGGTGTAAACCAACTCATATTCTCCACTATTCCAATTACTGGAACCTTTACTTGGTCCAACTTAAACATATTTGCTGCTTTCAATGCATCTGCAATCGCAACATCCTGTGGAGTTGTGACTATTATTGCTCCTGTCACTGGAACTGTTTGCACCAAAGTCAACTGAATATCGCCTGTACCCGGTGGAAGATCAACGATTAAATAATCTAATTCCGGCCACAAGGTGTCCATGAAAAACTGTTTCAATATACCAGCAAGTCTTGGCCCACGAAGTACTACAGCTTGTTCTGGCTCAATTAGAAATCCCATTGAAATAACAGGCATATTAAATGCCATTAAAGGAACAATCTTAGGGCTGCCATAAACGTCTTGTATGGAAGGACGTTCAGAACGCATATTGGTCATAGTTGGCAATGAAGGACCGTATATATCTGCATCCAATAAACCCACTTGGTAACCCATTTGCTTCAAAGCAAGTGCTAGATTGAGCGATACCGTAGATTTTCCAACTCCGCCTTTACCACTGCCCACTGCAATGATGTTCTTAAGGTTTGGCAGTGGAGATTCCGGTTTATCTGTGTCAGTTGCTTTTGTTTTTAGATGAACATGAACCTCAGCAAACGGATATTCATCTTGAATTGCTCCGATACAACTAAAATTCAATTCTGACTTATGCGGCAGGTTGGGAGAGGCAATCATCAATGTAATGTGAACTGCATTTCCCTCAGATATCTCTAATGTTTCGACCAAGCCAGCCGAGATGATATCATTCCCAGTCAAAGGATCTCTTACCTTTTGAAGTGCCCTTACTACTTTATCTCTTTCCAAGGTATTAATTTATATTGAAGAACAAAGTTACTAAAGGAATGTTGGTTCCAATTATCAATCATCCTAAAATAGCTCTAATTATCCTCTTCTTGTCTTGCATATCTTTTATGACCAAGGCCTTCCAGTCATATTCTTGAAAGATTACCAAGATTTCATCTGCATAAAATTCATTCAGTTCTAGGAACATTTGGCCTCCATCGATCAACCAGTTTTGACCGTACGTGGCAAAATGTTTGTAAAACTCTAAACCATTGTCATGCGCAAATAGGGCCATGTGGGGCTCGTGTTGAACTGTTGAAATTGACATCAATTCTCTTTCATGCTCTGAAATATAAGGCGGATTGCTTACAATCAAGTCAAACTTACCCATTGGCAACTGATCCTTGATAGACAAAATATCCAATACTGAAAAATCAACTTCTAGTTTCAAATCAATTGCATTTTCCTTTGCAATTTCCAATGCATCAACACTGAGGTCAATTCCAGCAACTGACCAATTGGGCCTTTTAGACTTTAAAGCCAGCACAATGGCTCCACTTCCTGTACCAATATCCAAAACTTTTGCATCTGTTGACTTGGTGTACGCCAAAACTTCTCGACAGAGTTCTTCTGTTTCGGGGCGTGGTATCAATACCTTGTTGCTCACTTTCAATTTTAAGTCCATGAAATACTGTATTCCAGTAATAAACTGAATGGGCTCATTATTTAGCAAACGCGCAACAATTTGCTCGATCTTAACTTCATGAACACTGAGGGGAAGGTTCTTATCCCAAATGAGATCTTCCAATAGCATCCTGCCCAATTGCAAAGACTCCTCAGCAAATCCTGCATCATTCAATTTGCTCAAAAAGATTTTACTTAAGTCTACGTTGTTCCACAGAATCAACTCAATCTATTTTTGAAATCCTCATAAGTGAATCTTCTTATGACTTTATAATTGCCATTTTGGTCCAGAATGGAAATATCTGGATGTCGAACTCCATTAAAGGTGGTTGTTTTAACCATAGTATAATGGATCATGTCATGAAATATCAACCTGTCGCCAATATTGATTTCATGATCAAAATGATATTCATCAACAAAATCTCCTGCCAAGCAACTTGTACCCCCAATTCGGTAATGGTATTGCGATTTTTGCTTATCCACTTCTCCAAAAATCCTGGGCCTGTATGGCATTTCTAATACATCTGGCATGTGTGCAGTAAAACTGGCATCAATCAGTAATGTCTTTACACCTCTCCTCTCCACTATGTCAACCACGGTGGTAACTAAATCCCCAGCATCCCAGGCAAAAGCACTTCCAGGTTCCAAAATCACATTGACATTATGCCTCTTTTTAAAAGCTTTTAATATTTTAACCAAATAAGGAATATCGTAATCCTTTCTTGTCATCAAATGGCCACCACCCATGTTTACCCATTTCAATCCTTTCAATAGATTTCCAAATTTTTCCTCAAAGCTGTCAATTACTTTTTGGAGTGCGTGAGAATCTGACTCGCAAAGCACATGAAAATGAAGACCTTCGATGCCTTCAGGTAAAGCATTCAGTCCATCCTTCAGTACGCCAAGACGAGAGTGTGGATTTGCAGGATTGTACAATTCTGTTTCAACATCGCTGTATTCCGGATTAACACGTAAGCCAAATGAAATATTTGGATTCGCTGCCTTCATTTTATGATAAAAGCGATTGTATTGAGAAAGCGAGTTGAAGGTAATATGGCTACTTAGTTTGGCTATTTCATCCACTTCATCCTCCAAATAGGTTGGGGAGTAAGTGTGTGCAGGCTTACCAAATTCCTCAAAGCATAACCTTGCTTCATGCAATGAGCTTGCGGTAGCTCCGCTCGCATACTTGCTCACCAATGGAAAAACAGACCACATTGCAAAACCTTTGAATGCAAGAATAATATCTATTCCTGCATCTTCTTTTACTTTGGCAATTAACTCCAAATTTTTAATCAATCTTTTCTCATCCAACACGAATGCTGGTGTCCTCATATCCTTTGGATAAGCCATCTAAATTATATTTCTAGATCAATTGTAAACGATTCTTCCCACGGCAAACCTTCGGTCATCAATTTTGACATGAATGGATCAGGGTTCAGGTCCTCAACATTGAATACGCCAGCTCCTTTCCATTCGCCAGTCAGCATCATCATTGCTCCAATCATGGCAGGAACTCCTGTGGTATAACTAACAGCTTGAGTTTTGGTTTCCTTGAATGCTACTTCGTGGCTGCAATTGTTCCAAACGTAATAATGCCTCTCTTGGCCGTCCTTAATTCCTTTTATTCTGCAACCAATTGAGGTCCATCCAACATAATTTTCTCCCAGATCTCCTGGATTTGGTAGAACAGCCTTCAAAAATTGAAGAGGTACTATTTCCATCCCGTTATAGTTGATTGGTTCAATGGAAGCCATGCCTATATTTTGAATAACTCTTAAGTGTGTCAAGTATTCATCACCAAATGTCATCCAAAATCTTGCACGCTTGAGTGTAGGAAAGTTTTTGACCAGTGATTCTAGTTCTTCATGGTAAATCACATAAGATTTTTTAGGACCAATTCCTGGGTAATTCAACATGGCTGAAATTTCATGCGGATTGGTTTCAATCCATTGACCGTTCTCCCAATATTTTCCCTTTTGAGTGACCTCACGGATGTTTATTTCAGGATTAAAATTAGTTGCGAAGGCTTTGCCATGATCGCCAGCGTTGGCATCGACTATATCTAGGTAATGAATTTCATCAAAATGGTGCTTTGCAGCATGAGCAGTATAAATACTCGTTACGCCAGGGTCAAATCCACAACCCAATACTGCCATAAGTCCAGCTTGTTTGAATCGATCTTGATAAGCCCACTGCCATGAATATTCAAACTTTGCTTCATCCTTAGGCTCATAATTGGCTGTATCCAGATAATTAACTCCAGCCGCTAGACAAGCATCCATGATGGTCAAATCTTGGTAAGGCAATGCCACATTGATAACCATTGCAGGACCAAAATCTTTGATTAATTGTGTCAGTGCAGGCACGTCTTCTGCATCAATTGCTGCTGTAGAAATTCTATCTGAACCTATTAAAGCTGCAATTGTATCGCACTTTGATTTGGTTCTACTCGCCAATAATATTTCGGAGAACACTTCAGGGTGTTGTGCGCACTTAAAAGCAACAACTTGCCCTACTCCACCAGCTCCAATGATGATAACCTTCGCCATGATTTTTGAATTTGTAGTTAATGCGTGGCGAAATTACACCTATCTAGATAAATGAAAGTTAAATTTCTAACTTTGAGCCATGAATATTGAAAATTTTAATCCTAATGGCGTAGGAATAAAGAACGGAAACTTTATTGGGTTACCCTTTAACAAGCTAAATGCGCAGATTGTTTTATATCCTGTACCGTGGGATGTAACAGTCAGTTATAGAGCAGGCACGAGTACAGGACCGCAGAATATTCTTGAAGCCTCTTCTCAATTAGACCTTTATGATGCCGATTATCCAGATTCTTGGAAGCGAGGCATATTCTTTCATAAAATTGACGAAGAACTGGCAGCCATCAACACGGACATGCGTTCCTTGGCTGATGGACATATTGAATCCCTAGAAGCAGGTGAATCAGGAACAGAATTTGCTTTGAATCTGGTTAACGATGCATGTGTTAAGATGGTTGATCAGGTATTTCACGCTACACAAAAATTAATGGATGAGGGCAAAATTGTTGGACTGATCGGTGGAGACCACAGCACACCTTTGGGTTACCTGAGAGCGCTTTCTGAAAATCACACCAACTTCGGTATCCTTCATATCGATGCACACATGGACATGCGCAAGGCCTACGAGGAATTTGAATATTCGCATGCCTCCATCATGTATAATGTGATGACCAGTATTCCAAATATCAGCAAAATTATTCAAGTTGGAATTAGGGACTACTGCGACGAAGAAGTGGAGTTTGCGAAGGCTCTCGGAAATAGAGCAGAAATATATTTTGAACAAAATATTCAAAGAAAACTTCTCACTGGTGTAAGTTATCATGAAATAGCCACTGAAATCATATTAAATCTTCCAAACAAAGTTTATATCAGCTTCGATGTTGACGGCTTGGATCCAAAGCTTTGCCCAAATACGGGAACTCCAGTGCCAGGTGGACTTGAGTTTGCGCAGGCTATTTATTTGATGAAATTAGTAAAAGATTCTGGTCGAGAAATAATAGGATTTGATGTAGTTGAAACGGGTGGTTTTCCCAATGATTGGGATGGAAATGTAGCAGCCCGAATCGTTTACAAGCTGTGTGGGATGGTTGGGTAAAATTACTTTTGGTGTCTAAAAATAAATCTTTAGGTAAAATAGTAGAAAACAATATTTTGACCGATAAAAAACTCAAATTATGGATTCATAAAATATTGATGGTTTGACTATCCATATTGAAAAGCTCAATTTTCTTGAGGATTTACAAGTGCAAAACTTGAATTATGCTTTACCTTCGCCTACTAAAGTAAGTTTAAGTTGATAAATAAAAGCTTAGGAATATTGGGCGGGGGCCAATTGGGTAGAATGTTGGTTGAAAAAGCCAATGCTTGGAATCTGAAATGCCTGATCCTCGATAAAAATGAAAACTATCCTGCTGGAAACGTAGGGGCTGAATTTGTGGTTGGTGATTTTGACAACTACCAGGATGTTTTGGACTTTGGCCGAAAAGTGGACGTACTCACAGTTGAAATAGAACATGTCAACCTAGATGCCCTGCGTCAACTTCAAAAGGAGGGAAAAAAAATACATCCCAATCCTGAAGCACTTCATATCATCAAAGATAAGGGATTGCAAAAGGAGTTTTACACCAATAACGGTTTCCCGACTTCCCCTTTTACTTTATTTCCAGACTCTGATTTGATTGTTGAAGCAGTCAATAAAGGCAAAATCACTTTACCATTTGTTCAGAAAAGTAGACTATCAGGTTATGACGGACGTGGAGTTTTTATCGTAAAATCGGTTTTTGATCTGGATAATCTTTTGAAGGGCCCATCTTTAGTTGAGGAAATGGTGCAGATTGATACTGAAATATCGGTTATTGCCGCTCGAAATGAAGCAGGTGAAATTATTTGTTATCCCGCAGTAGATATGGAGTTTCACCCAATTGCAAATTTGGTAGAATATGTAAGTTACCCATCCATTGTACCTCAATCTATTCAAGAGAAAGCTACTCAATTGGCTGGCGAACTTATTGCAAAACTCCAGATATCGGGATTGCTCGCCGTCGAATTTTTTGTAGATAAAAGCGGAGGCTTAATCATTAATGAAATAGCTCCGAGACCACACAATAGTGGCCATTTGAGCATGAATGCTGCCAAAACTTCACAATTTGAACAACATTTAAGAGGCGTCTTGAATTTGCCCTTGGGTGAGGCTCAATTCATGTCTCCGGGCGTAATGGTGAATTTGCTGGGGCAAGTTGGCTACTCAGGTAATGTAAAAATTGAAGGCACTCTGTCTGCTTTTCAAGAAAAAGGAACTTACCTCCATTGGTACGGTAAAGATACCACCAAACCTTACCGCAAAATGGGTCATGCAAACGTGTTGCATTCAGATGTTCGCAAGGCAATGAAAATTGCCAAAAAGATTTCATCACTTTTTCAAATTATATCATGAGCAAGCCAAAAGTAGGAATTATCATGGGTTCGGATTCGGACATGCCAATTATGACAAAAGCCAAAGAAATATTGGACCAATTTGGGATTGAAAATGAAATCAGCATTGTTTCTGCCCATCGTACTCCCGAGTTGATGTTCGAATATGCATCAAAAGCAGCAGATAGAGGCATTAAAGTCATTATAGCTGGCGCCGGCGGTGCTGCTCACTTGCCCGGTATGGTGGCATCTTTGACTGTATTGCCTGTGATAGGTGTTCCTATAAAATCATCCAATTCTATTGATGGTTGGGATTCGGTTCTTTCCATTCTTCAAATGCCAAATGGAGTTCCCGTTGCTACAGTTGCATTAAATGGATCCCAAAATGCTGGAATATTGGCTGCGCAAATTATTGCTACTCAAGACGAGATATTAACCAAAACACTTTGGACGTATAAAGAATCACTTAAAGAAAAAGTGATGCGAATGAACAGTCTATAAATTTCATGAAATTCCGAACAGCTCTTTGGGGCTTATCTAATTATTGAATTTGCCGATGATTTTGTTTCCAAAACTCATAAATAGCGACTCCCGTGGCTACACTTACATTCAAAGAGTGTTTCATTCCCTGTTGAACTATCTCAATACTTCCATCCACTTCTGACATCAATGCTTCACTTACTCCTTTCATTTCATTGCCAATGATCAATGCATACTTTTTATTGGCATCGTACTCAAAAGCATGGAGTTTGATACTTTCCTTGGCTTGTTCCAAAGCGTAAATCTCAAATTTGTGTAATCTCAATTCACGAATGATATCATGTGCATTTTCATGAAATTCCCACGGCACTGTTTCATTTGCACCAAGTGCGGTTTTATTGATTTCGGGATGAGGCGGGATTGCGGTATAACCACTCAAATAGATTTTTTCTATCCCAAAGCCATCGGCTGAGCGAAATATTGAACCAACATTCAAACCGGATCTGATATTATCGAGAATTAAAACTAACGGTATCCTCGCCACTTGCTGAAAACTTGAATGGCGTTGTTGGTAAATCTCTTCAGGACTAAACTTTTGCATCCGAAGCTTTGTATTTCTTGCAGGCTGCCACAAAATCTACAAAAAGTGGGTGTGGCTTCTCTACAGTACTTTTTAATTCGGGATGGTATTGAACACCCAAAAACCAAGGATGATTCTGTAATTCCACAATTTCAACAAGTTCAGTATCAGGATTGATACCAGTAGCAATCAGTCCGGCAGCTTCAATTTGCTCTTTGTATTTATTATTGAACTCAAATCTGTGGCGGTGTCGTTCCTGAATTTTAACGGACTTATAGGCTTTGTATGCTTTTGTTCCCTTTTCAATGACACATGAATAGGCTCCCAGACGCATAGTGCCTCCTTTTTGAGTTAGTACCTTTTGAGATTCCATCATATCTATTACGGGATCCTTGGTAAAAGAATTGACCTCAGTGGAAGAAGCTTCTTTTAATCCCAACACATTCCTTGCAAACTCAACTATAGCACATTGCATACCTAAGCATATTCCAAAAAACGGAATCCCGTTTTCACGAACGTATTTGATGGCCATCAACTTACCTTCTATGCCCCTTTCACCAAATCCTGGAGCAACCAATACACCGTCGAGATCTTTGAATTTTTCCCATTCTTTGCTATTTGCATCTTCCAATTTTTCGGAATGAATGGTTCGAATATCTACTTTGCAATTATTTACAACCCCAGCATGAACGAAAGATTCATAAATTGATTTATAAGCATCTTGTAACTCATTGTATTTACCTATCAAACCAATCTTTACTGAACTTTTAGGGTTGCGCAATATTTCAAGGAAATTCCTCCAAGAATTAAGTACTGGCTCATGCGGGGCCTTCAAACGCAATTTGTGCATGACAATGTCATCAAGGCCTTCTTCTTCCATCAACAGTGGAACTGCATAAATAGTATCTGCATCCAAGGCTTCAATAACTGCCTTTTCTTCAACATTGCAAAACAAGGCAATTTTACGTCTCAAATCTTTTCCAAGAGCCTTTTCAGTTCTACAAACCAATATATCAGGTTGAATGCCTGAACGCAATAATTCTTTGACGGAGTGTTGGGTAGGTTTTGTTTTGAGTTCTTTAGCGGCCTTGAGGTAGGGAACTAAAGTCAAGTGAATCACCATGCAATTTTCAGCGCCTTGTTCCCATCTGAGTTGTCGCAATGCCTCCAAATAAGGCAAGGATTCAATATCGCCAACGGTTCCACCCAATTCTGTTATGATTACATCAAATTTCTTATCAGTACTTAACAGTTTCATTCTGCGTTTGATCTCATTGGTGATATGTGGCACAACCTGTACAGTTTTACCCAGATAATCACCTCTTCGCTCCTTATCAATAACAGATTGATAAATCCTTCCTGTGGTTACGTTATTGGCTTGTGAGGTTGGGATATTGAGAAATCGCTCATAATGGCCTAAATCTAAATCTGTTTCTGCTCCATCATCCGTTACAAAACATTCTCCATGCTCATAAGGATTCAAAGTGCCTGGATCAACGTTGATGTAGGGATCAAACTTTTGTATGGTAACCCGAAGGCCACGAGACTGTAAAAGCTTAGCTAAAGATGCAGAAATTATACCTTTTCCCAAAGAAGAGGTAACACCGCCGGTAACAAATATAAATTTGGACATGCCGAATCAAGATAACTGGTTCGGGGCATAAAGGTAGAAATTACTATCTAGAATTTTTGCATTATTGTGTCCAAGAGATGATATTTTCAGGATTATTATCCATTACTTCTTTGGGAAGATGTGCCAATATTTCTGATTGAAGTAGTTTTATCAGTCTACTTTTCAATTTACTTCGTTTGGTAACAAGGCTTATTTCACGAACTGGCTGAGGCATTGGAAAATCTCGCAATCTCTTTTGTTCCTCCAACGTGAAGTTTAATGTTGCTAACTGAGGCATAACGGTACTGCCATCACGTACGTCAATAATTCGCTTAATTGTTTCCAGACTTCCAGATTCAAATTTCAATCGGGGTTTGTGGCTGTGGTCAGCTTGATTGCAAATGTTGATAACTTGGTTTCTGAAACAGTTTCCTTCTTTCAATAACCAAACTTCATTGATATCGATATCCTTGTAATCTATTTTGGCCTTACTCAAATTTTTATGCCCCGCGGATAAATAAAGCATGAATCTTTCATAAAATAATGGTGTTTCGGTCAATGAAGCCTCATGAATAGGAGTAACCAATAAGCCAACATCTACCAAATCATATTTGATTTTGTTGATCAGTTGTTCAGATTGAAGTTCATCCACTTGAAGTTCAATATCTGGATATTTTTTCATAAAACTCGGCAATAAGAGTGGCAATATATATGGACTTAAAGTAGGAATGATCCCAAGTCTAAGTTCTCCATGAAACGCTCCTATTTGATCTGTTACCAACTCTTTTATTTTATACACCTCAGTAACAGCGATACGTGCCTGATGGATAATTTCACGTCCAATATCAGTTGTCAATACTGGTTTGCGTGATCGATCAAAAATCATGACACCCAGATCATCCTCAATTTTTTTTACCTGCATGCTCAAGGTTGGCTGAGTAACAAATAAGTGTTTCGCAGCATAAGCATAATTGCGGTGTGTGTCTATCGCTATTAAATACTCTAATTGGATCAAGGTCATGAAAACAAAATTTAGTAAAAAGTCACCGAGATTTTGACTAATAAAAAAAGCCTTGCCGTTATATACGACAAGGCCAGATTATAAGTTTTACTTATCAAAGTTTATTTTACTTCTTCAAACTCTGCATCAGTTACGTCTTCTTTTTGAGTATTGGAAGATTGGTCTGCTGATTCAGCTGTTGGATTGCCTTGAGTAGCCTTGTACATATCTTCACTTGCCGCAGTCCAAGCATTACTCAGTGCTTCAGAAGAAGAATCGATCTCAGCAATGTTTTGAGCCTCGTGTGCAGACTTCAGAGACTTCAGACATTCTTCAATAACAGATTTTTTGTCCTCAGGAAGTTTGTCACCGTACTCTTTAATTTGACGCTCTGTTTGGAATATCAAATTATCGGCGGCGTTCAATTTCTCAACTCTTTCTTTAGTTTCTTTGTCGACTTCGGCGTTTGCTACGGCTTCGGCTTTCATTCTCTCAATTTCTTCTTTAGAAAGCCCTGTAGAAGCTTCTATTCGGATGTTTTGTGACTTACCTGTTCCTTTTTCAAGAGCAGATACATTCAATATTCCATTAGCGTCAATATCAAAAGATACTTCAACCTGTGGAATTCCGCGTGGTGCAGGAGGAATACCATCCAATATAAAGCGCCCTACAGTACGGTTATCTCTAGCCATTGGACGTTCGCCTTGAAGAATGTGTATTTCCACTGAAGCCTGACTGTCTGAAGCTGTAGAGTAGATTTTGGCTTTCTTGGTAGGAATAGTTGAATTGGATTCAATTACCACATCATACACTCCGCCCATTGTTTCAATCCCAAAAGAAAGTGGTGTAACATCCAACAACAATACATCTTGTACATCGCCAGATAGTACTCCGCCTTGTATAGCAGCGCCTATAGCAACCACCTCATCAGGATTTACTGAACGGTTTGGTTTTTTGCCAAAAAATTCTTCGACTGCTTGTTGAATTCTAGGAATACGTGTAGAACCACCAACCAATATTACTTCATCGATTTTGTCACGAGATATCCCAGAATCAGCTAACGCTTTACGACATGGCTCTAGAGTTGCCTGCACCAACGCATCGCTCAATTGCTCAAATTTTGCTCTGGATAATTTTAATACCAAGTGCTTGGGAACACCGTCAACCGCAGTGATGTAAGGTAAATTAACCTCAGTTTCTATTGAAGATGATAGTTCTATTTTGGCTTTTTCGGCAGCATCCTTAAGTCGTTGCAATGCCATAGGATCCTTGCGCAAGTCAATGTTCTCTGATGACTTGAAGCTATCTGCCAAATAATCAATAATTATTCTGTCAAAATCGTCACCACCTAAATGTGTATCGCCGTTTGTTGATTTCACTTCAAAAACACCGTCACCCAATTCAAGAATTGAGATATCAAATGTTCCTCCGCCAAGATCATAAACCGCAATGGTCATATCCTTACCACCTTTATCCAAACCATAGGCCAAGGCAGCAGCAGTTGGCTCATTTATGATCCTTTTGATAGTGATACCAGCAATTTCACCTGCTTCTTTAGTGGCTTGTCTTTGAGAATCATTGAAATAAGCAGGAACAGTTACCACCGCTTCAAGTACATCTTGTCCGAGATAGTCTTCAGCAACTTTCTTCATTTTTTGAAGAATCATAGCTGAAATTTCTTGTGGAGAATATAAGCGAGAGTCAATATCGACTCTTACAGTGTCATTGTCACCTTTCACTACTTTGTAAGCTGAGTGACTTGCTTCTTTGGTTGATTCTGAAAATCGACCACCCATAAATCTTTTGATTGATGCAATGGTTTTTTGCGGATTGGTTATGGCCTGTCTTTTTGCAGGGTCACCAACTTTACGTTCTCCATTGTCCAAAAATGCTACTACTGATGGTGTAGTTCTTTTTCCTTCATCGTTTGGAATCACGACTGGCTCTTTGCCTTCCATAACAGCAACGCAAGAGTTCGTAGTTCCTAAGTCAATTCCTATAATTTTTCCCATTTGTATAAATTTTCAGTTAATACTTTTTTATCAATAGGTGTGCCATTGAAAAAAGCTTGAAATTTTATGTCATAATGGCTTAAAATAGTCGCATCAGATCAACAATTCTGTCAGACCGCTGACAAAAAGACTTATATTTTATTGAAAACCTAACTTAGAAGTGTATATTCCTTCGCTCAATGAATCTCTAGTTGATGTATTCAAGGAAAAATCTCCTTGCTGCAAAAGTGATCTGGAGGAAAAAATACCGACACCGTTTTTGATGTTAGAATAATTTGGTACAATTTGACTGCTTGTAATACCAGAGCTAGCGTCAAGCAGTGCAAAATAATCCACAAATTCCTCACCGCCAGCATATACCTTAAACCCTACAGTTGTCAAAGATCGTTTGATTCCATTTGCTGCAGGAATTGTAGCTCCCAAGAATTTAAAAAAATCATCTCCTTTAAAGAAACCTGAAACTCTGGAATCCAAGTCCTGAGGACGTGTAATTTTATCATCAAACTTCCATTCCAAGGTTTTGGCTGTAAACACATTGGGCTTTGCCAAGGAGTTTTCGGAATAATTAATCAACATTGAAACGGAATAAAGCCTTGCTACTTTTTCAGAAGATTTCCAACTTACCCTAATTTTATTCAGATACGGAATTGGAAAAGGATTGGAAGGCTCAGATTGTATGAATGTATATGAACCTACCATTTTTGTTGTGGATTCAGCCACAACCTTACCCGTTATTTCCTCTACAATGCTCAATTTGTAAGATTCGTTCTCTTTAAGTTCAACTCCAACAGATGGCAATTTATACACCCAATTAGGCGCATTAGCAAAAACACCTGTAGGTTTTTGAAAGCCTTCCAGATTGCCATCAACCCTTGTAAAGCTCCAAGATTTGCCATTTGACACCCTTGTTAATAAAACAGAAATGCCCTCAAAAAATAAGGAATCAATATTCTGTGCGGTCAATAAAGCGTTAGTATTTGGATCCAAAAACACCTTTTGTACCCGAATATATTGATTGCTTGCTTGGATGTCTAAAAAACCATAAACAACAGGGATGGGGCGCCAATCAGCATTGAGGTTCAGATCATTTGAACATGAGGAACTTAAAATGCTAATTACTAATAGAACTTGAATAATTTTATACATACTGCAAATATACGGGTTAATGCCAATCATGATCTATTTTTTAACATAACGTATTTTTTTGTCATGGAATGTGCGAAAACTTATAACTTTCCGCTTTAAATCAATAACAGTTAGTTATGTCAGTAGAAAAACAGATCAAAAGAATAACAGTTCACATTCTTCAAGCAATGAAAGAAAGAGGTGAAAAAATTTCAATGCTGACTGCCTATGACTTTTCAATGGCCAGAATAATCGATGAAGCGGGCATTGAAATCATTTTAGTTGGAGACTCGGCCTCAAATGTAATGGCAGGACATGAAACTACATTGCCCATTACTTTGGATCAAATGATATACCATGCTCAAAGCGTGGTTAGAGGTGTCAGCAGAGCGCTAGTAATAGTTGATCTGCCTTTTGGATCATATCAAGGCAACTCAAAAAAGGCCCTCGACTCTACAATCCGTATTATGAAGGAATCTGGTGCTCATGGTGTAAAATTGGAGGGAGGACAAGAAATTGCGGATTCAGTCAAGAGAATACTATCAGCCGGAGTTCCAGTTATGGCACACCTTGGTTTGACGCCTCAATCTATATACAAATTCGGAACTTATGAAGTACGGGCAAGAGAAGACGCTGAGGCTGAACGCTTGAAATCAGATGCCCTTCTTATGCAAAAATTAGGCTGTTTTGCTGTTTTGATGGAAAAAATTCCAGCCACTTTGGCAAAAGAAGTAACAGAACAATTATTGATACCTACTATTGGTATCGGAGCTGGCAAATATGTTGATGGACAGGTATTGGTGACCCATGACTTACTTGGCCTAACAAAAGAGTTTAAACCGCGTTTCTTAAGAAGGTACATGAATTTGTTTGAAGATATTCAAGGTGCAGTTGAGAATTATATTAAGGATATTAAAGAAAAAGACTTCCCTAACGATCAAGAGCAATATTGATGATGAATGCCTTAAAATTAAAACTTCAAACATTGAAAGAATGGAGTTTTAAACCTAAAAACAAACTAAAAGTAATAGTTCTAGGCGCAGGTCTCATTGTGTTTCTATTTCTTTTTTGGATTTGTCTTGCGCCTAACTTCAAAACAAACCAAAAGCCTAAGGAATATATATTGGTCTATGATACCTCAAATTTTCAAGAACTTATTGAAGATCTAAAAACTACCGGGAATATTCGTTCAGCATGGAGTCTTAAACTTATGGCCAAGTTGATTGGATTGAAGACAAATAATTTAAAGGCAGGAAGATATTCATTCCTAAATAATCAAGGTAATTTCAGCTTCATTAGAAATTTAAGGAATGGCAATCAAGCTCCACTGAAACTAACCTTCAATAATATTCGCAACAAAGAGCAGCTCAGTGGCTTATTGTCACGTCAACTCATGATTGATAGCTTAACCTGGCTAAATGCGTTGGTTGATTCAAGTAATTTACAAGAACTCGGGCTTGAACCAGAAGAAATTTTAAGCATCTTTATTCCCAATAGTTATGAAGTTTTTTGGAACATTACAACCGAGAAGTTGATTGCTAAAATGTCGGCCGAAAATAAAAGATTTTGGAATCCAGAACGTATATCAAAGGCCAACAATCTCGGTTTGACCCCTCCACAGGTTTACACCGTTGCATCTATTGTAGAAAAAGAAAGCAACTATAAGCCAGAAAGACCAATAATTGCTGGCGTTTACTTAAACAGATTGCTACTAGGCATGCCTCTTCAGGCAGACCCAACAGTGGTTTTTGCAAACAATGATTTTACTATAAAAAGGGTTTTAACTATTCATACTGAGTTTGACTCACCATATAATACCTATAAATATACGGGATTGCCTCCGGGACCAATCTATATGCCCGATCCCAATACCATCGATGCTGTATTGAATGCTGAAAAGCATAACTATCTTTTCTTTTGTGCCAAAGCGGATGCAAGTGGACAACATGTTTTTGCAGAGACTTACAATCAGCATGTTCAAAATGCCAATATTTACAGAGAATACCTGAATAAAAACGGCTATTAAATGTTGAAAATTACCCGGGCACATCAAACTGTGGTAGATTTTTTATCGAGACATATTCAAGATTTCGAAAATAAGAAATTTTTGCTAGCGGTCAGTGGAGGTATTGATTCAATGGTGCTTTTTAAGCTTTTCTTTGACTTAAAATTAAAAATAGAGGTCATCCATTTCAATCATCAACTCCGCGCTAATGAGTCTGATGATGATCAAAGTTTTGTAAAACAAAAGTGTGATGATTTTAAAGTAAAATGTCACATCATTCCTCTATCATTTCCTGATACTACCCACTCCATTCAACAACTAGCAAGAGAGAAACGCTATCAACATTTAGAAGAAGTATGTTTCCAAAATGAATGTGATTATATCGTTACAGCTCATCATGCCAATGATCTAGCTGAAACTATGACCAACCATTGGATCAGAGGCGCAGGAATGGCGGGATTGAAAGGAATTCCCAAGGTAAACGATAAGATAATTAGGCCATTGTTAAGCATTGGAAAATGCGACATTATAGATTTTGCAAAGAAACAGAAACTGAGTTGGAGGGAGGATAGCAGCAATGCTCAGAACAAATACACAAGAAATAAAATCAGAAATCTGTTAATTCCATCTATTGAAGAGTTGAATCCCAATTATGTCAATACCTTAAGGCTGGAATCAGAGCGTTACGATGATTTAAACGAGTTTTTAAAAAACGAAATCATCCAATTTAAAAATAAGTGGGTTAAGGAATGGTATGATTTAAAATTATGGCCAGTCCAAACCCTTTCCAAACCAGGTGGATTGAATATTTTAGCAGGATTTCTAAGGGATTTTAATTTTAGTTTTGAACAGTCTCTGGCAATTTATACTGCCGCTAAATCACAAGAAACCAGGCATTACAAAAACGGCACTTACACTATACACCTAAATTCAGGGTATTACTGGTTGGAACTAAATATCAAGCAAAAGGAGTCAATCAAATACAAATTTGACGAAAGCGAGTTGTTATCCCCATTTGGAAAATTAAGCATAAGCAGTATTGAAACACTTGATAATATTTGCATTCCTGCCGATTGGGCGAATGAATTAAGCGTGAGATTTTGGAAACCAGGAGACTTTTTTCGGCCTAAGGGTATGAGAGGCAGAAAACAAAAACTCCAAGATTATTTCACAAATACAAAGGTCCATTGGCCGCTGAGATCAAGAATTCCTTTGTTGCTTTATAAAGATGAAATCATTTGGATAAGCAAACACAGACAATCAGAATTTCCACTTGAAAGAGTAAATGAGTGGATTTACGTCAATTTAGATTCAGAACCATTTCCATTTTCCAATCATTGTTAAGAAATCACATTAAGTTCCTTTCCGATTTTAGTAAAGGCTGCAATGGCCATGTTTAAGTGTTCAATTTCATGTCCTGCAGATATTTGCACCCTAATCCTTGCCTTGTCTTTAGGAACCACTGGAAAGAAAAATCCAACCACATAAATTCCCTCATTCAGAAGTCTTGCAGAAAATTCTTGTGCCAATTTTGCATCGTAAAGCATCACAGGTGTAATTGGATGCACTCCAGGAACTATATCAAATCCAGCTGCCGTCATTCCAGCTCTAAAATACTTGGTATTAGCTTCCAATTTATCTCTCAGATAGGTGCTCGAAGTCAACAAATCCAAGACTTTTATGGAAGCACCTACTATTGTTGGGGCCAGAGTATTGCTGAATAAATAAGGTCGAGAACGCTGTCTGAGCAACTCTACAATTTCTTTTTTTGCTGAAGTAAATCCTCCACTTGCACCGCCGAGTGCTTTGCCTAAAGTTCCTGTGATTATATCAACTCTGCCCAATGCGTTATGCAACTCATGTGTTCCTCGCCCAGTTGCACCGATGAATCCAGTAGAATGACACTCATCCACCATGACCATTGCATTGTATTTATCAGCCAAATCGCAAATTGCTGAGATGTTGGCTATCACACCATCCATTGAGAAAACGCCATCTGTAGCAATAAGTCGGTATCTGCAATGTTGGGTAGCTTTGAGTTTTTCCTCTAAATCTTCCATGTTGTTATTGCGGTACCTGTGACGTTCTGCTTTGCATAAACGTATACCATCAATTATGGAAGCATGATTCAATTCATCACTAATAATCGCATCCTCTTCGCCCAACAAGGGTTCAAACAAACCTCCATTTGCGTCAAAAGCAGCTGCGTATAAGATTGTATCCTCCATTCCCAAAAACTTGGAAATAGATGCTTCTAATTCCTTGTGAATATCTTGAGTACCACAAATAAATCTTACGGATGACAATCCAAATCCATGGCTATCAATAGCAGCTTTGGCGGCTTCAATTACTTCTGGATGTGAAGACAAACCCAAATAATTATTTGCACAAAAATTCAACACATGCCCCGCCTCCTTTGTACTGATATAAGCAGATTGCGGTGAGGTGATGATTCTTTCCTTTTTATACAAACCAGCTTCTTTGATTGAAGTCAATTCAGCTATTAAACTATCTTTTGCAGTGTACATATTTTTTATTATTTCCTTTAAGCTAAGCAAATTGATTGGCAGACTTTTTTCCATATTGAAGTTCCAATTGATACAGCATATCTTTGGTCATACTGTGTAAATCATATTTTGGTTTCCAACCCCAATCTTCTTTGGCGGAGCTGTCATCAATACTTTTTGGCCACGAAGCAGCTATTGCTTGGCGAAAATCAGGTTCATATTTGATATTAAAATCAGGATATAGTTTCTTGATCGAATCGTAAATTTCAGCTGGACTGAAGCTCATCCCTGCCAAATTATAGCTTGTTCGGATTTTTACATTTTCCTTCGGAGCTTCCATCAATTGAATAGTAGCTCTTATTGCATCTTCCATATAAATCATTGGCAATGTTGCTGTTGATTCCAGAAAGCATGAAAAGTCTTCACCATTGACTGCTTTGTGGTAGATATCAACGGCATAATCCGTAGTTCCCCCACCAGGCAAACTTTGATAACCTATAATACCAGGATAACGCAATGAACGGACGTCAATACCAAATTTCATGAAATAGTATTGGCACCAATCCTCAGCGCATGACTTAGATATGCCATAAACTGTCTCAGGTATCATTACTGTGAACTGAGGGGTATTTTCTTGAGGGGTACTTGGACCAAACGCAGCAATACTGCTCGGAAAAAAGACCTTTTCGATGTTAAATTTCTTTGAGGCCTCCATAACGTTGAAAAAAGTTCCCATATTAAATTCCCACGCTTTGATAGGTATTGACTCACCTTTGGCACTTAAGATGGCGGCCAAATGATATATTTGGGTGATACTGTGACGTGAAATACAACTTTCAAGCGCAGATACGTCTGTTACGTCGAGTATCTCAAATACTCCTTCATATTGTTGCGGAGCCCTGATATCCGTTGCTACAACATTATGAGTGCCGTGTAACTTTTTTAATGATTCTGTGAGCACGCTTCCTATTTGCCCTTGTGCACCAATAACCAAGATTTTTTGTGACATGCCAAAGTTAAAATTAAATTACATAAAAAAATTGATCTCCGAAGGTAGAACATTTGGCAATACCTTGAGGTTCAAAATCCAAAAAAAAATGCATGAAAAGAACAATTCTTTCCATGCATCCATTTTGCAAATTCAATATTTGAGTTAGTTGTTATAACTTAGAATACCAACAACATAATAATTTCTATTTGATCTTAATCATATTCTGTCTGCCTCCTTTGTTGCGGCGATCATTGGCTCTAGGGCCAGCAGGTCTCGGGGTATTTGAGTGAGATGAACTTGCTTGTCCTCTACCTTGCTGTTGTTTTGTAGCTTTAACTGGGTTGTGATCCATCAATGGATAAGGGTGATCGTGAACGATTGGAATTTTCTTGGCAATCAACTTTTCGACGTCTTTTAGGTAAGCTTTTTCTTCAGCATCGCAAAATGAATATGCTGTTCCCTTCGCTCCTGCCCTACCCGTTCTTCCTATTCGGTGAACATAAGTTTCAGGAATATTTGACATTTCAAAATTTATTACATATTCCAAGTCATCTACATCAATACCACGTGCAGCGATGTCAGTTGCGACCAATACTCTTGTGGTGTGATCCTTAAAATTATTTAATGCTCGTTGGCGGGCATTTTGGGCTTTATTGCCATGAATTGCTTCCGCTTTGATATCATGTTTGAGTAAAGTTTTGACAACTTTATCAGCTCCATGCTTTGTTCTGGTAAAAACCAAGGCTGTTTTTATCTTAGTATCCTGAAGAATATCTACCAACAAATCACTTTTGTTTTCTTTGTCAACAAAATAAATATGTTGCTTGATTATGTCAACAGTTGAAGAGATCGGAGTTACCGATACTTTTGATGGGTTATTGAGAATTGTACTAGACAATTGGATAATTTCTGGAGCCATTGTTGCCGAAAAGAAAAGAGATTGTCTTTTCAATGGTAAAGCTGCCAACAATCTTTTTACGTCATGGATAAAACCCATGTCTAACATCCTGTCAGCCTCATCCAGCACGAATATTTCAACATCCCTTAGGGACAAAAATCCCTGTTTCATGAGATCTAACAATCTGCCTGGTGTAGCTATAACGATATCAACACCAGCTCGCAAAACTGTTACTTGGGGATTTTGGTTAACTCCACCAAAAATCACTGTCGAAGTCAAATCAGTATGGCGTCCATAAGCTTTGAAGCTTTCATCAATCTGGGTAGCGAGCTCTCTGGTAGGAGTTACGATCAGGCTCCTGATTCTTTTTTTGCCCGGTTGGGCTGGTTTATTAGTTAATAATTGAATGATAGGAATTGCGAATGCCGCAGTTTTTCCAGTTCCCGTTTGGGCACATCCCAGCAAATCAATTCCTTTCAGAACTATTGGTATTGATTGCGTTTGTATGGGTGTGGGAGTTGAATAACCTTCTTCTTTTAATGCTTTTAAAATAGGTTCAATGAGATCTAATGATTCGAACAAAATATGTTTTTTAATGAATGAAATGGTGTCCAAGAAATGGAGTATCCATTCCTAAAAACGCTGCAAGTTACGGCTAAATAAAAGCCTAAGTCGGATTTTTCAATTAATTGTTAAATCCTTAACAATTAAACCAAAGTTCTGTATAGACAATAAAGATGATGTTTTTGAGAGTGATATTTCAGTGTAAGCCTTAGATCTTGATTGAATCAATGGCACAAATTATCACCCAAAAGTCTTCATTGCTACTAATTATCTAAGGTCATATGCTAAGTAAGATTGATATTTTAAGATCAGAAAACATGGTACAACATCTAGATATTCAGTTGTTGGTATTTCATGAACATATTTATTCCAACATAAAATTTCAGCCAACTAACACCAGAATTCAAATGTAAAGTCAGATGGAGGAATAACAACCAACTAATTAATCAAGAAAGAGTTGAACAAATTAAGTAAATAATCAGATCATTTCTTTACGAATCTTCCGTTCAATTTTCTTCCTTGGTCAGTTACAATAATAACATTGTAGACTGCAGAATCTAATGAGGAAACATCCACATTTATGTTATTTGCGCTTTGTTTTCGAGAAAAAACCATATTCCCATTCATATCATAAATGTGAATCAACTGAATCGCTTGACCCGATACAGTTTTGATCAGGATTGAATTCGAACTGATGCTTGGATCAATACTCAATCCATTGGCATTGAATGAAACAATAGTGGTAGCGGTAGCTGTTTGAAGCAATTCAGATTTTGCAGATTGTACTAATGCTTTATTGGAATTATCATTTAAAATGGCAATAGCGTACAATCTACTTGCCTCCCAGATTGATTTAAGTGCTACAGTAGATTGGTAAATATAAACGTCACCAATAACCTTTGAAGGTGAGAATACGATGACATTATCACCACTCATTGATTTTCGCAATACATCATAGTGTGCTTTTTCGCCATTTGAAGAGCTATAAAAGACAGAATCTTCAACAACTGGAACAAATAGATCTAAGTTTGAAATATTATGGTCTGATACAGTAGTGACTTCAACAGTTACAGATATGGAGTCAGTTCCAACATATTCAATGTCAGATGAAATCGAAAATGGAGATGTTTGATTTTCATAAGCATCATATACTGTTGAAAATTGCATTTCGGTTACCGATTTAGTTTCTCCATTTATTTTAAACCTTGGCGTACTACCATATAGATTGTAATATTGAGTGCGAGCATCATTCTCAGATTTATTCTGAGTGCTGAATAGGCAATTTGAAAAAGGAGAACTAGGATGTATGCTAACATGAATCACATTGGGCTTTTGAGCCAATGCTGCATAAAATTTTGGATTCCAATTAGCACAAACACCGCATTTAGTGTTGGTAAAATGCTCAACGATTATATTCTTGGGCACTTCTTGTGCATTGGCAATCAATGAAAATGAAAGAAGTAGGGCGCAAATAAGTGATTTCATGAAATCCATAAGATTAGTTTAATCAAATTAACGAAAATTCATAAAAATGGTTTCTAATTATTGAATAAAATGATTTTTATTGTTAAACAATATCCCTAAAACATCTTATATTTACACGATATAATTTCGGATTGAATTCTATTCTTAAAAAACACCTAACCCTCATGTTACTAGAATCAAAATCAAAGATATTCGCACTGATAATATTTTGGATGGTATTTACTGTTTTTGAATCTCTTGCATCACACATTCTTGGTTCAACAATGTATTACAAATGCTTGGGAAACAATGAATACAGAATTGACCTCGAAGTTTATTTGGACGATGGGGTTGTGCCTCCTGACCCTTCGGTCATAATTGGCATTTACAATTGTGGAAACTTGATTCCATGCGAAACCTTAACACAATTTGATATCTTTTTAGCGGTTGAAGCCAGTTTGGACTCCACAGCACAAATTTTACCACCAACTTATCCCTCGGGTACACCATTCAATTTATTTGAGGCAAAAGTGGCTTATTACCACATCAATGTCACCCTTCCAGCATCTATAGAAAGTTATTTTATTGTATACCAACGTTTTGGAGTAAACTCAACGGTCTATGCGGGATCAAATAACATTAAACAATTGACAAGCATGATTGAATTGACTCCTCTTGGAAATAATTTATGTAACAATTCATCCAAATTCAAAAAACCACCATTAAACTTGATATGTGTTGACGAGGAGCTAATATATGATTTCGAACCATTTGATCTGGACGGTGATTCATTGGCACATATGTTCTTTTCACCTTTTGGATTTACACTAGACAATTCTGGTTCAAACTGCGATTATACCTTTCCCAATCCTCCATGCCCACCACCCTATGACACAATGGTGTATAATACCTTATATTACAACAAACCATTTGGCTATGTCACAAAAGTTCAAAATATAGAAAACAATGGAATATTGACTGTTTTACCCCAACAAATTTCCCAATTTTTAACAGGCATGCAATCAAATGAATATCGAAATGGTGAATTAATCTGCTCGACGTATCATACTATGATTACTGCTGTTATGTCTTGTCTTTTTACTACTCAAGCAAGTGAAAATAAAATTGAAGGTGGTGTTAAAATTGCACCAAATCCTTTTCAGAATGAAATTAGCTTCTCGACATTATCTGAAAATAAAATCAAACGAATTGAATTTATAAATAGCCAAGGAATCTCACAGCTTCTTTTGAATCAAAATTTTCAAAACATTAATACATCCATTTTGGTAGGCGGATTGTATTTCGTTAAAATTACTCGAGATGATGAAACATCAACCATTATGAAAACAATCAAAGAATAAGCCCCGTACTTCATCAGATTCGCTAAAAACATTTTATAATTACCTCAGCACTTAACTAAATACAATTAATTTCATTCTTATGTGCTATTTTATTTTACAAAAAACAACTAAACGCAATAAATGATAATATAATAAGAATTTCGCTTTTTGTACTATGTGAGAATCAATTATTGCAGTTCATCGAAATTTAGGTATAATAACGAACAAGTAAACTATATTTATCACTTTGGTGTTAATAGGTTCTAAAAAATAATTACATTTGCAGATTAATTAAAAGCTCTTTTCTATTGTGTATTGTATTAAATTAATACTCAACGCATTGATAAAAATGTAAGTTGATGTTATAAAATCATAATTGATTCATCAAATATGAAAACTTAAGATAATTGTGGTCTAAGATATTTCTTTTGAGAATAGACAACAATTGCACTTTGTTTAAGACTTTTTGTTAGTTACCTTACTTTAAAACTGAAATACAACCTTTGAAATGACAAAAAAAATTTTAGTAGTTTGCGCAACAAACTCCATCAAAAGCCAGATTGCCCAAGGTATGATCCAACATTTTGTAGGTCGTTGGGCGAAAGTTTATAGCGGTGGCGTGAAAGAAGGAGCATTGAATCCATTGGCCGTAGAAAGCATGGATGATGTAGGGCTGGACATTTCTAGTCAATCGCACCATTACACTGAAGATTATGACAATGTTTTGTTTGACTTCATCATTACACTAGACAGTGAGTCAAGAGAACTCATGCCATATGCAGGCGGAGGTGCCCTTAAAGGAATTACAAACATTGAAGATCCTATTTTAGATGGATCAAGTAATGACAAGGCCAGAATGAATAAATGCCGTGACGCAGTGCGGGACTATTGTCGAGTTTTCTGCAAAATGCACTTTACAGGTGTCAAAGCAAACCCAAAGGGTAAGGCTCCAAATAGAAGAGGACCAAAGAAAAAAGATTGAGCTCTTTCACGAAATTATCGGGCTCCGTAGTTCAACTGGATAGAATATCAGATTTCGGCTCTGACGGTTGAGGGTTCGAATCCTTCCGGAGTCACATGGATTTAAAAGAGCCACCTGATGGGTGGCTTTTTTATGTTTTGAACAAAAAGTCATTTTTGAGCTTTTAATTTCATGAAATTGATACTTCTTTACACTATTTCAATGTTGATTGTCTCTTGTAAACCAAAACCACAAACAAATACTATTATGATAACCGCTATCGATTCAAAACTCAATGTTCTAGGGTCAGAGCTTATATCTTGCTGCATGAATCCGATAACAGGATTTTACAGAGATGGCATGTGCGCTTCTTACCCAAATGATCCAGGCTCTCACATAGCGTGTGCAGTTTTGACCAAGGAATTTTTAGAATTTTCAGGGAGTTGTGGCAATGATTTATCAACACCTGCACCCGAATATGGTTTTCCTGGTTTACGTCCTGGAGATCAATGGTGTTTGTGTGCCTCAAGATGGAAGGAAGCTTATGATGCAGGCAAAGCACCCTTGCTAGTTTTAGAGGCAACACATGAAGCTATGCTACAAATTGTGCCATTGAGCACGCTTAAAAAATATGCATTCAAAAGCCAGTAGCTTGACTTTTAATCAACTACCAGCTCTATCGTTTCAGTCAATTTAGCTATCTGAAAATTCACTTTATACTTTCCTTTCAAAAGGTAGTATTTGTTGTCGTCCTTTTTGATAATTTCAATTGGATCAAAACCCTTTTTGATTTCCTTATTGAGCAATTGCATATACTTTGTAACTATATTTTCGTCTAGCCACAAATGGTAATTCAAATAATGAAGTCCCTTGCCCAAGCTTAAATCCTCAGAATACAAGACCATATCGCCCTGACCAATCACCGACATTTTGATTGACGATGGCTCTGAGACAAAAACGGGAATAACCACCCTTGGCGTGTCTATAGGAATATAAGAGGCGTATTCTTTTCCCCAACTACCTGAGTAGTTGATGGTATCTGTTGGGAATACATGAATTTTTTTGGAGAGGATGGATGAATCCAATTGCTGTAATTCCTTCAATCTTAGAATATACAGTGACCTCCCGTGGGTACCAATCAAGAGTTCCTTTTCTCTAGCTTGCACAACGCAATCATGCACTGGAGTTGCCGGCAAATCTTTGAAACCAGCATTCCAAGTGCCTCCTTGATCCAAACTGACATACAAACCATGATCGGTGCCAACATAGAGCAAATTTGAGTTTGTGGGATCTTCACGGATTACATTTATTGCTTCGGTTGGGAGTCCTTTTGCAATATTTTTCCATTTTTTGCCAAAATCATTAGAAATGTACAAATATGGCGTAAAGTGATCATTTCGATATCCATTCAAACTGACAAAAACCCTTGATTTTTCATGACTTGATGCAATTATTCTGCTCACCCACAATCCTTTAGGAAGATCACTAGTAATATCAAGCCATTCTTCACCACCATCTTTAGTGAAAGAAATTTTACCATCATCAGAACCAGTATAAATCAAACCAAATTTTAAAGGAGATTCGCTAATTGAGGTTAAAGTCCCAAATGGCACATCACCCTTTTGGCCGCCATTTGTAAGATCCAATGAAATAGGGTCCCACTTTTTACCCTGATTCAATGATCTATACAGTCTCTGAGCACCCATATAAATTACATCTTGGTTATGTGTTGACAATTGAATTGGAGTTTGCCAGTTGAATCGCAAGGGTCTTTCGTTTAATTCATGCTTGGGAGTTATAAATTTAGAAGATTTTGTTTTGGTATTAATTTTAAAATAATTTCCAAACTGAAATCCTGTATAAACAGTTGAATTATCTCTATTGTCAATTGCAACTTGCATCCCGTCGCCACCTAACAATTCCTTGTATGAATTTTCGCCAGAATGTTGCCATCCATTATCAACAATGGAATTACTACTTCCTACCCAAACCCCATTATCTTGCAACCCACCATATACATTATATGGATCAGCATTGTCAACTGCAACTGCATAAAATTGTCCAACGGCTGGTGAATTGCACTTAGTCCAAGTTTTTCCATAATTGTAACTGATATTGACTCCACCATCATTGCCATTTATAAGATGACCTTGTTTTTTATCGTTGACCCACAGTGCATGATGATCCACGTGCATATTGTTTGCATCCATTGAACTCCATGATTGACCTCCATCTTTTGAACTCAATAATGGGTAACCTAAAATAAAAACTCTGTTGTGATTGCCAGCTTCCACTCTGATTTGCGCAAAATAATATCCGTAGGTATTGTAAACACCATTGAGGTATTTTTGATTTTTCTTTTGCCATGTTTTTCCATCATCTGTGGAGCAATATACCTCAGCACCAATGATAGGCTCGTCAGAATTAAATAATGCACTGTTTGCATCCTCAGTGTATTCCGCAATTGTTGCAACAGTTATTTTATTCGAAACAATCATATTTCGAATTTCCTTGACTGAATACTTTTCTGGAAAATTGTTTGATGACAAATAGCTTTTAATTTTCTTGTCGGTCAGTGCGAGGAATTGTTCCTTTGTCATATTCTTTAGCTCGGCGGTCGTGAGTTTATCTTCAATCTTTTGTTTTGGATCCTTGGGTCTTTTATTCTGATTATCAACGACAGCATATACATAGTTTTTGCCATCGGAACCTTTGCTCATTGCCAAACCTATTCTGCCGCAGCCTTCACCCAAATTAAAACTCTCCAAACGAAGCCAGCTCTGACCCGAATCGGAACTTTTGTAAATACTTGATTCTACTCCACTTTCCTTAAGATTCCAAGCTGTTCTGCTCTTATCCCATAAGGCGGCATACATTTGTTTGTTATCATTGGGATCCAATATAAGATCAATTGCCCCAGTATTATCATTTACAAATAGAACATTTTGCCAATTGGCGCCACCGTCGCTTGTCGTATACACACCACGAGCGCTTGATGATGTGTACAAGTGACCTAGCACTGCAACATACATACGATTTGGATCGCTTGGATCAATGACAATTCTACCAATGTGATGACTATCACTTAAGCCTTTGTGCTGCCATGTTCTACCTCTATCCTTTGAAAGATATATACCATCTCCACTGTAACTTGATCTACTTGAATTATTTTCTCCTGTTCCTACCCAAACATTTGATGACTTCCAATCAACTGCGATGTCTCCTATAGTCATAACTGACTCCTGGTCAAAACATGGCTGAAAGCTTTGACCGTTGGTGTTGGTGTACCACAATCCGCCAGAAGCATACGCCACGTAAAATTCCGTAGGATCTTCAGGATTAACATCGAGATCAACTACTCTCCCACTCATTACAGTAGGACCAATTGAGCGCAATGGAATTTGATTAAGTAAACCAGAACTGGCCAAATTCTTCCGAGTTTCTACATTTTGCATCCTTTCTAAGGGACTTGTTGGAACGGGTTGGCTGTAACAGTAAAAAGACAAAAGTAAGAGGGGAAGAAAGCTAAAACCTTGCATATTGATCTATCTTAAAATGAGAATTTTGACCAAAGATATGTTACAGCTTTCATGAAATAAAATCAGTAGCGAATTCCCCAAAAATATGGCTCTTCTTCCATACGTTTTGCTTTGATGTAGTCCTCCACCAACTTATTGTATTCTGCACCGTTTATCACCTTGGACTTGACTTTCTTCAATGGCTCAAAATGAGATCCACGGGGAATTTTACTGACACGATCGGCTGTGTATGTTTGTGCACCATTATTCATATCAAGCTCCAGAATCATTCCAGGCAAACCACAAAAGAATTCTGGCCCTGAACTCATTGGCAAATCTAATGCAAACCACACTTCAACAGTTTTGCTGAACACCGTATCTCTCCAAGTTGCGTTCATGCACAAGTATCCGGCAACTTCCTTCAAATCATTACTAATTTTCCAGGCTTGACATTTCAAACTGTCATTAATCGTGTAGTTTTTGCCCAAAAAATTAAGGAGCATCTTAGATAGCCCATCTTTGAAATTTCTATTAATTTCATAGCTTTCCCTCTTCCATGAATAATTATAATCGCTGACTTCGGCCTTTTCTTCTGATTCTATAAATTTTGATTGGTCATTGTCAAAAAACAAGGTACAATAACTTTTATACTCCCTTTTGTTTCCAGAAGTATATGCCATTTTCTCTTTTTGCTGTTTGCTCAGATAGTCAAGTGAATTCATTTTTTTTGACCAGTTACTGATGGTCAGGTACCTTATTTCGGTTATTGAATCTTGGCTCATTGATGGATACAGAAAACCAAAGGCTAAAAAGACGGTAATTATATATTTCATGAAAAATGAATCTAATTAGTGAAAAAACATCGTGCTCTGCTTCTTGAGCTTATCGTCAAATCCCCTTACATTGTAGGTAAAACTCAGCATAAAGTACCTTGCAAGTGTCGGAGCAATTGTTCTATTAACAAAGTTTTGACTGGCTGTTTGGTTAATAAATATGCGCTGATTCAGCAAGTCAAATGCTGCCAAACGGCATTCAATTCTATTCGTTTTTCCCAGCAATCTCCTGACAGATGCATTCCATATTGGTATGGTTCTGTTAAAATTAAATTGGTCATTTTTAAATAAGGTGTAATCAAAATTGCTTTCCAAAAATGTCTTCGGCATAAATTGCCATTTAACAGAGGAGCCTAAGCTGTGGTTTATTATATCCTGGTTTTGCTCTTTTTGTATTGAGTAATTGATTTCGTTAAATCGCAAATTGCCATTAAAACCCAAAATCAACTTGTTGCTTGGTGTCAAGTTAAAACCCAATCTCATGGAATAGTTATTGCTATTGGTTTCATTTCGGACTCCATTAACAAATGCAGGATTACTTTGAAAACTTGCGTCACCTCCGAGGTTCATAGAAAGTTTTGTCTTGATTATTGGTATATCTGACCAAAGATAGAAGCTCAAATCGGTACCTCCGCTTAGATTTTCTGGTCTTGAAATTGTTCTTATTCTTGAACTATCAATAAAATCAATATTTTGGCTGTAAATAATCTGAGAATCAAAAAAGGAATAATTGGACGAAAATCCCATACTGCCAAATGATGATTCTCCCCAATGATTGGCATCAAATCCAAAAGAATGGCTCAAAGCTGGGGAAAGATCCGGATTACCTATGGTTACAAATGCAGGATTATTAATAATTGGAACTGGCTGCAAATCATTGAAACTGGGTTGCTGAACCTTGTATTGATAATCCAAACTCAAATAATAATTGTTGGCAGGCTCCCAACTCAAATCAGCCATATAAACAAGATTATCAAAGTTTCTATTAACCGGAACAGCCAAGACAGGCTCTCCCTTGTCTCTTGAATATTCACCTTGAAGGTTAATGCGCTGCAAAGCTCCGCCAAATGCCAAATTCACGCCCTGATAACTGTATCGTAAGGTGCTCCCAAATCGATTGTAATTGATCTTGTTGTCAAAATATACACTGATTGAATCTACAGGAATTGGGCTATCCAATACATTTTCAGCTTGTCTGTTTACGCTGTTTGCATTATTGGAATGGTTGAAAAAACCTTCGTAAAACCATTTTTTGCTTATTGGCTCTGTGTACAATAAACTTGTTTTTAACTCTCTAAAATTTACATTTCTATCGTTCAAAAGTCGAACTTGTTCAGAAAAATTAGTTGCATTAAAAAACTCATTCAAGGAAAACAAGCTTTCTTGTTCGTCCGATTGATTCCCATTCAAGCCTCCACTTACAGCAAAGGATCTTCCCTTTTTCTTGAATTTTCGCCTAAAAATTGCAGTAGAACTATAGTTTATTGAGTTTTGATCATTGCTATTGTCTAGATTGAATGCGTTGGCATACCCATTCTCAGAGTTGGTAAAAAATTGATTTTGTTTGTAAACATCTTCTCTTTTACTCAAGCGAATATTGCCCTTCACAATGAGCAAATTATTTGAGTCCAATTTGAATTCTGCCCGTGTGTTGAATTGATGATTGCTTCTAAATTCATCTCTTGCTAAGGTGTCGGTATTCTTGAAGGACGCATCTGACAAAAATGTTTCTCTCAAACTGAATTGATCAAGGTTCAACTGTGTTTGGTTGTAAAAGTAATTGGCGTTGAACTTTACTTTTTTGACATCCAGATTGTAATTGGTACCAATTCCATGATTTTTTGTGAAACCTCTGCCGTCAAAACTATTTAAGAAATCGCCGCCAAAAGAATAAAAACGATTCCCTGAATTAAATCCAAAGTCTCCGTTGTCTCGGTCTCCAAAAGCACTTTGACCTTTGAATTCGCTATAATCATCCCAGTTGACTCCAGTTTCGTTAATGTTATTGGCATAAGCAATTACAGAAAACTGAGAAATTTTATCAAATTTATTAATATTTCCTCTTGTAGCCCATCTGTCCTCTGTACCAGCTCCTATGGTTACTTTCCCGAAAGTCCCTTTTTTGAATTCATCTTTGAGTTCAAGGTTCATGACTTTGTCATCCTTGCCATCATCAATCCCGGTAAGGTTGGCTTGTTCAGACTTTTCATTAAAAACTTGAACTTTTGAAATCGTTTCAGCGCCCAGATTCTTAGTCGCCGACTTCGGATCATCAGCAAAAAATGTTTTGCCATCTACATAAAGTCGCTTGACATCCCTTCCTTGAGCTTTAATATTTCCTTGTGCATCAACATCGATACCGGGCAATCTTCGCAGCAGATCCTCAACTGTAGAGCCAGGAGGCACTTTGAATGTGGTTGCATCATATTCAATGGTATCTCCCTTAATACGCAGTGGAGCCTTGGCTGCCTTGATGACAACTTCCATCAAATCATTGGAAATCGGTTGGCAAATTATCTTGCCCAAGTCAACCAATTCTATTTGTGAAATTGAAATATTCTTTTGTGCAGGCAAAAAACCCAAGTAGGTTAACTTGAGCGTGTATGCTTGATTTTTTACATTCTTGAATATAAATTTACCATTTTCATCGGTACGTGTATAATTCAATAAGGTCGAATCTTTTGCGCTCAACAACATCACAGTAGCTCCAACCAAACTCTCTTGAAGTGTATCTAAAGCAATGCCCTGTATATCGATCCTATTGGGTTGTTGGGCTAGAATTTGCAATGAAAAACCGAAACAGAAAACTACTGCCCAAAGCATTTTTTTTATCATACTAAAAGTCCTTGATCTTTACTAATACGAAATAATTAATTAAAGTTTAACCAGCACGTTGAAAATAGACCAAAATCCTTATCCTTAAGACACACACAAACAATAAGATCAAGTTTGCACAATGTCGCAAGCACTTGTGAGATTAGCAGTAGCTCTAATGAAACTATTTCGCTCTATCTTCTTCTGCTTCCATCCCCGTTTCTCTTTTTCTGGATTTTACATTGTTGTTGCCCAAAGTATAGCTCAAATTGATGGTAAATCGGCGATTGTCATTCCTACCTGATCCTCTTGCTTCAAGTCCGTTGAATCTTGAAATACCACTCCAGAATGATTGAAAGAATAGATCCGAACCGCTAATTTTAACATTCAGCTTGTCACCAAAAAATCGCTTTTGAAGACCAACATCCAAACTCCAGTTGGAATCATATTCAAACACTCCACCCCAAATACCAGGGCCGGAATAATATCCTGAAAATTCAGCATTAAATCCCATTGGAAGCGTAAAGGTGTGTTGTTGGAAAATAGTATAACTGAATGCCTGCAGATCCACTACAGCTCCATTGCCATAATCAGCTTCATTGTTTATGTGGGAACCACTTACATTGATAAAAGCATTCCAAAATTTCGTTATTTCAAGAGGAACACTTGCGTTAACACTCCAGATGGTTTGACTGGCTAAATTATCCCAATTGATGTAAGTGGCTCGTGGGTCTACATCATCCGGACCAATCAATCGTGTAATTTGATCAAGTGTTTTACTGTAAGCTATTTTGATATTATAGATCTGCTTCAATGTGTAGCCCAATTCCAGATTGTTCACTATTTCAGGCAATAATCCAGGATTGCCTTTCTCAAATGAGAGTTGACTCAATTGATTGTTGAATGGATTGAGTACGTTATAGTTTGGTCGGTTGATCCTACGTCCATAGTTTAAAGCAAAGCCATGATTTTGTGACATGTTCCAGGTAATTCCTCCACTTGGGAACCAACTCAAGTAATTTCTTTCGACCGGTTTTTCCTGCAACTCAGGCAAAAAAGCAGTCAAATTCCCCCTTGTGTGGGTCTGTTCAGCTCTGATTCCCCCACTCAGGTTGATTTCCTTATTCAACTTTATGGAATAGTTGACATATGCGGCATAAACCTTTTCATCGTATTTGAACTTGTTTGAATTTCGCTTATTAATCAGTCTGTCGGGATTTAATCCATCAAAAAACAAAAAGGTATTGTCAGACGAAACACCTGTAAATTTTGTCCCTGTGCTCATTGAACCACCAAAAAGATTCTTGTTGAAATCGGTCTTAAATGACAAGATACCAATATCCGAGGGTGTGTCAAATGAAGTAATGATCTTTGAAAGCTCAATATCTTGCATTGGCGTGAAATAGATATTGGTTTGGTCCCGCAAATTGTCTGTCTCAAAATTTCCGTAATCCAGATCAATATTGAGCGCCATATCCTTGGTAAAATTGTTTTGGTAGTTGATGTTGTACGATTGATTGTTTCTTGGACTATCCTCAATGGTATTTGCTATCAATACACTGTCAATTTTACTGCTTGCAAATTGGTTGGCCAACTCTATTGAATTAAAACCCCTGCTTTCATTAAGACCAGTATTTCCGGATACCAATAGTCCAATTGTCTGCTTTGGAGTCAAGAAATAATCGATACCTGCTTTGTAGTTTACTTGTCTTCTGCGAAATCTCGTGTCACTGATTTCACCAAGATAAAGATTATTCAGAAAACTTTCAAATGCCATCAAATTATAACCTTGCATATCACTTGCGCCCAAACTGCCATAAATATTCATCAGTTTGTTTCTGTAATTTCCTGTACCTGACACCATTGATCGACCATATCTGCCTTGAGAATAACTGGTGTTTATGGTCCCGTTTATTCCGAATTTTTTGTCTTTCTTAAGTCGGATATCTATAATTCCTGCGTTTCCTTGAGCCTCGTATTTCGCACCAGGATTGGTAATGATATCAAATCTATCAATTTGATCAGCTGTCAGAGATTGCAAATAATTGCTCAAGTCCACACCAGCCAAAGGAAGACGCTTTCCATCAATGTAAATTAAGACACCAGATCGACCCAATACGCTAATATTTTCATTGTTATCAATCATGATTCCTGGCGCCTTCCGGAGCAAAGAAATAGCATCTGACCCGATACTATTGATCGTACCTTCTACATTAAAAACCGTTTTATCTGGCCTTACTTCTACCATATTCCTTTTTGCAACCACGGTAGTTTCCTTCAATGATATACTGCTGGAATTCAGGGTAATTTTATCGAGCTTAATGACTCCCATATTAACAATCTTGATACCTGTAGATGTGTATTCAGCTAGGCCCAAACTACTTGTTTTGATGAAATAAGTCTCTGGTGAAACATTCGAAAATACAAAGCTTCCATTTTCGTCAGTCAATTCAACTTTTACCAAACTGCTATCAGCAAGTTTGAATAATGCAACATTGACATATTCAACTGGCTCACTTTTATCATTTTCAATTGCACCTTGGATACCACCCAATTGGGCAAAGGAATTCATGCTAAAAAAAGGCAGAAAAACTATAACTGCCAAAATAAATATACCTCTGTATTTCATGTTATTGAACCGTAATCTTCTATTTAATTGACCTCAAATTGAAACACCTTGAGTTTTAAATCTCGGTGTTTCTTGAAATCTTGTGCAAATTGGGGCTATTCTGGTTCAGTCAAATGCTTTATTCGACAAAGAATTGAATAATAAAGATCACCAACAGTATTTTTGCTTATCAGGGAATCACAAGGCCAAATTATAACTTGGAATCCAAAATATTCATACTGAGAATTGATAACATAAAGAAGAAACATAATTCAAACAGGTTGACAAGGAATGAGTCTTGCTTTTAGAATGGGATGCTTCCAATGTCAAACGTTTTAATTGGTTCGCCTTTTGATTTTACGCGCAAAAAATGATTATTTCACGAATCAAAACAAATTATCTAAAGCAATGAAGGTTTCCCTTCCAATCACTCCAACTTGATCATTTTGCGAGCTAATTCAAGATCTTCCATGCTATCAATTCCGAATGATGTGAAATGGGTTTGTGCTGCATGAATAGAATAACCAGCCTCTAACCACCTCAGTTGTTCCAAAGATTCAATCAACTCCAAGTTACCTAACGGCAAAACAGCTATTTCACGCAAAACGTGATTCTTAAAACCATACATTCCAATGTGTTTGAGAAAAACTTTATCTAATATTGCTTCTTGCATTGTTCGATTTCGGCAATAAGGAATGGGGCTTCTGCTAAAATAAAGACATTTGCCATTTTGATCCATTGTCAATTTGACTTGATTGGGATTCATGACATCAGCTTCTGCAGTGAAGGCATGCGCCAAAGTTCCAATACCAACATCGTCTCTTTTTAACAATCCAAGCAACTCATTAATAGCTTCAGGTTGAATAAAAGGTTCATCGCCCTGAATATTGATGATAATGTCTTGATTACTATATTTTTGGGCCACCTCGGCAATTCTGTCTGTTCCGCTGGGATGGTGCTCATTGGTCATAATTGCTTCATAACCAAGTGCTTTGACATGTTCAAATATGCGTGCATCATCAGTCGCCACAATCAGGTGATTTAATTCAGAAAGCGAAACCTGCTCACATACCCGTTGAATCATTGACTTGCCAGCAATATCCAAAAGTGGCTTGCCAGGAAGTCGTGTAGAGGTGTACCTAGCTGGTATAATGCCTACTGTATTGTTGTTCCAACTATTTATTCCCATCTTATTGTCTATCCAATTGATACAAATGTATTAAATTTGCCATACGAATTATTTACCTAGCTGAAACTATCATGAACAGATTCCTTTTCTCTGTAATATTAAGCACAATTTTGTGCTCAAAGATATCTGCCACTGGTGACAGCACAAAGATATTGTTACCCCACGACAGCGTTTATGTAATTGTTGGTGAATTTCCTGAAAAAATCATCATTCATACGATTGCAAAAAAACAAACTCTTTATTCTATTGCCAGACATTATGGATTAGAAATTGAAGAACTCGGTTTTTACAATCCCACGCTAGCTGCAACAAATTTCAAGATTGGCGAAACCATCAAAATCCCAATTCCCAACCAAAGTTTCCGAAGATTTAAAAAGAAGAAATTTATCAGATGGAAATACGCCCCGGTATATTACAAAGTAAGGCCAGGTGAAACAATGTTTACTATTGCCAAGATGTACTTTGACATGCCAGTGGATTCATTGAAATCAAGAAACAAGTATTGGAATAATGACATTGCTGCTGGTATGATTCTCCAAGTAGCTTGGCTCCCAACAGCTGGAGTTCCCGATAGTCTCCAAAAGATGAAAGGCCATCCCCTTTGGCGTAATTCTCAACAAGCACAAAGTCTATTTGCTGCCAATGGTGCTGCCAGAAAACTTATTAAGCATGCAGGTCCCTCAGCTTGGCCAAAACAAATTGGCCCTACAGGCAATGAAAGTTTCATCCTCCACAACAACGCTCCAATTGGTGAAATACTAGCCATAAGCAACCCAATGAACAACAGAGTCGTATATGCTAAATGTATTGGACGCATACCAAAATCCTATCCGCCTGATACAAAATCCGTAGTTTCGCCTTCGGTTGCAAAATTACTTGCCATCCAGGACGAAAGATTCTATTCAATCATCAAATATTATAAATAAGTAACTTGAAATATCTAAATAACATCCTAGAATCCATCGGCAATACTCCGCTTATCAAAATGAATAAGGTAGCAGCAGGTATTCCTGCTTTGGTGCTTGCCAAAGTTGAAACTTTCAATCCTGGTCATTCCATCAAGGATAGAATAGCAGTGCGCATGGTTGATGATGCAGAGGCAGATGGCAGACTCAAACCAGGAGGCACAATTATCGAGTGTACTTCAGGCAATACTGGAATGGGATTGGCTTTGGTTGCTTGTGTCAGAGGTTACAAAACAATTTTTACGACAAGCGATAAGCAATCAAAAGAAAAAATTGATATGCTCAAGGCTTTGGGTTCCGAGGTCATCGTTTGCCCTACCAATGTGGAGCCAGATGATCCGCGTTCATATTATTCTATAGCAAGAAAGTTAAGTCAAGATATTCCAAATAGTTTTTGGTGCAATCAATATGACAACCTGAGCAACCGTGAGGCACATTATTCCTCAACCGGTCCAGAAATATGGGATCAAACAGATGGAAAAATAACCCACCTAGTGGTAGGTGTCGGTACAGGTGGCACAATATCAGGAGCAGCTAAGTTCTTGAAAGAACAAAACCCCAATATCAAAATCTGGGGAATTGATACCTATGGATCTGTGTTTAAAAAGTACAAGGAAACTGGAATTTTTGACCCAAAAGAAATCTATCCCTACATAACTGAAGGCATAGGAGAAGATATTCTTCCAGCCAATGTCGATTTCGATCTGATTGATAAATTCGAGAAGGTTTCAGATAAGGACGCAGCTTTAATGGCGCGCCGATTAGCCAAAGAAGAAGGAATATTGTTGGGTTATTCAGCAGGATCTGCCATGCAAGGCATTATTCAATTGAAGGATGAACTAAAATCTACGGATGTGGTGGTGCTCATATTTCATGATCATGGCAGCCGCTATATTGGAAAGATCTACAATGATAATTGGATGCGTGAAAGAGGATTCTTGGAAGATGAACTCAAGGTTTTGGACTTGGTAGCAAGAAAATCCGATAAAACGTTCTTCTCTGCTTCTCCCGATCAAACTGTGAAAGAAGTTTTTCATCTCATGAAATCCAATGATATTTCACAGATCCCTGTCTTGGAAAATGACAAGAATATAGGTTCACTGACCGAAAGCAAAGTATTGAATTATTTGATTGAAAACCCAATGGTTCATGCAGATCAAAAAATATCCAGCATCATGGAGGCCCCGTTCCCATTGATCAGTTCAGATGTGCCGTTCACTCAACTCTCAAAATATTTCACCATGAAAGACCAAGCAGTATTGACCAAAGATCTAACTGGAGCTTGGCATATATTGACCAGTTACGATGTAGTTCAGGCAATTTGATTGGTTAAGGCTGAGATTATGTTGATTTGGTCATTTGCGCGGGTGGTCTAACCCCGTATTAATCGGACTAATTACATTTTGGTAAGTTGGCTGATGAATTAAACATTCATTTGCGATCTTTTGGGTATGTAAAAATCAGAAGGCACAAACTTATTAAAGGCGAAGCACATCCCTTCGATCCTCAGTGGGTTGATTACTTGACCAGCAGAAAAAGCAATTCCCAGTATTCATTATTTTGAGTATTTTTACCGTATGGTTAGTGTACTGCTTTTCAGGAGCTTGAGCCGTATGAGTCGAAAGGTAGAAGTACGGTTCATAGGGGACAAGTGCGGGGTAACACGCCAGCGCTACCCGACAAAACGACTCAGCGGAAAGACACGATAGCCGACAAAGTTAACTTTGACAGTTTTTGACTGACAAATAGTTTTTAATATTGCAATACAAAAAGGAAGACCAGCAATCACTTTAAAAAACAGGGCAACACCGAAAAGCCACACGAGTAGGAAACCTAAATATATTATTATGAATTTTAAGCAATTGGAAAATTATGCAACGAAGATTGGGATTTCTTCACTATTACTAATGACCGCAATTGGCTTTTTGATGGTCTTTGATATTGCTATTGACCTTGACATTT
>Ga0105046_10001203_pt1 | contig 39388 bp, 29 predicted proteins | sample MAT03_FD_78385 | JGI IMG/M metagenome (GOLD analysis project Ga0105046, IMG submission 78385) | Freshwater microbial communities from Lake Fryxell liftoff mats and glacier meltwater in Antarctica - MAT-03 (megahit assembly) | ecosystem: Environmental > Aquatic > Freshwater > Ice > Liftoff... | reverse complement strand
TAGTAGCAACCCATCACGATGTCCTGCGACGGCGTGATGATCGGGTTGCCGTTGGCCGGGCTGAAGATGTTGTTGGTGGACATCATCAGCACGGTCGCTTCCACCTGGGCCTCGATGGAGAGCGGCAGGTGGACGGCCATCTGGTCGCCGTCGAAGTCGGCGTTGAAGCCCTTGCAAACGAGCGGGTGCAGCCGGATGGCGTTGCCTTCGATAAGCACCGGCTCGAACGCCTGGATACCCATGCGGTGCAGTGTCGGGGCACGGTTGAGGAGCACCGGATGGCTCTTGGTCACTTCTTCCAGGATGTCCCACACCTGGTCGTCCTTGCGCTCCAGCATCTTCTTCGCGGACTTGATCGTGTCCGCGTGGCCCAGCTCCTTGAGCCGACGGATGATGAACGGCTGGAAGAGTTCGAGTGCGATCTTCTTGGGCAGACCGCACTGGTGCAGCTTCAGTTCCGGGCCGACAACGATGACGGATCGGGCCGAGTAGTCGACGCGCTTGCCGAGAAGGTTCTCGCGGAACCGGCCCTGCTTGCCCTTGATCATGTCGGTCAGCGACTTCAGCGGCCGATTGCTGGAGCCGAGGACCGGCCGCTTGCAGCGGTTGTTGTCAAAGAGTGCATCGACGGACTGCTGAAGCATCCGCTTCTCGTTGCGGATGATGACTTCCGGGGCGTTCAGGTCGACGAGCTTCTTGAGCCGATTGTTGCGGTTGATGATGCGGCGATACAGGTCATTGAGGTCGCTCGTCGCGAAGTTGCCGCTCTCGAGGAGCACGAGCGGGCGCAGGTCCGGCGGGATCACGGGGATGCAATCGAGGACCATCCACTCGCACTTGTTGGAAGAGTCGCGAAGCGCCTCGACGGTCTTGAGCCGCTTGACGAGTTCCTTGGTGCGCTGCTTGGAGGCCTTCTCGCCGCGGAGGCCTTCCTTTTCGAGCCGATCGCGAAGGTCGCGAGAGACGTCGACGAGGTTGAGGCGTTCAAGGAGTTTCTTGATCGCTTCGGCGCCCATGTCGACTTCGAAGGAGTCGCCGAACTGCATGCGGGCCGCTTTGAATTCGTCTTCCGTGAGAAGCTCGCGCTCCTTGAGCGTCTTGGCGGAACCTTCGATCTTGGTGCCGACGCTGGGTCCCGGATCGATGATGACGTAGTCCTGGAAGTAGATGATCTTCTCAAGGCTCGTGGTCTTCATGTCCAGGAGCGTGCCAAGGCGCGAGGGCATGGCCTTGAAGAACCAGATGTGAACGACAGGGGCTGCCAGTTCGATGTGGCCCATGCGCTTGCGGCGGACGCGCGAGTGCGTGACCTTCACGCCGCAGCGGTCGCAGATCATGCCCTTGTACTTCATGCCGCGGTACTTGCCGCAGGTGCACTCCCAGTCCTTTTCGGGCCCGAAGATGCGCTCGCAGAACAGACCGTCCTTTTCGGGGCGGTAGGTACGATAGTTGATCGTCTCCGGCTTCTTCACTTCGCCGAAGGACCAGCTGCGAATATCGTGCGGGCTGGCCAGGCTGATGCGGACGGCGCCGTAGTCATTGATGCGGTCATAGGTCGCAGTCTCACCCGCGGCGGCGGCAGCGGCGGCAGTTGTGCTCATATTGAAAACCCCCCTGGTACGAACGGTGTACGAGTTCAGATGGAACGAGTAGGTTCACTCGTGAGCCAATCGTGTGCGGCGTCGGGAATCACTGTGTGCAGAATCTCTTCCGATGTCATGTTCATTGCAGCTGAATACCACTGTGCGAAGGGATATTTCGCGGCGAACTTCTGAATCGTGGAGACAATCCCTTCCAGATAGCGATCATCGTGGTTGATGAACTGAAGCGGAATGATCTCCGCAAGATCTGCTAACTCCGCGACGATTTTCGGAGTTAACCCGGTGATTTCCTCCGAGTGCTCGGGGCATCGGTCGTGGATATCGCCCCAGTTTCGGATGTCAGTGAGGATCAAGTGAAGTATTCGCCCCAGGTGCGCCGGTGTCGGCAAGGTTGCCGTTTCTGTCATGGCTCACCCTCCTAGATTTCAAGAACCACGTCTTTCAAGGGCGTCAACAGTCGGGCTAACCGGGTCGACACGGCACGAATCACGATGGCCGGGAGATTCGATCTGTCAACCGGATTCGCCATGGCCAGTTCTTTCTGCAAATAGCGATGATTCGTCTCCAATCTCGAAACGCTCACCTTTGTAGAAAACAGCACGTCGAGTTGGACATTAAACACGGGAACCATCGTCCCGTCTGGCGTTTGCATCAATGCGGCGATTGTCGCAAGACCCACTTCACGGGCTGCCACTGATCGCCGCACGCCCTCCACAATCAGGTAAGCCGAATTGTGTGAGGCAGCCAAGTCACACTCGCTTCTTCTCGAGCTGCATGTTCAAACCGAGGCCGCGGATCTCGTGTGTGAGCACGTCGAAGCTGGCGGGTGTGCCGGCTTCCAGCGTGTTCTCGCCCTTCACCATGCTCTCGTAGATCTTGGTGCGTCCTTCGACGTCGTCGGACTTCACCGTGAGCAACTCCTGCAGGATGTAAGCAGCACCGTACGCTTCCAGAGCCCACACTTCCATCTCGCCGAAACGCTGACCACCAAAACGAGCCTTGCCACCCAGCGGCTGCTGAGTGATCAGGCTGTAAGGGCCAGTCGCCCGGGCGTGCACCTTGTCGTCAACGAGGTGGTGCAGCTTGAGCATGTAGATGTAGCCCACGGTCACCGGTTGGTCGAAGGCTTCGCCCGTGCGGCCGTCGAACAGCACGCTCTTGCCCGTCTCGGGGATGCCGGCTTCCTTCAACGAGGCGCGGATTTCCTCTTCCGTCGCTCCGTCGAACACCGGCGTGATCGCCTTGAAGCCGAGCTTCGCAGCGGCGTACCCGAGGTGGGTCTCGAGAATCTGGCCCACGTTCATACGGCTCGGCACACCCAGCGGGTTGAGCAGGATGTCCACCGGCGTGCCGTCCGCCAGGAACGGCATGTCCTCCTCGGGGAGGACCTTCGAGATCACACCCTTGTTGCCGTGACGGCCGGCCATCTTGTCGCCGACGGAGATGACACGCTTCGTCGCGACGTACACCTTCACCATCTGCTGCACGCCGCTGGGCAGTTCGTCGCCGCGCTTCAGCGAGTTGAGCCGGCGATCCTGCTCGTCGATGAAGAACTGGATGCGTTCCCAGTGGCGGTGGTGAATCTTGTTGGCCTTCTTCAGATTCTCCGGGCTGCGGATGTCCAGGTTTTCCAGCTTGAAGAGCCGGGCCTGCTCCGCCACGAGCTTGTCATCCTTGTCCGAACCGAGCGTCTTGCCCGTGTTCGGATCCTTCAGTTCCTTCTTGTCCAGCACTGCTTCGAGAGCCGTGACGAACTCGCGGAACTGCTCGGCGATCTTCTTGGAGTAGGTCGTATCGATTTCCTTTTCCTGCTTGGCCAGCTCCTTCTTCTCGTCTTCGCTCATGCTCGCCCGGCGGCTGAATCGGAGCGCTGCGATCACGATCCCCTCGACGCCCGAGGGCACTTCGAGCGAATCGTTCTTCACGTCCTCACCCGCGCGGCCGAAGATCGCGTGCAGCAGCTTCTCTTCGGGCGTGAGCTCGCTGCGGCTCTTGGGCGACACCTTGCCAACGAGGATATCGCCGGGGCGGACGAACGTACCGATCTGGACAACGCCATTGTCATCGAGGTTCGACAGCGCCTTGGGCGACACGTTCGGAATGTCCCGCGTGAACTCTTCCTTGCCAAGCTTCGTCTCGCGAATCTCGATCTCGAACTCCTCGATGTGAATCGAGGTGTAGGTATCGTTCTTCACGAGGCGCTCGCTGATGATGATCGCGTCCTCGAAGTTGTAACCTTCCCAGGACATGAACGCGACGAGCACATTGCGACCCAGGGCGAGTTCGCCGTTGCGAGTCGCCGCGCCGTCGGCGATGGTGTCGTTCTTCTTCACCTTCTGGCCGATCTTGACGATGGGCCGTTGGTTGAGACAGGTCCGCTCGTTCAGGCCGTGGTACTTCCGCAGCACGTACTCGCGGACGATCTTGTCCTTCTCCTCGATCTTGATGCGCTCGGCGTCGACGTACACCACTATACCGTCTTCGAGCACGCGCTGGAGCATGCCGGAGTGGCGAGCCACTTCGATTTCCAGCCCAGTGCTGACAAGCGGCGGCTCTGGCACGAGCAGAGGCACCGCCTGGCGCTGCATGTTCGAGCCCATGAGCGCGCGATTGGCGTCGTCGTGTTCGAGGAACGGGATGAGCCCCGCCGAGACGCCGACCATCTGCTTGGGGGAGACGTCGATGTACTGCACGTTCTCCGAGGGGATGCTCATCAGTTCGCCGTCAAATCGGCCGTTGACGCGGTCCTCGGTGATCTTGTTGCCATCGGTCGGCGTATCCGCCGGGGCCAGCGTGGCACGGGCTTCATCGTCCGCTCGCAGCTTCACGACTTCGTCCGACAGCTTGCGATGGCTCACCTTCTTGTAAGGGGTAATCAAGAAGCCGTAAGGATCGATCTCGGCATAAATCGAGAGCGAGGAGATGAGCCCGATGTTCGTTCCTTCTGGCGTCTCGATCGGGCAAATGCGCCCATAGTGCGAGATGTGAACGTCGCGCACTTCGAAGCCGGCTCGCTTACGATTCAAACCGCCAGGCCCGAGGGCCGAAAGACGACGCTCGTGCGTCAACTGGGCCAACGGGTTCGTCTGGTCCACCACCTGGCTGAGCTCGGAACGACCGAAGAAATATTCGATCGCCGCGCTGACGCTCTTGGGATTGATCAGCGTCCGCGGGCTCATTTCCTGCTGGTCGCGAATCGCCATTCGCTCCTGAACGGTGCGGCGAAGCTTGAGGAAACCCTTGCGGAGTTCATCCGCGGCGAGCTCGTCAATGGTTCGCAGTCGGCGGTTCCCCAGGTGGTCGATGTCGTCCACATGGCCCTTGCTGGCGCGTAGGTCCAGCAGATACTTGATGGAGTTCACAAAGTCCACGGCCCGGAGCGTCATCTCCGTTTCCGGCACTTCCTGGTTGAACTTCCGGTTGATGCGGAAGCGCCCCACCCGGCCAAGACGGTAGCGATTGGGGTCCGCGAACTTCTCCTTGAAGAGATCCTTCGCCTTCTCAAGTTGAGCCGGGTTGCCTGGCCGCAAGCGCTGATAGATCTTCAGCAACGCCGCCTCGTGCGAGTCGGTGCCGTCTTCCGAGAGCGAGTTAGTGACGATCGGATCCTTCGGCACCGGAATGACGACAACCTCGTGAACGTGCGAGGTGGCCATCTTGTCCAGCACCATCGTGCTGAATGGCTTGCCGGCATCGAGGTAAACTTCACCCGTCTCCGGATCGATGACGTCATCGACGGCGATCATGCCGAGGACGTTCAACTCCACGTTGCCGATGAGCTTGGCGCGGAAGTCGCCCTTGAGCTTGACCGTCTCGACCTCGAAGAACTCGCGCAGCATGGCCGAGCTTGCCGAGTACTTCGGATCCATGGCCCGCAACAGCGTGAAGGCGGAGAACTTGCCGGACTGGTCGATGCGAACGCCAAGAGTGTCCTTCTTGGTGCAGTTGATTTCGATCCAGCTTCCACGTTCGGGGATCACGCGGCAGGAGTGAAGGTCCTTATCCGCCTCGCGAGTAACGACAAAGTCCACGCCCGGCGAGCGGTGAAGCTGCGAGACGACGACTCTCTCGGCCCCGTTAATTATAAACTCGCCGCCGCCGATCATGATGGGCATGTCGCCGAGATACACTTCCTCCTCGACGGCCGTGCCATCGCTCTTGCGAAGGCGCAGCCAGACGCGGAACGGTCGGCCGTAGGTCAGGCGGAGCTGACGGCATTCGTCCGGGTCGTAGCGAGGCTTGCCCAGTTCATAGCGAACGTAATCGAGGCTGATCTTTTTGTCGTAGCTCTCGATCGGGAAGATTTCCTGAAGCACCCCCTCAAGCCCCGCCTGGGTTCTCTTGTCGTGGGGCACTTCGAGTTGCAGGAAACGATCGTAAGATCGCGTCTGCACGTCAGTGAGCGACGGTACTTCGACGGCATCGCCGAAGCGACCGAAGTTGCGAACGGTGGTCGGGATGATCACCCGCTCTGCCGGAATGGGCATGGGGGACGCTCCTTGGCCGGAAATGAGGGCACGACACTCCGGCTCTGAAGCCCCAATGGCAACGAGCCTTGCGTCGGCTGGGTTTTTAGGCTATTGAAGATCACATCGAAGGCAGCCTCGGCTGAGAGCCCGAGGCAAAAGTACATCGCGACACCCTACAGGGTGGAGTGGAACGGTATCGATCATGGTGATAGTTCGGAGGACAAGAGCGACGCATCGGAAGCAGTGGGCCGTGTGCATTTTCACCACTGTTTCGGAGGCCAGCCCCAGCCAGTTCTTCCGGACGACGAAGAACGAGCCCAGGGACGGAAAATCGGACCGATTTTAGCCGCTATCACCAATAATAGAGAGACGGATCGACATTGTCGACCCGTCAAGGCATTTTTTTTGCTTGGCAGCTCCCTTTTCAGGAATCTGCCAGCGAAAACCACCTTACGCTGGCTTGACCGACACCTTGGCGCCGGCGTCTTCCAGCTTCTTCTTGAGATCTTCTGCAACCTTCTTGTCCACGCCTTCCTTGATGGACTTCGGCGCGCCTTCGACCGTGGCCTTGGCTTCCGCCAGGCCCTGGCCGGTCAGTTCGCGGACAACCTTGATGACGTTGATCTTCTTGGCGGCATCGGCGCCTTCAAGGATCACGTTGAACTCGGTCGGCTCGGCCGCCGCCGCAGCCGGGGCCGCTGCCGCTGCTGCCGCCGGAGCCATCATCATACCGCCGCCGGCGGGCTCGATGGAGTACTTCTCTTTGAGGTAGTTCTTGAGTTCGACAGCTTGAGCAATCGTCAGGCCGGCGATGGCGTCACCCAGTTCAGTCACGGAAGGCATGGTCTCGTTCCTTTCAATAACTGCCGGGTGAAGCAGCCCGGCAAAAAGCGTAATAGCCAACTCGGAATGCCCGAGGATTCACGACCTCGGGCGATGTTTCGATTTCAGTGAGTCTCATCGTCACGAGAGACTCAAAACTGCCACGATCCTGACGATCCCGCGAACCAGCGCCGTTCACGCACTCGCTGCGGGTGTCGCGTCCGCCACGGCGGCGTCGACAGGCTTTTTCTCCTCGACCGCCTGAACGCAGCCTGCCACCTGCCCGCCAGGACCGATCAACGCGGCTGCAATCTGGCTCGCCGGCCCCAGGATCGCACCCAGCACCTGCCCAATCGCCTCCTGGCGGGTCGGCAGCGTTTTGGCCAGATCAAAGGTCACCGACTGGCCATCCGCGACGGCCGTCTTGACCTTGAACTTGTCGGGAGCCTTTGGATCCTTCTTCAGATCCTTCAGCGTCGATTCCACACTGTTGCTCAGGCCCTTGATGCTATCGGAGCCCCACACGATCAGCGTTGGCCCCGAAAGACCGGACACCGAGATGCCGTTCTCGTTGAAGACTTTCTGCAACAGCGTATTCTTGACAAGCTTGGCCCGGCACTGCTTCTCGCGAAGCCGTTTGCGGAACTCGTAATCCGTGGCCGAGTCCACCTTCAGCGGCTCGAGGACCACGTAATCCTTCACACCTTTGAAGGTGGCGCGAAGGGCGTTGAGTTCCATTTCCTTGATTTTCTTGCTCATGGGAGTAGTCGTCAATTTTCAGTTGTCAGTTTTCAGTAAGAGCCGCGGGGACAACCTTGGTCAGGGATCTCCGCCAATCGCCAGTTCCAACTGACAACTGACATCGGACCACTGAGAACTCATCCACTAAAACGTCACGGGAATCCCCGGCGACATCGTCGCGGAGAGCACCACGCCATTGATGAAGTTCCCCTTCACGCCCGAGGGCTTGGCGCTGCGAACTTGTTCGAGGAACACCTGAATGTTCTCGAGCAACTTCTGCTCATCGAAGCTCATCTTGCCGACACCCGCGTGGATCTGACCGGTTTTGTCCGAGCGATACTCGACCTTGCCCGCCTTGAACTCGGTGACGGCCTGAGCAATGTCGCCACTGGCGGGGATCACGGTGCCTGCCTTCGGGGTGGGCATCAAGCCGCGGGGCCCGAGCACCTTACCCAGACGAGAGACCTGGCCCATCATGTCTTGAGTGGCGATGGCCACGTCAAAGTCGAGCCAGCCTTCCTTCTGCACTTTCTCCACGAGATCCGCACCGCCGGCGAACTCTGCACCGGCCGCCTTGGCCTTGGCCACATTGTCGCCCTGGCAGAACACCACCACGCGAACCGACTTGCCAATGCCGTGGGGCAGGCCGATCGCGCCGCGAACCATCTGGTCGGATTGGGTCACGTCGATGCCGAGGTTCATGTGAACCTCGATCGTTTCGTCGAACTTGGCTCGCTTGAAGCCCTTGAGTTGGCTAACCGCCGCCTTCAAGGAGACGGGGCCCTGATCGCGGACCCGGCGAGTGATGTTCGCGAGGTGATTGCGAAGCTTCTTGCCGCGGCGGGGCGCCACACCAGGCTTCTTCTTTTTCTTGCGAGCTTCGGGCTCGCCCGCGGAGGCCGGCTTGACCGCCGCCGGGGCTTCCGAAGCAGGCTTTTCGACAGGAGCTGCCATCGGCTTGGCGGGTTCGGTAGCTTCGCCCTCGGCCGGGGCCTTCAAATCTTTTGCCATCGTCACGTTCTCCCTGGCGGGGCCGCACTCCGCAACGGCGGGTGCAAGGCTCCTCCCACTCATTTCAAAACATGAGTGGTGTTGGTGAGACAGAATGAGTTAGAGACTTCTTTTCTTAACGGCAAGAGAAAACCCGACAAAAAACCCACCTCAACGCATAAGGTGGGTTTGGCAACAGCTCGATTTAACCCTCCACAACCACAATGCCCATACTCCGGGCCGTGCCCTCGATAATGCGTGAGGCGTGGTCGACATCGCGAGCGTTGAGGTCGGCGAACTTCTTCTTGGCGATGTCCTTGACTTGCGTCTTCGTCAGCGAGAAGCCCTTGTATTTGCCCCCCTTCTTGCTGTCGGCAGGGATCACTTCCTTACCCTGCTTCTTGCCGTGGGGGATCTTGGCCGCCAGCTTGATCAGGATCGCGGCCGGCGGGCTCTTGATCTTGAACTCGAAGCTGCGGTCCGAATAGACCGTGATGACCACCGGCAGCATCAAACCCTTCATTTCGGGGTTGCCGGTCTTGTCGTTAAACTGCTTGACGAACATGGCGATGTTCACGCCATGCGCTCCCAGAGCGGGGCCGACCGGCGGCGCCGGCGTTGCCGACCCACCCGGGCACTGGAGCTTCACATACGCCGTCACTTGCTTGGCCATCTCACCCTCGAAGAAATTCGGAATTCGGAATGGAAGATTAGGAAGGAAAGACCTCGGTGGCGAATCTTTCCGAATTCCGCATTCCACAGTCCACGTTTAAGCGTTTCTCAGACTTTATCCACCTGCCAGTAATCGAGTTCCACGTCAACGGGGCGGCCCCAGATTGTCACCACCACGGTGACCTTGGGCGTGTCGTTCGCGTCCTTGGGCTCGGTGATCAGTTTCACATCGCCCTCGGAGTTCGCGAACGCGCCCTCACGAATGCGGACCTTGTCGCCCTTCTCGAAGTCGAGTTTGACGACTGTCTTGCCGCCCTTTTTGTCCTTGGGGTCGACAATGTTGTGAAGCATGGCCTGCACTTCGCGGTCCGGCATCGGTGTCGGAGCACGGTTCAGGGAGGCCCCCACGAAATCGCCGACGCCGCTGGTCTCGCGGAAAAGGTACAGGATGCGGTCGTTGAACTCCACCTCGGCGAAGAGATACCCCGGGTACTTCTTGGTTTCCTTGGTGACGCGCTTTTCCTTCGTCACCTTCTCGCCGGTATCCTTCTTCTTTTCAACAACCTTTTTGACCTGCGTCACACGCTCGACCGGGATCACAATCTGGCCGAAGAATTCCTCGAGGCCTTCGATCTTCACCCGGCGTTCAACCGCGCTCTTGATCGAGTCTTCGCGATTGCTCGTCACCTTGATGATGTACCAGTGCTTCTTACTCTCAACCACCGCCAGCGCGACCGGAGCGGCGTCAGACGCGGGAGCCTCGACTGCGGACTCTTCAGCCATGGAAGCTTCGGATGGAGGCTGTTCGGCCCCGGGCTCTTCGAGCGAATCCGGCGTCTCGGAAGCGGCCTTCTTCTTCGATCGACTCTTGGCCTTCTTCACCGGTTTCTCGTCCGGAACCGGTGCCACTTCCGCATCGACGACCGCTTCCGCGGCAGAGGCAGGCGAGCCCTCGGCTTCCGTCTCGTGCAGACGATCTTGCAGCGGAGGCGTCTCTTCGCTGGAGTCGGAGACATCTCCACCGGCGATCAACGACGAACCTGCGTGATTCGCTTCAAACGATTCTGACGCAGACTCCGGCGCAGCCGACCCGGATGCGACCGATTCGGATGCGGCCAAGTCGGGTGCGGCCTGGGTGTTCGGCTCGGAAGCGTCGATGGTGGGGCTTTCGTCGTTCATGGCTGGCTCGGGGCGGGGATCACCACTTCGGGGCTTCGTTCAACTGGGCCTTGGGCTTGATGTCCGCCTTGCCCGGCAGAACACCCACCTGGCTCAACGACCAGCCCCAGAAAACATCCACGCTGAACAGGAATGCGGTCATCAGGAAGGTCGTGAGAAGCACGACAATCGTATCCTGAGTCAACTGACGGCGGGTGCTCCAGGACACCTTGTTCATCTCCGCCTCGGTGGCGATGAGGAACTCCGCAAACGTCGGCATGTTCGTCACGCGCCAGGCGAACCAGCCCGTCAAGGCCAGGAGCAGCAACGGTGCCGTGAAGCGGACGGTAGGCAGCAGCGTGACGGTCGCGTCGGTGAAGGGCAGGTTCAACACCCAGTCGCCCTGCGGCAGGGTCGCGTGGCTCCACATCGTGTACACGCCACTGCCGCCGATGAGCAGGATGCCCAGAATCGTGAGGCGGCGAACCCTCTGCCCCAGCATGGACTTGTACGTGCTGGTGGAGAACATCCCGCTATGCTCGAGCCCCACCATCCAGCGTTCGCCCCGGGCGGAACTGAGCAGTCGGATCGACAACACGATCAGAGCCAAGCCGATGGCAACTGTCACGACCACCCCGGGCATGCCGTTCAGATTGAGCCCGATCGCGCGGACCACGAAGGAGACGGTGAACAGCAGGGAAATCACGAGGAAGATGCCGCCGCGAAGCCCCTTGGGAGGACTTGAGCCGGCGAGGATGCGGCCCAGGAAAACCAGGCCGACAAAGGCTGCGACTTCAAATCCTAGGAGCAGGATCGACGCGGTCAGATTATCTGAAGTCGACCCCGCCACCTGGCGGAAGAAGTGCGGCACGGCGTAGATGACGATCGCAACGGCCGCGAGGACGTAAACCGCCCCGGCGACGCTCGCCGCGAGAAGATTCGCTGGCGTGCTCGGTGATTTCTGCTCGGAACTGGTTTCAAGCGCGGTGGCCATGGCCTTCCCTTTCCATCCGCTGAGGCACGGGCCGCTGAGTTGAGGTGCCTCAGACGACTAGGCCGACCGAGTTCCCGACGTCGTGCGGGGAAGCGGTCGGCCCTCTCACTCATTCAGCGGACTGGCGATCATCGGTCAAAGTCAAACAGGAGCGGAGGGACTTGAACCCCCAACCCTCGGTTTTGGAAACCGATGCTCTGCCAGTTGAGCTACGCTCCTAACTTGTCCATCCTCAAGGCGTCGAAGCGTCAAAGGTCAAGGCGCTCACTGAGGTCAACGGCATGACAATAAAGGACACGCCGTCGGTCGATCTCGCCTTAACAATGGACGCTGAACGATCCACTTACTTCTTCGCCGGCGGGGCTTCGTGGACGACCTTCGTCACAACGCCGGAACCGACAGTTCGGCCGCCCTCGCGGATGGCGAAGCGAAGGCCGTCGTCCATGGCGACGGGCATGCCTTCCATCAGTTCGACGTCGACCTTGACGTTGTCGCCGGGCATGCACATCTCGACGCCCGTGGGCAGCTTGATGGAGCCGGTCACGTCCGTCGTCCGGAAGTAGAACTGCGGCTTGTACCCGCTGAAGAACGGCGTGTGACGGCCGCCTTCTTCCTTCGAAAGCACGTAGATGTTGGCTTCAAACTTCGTGTGCGGAGTGATCGAGCCCGGCTTGGCGATGACCTGGCCGCGCTCGATGCCGTCACGGTCGATACCTCGGAGCAGGGCTCCGACGTTGTCGCCGGCGATCGCCTTGTCCAGGGTCTTCTGGAACATTTCGAGGCCGGTGATGACCGTCTTCACGTTATCCTTGCGGAGGCCGATGATCTCAACTTCATCGCCGACCTTCGCCGTGCCACGCTCGATGCGGCCTGTCGCCACCGTGCCGCGGCCCTTGATCGAGAAGACGTCTTCGACCGACATCAGCAGCGGCTTGTCTTCTTCGCGGATCGGCAGCGGAACGTAGTTGTCAAGTGCGAACATGAGGGCATCGATCGACCGGGAGCCATCGTTGACCGTGTTCGGGTTTTCGAGGGCTTCCTTGGAACGACCGTACACGATGGGAATCTCATCGCCCTTGAAGTCGTACTTGTTGAGTAGTTCGCGAAGTTCCATCACGACGAGCGGGATGAGGTCGGGGTCGGCCTTATCGCACTTGTTCATGTAGACGACGATACGGGGCACGCCGACCTGCTTGGCCAGGAGGATGTGCTCGCGGGTCTGGGGCATGGGGCCGTCGTCCGCCGCCACCACAAGGATCGCGGCGTCCATCTGGGCGGCGCCGGTGATCATGTTCTTGATATAGTCCGCGTGGCCGGGGCAGTCGATGTGGGCGTAGTGACGGCCCGAGGCCTTCAGAGGCCAGGACATCGTGTCCAGAGCGGGGTAGTCGAGCAGATCCTTGAACGGCAGTGCGTCCTTGTTGGCGTACTCGCGATCATTGGTCTCGTACTCCACGTGGGAGACGGCAATGGTCACCGTCTTGTTGGCATCGCGAACGATACCGCCCTTCGCGATTTCGCTGTAGGACTTGAAGTCCTTGAGGGCGTTCACGTGGGCGTTGCGGGCCAGGATCGCCGCGGTGGTCGTGGTCTTTCCGTGGTCAATGTGGCCGATGGTGCCAACGTTGACGTGCGGTTTGTTGCGTTCAAAAGTCCCCTTAGCCATCGCTTCCTCACAGGTTGAAACGGGTGAATGAGCCGGGTAAGCCGGGGTTTCTAGGCCGGCGCCCGCATCGAAGACTGCAATTCCGACACCACCGCGAACCGGCCGCCGGATCGCAGCAGCCGAAAGCTGCTGATGGGATTCGAACCCATGACCTCCTCCTTACCAAGGAGGTGCTCTACCAACTGAGCTACAGCAGCATGAACACTCTGCGCCAAACCACAAGGCCTTGACAGAGATACGATCACAGACCCTAGACGGCCAGAGCGGGAGACGGGATTTGAACCCGCAACAACTTGCTTGGAAGGCAAGAGCTCTACCGTTGAGCTACTCCCGCAGCGGGAACAGTGCGGAATGCGGATTTTGGATTTCGGAGTGATCAGCCTAAAGCTTTCATTCCGCAATCCGCATCCCACGTTCCGAATTGCTCCGATTGGGTAGGGAGGGATTCGAACCCCCGAACTCCGAAGAGGCCAGGTTTACAGCCTGGTGCAATTGACCGCTCTGCCACCTACCCGGTGGGGGTCGCCCGATCCGGCGAACTCCGAGTCTCACTTTATAGGAACTTTGACCGCTGTGGCAAAGCTCGCGGAGGGATTTGAACCCACGACCTACGGTTTACAAAACCGTTGCTCTACCAGCTGAGCTACACGAGCGCGATTTCCCTCTTCGGGAATATTTCAAAGTAAGAACCGAGGCCGACAGCTTCAAGAGCTTTCTCAACAGAGACTCACGACATTGTGCTGTCCACAGTGAAAACAGACAGTTCATCGCTCGTACAGGTTCATGGTTTCCACTTCGCGAGCTGGGCTTGCACACCGGGCGACCATGGATAAATCGTCGTCGCATCCAATCGCGATCGATCGTGGCCCGGCGACCTTGGGAGTGTCACAAGCCGATGGTCCGGGCCGTCCGGCTCGAGCAGAAGCAAATATTTCCCCGCCCCGGAATAGCCACGCACTTGATTCAGATTCGCGACCGTGCCCTCGAAGGGTTTCGAGTCGCCCAGCGTCGTCCCTTTCACTTTCGCGCCGAGTTTTCCCTCGTGATCGCTCACGAGATCTGCCACCACGGCGATCTTGGCCGCTGCGAGTGCCGCCTGCGAAACCCGCGGTTCCTGGCTCCTGGAGAGAGCCGTGTAGCCAAGGTAGCCCAGCCAACCGAGGAAGGCGGCGAGGGCCAGCCCGAGCCGCACCTTCGCTCCGTTCATCGATCCACCCGGCGCGTCGCCTTGGTGGTTTCCGGCAGCCCATTCGTCAGGGCTTTATCGAGGTCAAAGAGATCGCGGAAGTCGTCGATGTCGTCTTCATCGGACTTGCTGAGCCGCTCGGCTCGAATGAGGCGGAAGACCATTTCGCCGAAGTCGTCGGTGGTGCGGACGCCCCACATTCGGAAGACGATCGCCGCCATCGGCCCAAAATCGCGAAGGGCCAGATCGCAGGCCCCGCGAAGCAGTTCCATGCCGTTGACGTGGCGATTGGGCTCCTCCTCCTGGGATTCGTCGTCGCTGGGCCTGGCACGGCCGAGCCGCTCCTGTGTGAAGGTGACGGCATCGCAGACGAACTCGTACGCCTCGTAGGCGTAGCGTGGTTCGACGCGGACCAGTTCGAGAATTCGTGGGTCCACCGTTCCTCCTTAAAGTTCAAAACTCGGATGGCGAAACTCGGAGTGAGCTCCGAGTGCTCGGCTCCGCGATACGAGCTTCGGTTCACAATCGCGTCAGCACCTCATGTGCTGCCACGGGCAGGCGGCGGCCGTCTTCAAATTCCACGAGCAGACGTCGCGCCAGCACCTCGTGAGCCAAGACCCGGCCTTGGCCTTTGGAGGTCACAACACGCGATCCTAACGGCGGCAGCTCATGCTGAAACTCCTCATATATATCCTGTTCGAAACGAAGACAACACTTCAATCGCCCGCAGCGACCAGAAATTTTGGACGGGTCCAGGGTCGATTTTTGCAGCTTCGCCATCCGCATGGACACCGGAGGCATCACAATCATGTGGGAATTGCAGCACACGGGCCGTCCACAGTCGCCGAAATCGGCCAGCAGTTTCGCCTCGTCGCGTACGCCGATCTGCCGCAATTCGATGCGGGTTCGGAACTCCCGGGCCATGCTTTTGACCAGTTCGCGGAAGTCTACGCGGTTCTCCGCCAGGAAATAGAAGACGATTCGCTCGCCGCCGAAGAGATGTTCGACATTCACCAGTTGCATCGCCAGGCGGTGCTGAATGATCAACTCCGCGGCCTTGTCGTACTCCATGGCTTCCAGCTTTTTCAGCTCGTCGATTCGAGCCAAGTCTTCCGTCGAAACGACTCGAAGGATCTCCCCCTGCGTCAGTTCCGGGATCATGGCAATCGTCTTGGGCGTCGCCAGGCAGAGCGTTTCTCCGGCTTCAAGGCCGCGATCCGATCGCACGATGACCTGCCGACGAGGGCCGACCGTGAGCCCGTGGGAAGGGGCGTATTCACCGATAAAGCGCATCGCTCCATGGCGAACGAGGTACTTCGACCCCGCCCCCGCCGGCGACGATAACCCTTCCTCCACTGCGATCATGAAGGAAGTATAGCGAGAAGTGAGACGGCCTGTCAGCTCCACATCGTCTTGGCCGAGTTACTTCAGCATCTCGTCGTAAAGCCGGCTGAGCTTCTCCATCCGCGTCGCGAAGCTGTAGCGAGTCTCGACCGTCGCTCGACCAGCCTCGCGAAAACGGGCTCGCATCTCCCCGGTGCCGAGCAACTCCGCCAGTGCCGCGGCAAGTTTCTCGGGGCTGCCGGGCTCCACCAGCAGGCCGTTGCGGCGGTCCTGCACGAGCCGCGGCACGCCGTTCACCTTCGTCGCCGCCACGGGCACTTCGAGGGCCATCGCCTCGAGCAGCACGTTTGGCAGCCCTTCACGCAGGCTGCTGAGTGCGAAGACGTCCATGGCCTCGTACTCCGCGCGAACGTCCGCCTTCCAGCCGGGAAGGAATGCGTGGCCCTGCAAGCCGAGCTCGACCGTAAGGCGTTCCAGGGACGCGCGTTCGGCACCATCGCCAACGATCCGCACATTCGCGTCGAGGCCCTGGCTTCGCAGCATCGCCACGGCTCGAAGCAGCAGGTCGAAACCCTTCTCCGGCGACAAGCGACCGACAGCTCCGATCACAAATCCCGCCGCGGGCAGGCCGAGTGTTGCTTTCGCCTCCGGCACGGTTCGCGATCGAGTGAACTGGCTTGCATCGATGCCGTTCTCAAGGAGCATCAGATTCTTCGCGGGGACGCCGCACTTCTGGCAGTCCTCGAACAGGTCGTCCGACACGCAGATCACACGCTCGTATCTCGGCAGGCAGAAGCGGTCGATGCGATAATACAGCGGCGTCCGCTTCGTGTGGCGCACCCAGCCGTGCACGGTGGTGACGAGCCGCATGGTGTGGAATCGCTTGAGAAGCAGGCCCAGGGCGTTCGTCTTGTAGTCGTGGCCGTGCCAGATGGCGACGTTCTCGCGACGGCAGTGCTGAATGAGCTTTGTCACCACGCGCCAGTCCCATGGGCCGCGATCATCGATTTCGATGAGCGGCGCGCCAGCCTCGACGGCCTTCTGGCGGATGACATCAAAGCCTTGGTCGCCCGGCGGCCGGAGGTACGCGCAGACCATGCGGTAGCCGAGCGGTTCGAGGAATCGCGGCGAGTTGAGGAGCGTCTTGTCCGGCCCGCCGCCCGCACCGGTGACGACGCGAGCATCCAGGATTACGGGTGCGGTCATGTCAGAATCCGCTCCACCAGCGGGGCCAGGCAGTCTTCCCAGTTGTGGTTCGCTTCCACAAAACGTCGCCCGGCCTCGCCCAGTTCTCGGCGCCGGGGCTCGTTTACGAGCAGGCTCGAAATCGCCTCGACCCACTCCGCGGGCGTCGAAGCGGAGAGCAGGTGCGTCCCGGGTTCCACCCGCAGCGCCGCCAGGGCCGCGGGAGAGGCGATTGTCGCCTTGCTCATGGCCAGGGCTTCGAGCACCTTGTTTTGCAGGCCCCGAGCGAGGCGTAGCGGCACGATCGCAATCGCCGCCGACGCGAGATGAGGCCGAACGTCCGGCACCTGGCCGATGAGCTTCACCCCGGGCAGCGACGCCAGTTTCTGCACCGTCGGCGTCGGCTTGCGGCCCACGAGCCGGAACTCCGCGTTCGGATGTCGTTCGCGAACCCGCGGCCAGACCTCGTGGGCGAACCACTCGGCCGCGTCCACGTTCGGCAGGTAATCAAGGGCGCCCACGAAGGCACACGCCGGTTGCTCGGGATCACGCCTCGGCTGGAAGTACTCGAGATCGACGCCGTTCGCCGCCGCCAGGGCGGTCCCCTTTCCAGCAATCGAGTCAAAGACGTCTGCCTCCGCACGGCTCACCAGGCTCACCGCCTTCGCCCAGCGCGGCAGGTCACGCTCCAGTTTCCGCACCCGTCGGCCTTCCAGCAGGTAAAGCCAGCGTTTCGGCCCTCGCTTGTGCTCCGCGAAGTCGACCCATTTCTGACTGTCCACATCCATCACGTCAATCACGGACGGTGTTCCCGTAAGGGCATCGCGAAGGTAAGGGGCAACGCTCGACGCGGAGGCCACCGCGGCGTGAAAGGGCTCGGCCGTGGACCATTCCCGAAGCAACTTGGTCAACCGCGGTTCGCGGAACGCTCCTTCGGACAGGCTGCGGCCGCGACCAAGGCTGAGTGCAGCCCGCACCCAGCGGAGCCGTGGGCGGACAGGCACGATCGCGACTCGCTCGCAGAGGCCTTCAAGAACATGCAGGGATTCGGCGGAGACGGGTTCATCCGCAAGGCTGGCCAGCCAGACTCGTGATCGGGTTGCAAGCTGGCGGAGCAGATGGAAGTTGCGGATGCGGTCCCCTTTGTCAGGAGGGAACGGCACCCGATGGGTGAGGTACAGCACTCGCGGCCGAGGATCAATCATGAGAGCCGGCGAGCCAGATCAGGCGGGGAGAAGTTCGGACATGGCGGCCTGTTCCTGGGCCAGGCTGGCCTGGAAGACCTCGGCCACGCGATCGCGAGCGGGCAGCAGGAACAAGCAACGTATCCAGCGCGGGCCCATACTCATCGCCTTGCAGAGCGTGGCGGCCAGAAGGCGAACATCGAGCAGCAGGCCCTGATGACGGGCGTAGTAAAGGTCGTATGCGACCTTGTGGCGAACGCTGGTGATGTCGCTATCCGCGGGCAGTTGCACCTGGGCAAGACCGGTGACGCCGGGCTTCACCAGTTGGCGAAGAGAGTAACCCGGAACAAGGGAGATCAGGCCCTTGGCGTCGATCACTTCCGGGCGCTCCGGACGCGGCCCGACAAGGCTCATCTCGCCCAGCAGCACGTTGAAAAGCTGGGGCAGTTCGTCCAGGTGCGTGATGCGGAGGAACTTGCCGAACCGGGTCACGCGGTTGTCCCCTTTCAGAGACCACTGAATCCCGGACTTCAGCTCGCAGTTATGGGCCATCGTACGGAGTTTGAGGATCTTGTACTTTCGGCCGTTGAAGCCCGCACGGGTCTGCGAGTAAAAGGCCGGGCCGGGCGAGGTGACGCGAATCACCGCCGCGGCGAAGAGCATCATCGGCAGGGCCGGTACGAGCAAGGCCAAAGCCGCCAGGTAATCGAAGACCACCTTCACGCTGGAGTACCACGAAGGATTGAGAACACACTCCACGGCAGTATCCGGGTGAAGGCGTTCAATCTCCGGCCACGGTTCACGAACCGCAGCTCCAGCACAGAAGGTCATTGACGATGAACTCATTTCGAACCTGGTGCTCCATGCACGGGGATGAAAGACTCCGCGACTCTTGAACCAACAAATCTCAACCGGGTTCGGCGAGGGCCACCTTCACCCCGGGCAGAAACTCCGTCATAAACATGTCGACGGCAGCCGCCGCCTGGATTGCATCCTTATCCGTTTCAGCGACTCGTTTAGTAACATACAGCTTGTAGAGAGAGTGTTGCAACATGAACTCTCTCCGCGGGGCCTCGGAAGCGGACCATTCGCCATGAACTCCCCACGCCCAGTTCACAAGCAGCGTCGGATAATTCGGTCCATCCTTCTCAAAACGAGCCGACCAGTACGTCATCGGCTCCATCGACGGCACAGACAAGTTACGTCGAACCGGCGTCGGTTCTTTCATGGCGTATCCGATGCCAGCGAAGCAAATATCCGGAGTGTGGGCGGCAATCGATCCGGAAGGGCCGCAGAGCATCAAAACATCCACCACTTGGCCGGTCTTCTGGTTACGATAGTGCCGATCCATGTAACCCGTGGCCCCTGCAATTCGTTGAATCCGTGGGTCCATCTTGCGATCGGTGCTCACCCAGTCGCCGAAGCTCGCGGGAATCGCCGTCAGCCCAGCCGTGGCCGTGGCGGCGCCTTCCGACTCGCCCCAGCGATTCGTACGCAGCCCTTCGACCACGCCCGCAACGACGAGGCCAGCCACTGCACCAAGGATGAGGATCGACTTCAGCATCAAGAGCACTCGTATCCTGGCGAACTCGAAGCGTCAGCGCCGGGGTGGCCCCGCTGCGCCGGTTGTGACATCCGCCCCCACGGGTTACGCCGGGAGCTGCTTCACGTAGTTGTAACCATAAGAGTACACGTCGTTCCTGATGCCATTCACTACGGCTCCGAGAAGCAGAATGTTCAATTGGGCCAGCTTCTCCGAGGCGGAGATCACCTTGGGAATCTGGCTCACGTCCTGCATGATGGAGAAGAGCACCCCGTCGACATGCTGGCCGATCAGCAGCGCGTCCGCCACGGGCAGCACGGGGCAGCTATCGACGAGGATAAAGTCGAACTGACCCCGTAGGCGGTTGAACAGCGTCTCCAGCGGATGCCCCTGGGCCAGGGCCGCGATGACACGGTTTGAGCACTGCCCGGCCGGGATCACCCACAGGTTCGGCACGCTCGTGGGCTGCACCGCGTCGCTGACGTCGACCTCCTGCATAAGCACTTCGGAGACGCCAGGCGTCACCTTCAGGTCAAAGAGCTTGTTGATCGACGGGTTCCGCAGGTCACAGTCGACGATCAGCGTCCGCATCCCCGCGGTGGCCATGCTGGTGCCCAGCTGGCTGGCAAGCGACGTCTTGCCTTCGCCCTGGGTGGCGCTCGTGATCATCACCACCTGCATCTGCTGGTTGCGGGCCGAGTGCAGGAGCATCGTGCGGGTGGAGTTGATGGACTCGTTAAGGATGAATCGCCAGTTCGCCTGCCGACCCTCGCTGGCGGCCTTGATGTTCGCCCGCGACGGGAAAGCTGGTACGGTACCGATGATCCGCATGCCGAGATCGTTAACCACCTGATCGACGCCGTCGATCCGGCGATTACGCCATTCGAGCAGACCCACGACGAGCACGACAAACACGAATGAGCCGAGCGCCGTGCCGATCGCCAGGAGAAGCTTCTTGTTCAAGTTCTGGTTACGGCTGATGTAAGTCTCTTCCATCACGCGGACCCGCTGCTCGCCGCTCTTGTCGAGCTCGTACATCAGTTGCTGCTCGCGAATCTTGCGGAGATAGTCGCGTTCCGGTTCGAGTTCCTTTCGCAGTGCATCGATTTCGTGATCGCCGAGGTTGTTCTGCTTGATGGTGCCATCGAGTTTCTTCGCGTAGCTATCGCGGAACTCGTAAAGCTTCATCTCGCTTTCCTGCTGGGCTTTCATCTGCGAGATGCGATTCTGAAGAAGCTGCTTCGAGATCCCTCGGAGTTCCGACTCAATCTCGGGGCGGAGCTCCGCTCGCTTGGCGACGATATCCTCGGACAATTGCTTGATGTCGGATGTCAGCTGAATGATCACTGGAGCATCCGCCTCGGCGCCGATTCGCTTCTCTCGGCTTAACATATCTTCCCGCAGACCTTTACGTCCCATCAGGACAGCGACGCGAGGATCGACGTTGATGGCTCGCTCCACATCGATGGGATCCATGTTGATGACCCCTTTTCTGAGCTGCTCCTCGAACAACTCAATGAGCACCCGGCGCTCCTCGATCTGTTTCTTGCTCTCGATGAGCTCCGCGCGAGCCTTCGCCGCGGCCGTCTGAAGTTCGGAAACGCGATCGCGGTTGCTGGCCCCCGTTGTCTCGTTCGTTTCGATCAACCTCTTGAGGTCACGGTCTTTACGCTGAATATCCTGCTGAAGCTGGTCGTACAGCGACGCGAGCTGGGCCACCCGCCGATCGCGTGTCTGGCGGTCGAAGAGGTTGGCATCGTCCAGATACTTGTGGAGAAGCACGCCCATCAACGTCTTCATTTCATCGGGGGCATCGGTGGTGAAGCTGATCTTGTAGATCGTGGGCGTTTCCACCCGGACCACGAGGCCTTCTTCCACAAGTCGAATCGCGTCATCGGCTTCCTTCACCAGATTCAGGCTGGCGACGGAGGGCTCGGCGAGGGTGCGGTTGAGCACATCGCGAGAGCGGATGATGAGCGGCTGCTTGCGGAGGAATTCCTGAAGCTCGTCGCCACGCTTGCCGAGATCGGGGCCGTTGGTGCGGACTTCGACCGTGGCCTGCACGGTGTGCTTGCCCCCGGGCATCGCCAGCCAGACGCCAGCCCCCGCGAGGACAGCCACGAGCAGCCCGATGAAGCTGGCAAGCACCCAGCGTCGTTTGAGGGCGTACAGCAGGCCGGAAACCGAGGGATTATTCTTGGCGGCCGGGGGCATGGTCGTCCCCGCGTAAGGCGCGGTGGAGCCGCCGACAATCGGTCGGGGTTGCGCCTGAAAGGGCGACAACTGACTGCTCGGTGATCCTTCACTCGTCGTGGGACGGGCCATCTCGGCTTCTCCAGGAACGCGGACACAATCGTCTTATGCTAGCAAGACCAACGCAGTTCTTCGAGACGCAGAGGAGATCAACCGGGGCGAGGGTGAAGCGATTTCAGCCCCAGCTTGGAAGTTCACCCCGCCCTCAAAGCATACCTTGTGCCAGAGCCTTCCGCGTCGAATCGGGCCAATTCCTGCCCGATCAAAGGCTAAGCAAAGGCCTTCTTTCCAACACTTTACAAACCCGACACGAGGCGTCACCCGCAGCGACTTCCGTGCCAGAGCCGGTCATGTTTACCGACTGTAACCCCGGGGGCGTTCCGAAGGTTTACAACTGTTAACTGGATCGTACGACCAGAGCGTGTGGGATTCAGTGTAACCCATGGAGTCGAGTTCACGGAAGCCCGTTCGTCAAGTCGGTTCATCAAGTTTCATGGGGAAGGCCGAGGAAGGCGATTCGGGTTGGGCGGGGAAGTTTTGATTGAACTGGGAAGCGAGGTATGCCGATTAAACTGCACAGTCGGGGAGAACCGCGTACACCGGAGTATCCGGTTGACGGAAATCCGCCGCACAATCGGTTCCTAACGGCTTACGAGGAGAGATCCCATGCCCCGCCAGTCGATCTGGAAGTCCTTGGCCCTCGGCGCGGTGTGCGTCGTTCTTGCTGCCAGCATGGGCTGCCATGGCCATATGAAAGAACACAAGGACTACAGCCACCACAACGTGGCCGACGTCCCTGTTCCCAAAGAACTCAACAAGGTCACGCTGCCGCCCTACGTGATCGAAACGCCGGACATCCTGCTGATCGACGCGATCCGCATCATTCCGCTGCCGCCGTATCGCGTCGAACCGCTCGACGTCCTGAGCATCTCGGCGACGAATGTCTTCGAGTCGGCTCCGATCCAGGGAATGTATCCGGTGGACCCGGACGGCACCCTGAACCTCGGCCCGGCCTATGGCGGTACGGTTCGCGTCAACGACATGACCACCGACGAGATTCGGAAGATCATCGAGACTCGCGTCCGCACCTTCGCCAAGAACGCCGAGGTCACTGTCTCGCTGGCCCAGTCTCGCGGCGTCCAGCAGATTGCCGGCCAGCACATCATCCGGCCGGACGGCACCGTCGGCCTTGGTAGCTATGGTGCGGTCTATGTCGCAGGCATGACGCTCGCCCAGGCCAAGATGGCCATCGAGGCTCACCTGTCCCGCTACCTGTACCGCCCCGAAGTCAGCGTCGACATCTACGCCTTCAACAGCAAGTTCTACTACGTCATCACCGACATGGCCGGTGCGGGTGAACAGGTGGCCCGGCTGCCTCACACAGGCAACGAAACGGTGCTCGACGCCGTCGCCAACATCGGCGGGCTCTCTTCCGTCTCCAGCAAGAAGCTCTGGATTGCCCGCCCGGCTCCCACCGAGTGCGGCGGCGACCAGATCCTCCCGGTCGACTGGAAGGGCATCACGCGACGCGGGCAGGTCATGACCAACTACCAGGTGCTCCCTGGCGACCGCGTCTACATCCTGTCGCAGCCGATCACGAAGATCGATACTTACCTGGCCCGCATGCTCTCGCCGATCAACCGGCTGATGGGTGCGGCGATCCTCGGCGGCTCGATGGCCCAGATCTTCGGGCCTAACCAGGGCGGCAACGGCGGCGGTGCCATCGTCTCCCCGGTCATCGGAGCGGGCTTCTAAAGAGTGCCTAGTGGCGAGTGGCGAGCGGCGAGAAACGCGACTCGCCACTCCCGCGATAAGAGAATAGGCGAGAGTCGCCAGTGGAGAGCAGACTCCCTGGCGGTTGTTACGCGATGGAAACTCCGCCAAACGAACTCTGACGACGAGACTCTGCAGATTGTAACGGGAATAGGAACGGAACGAGATGACGATCGTGACGCCGGCGGAGGCGAACCTACTTGGCCCGGTTCTCCTCCGCCGATCTTGTTCCTGAAGAAACCTTCACCGGGCCGGGATGCAGTAGGATGGTTCACAGTCCTTCGCCCACGGAGCCTTGCTGAACACGATTCTTCTCGATCGGAGTCCGACTGGACTCATGAAAGAGATCGCAGTGAGCAGCAAAGGCACGCGGATCAAGGACGACGGACCCCCTGAGGAGACTGCCATGAGATTCCGGATTCCGGCCCTGTTCGCGGTGATTGGCCTGCTCGGCCTCGGTTCGTTCCAGGAAGTGTCGGCTCAGCCGATTTCTCCGGTACGAAGCCCGGGTTTCACCCCCTTTATGGGCGTGATGGGCCGGGGTGGTGGCTCGGTAGGCGGGTACTACGGTATGTTCCGACCGCAAGTGCAGTTGCAGCAGTTGCAGGCGGAGATGCTGCAGAACTACTCGAACCTGGCGAACCAGCAGGCGATCGTTTCGAACATGGTGGCTTCGGGCCTGCCTCAGACTGGGCGCGGCGCGGTTTACAATAACCTCGGCCACTGGTACCCGTCATCCCGGTTTGGGTCCGCGGGTGGCGGAGGAATGCTGGGCTCGCGCTACGGGATGGTGAACCAGACGTCCCTGCTGCCTCCGGGCATCGCAGGCACGACCGGGGTCGCCGTCGGCTTCGGCGGCATCCGACGCTAGAGCGGCTCGAGGAATCGTGACCGCAGACCGTGGTCGCGATTCGACGCCGCAGCCGAGAGACGGCGGTTGGCTCGGACGTGACGAGGATCGACTCCTCGTTCGCCATCGAGGATCTTCACGGCCTTGTGACAAGGATGTTCCCATTCGCGAAAAGGAGTTCCGGTGATGATCCTCATGCGTAAGTTCCGAGAGACGGCTCTGAGCGCCGCGGCCCTGCTGGGGCTGAGTGCGGGCGTTTCCCGTGCCGCCGATGCGACCCCGGCCCCCGCGGCGGCTCCCGCCGTGGAAGCCGGCCCCGCCTGCGCGACCTGCGCGGCCGAGGGTTGCCAAACCTGCTCCGGAAAAGAGGGCTGCCACAAGAACCTTCTGGGTGGCATGCACCTGCACACGAAGAAGGTCCATGTTCCGTATCTCTGCCCGGGCGCCTGCTTCGGATATTTCCAGACGAAGTGGAATCGCTGGGAAGATGTCTGCGGTCACTACTACCAGGGCATCAACGTGAGCGACGCGCCGAAGGCGCCGATCCCCGCCGCGAAGCAGCCGCCGACGTTCGGCAAGCCCTCTGGGACAGGTACTGGCACAAGCCCCATGCCGACGCCGATGCCGATCCCGGAAGGCAAAGCCCCGATTCCTTCCGCCCCGCTGCCCTCTCCGAGCGTGGTTCCTCCGACGCCGAAGACGGACCTGCCGATCGGCCCCAAGGCCAGTGACCTCCCGCCGTTGCCCGTGGTGCCGCCGTCGAAGTTTTCGCCATGAGCGACGTCTGACGCAGAGGTGTTGGCCGCAGTGTAATACACGAGCCGCGACCGCGAAGGATCTGGGGTTAGCCCTTCAGACCTCTCGCCGTTGCGGCTCGTTTGGCGTCATGGGGGGTCTCGGGGAAGGCTGAGGATGTGGATCGCGTTGGCGGGGCGTCGTCAGAATTCCTCCCTTCTCCTCGATTCTTCACACATCTCTTTCCATCGAGATTCCTGGCGATTCTGACGGCAAGCTCCCGGAATTCCTGGCGAAATCACTCGATGTCGTCTTGCGACGGGTCCGCGAATTCTGGACTCTTGGTGCAGATACCGGTATGTCGGTGAACAGATGATTTGGCATCGGGGAAGGCGTCTGCGATTCTCCCAAGGCATCGACCCCTCACCTGGCGAGACGACCTTCGCTCGCTCGCCGGTCCTCTGCCGCAATCCCGCGAGGGGAGAGGACGAGGAAGCCGATCACTCGAATCGAGTTGTTCCCTCATTCGGGGGATCTGTACATTTGAGAAGTTGACCGCCCGCTTCTGTCCTTGATGAGCTTTCGACCATGCCGAAGTTTCGAACCAGTCGCGGCCGGCCGCTTCCGCTCGGCGCCAGCTACTTGGCCGAGGGTACCAATTTCGCACTTCTCTGCCGGCACGGAACCTCCGTCACGCTGGCGATCCTGCCGGAATCGGGTGGGAAGGCGCCGCTTGACGAGATTCGCCTCGATCCCCGCCACAACCGCACCGGAGACCACTGGCACGTTCGCGTGCACGACCTGCCCGAGACGTTCTGCTATGGCTGGCGCGTCGACGGCCCCAAGAGCCTGAGGAATCGCTTCGATCCGTCGCGACTTCTGATCGACCCCGCGGGAACGATGATCTCCGATGGTGCCCAGTGGGCCGGCACCTGCGAAATCGATCCCCAGCGCACGAGTCGGCGGACGCTGTTCCACCGCTCCACTCGCTACGACTGGGGCGACGACGCCCCGCCGCTGGTGCCGATGGAAGACACCATCATCTACGAAGTCCACGTCCGCGGCTTCACCTGCCACCCCACCAGCATGACGGCAGCCCCGGGCACCTTTCAGGCCCTCGTGGAAAAGATTCCATACCTGAAATCGCTGGGCGTCACGGCGGTCGAGTTGATGCCGGTCTTCGAGTGGGACGAATGCGACTGCCCCTTCGTGAACCCGATCACCCGCGAGAAGATGACAAACTACTGGGGCTATAACCCGATCGCTTTCGGCGCTCCGAAGGCCGCATTCGCAGCCACGGCGAAGGATCACGGGCAGCTCGCCGAGTTCCGCGACATGGTCAAGGCCTTCCATGCGGAGGGCATGGAAGTGATTCTCGATGTCGTGTTCAACCACACCGGCGAAGGCGACGACCGCGGGCGGACCTACAACTTCCGCGGCCTTGACAACGAACTCTACTACATGCTTGACGACCACGGCCGCTACATGAACTTCTCCGGTTGCGGCAACACGGTGAACTGCAATCACCCTGTCATCCGCGACCTGCTCATGACCTGTCTGCGCTACTGGGTGGGCGACATGCACGTCGATGGCTTCCGTTTCGACCTTGCGTCGATCCTCGGCCGGGACCGTCGCGGCAACGTCATGGTGGAACCGCCCGTGATCGAGGCCATCGCCGAGGACGGTGTGCTGGCGGATTCCAAGCTCATCGCGGAACCCTGGGACGCCGCCGGGCTTTACCAGGTGGGCGGTTTCCCCTTCGGCCGACGCTGGAGCGAATGGAACGGCCACTACCGGGACGATGTCCGCCGTTTCTGGAAAGGCGACGCCGGCGTGGTCGGCCGCCTCGCCTCCCGGCTCTGCGGCAGTGCGGACATCTACCAGTGGAGCGGCCGACTGCCCCGCCATTCGGTCAACTTTATCACCGCACACGACGGCTTCACGCTCAATGACCTCGTCAGTTACAACGAGAAGCACAACGAGGCCAACGGCGAACACAACCGCGACGGAATGAACGAGAACGACTCGTGGAACTGCGGTGTCGAGGGCGAGACAACCGACCCCATCGTCCTCGCACTGCGGCAGCGCCGGGCCCGCAGCCTGATGGCGACTCTCATGATCAGCCAGGGCGTGCCGATGCTCCTCGCTGGCGACGAGATGCTTCGCACCCAGCAGGGGAACAACAACGCCTGGTGCCAGGACAACGAGATTTCCTGGGTGAACTGGGATCTGGTGGAGGAGAACGAGGGCTTCCTCCGCTTCACGCGCGAGATCATCTGGCTGCGTCGTCGTCATCCGTCGCTGCGTCGCCGACGCTTCTTCACGGGCGAGATGCGTCGCACCGGGACCACGCCGCGTGAGGTGGGCCCTTTTCCCGCGGCCGGGCCTGTGCGGCCTTCGGAAGCGGGGTTCGTCAATCATGGGCACGTTGCCTCGGCGGACGCCACCGGTCGCCCCACCGATGCACCGCTCGCCGTGGCCGCCTCGCTGACGCCGCCGATGATCGCGGACATCTACTGGCACGGCGTCGAGCCCTATCAACCCGACTTCAGCCTCTATTCGCGGAGCCTGGCCTTCTCGCTGGACGGCCGCTTCACCGGCCGCGAGCAGGATCCGGATTACCACCTGGATAACGACTTCTACGTTGCGATGAATGCCTGGCACGAGGCCCTGCGCTTCCGCATCCCGGCCGCGCCGACACGCCGACGCTGGCGGAAACTCGTCGACACGGCCCAGCCCGCACCCGACGACATCTTCGCGGAGGGTGCAGGCCCCATCGTCGCCGATGGCTCAACGATCCTGGTCGCGCCTTACGCGCTTGTGATCCTCATGAGCGACGTGAGTTAAGAGATGCCAGCGAGGGCATAGGTTTGCCCTCGCTGGAGCGTCGGCCTGGCAACTTGAGCTTTGCCCCTCGCCTTATGGCACGATCATGATGCACGATGGGCTCGGTTGGCTGGTCGGCTCGCCGGCCGACTTCAGCTGGCCGGACGATCCCTCGATCTTGAACACCGCGACGTTCTTGCCTGGCATGTTGGCGCAGAGCAGCCAGCCGCCATCGGGCGTGATCGCGAGGTTCTGCGGGCCCTTGCCCAGGCTCGGCTCGATCGCGACGAGCGCCAATCGGCCGTCGTCTTCGATGCGGTACGCCGCGATGCTGTCATGGCCGCGGTTCGTGCCGTAAAGATAGCGACCGTCCGGCGTGATCTTCAGGTCGGCACAGTAACTGGTGCCCGTGAAGTCCTTCGGCAGCGTCGAGATCGTTTGCTTTTCGGTGAGCGCCCCGGACGCGGGGTCGTAGTCGAACACGGTGACGGAGTTGAGCAACTCGTTGATAACGTAGGCCTGCTTACCCTTGGGATGAAATGTCAGGTGCCGCGGCCCGGCCCCGGCCGGGGTCTTCGAAGACGGCGGCACGTTGGGCGTCAGCTTCGCCGTGGCTGGATCGAGCTTGTAGCAGAGCAACTGATCGAGCCCGAGATCGGCCGAGTACGCATAGCGATTATCCGGCGAGACGACGATGCAGTGAGCGTGCGGTTCCTTCTGTCGCTTCGGATTCACGCTGGAGCCTTTGTGCTGATGGAACGACGCCGGTTCGCCAAGCGAGCCATCGGCCTTGATCGGCAACGAGGCGACGCTGCCCGAGGTGTAATTCGCCACCACGGCGACCTTCCCCGTCTTGTCCACGTCGAGATAGCACGACGCCTGCCCTTCGGACGATTGCCGATTAAGGAGCTTCAACTCCCCTGTGCGGCCGACAACCTCGTACGCGGCTACCTGTTCCTTCTCCTTTCCGCCGAAGGCCTTCGCGTGGATCGAATACAGGAACTTCTTGTCCGGGGAGAGTGCGAGGAAGAACGGGTTCTCGACGCCACCCGTTCGCGGAAGGGGCTTGAGTTTTCCGGAGTTGGAGTCGAACTCGTAAGCATGGATGCCCCCCTTTTCACCCGGGGCGAAGGCCGTCACGAAGACGAGCGGATCCCTGGCGGACGTGGAAGCCGAGACGATCGCCATGCTGATCATGGCCAGAGCGGGGAGAGCGAGTCGCCGGACGAAGAACATGGAGGAATACCTCGAGGGTGGGAGTTGTCGTCACTTTCACGAAGCACCAGCATCGCATAAATCCAGCGAGGAGAGAGAGAAATTCCCCCGCCAATGACGCTCGGAGAGTTCGCGGTGCCCTGTGAGAAGTTTCTGCGGACGAGGGTCGCAAGGTGATTTCGACTCCTCGGGAGAGGGCACCCCTGGTGGACGATCACCGCGAGGGTTCGCAAGCTAGGAGCATTGAGTGATCGTTGAACGACCCCAAGGAAACTTCCATGCAGCAGACATTGATCCTTCTGAAGCCTGACGCCGTGCAGCGTCGGTTGAGTGGCGAGATCATCGGCCGGTTTGAGCGCAAGGGGCTTCGCCTCGTCGGCCTGAAGCTGATCCACGCGGATCGTGCCCTGGCGGAAAAGCATTACGCCATCCACAAGGGGAAGCCGTTTTACGAATCCCTGCTGTCATTTTTGACGAGCGGCCCGACGGTTGCGATGGTGTGGGAAGGCCGAGAAGCGGTGATTGTGGGCCGGAACCTGATCGGCGCGACCGACGGCGTGAAGGCCCCGCCGGGCACGATCCGTGGCGACTTCGCCCTGACAGTGCAGAACAATCTCGTTCACGGTAGCGACAGCCCCGAGAACGCGGCGATCGAGATCGCTCTGTGGTTCCAACCCGGTGAGTTGGCCGCTTATACTTCAACGGACTCCGCGTGGATTGGCTAATTCCGCGATACCTTCCAACGGCAACGCCGCGAGGCGGAGTCGTCGTCGATGAGCACGCATCACTCGCGTGCTGACCGGCGATGTCTCCGCCTCGCGGCGTTTCACTTCACATCCGAGCTTAGTACTTGAACGTCATCGAGAAGTTCGCACCGTGGAGGAAGAACTCCTGAGTCTTGAACAGTTCCGTGAACGTCGGAATCGTGTTGGCAGATCCATAAGTGGACGAGGCCGGGATCTGGGCACGGTTCACGACGGGGTTGACAAGGGTTCCAGGCCGTACGACGTTGTCGATGTAGAGAAGGTTATAGCCCATGCTCACGGTGAGATTGCGGGTGAGGTTGACGCCAACGGCGGCGTTGAACTCCGGGATCACGGCATAGTCTTCATTGGTGTAGCGACCAATGTTGGAAGCGTTGGCGAGGACGCCGCCGTAGGAACCGCCCGTGAAGCCGCGGATGCCGTCGTAGATACCGGTCGCACCGCTGATGTCGACGGTCTGCCGCATGCTGCCGAGGGCCACCTTGCCGCTGAGGAGTAAGGAAAACATGCCGTAGCGAGTGAAGCTTCGCAGCCCGACCTGGCCGCCGTTGAAGCGATTCTTCACGGTAAAGCTGTCCTGGATCGCGATGGCACCGGGGGTCGTGATCCTTGTGCCACCCACGTCAACAACCGGTATGATCAAGAACGATCTGAACGCACCGGGAATCAAGCCCCCGGTGGTCGTCGGTAGAGCTTGGTCCATATTATTGGGATCGGCATCGAAGCGATTAATGGTGCTCGGTGTCCGGCTGATGTCAGAAAGGCTGGTGATCGAGAGTTCTTCGGTCAATTGCAAATAGCGGTAACCCGCGATCGCATCGATGCTGATCTGGCACGTTGAGTCCGGGCAGGAGCGGTACAGGTTCAAAACGCCGCTGGCTTCGGTGCCCCAGGTCTGCGTCGAGGTCCGGAACACAGCCGAACCGCTGCCGTAGAAAAGATCGGCGATGATCGCGCTCGAGCTATCAAAGGTCGTGGAGTCGACAAAGGGCCGAGCGAGCAGCGGAATACCGCCGGCCTGGCTGGAGAACGTCTGGATGTTGCTCTTCTGTTCGAGGGCGAAGCCCGAGGCTTCCACGCCGTAGCGTCGGTCGTCATCGCCAAAGGCGCCGATGGTGGCGCGGAAACCGCTGGCGAGGTTGTAGGTGTAATCACCAGCGGGCACGAGGTTGAGAGTGCTCCCGCGGCCGATGCGACCATCGTCGTTAGGAGCGCTGCTGGTGAGTAGCGAGAACGGCACGTTCTGCGACTTCGGGAAGTACAGCAAGTATTCAAACGAACTCCAGAAGTGGGGAGCCGTCCCACTGCCGACGTTGTGGCTCGCACCGGGCTGCGGCGGTGTGCTCTGGAACATCGGTGCTGTGTAAGGGCCCGGCGGCGGATACATCGGCACTGGCGGCTGAGGCGCCATGCCGCCCTCGAATGGAGCGTCGATCGGCGGCCCACCTGGAGGTACGCCCGGCATGCCCGGAAGCACCACCCCGGGCGGAGCCGAGTGAGGCGACCACGCTTCGATCTGTTGAAATTGGCTGCCGATCGTCGACGGAGCCACCGCAGCAGGGGAAGGCAGACTGCTCTGCCCCCACGCCGTTGAAGCGCCCAGCACCGTGGCTGCGATCGATCCGAGTATCCCCGTGCGCATGTGGCTCGCTCCTGCTGGCCCGTTCCAGACGGTTCTGCCGCGCTCGGCCGGCGCGGGCCGATCGCATGTCGTCCTGTTATTCGTTAAGATCGGTACATCACGACCCCGTACTTGAAGCAGATTCCTCACAGCCGGCAAAGACGGCAGAAGTCGAATGCAAAGATGGGAAGACTGCGAAGTCTGGCGGTGAGTGGGTCAAGCCCGGCTTGCCAATCGTCCGCTTGCCCCGCCCTGCCCGAGCGAAGACAATAGCCCCATGCACGAATTCGCGACCGTTCGACGGGATTCCCTCGTTCGCTACCTGCGCAGGCACATCTCCGGCGAAGTGCGCTTCGACGACACCTCACGCCGGCTTTACTCCACCGACGCGAGCCACTATCAGATTCTGCCGCTAGGCGTCGTCGTGCCTCGCAACGCGGACGATCTCACCGCCACGGTGCAGATCGCGTCCGAACTCGGCGTCCCCATCACGGCCCGCGGCGGCGGCACCAGCCTTTCCGGCCAGTCCATCGGGCCCGGCATCGTCATCGACTGCTCAAAGTTCATGAACCAGATTGGCGAAGTCGATGTCGCCGGCCGAAAGGTCCGGGTGCAACCTGGCGTCGTCCTCGATCAACTCAATCGGGAACTCGCCAAGTTTGGACTCCTCTTCGGCCCTGAAGTCGCCACGGCCAGCCGGGCCACCCTTGGCGGGATGATCGGCAACAACTCCGCGGGCTCACGCTCGATCGTCTACGGCAAGACCGGCGATCACGTCCGCTCGCTTCGCATGATCGGCGCCAACGGATCGCCGCTCGAGTTCGCCGATCTGTCCCGCTCGGACTACGAGAAAAAGATCGAGCATCGCAACTTCGAGGGGGATGTTTATCGCTCTGTCGATCGCATCGTTCGCGAGAATGCCGACGAGATCGAACGCCGTTTTCCGAAGATCCTCCGCCGAGTCAGTGGATACAACCTGGCGGATCTGAAACTCGGAACCCGGAACTCGGGACTCGGAACGTCGAGCCAGCTTCCAAGTCTCTTGCCGCTGCTCGTCGGCTCGGAAGGCACGCTGGGCGTCATCGCGGAAGCGGAGATTTCGCTGGTACCTCGGCCGCGGCACCGAGGGCTGCTGGTGCTTCAATTCGAGAGCCTTGCCGCGGCGCTGGACACGCTGCAGCTTTGCCTCGAACTCGAGCCGAGCGCGGTCGAGTTGATGGACCAGATGCTGATCGATCTCGCCCGTGAACAGCGATCTCTGAAGGACACGATGGCCGCGGTGCATGGTCGGCCGGCGGCACTCTTCATGGTCGAGTTCGCGTCCGACGATGCCACGGATGTGTCGTATCGCGTTCACGAGTTAGAGCGGCGCGCCAGAGGCGTAAAAGGCCTGACCGCCTCCGTGCCCGCCCTCGATCCGGAGCTTCGCGATCCGCTCTGGGCCCTTCGCTCCGCGGCTCTTCCCTTGCTCTTTGGCATGCCAGGCGATCGCAAACCCGTCACCTTCTGCGAAGATGCCGCCGTCGCCCCCGAGCGGCTTCCCGAGTTTGCCGCTCGCTTCCGCGAGATCTTCCTTCGCCATGGAACGGACGGCGCCTTTTACGGCCATGCGTCCGTCGGTTGCTTGCACATCCGGCCCGTGCTCAACCTGCACGATCCCCTGGATGTCCGCAAGATGCGGAGCATCATGGAGGAGGTCACCGACCTCGTGCTCGCCTTCGGGGGCAGCCTCAGCGGCGAGCACGGCGATGGGCTGGTCCGCAGCGAGTGGAATCGCAAGATGTTCGGCCCGCAAATCTACGAGGCCTTCCGCCAGGTGAAGCGGGCTTTCGACCCGGAGAACGTGCTGAACCCCGGGCGCATCGTGGACGGCCCGGCGATGGAGGCGAACTTCCGCGTGCCTCCGGGGACGCCGCTGCCCGACCCGCCGACGGTGTTCGACTATTCCCAGCATGGCGGCTTCTTTCGCAGCGTCGAACTCTGCAACGGTGTCGGTGTCTGCCGGAAAACCCAGGGCGGAGCGATGTGCCCGTCTTACCGTGCCACGCGAGACGAAAAGGACACGACGCGAGCCCGGGCGAACGCCCTGCGAATCGCCTCCCTGGAAGGTTCCGCCCTCGCCGACTCGTCCAAACTTGCCAGTCGTCCCTCGCCAATCGCCGCTCGCTGGGTGGCCGATGTCATGGATCTGTGCCTGTCGTGCAAGGCGTGCAAGGCGGAGTGCCCGAGCAACGTCGACATGGCGAAGCTGAAGGCGGAATTCACTCAGGCGTATTACACGACGCGAGCCCGGCCGCTGAGCCATCTGGCGATGAAGAACATCCATCGCCTCAGCCCCCGGGCGGCGCAGTGGGCGGACTTCACCAACTGGTTCGCGGGTCAGCGCTGGGTTCGCCGACTCATGGAATCGCTCGGCGGCATCGATCGGCGACGCAGCCTGCCGACGATTCATCGCGATCACTTCCGACGCTGGTTCGAGGAGCGGCAGACTCGCCACAGTCCACCCGCTGTTCGTCCTTCGAAGATCCTTCTCCTGGACGACTGCTTCACCACATTTCAGGAACCGCAGATCGGCAAGTCGGCTGTGGAAGTGCTCGAACAGGCGGGCTGCCAGGTGGAACTGGCGGGCATCTGCTGCGGCCGGGCGATGATCTCGAAGGGCTTTCTCACGGACGCTCGCGCCCTGGCGATGCAGGCCATTCCGAAGCTCGATGCGTATGCTCAAGCCGGCGTTCCGATCCTCGGGCTGGAGCCGAGTTGCATCCTGACGCTGGCAGATGAGTGGCCGGATCTTGTCCCCGGCCCCGCGGCTCGTCGTGTCGCCGCGGCCGCCGAGATGGCGGAGGCCTGGCTCGCTCGACAAGTCATGGAGGGTAAGATCTCGCTGACGTTTCCACGCTCCGCGACCAAGGCTCTCTTCCATGGCCACTGCCATCAGAAGGCTCTCGTGGGATTGAAGGGGACCGTGCAAGCGTTGAAGCTGGTGCCCGGCCTCGATGTGGATGTCCTCGACGCTGGCTGTTGTGGCATGGCGGGATCGTTCGGCTACGAAAAGGAGCACTTCGACATCAGCGTGCAGATCGCGAACCTGCAACTCATTCCCAGCCTCGACGCGGCGCCGGACGCGAGCGTCATCGCCACGGGAACGTCCTGTCGGCATCAAATCAAGGACCTCACCGGCCGCAAGGCCCTGCACCCGCTCGAAGTGCTCGCAGGGAAGTGAGGCATGAACTCTTCGCCGGTTGAGGCGGAGCGATGTGGAGCGCCGCCACATTTCGAGTCGTGCGAGAATCCCCGGGCTTTGCTGCAGGATTCGACCATGTGGCCGCTCTCCGCAGCGCTCCGCCGCGAGCGGCAAATCCGTAGCGAAATCCGGGATCTCGCGTTCTCACTCAATCCTCCGTAACGCGGTCGTTCCCTCGCGAGCGAATCTGCTCGATGGCCCAACGTGCTGCTTCACGCACCAACTCCTCCTCGATCGCGATCGCTTTCTCAAGCACGGGGATGGCGCATTCATCGCCGATGTTCCCGAGGACGAGGGCCGCGTTCCGCAGCAGAGCGCTGCGTCGCGGGCGGAAGATCGCCGTCGGCTTGAACCGCTTGCGGAAGGCGTCCGCATCCATGGCAAGCAACTCGGCCGGATCGATCGCTTCCAGTCCGGAATCGTGGGGGAAGCTCACGTCACGCTTCCCAGACTTGCGATTCCAGGGGCAGACATCCTGGCAGACATCGCAACCGAAAAGCCAGTCGCCAAGCAGGGGGCGAAGCTCTTCGGGAATCGGCGAACGGTGCTCGATCGTGAGGTAGCTAATGCAGCGTGTTGCGTCGAGGACCATCGGCAGCGGGAAAGCCTGCGTCGGGCAGGCCTCCAGGCAGGCGGTGCAGGTGCCGCAGTGCGAGGCGGTGAACGGGAGATCGGCGTCCAGGACGAGATCCGTGAGGAGGGCGGCGAGGAAGAAGAAGCTGCCGTGCTCGGGGTGGATGAGCATGGTGTTCTTGCCAACCCAGCCCAGGCCTGCCCGTCGTGCGAAGTCGCGTTCCAGGATCGGAGCCGTGTCCGTGACGCCATGGGCGGTGCAACCGGGGGCTTCGCGTTCGAGCCAGGCGGAGAGTTCATTTACACGATCCCAGATGTACCGGTGATAATCCGGGCCCTGGGCATACTTGGCGATGCGGGCGGATCGCGGCTCACGGATCGGGGAACTCGGCACGTCGGAGTAATCGAGCCCGAGCATCACGACAGATCGCACGCCAGGGAGGACCGCGTCCGGATGTCGCCGGGACTCGGCGGAGCGGTGCAGGTACTTCATTTCGCCCGCATAGCCGTGGGCAAGCCAGTCCTGGAAATGGTGGAAGCCGTCGGCTTCCGTGGCGGGTGCGATGCCGACAAGTGCGAAGCCGCGGGCGTGGGCTTCCTCTTTGAGTCGAGCTTCGAGTGTGGTTGCGGGGGTGGCCATCTCCACTAGTGTAAGGGAATGCGAAAGTCGGTTCGCCATGTCTCACACGGGGAGTCTCGAAACGTGCCTTCACGACCTCGCATCGCCGTGACGATGGGCGACCCCGCCGGCGTGGGGCCGGAGTTGTGCCTGCGGTTGCTCGCCGATCGCGAGATGAGCGAACGGTGCGTGCCCGTCATCTTCGGCGATGCCGCGGTACTCGATCGCGTGGCGACGCAGTTGCACTGGCCGCTCGAAGCGAGGCGAATCTCCCGAGCCGAGTGGCCCAATGCCTGTCGGGAACTTGCCGAACCGGCCGTGCTCGACCTGAAGTGCGTCGACGCGGCAGCGATCGTGCCAGGGAAAGTCGCTGGGATCTGTGGCCAGGCGGCGTTCGACTGCTTCACCTTCGCGATCGACGAGGCACTGGCGGGCCGCGTGGATGCCATCACCACGGCTCCGCTGAACAAGGAAGCCCTCCACGCGGCCGGGCAGCCCTTCCCGGGGCACACGGAGATCCTGGAAGCTCGAACGAAGGCGGAGCGATCCTGCATGATGCTCACGTCCGAACAGATCACCTGCAGCCTCGTCACGGTGCACATCGGGCTTCGCGACGTGCCGACGTTGCTCACGACGCAGGGGATCCTCGACACGATCGAACTCAGCGCCGCCGCGATGCAGAGAATCCGCGGACGCAAGCCCAGGCTGCTGGTCTGTGGCCTCAATCCGCATGCCGGGGAGCACGGGCTTTTCGGCGATCGGGAAGAGGAGCGAGTGATCATCCCCGCCATCGAGGCCGCCCGGCGTAAAGGCATCGACATCGACGGCCCGCTCCCGCCGGACACAGCGTTCCTGCCGAAGTATCGCAAGGCCTGTGACTGCTACATCTGCATGTACCACGATCAGGGCCTGATCCCGCTGAAGGCTCTCGCCTTCGATGAGGGCGTGAACGTGACGCTGGGCTTGCCGATCGTGCGGACCTCCGTCGATCATGGCACCGCGTTCGATATTGCCTGGCAGGGCAAGGCGGATGTGTCCAGTCTCAAGCACGCCGTGGACCTGGCAATTCGCCTGGCTAGCACGGACGTGTGAACTCACAAGAAACTGCTACCATGCCTTGCCGACGGAGCGGCCGGCGAGGTCGTAGCCGTCGGCGGTGGTGATCTTCACCTTCACGAAATCGCCGGGGCGGAGGCCCTTGCCCTTCACGCGCACCGCACAGTCGATGTCCGGGCTGTCCGCGTACGTGCGGCCACGGAAGTGGTTGGCAAACTCGGGATCGGGGCCGTCGATCACCACGGGATGGTCGCGGCCGACCTGGGCGTTGGCCCAGTCGAAGGCGACCTGCTGCTGCACCTCCATGATGCCAGCGACGCGGGCCTGCTTCACGTCCTCGGGCAGGTGGCCGTCAAGCTTCTCCGCAGGCGTGCCTGGCTCCCGCGAGTACGGGAAGACGCCGAGCCGTTCGAACTTCGCCTCGCGGACGAACTCCTTGAGTTCCTCGTATTCCGCGTCCGTCTCGCCCGGGAAGCCGACGATGAACGTGGTGCGAAGGGCGAGATCGGGGATCGACGTCCGCAGCTTTTCGAGAAGCTTCACCGTGGCGTTGCGGTCCACCCGGCGGATCATCCGCTTCAGCACGCGGTCGCTGATGTGCTGCAAGGGCATGTCGAGATACGGGATCACCTTGGACGAAGTCGCCAGGGCTTCGATGACGTCGTCCTGGAAGTGCTCGGGATAGGCATAGAGCGTGCGAATCCACTCGATGCCGTCAACCGTGTTGAGTTCGCGAATCAGGTCCGCGAGCCGGGATCGGCCGTAGAGATCGAAGCCATAGTACGTCGTGTCCTGGGCCACGAGGATCAGTTCGCGGACGCCGTCGGCAGCGAGTTCCTTCGCCTCGCGGATAATCTCCTCGATCGGCTTGGTGATGTGCTTGCCACGCATCTTGGGGATCGCACAGTACGTGCAGAGTCGGTCGCAGCCCTCGCTGATCTTGAGGTAGGCAAAGTGGCGGGGCGTGATGCGAAGCCGGGCCGTGTCCTCGAGGGCCCGAACCGGGGCCGGGCGGAAGAGCGATCGCTGTTCGTCACGCTGGGAGACGGCACGATCGACGACGGCGGCGATTTCCTCCCGGCCGAAGACGCCGACGATCTGATCGACCTCGGGAACGGTCTCGAGCAGCATGTCTCGCTGGCGTTCGGCAAGGCAGCCGGCGACGACAACGGAGCCGATGCGGCCCTGCTTCTTGAGGGCGAGCATCTCGCGGATCACGCCAAGCGATTCCTGGCGAGCGGGTTCGATGAAGCCACAGGTGTTGATGACGACGACATCCGCCCCGTCCGCGTCGGGTTGCAGCGCGTAGCCATCCTGGGCGAGCTTGCCGAGCATACGCTCGGAGTCGACGAGGTTTTTCGGGCAGCCGAGGCTGATGAAGGCGTAGCTTCCCTTGACGCTCTCGGGGGCCGCCGAAATCGCAGGGGCGGAAACCAGGGGTAAACTCTTGGCAGGCATGGAGGGGACAGGCTCACAAGGATCGCGAAGTACAAGAAGGCATTATAGGCGGTCGGACGAGGAGGACAACGCGAGAGGGTCGGACAGTGGCACCTTGGAGCAGGGTCACGCTGCCTTCAGGGCGAAGTCGGCGCGGTCGAGGCGGAAGTGGGGGCTGTAATACGGGTCGCCCGTGCGGAGGAAGTCGCTCCACTTCGTGTGGAAGAGTTCGTACTCCCGGCGGAAGCGAGCCTGCTTCTCCACCGTGTCCTCGTAGCCGCGGGTCTTGCTTTCGAGGTGGTAAAGCTCGGCCTGCGGGGTCCACAGCACGCGGTAGCCCTGACGGAGCACGGCAAGGCACAGGTCGACGTCGTTGAACGCGAGCACGAAGCCTTCGTCGAAGCCGCCGACCTCCTCGAACACCCTCCTCGGCATCAGCAGGCAGGCCGCCGTGACGGCCGCGACGTTCTGGGTGAACTGCAGACGTTGCATGTACCCGGCAGCCTCGCGGGGGAAGTTCAGGTGCGAGTGCCCCGCGACGCCGCCCATGCCGATGACGATACCCGCGTGCTGGATCGTGTCGTCCGCGTAGTAAAGCTTCGCACCCACCGCCCCGATGCCAGGCTGCACCGCCAGCTTCACCATCGCTTCGAGAGCATCCTCGTTGATGAACTCGGTGTCGTTGTTCAGGAACAGCAGCAGGTCCCCCTTCGCCTCTCGGGCGGCGAAGTTGTTCACCGAGGCGTAGTTGAAGGGCTTCGTCCACTCGACGATCCGCACGTGAGGCTGCTGGCGTAGCTTCGCATAGTAAGAGTGCGTCTCGGCCCGGGTGCTGCCGTTCTCGACGACGATGACCTCGAAGTTCGC
>Ga0105046_10001202_pt1 | contig 39407 bp, 25 predicted proteins | sample MAT03_FD_78385 | JGI IMG/M metagenome (GOLD analysis project Ga0105046, IMG submission 78385) | Freshwater microbial communities from Lake Fryxell liftoff mats and glacier meltwater in Antarctica - MAT-03 (megahit assembly) | ecosystem: Environmental > Aquatic > Freshwater > Ice > Liftoff... | reverse complement strand
GCCGACGGATGTGCCACCTGCCCCAGTGGCAAGTGGGGCGAGCTGTGCGAAGAGAGCTGCTCACTCTCGACCTGCGCCTCTGGCATCACCTGCAATGCCCAGACCGGGGCAGCCAGTGCCTGCAGCTCGTGCAAGGCCGGCAACAGCGGGCCGACCTGCTCGGGCTCGGTGAAGCGGAGCTGTGCCGAGTGGCGTGCCGCCGGCAGCACCACGTCTAGCATCTACACCATCGACACGGATGGCTCGGGCACCGCTCACGGGGCTATCGACGTGTGGTGCGACATGACCGCGGACGGTGGCGGCTACACGTTCTACAAGGCGAAGGTCTCGCGCCAGAAGACCGCAGCCCAGGCCGAGGTCTTCTGCGAAGGGCTCGGCATGCAGTTGTTCGTGCCGCGCTCGCAGGCGCATCTCGCGGCCGCCTGGGGGCTCGCCAATACCAAGTCGTTGAACGGCGACAAGAACAAGGACTACCTCTCGCTCATGGGGATCTACCCCGCATTTGTCGGGGCCAAATGTGACCGCACAGCATTCCAGAGCGGCAACGACGATTGCGATTGGCAGGCTGGCGATGGCGGCACGTTCTGGGTCTCGAGTCGCACCGACCTCGACGAGCCCGACGGCTTCAGCGGCGAGGATGACAACGGTAACGGCAACAATGGTCATGGCAACGCGCGCCCAACGAGCCTCACCGGCACACTGCAGTTCGACTTCGGCAACGACGGCAACCTGAGCTCGATCCGAGAAAAAGGGGAAAGCGGCTTCACGGCGAAACGCTTCATGTGCGACGTCGGCGACAAGGACCCGAGCCGCACCTCGTGCCAGGCCTGGTACGCCGCCGGCTTCCGCGGGCGTGGCCAGGTGTGGATCGACCCCGACGGAATTGGTGCCGGCGCGCCTATGCTCGTCACCTGCGACCAGGCCAGTGCGGGCGGCGGTTGGCGTCTCGTCGCGAGCGAGACATTCGATAGTGCCACGACGGGCTGGAGCGCGGGCAATACACTCACCACTTGCGGTAGCTATGGAGCCATTCTTGGCGGCTTCGGCGTGCTCGCCAACGCGACCACGACCAAGACCTATCAGTGGGCGACCGTTGCGCACACGCAGGCGCGCCTCGAGCTCGACTACATCAAGATCGACAGCTGGGACGGCGAGATCGCCAGCGTGCTCTTCGCGGGCTCGAGCGTCTGGTCGAAGGCCTTTTGCTCGTGCAACCAGAGCTGCGCTTCGTCAGGCGGACTCTGCGGCGGTGCGGCCGTGTGCGGCATGTCATCGTCCGCCGAGGAGCGGCGTGAGCATGTCTCGGCGACCGTCACACACTCGACCTCGACCGTCGCAGTCTCGGGCAAGTCGACCGTCGATCAGAGCAGCAATGACGAGTCGTGGGGCCTCGACAACATCTACATCTGGGTCCGTTGAGGCGCGCCAGGCACAAGTTCCGGCCGGGACCTCCTGCGTGAAGAGGGCCTTCAGTTTGATGACGGGTTCAGCACCCCATCGGTGACGTCGTCGCACTGCTTGCCGGCGGGTAGGGCCCCGCTCGTGACGACCACTTCGCAGTCTTTCGGCGACAGGAACCCGTCGAGCGAGACATTGCCCACGGTTTCGTCGACGAGGCAGCGACACGCTGGCTCGAGGGTCTCCTGGGTGGTCGTGCGCAGCTCGGCAATGAGCTCCGCCTTGGTCTGTGCCGACGTCGACGTGTTCTGCTGGATGCGCAGCTTGGTCGCCTGATAGTTCGTGATCGCGAGGTCCGTCGGCGACATTATCGACTCGCAGCTGCTCGCGACGAAGGGTCCCAGGATGCTGTCGGAGGACAGGTTCGCGCAGCACGTCAGGACCTTCGAACAATTCGGCAACTCGGGCTCTTTCAGCGGTGCGGCCACGCCGTCGAACGACTCTTTCACAGCCTCGCAACCGGGGGCCGTGCCGGTCATGAGCATGCCGATCGCGAGCGCACCCCACACGTTGTCGCGCGCCCTCATGGGAGCGCTCCGATCACCGCCTGGGTCACGTCGCGCGTCGTCGCCTTGCCACCGAGGTCGGCCGTGCGTGCACCCGCGATGAGCGCCCGCTCGACCGCGTGCTCGATCGCCAGCGCCTCCTCGTCGAGCTTCAGGCTGTGACGGCACAACATCGCCGCCGACAAGATCGCGCCGACCGGATTGGCGATGCCCCTGCCCGCGATGTCGGGCGCGGAGCCGTGGATCGGCTCGTAGAGACCCGGGCCCGAATCGCCAAGTGATGCCGACGGCAATACACCGAGCGACCCCGCGAGCACGGCCGCCTCGTCGGTGAGGATGTCGCCAAACATGTTCTCGGTGACGATCACGTCGAACGAGCTCGCCTCCATCACGAGGCGCATCGCCGCCGAGTCGACGAGACGATGCTCCAGCACGATTCCCGGATAGCCCTTGGCGACCTCGTCGACCACCTGCCGCCACAGACGCGACGACTCGAGCACGTTCGCCTTGTCGACGCTCGTCACTTTCTGCCGCCGCCCGCGCGCGAGCTCGAACGCCATCTTCGCGATCCGCCGCACCTCGCCATCGGTATACTCGAGCGTGTCGACTGCGCGTGCGCCCCCGCCGGGCAGGGCCTCGCGGAACTTCGGCGCACCGAAATAGATGCCCCCCGTCAGCTCGCGCACGACCAGCATGTCGACGCCGACCACATGCTCCTTCTTGAGCGGCGACAGGTCAGCCAGGCACGGGAACACCTTCACCGGCCGCAGGTTCGCGTACACCTGAAGGCCCGCACGCAGGTTCAAGAGCCCCTGCTCGGGTCGCCGCTTCAGGCGCGGGTCGTCCCACTTCGGGCCACCGACGGCGCCGAGCAGCACCGCGTCCGAGACGCGACAGGCGTCGAACGTATCGGCCGGCAATGGCTCGCCGTGCGCGTCGATCGCCACGCCTCCCACGTCCTTCGACACGAGCTCGAAGCGATGTCCGAAGCGCTCGGCGACCGCGATCAACACGTCGCGCGCGGCGAACGTGACCTCGGGTCCGATGCCGTCACCCGGTAGCAGCACGATGTCAGCTTTCATCCCCGCACCTCGTTGGATTGTTCGTGCGCGGCAATGGCCGCCTCATGGCTCAGGATGTACCCGAGCTCGTCGCTGCCCTCGAGCAGACACTTCTTCGAGAACGCATCGATCGGAAAGCGCACCGTCACGCCGTTCGGCATGACCAGCACCTGTTCCGCGAGCTCGACCCCGAACTCCGCCCTGGGATTAGCCTGGACAACCGCCAGGATCTTCGCAAGCGACCCTGGCTCGACCTGGATCGGCAGGAGCCCGTTCTTCAGCGCATTGTTCCGGAAGATATCCGCGAAGCGCGACGAGACGACCGCGCGAAATCCCCACGCGGTGAGCGCCCACGGCGCGTGCTCACGCGAGCTGCCGCAGCCGAAGTTGTCGCCTGCGATGAGGATCTTTGCGCCCTGCGACTCCGGCCGATTCAGGACGAAGTCCGGGGTGTTGCGCCAGTCGGCGAAGGCCGCGTCGGCCAGCCCTTCCTTGTGGGTCACGCGCAGAAACCGCGCCGGGATGATCTGATCGGTGTCGATGTTCTCGCCTGCAATGGCCACCGCATGTGACACGAACTCGGTATATCGCTCGCGACTCTCGCCTGCCATTTTCGAGGCTCCTAAGTGGCAATAGTGCGGGGATCGGCCACCGCGCCCGCGATGGCACATGCCGCGGCGGTCGCGGGCGACGCGAGCAACGTGCGCGAGCCCGGCCCCTGCCGTCCCTCGAAGTTGCGGTTCGAGGTCGACACCGCGTACTGACCGGGGCCTACCAGGTCGCCGTTCATCGCGATGCACATCGAGCAGCCCGCGTCGCGCCACTCGGCGCCGGCCGCCATGAAGATGCGGTCGAGCCCACGTGCCTCCGCCTCGCGCTTGATGTCGACGCTGCCCGGCACGACCAGCATGCGCACCCAGGGCGCGACCTGCTTGTCCTTCAGGACGTCGGCGGCCGCCTCGAGATCCGACAGGCGCGAGTTCGTGCACGAGCCGACGAACACCACATCGATCTTGTGTCCAAGCAGCGGCTTGCCCGCCTCGAAGCCCATGTAACGCAATGCCTTTTCGGCCGACGCACGGGTGCTCGCGTCGGGCGCGTCCGCCGGGTCCGGCACCGCCGCGCCGATCGCCATGCCCATGCCGGGGTTCGTGCCCCAGGTGATCATCGGCTCGAGCGCCGCGCCATCGAGCACCAGGCTGCCACCCGAGAAGACTGCGCCGTCGTCGCTCACGAGGTCGACGCCGGCCGCCACCATCGCGTCGAAGGCCGCGCCCTTCGGCGCCAGCGCCCGGCCCGCCAGGAACTCCCAGGTCGTCGCGTCCGGCGCGATGAGACCCGCGCGCGCGCCCGCTTCGATCGACATGTTGCAGACCGTCATGCGGCCTTCCATCGACAACGCGTTGATCGCCTCGCCGTGGAACTCGAACACGCAGCCGGTGCCGCCGCCGATCCCGAGCTTCGCAATCACCGCGAGCACGAGGTCCTTGGCGGTCACGCCGAGCGCCAGGCGCCCGTCGATGCGCACCGAGAAGGGCTTGGGCTTGCGCTGCAGGAGACACTGCGACGCGAGCACGTGCTCGACCTCGGAGGTGCCGATGCCGAACGCCAGTGCGCCGAACGCGCCATGCGTGGACGTGTGCGAGTCACCGCAGACGATCGTCATGCCGGGTCGGGTGGCCCCGAGCTCGGGGCCGATCACGTGCACGATGCCGTTGCCCGATTCGCCGAGCCGATAGAGCGGGATCCCGAACTCGGCGGCGCCCCGCTCGAGCGCGCTCACCATCTTCATGCCTTCGCTGTCGAGCGCCGCGAGCCCTCCCCGTGTCGGGGTGATGTGGTCCATCGTCGCGAGCGTGCGCTCCGGTCGTCGCACCTTCAGACCCCGACGACGCAGACCCTCGAAGGCCTGGGGCGAGGTCACCTCGTGCACGAGGTGCAGGTCGATGTAGAGGATCGCGGGGCAGCCGCGCTCTTCAGCCACGACGTGGGAGTCCCAGATCTTGTCGAACAAGGTGCGTGCGGGCTTCAAGGTCAGACCCCGGCCGCGGCCTTGCCCAAGGCAGCCGTAGGCGAGACATGAGTCTCGCGGGCAGCCCCGTCACGCGGATAGAGCAACGCGGTCGCCGCGCCGGTCTTGTGCAGGAGCCGGTTGAGCGCCGACAGGTAGGCCATGGCCGACGCGACGATGATGTCGGTGTCGGCGCCATGCCCATGGAACAGGCGTCCCTGCGTCTCGGTCTGCGCGTTGATGCGCGTGACGGTCGGGATCCCCTGCGTGCCGACGATGCGCACGGTCACGTTGCCGACCGCGTCGATGCCTTCGGTGACGCCCTGCACGACGTACTCGAGCAGCATGTTGTCGACCTTGACGACCATGTCGATCGCCTTGAAGGCCGCATCGACCGGGCCGGTGCCGACGCACGCGACGGTATGCATCAACTTGTCGGGACCGACGATGCGCACGGTCGCCGTCGGCAGGCCCATCGACCCGCACGCGACCTGCAGGCCATCGAGCGTGTAGACCGGCGTCTCCTCGGCGACCTCCGAGGTGACCAACATCTCGAGGTCGGTGTCGGTCACGACCTTCTTGCGGTCGGCCAGCTCCTTGAAGCGATGGAACGCCCGGTCGAGCGCCTCGGGCGTCAATGGGTGGCCCATTTCTTCCAAGTGCTTCGAGAACGCGTGGCGCCCCGAGTGCTTGCCCATCACGAGGCGCGACTCGCCGATGCCGACCGATTCCGGCCGCATGATCTCATAGGTGGCGGCGTGCTTGAGCATGCCGTCCTGATGGATGCCGGCCTCGTGCGCGAACGCGTTGCTACCGACGATCGCCTTGTTCGGCTGCACCACCATGCCGGTCGTCTGCGACACGAGGCGCGATACGCGCATGATCTGGGTCGTGTCGATCGCGGTTTGGAGCCCGTAGAGGTCTCCGCGCACCGCGAGCGACATCACGACCTCTTCGAGCGAGGTATTGCCCGCCCGCTCGCCGATGCCGTTGATCGTGACCTCCGCCTGGCGAGCACCAGCGCGCAGCCCGGCCAGCGTGTTCGCGGTCGCGAGGCCAAGGTCGTTGTGGCAGTGCACCGACAGGACGACCTTGTCGATGTCGCGCACGCTCGCGATGAGGTGCGAGATCTTGGCGCTGAACTCGTCGGGCGTCGTGAAGCCGACCGTGTCGGGGATGTTGATGGTCGACGCGCCGGCCTCGATGGCGGCCGAGACCGCCATCACGAGGAAGTCCAGCTCGGTGCGGCCCGCGTCCTCGCACGAGAACTCGATGTCGTCACAGCGCGAGCGCGCGAAGCCGACCATGTTCTTGATGCGCTCCAACACCTGGTCACGCGACATGCGCAGCTTGTGCTCGCGATGGATCGGCGACGTTGCGAGGAACAGATGGATGCGCGGGAACTGCGCCGGCTTGACCGCCGTCCAGGCGAGCTCGATGTCGCGCTCGGCCGCGCGCGCGAGACCGCAGATGACCGGCGGATGCCCCTGCGGGCGACCCGGCAAGAGCCTGCTGCCGATCTGCTCAGCGATCGCCTTCACCGCCCGCCAGTCATCGGTCGAGGCGCACGGGAAGCCGGCCTCGATGATGTCGACGCCCAGGCGCGAGATGGCGCGCGCGACCTCGAGCTTCTCGCCCGAGGTCATCGTCGCGCCCGGCGACTGCTCGCCATCGCGCAGCGTGGTGTCGAAGATGCGCACATGCTCGGCCGTCGCAGGCAGCATCGGCAGGAGCGATGACCCGGCGCCGGAAGCGCCGGAAGCGTTAGCGGCGCCCATCGCTCAGACCTCGACCGGGTCGACGAACGTCATCATGCGGCGCAGACCCTTGCCGACCTCTTCGATCTGGTGCGAGCGCTCTGCGGCGCGGCGCGTCTCGAACGTGGGACGGCCATTCTTGTTCTCGTCGATCCACGCCTTCGCGAAGGTGCCATCCTTGATCTCGGCCAGGATCTTCTGCATCTCGGCCTTGGCGCCGGCGACCACCCGCGGACCGCTCTCGTAGTCGCCGTACTCGGCGGTGTCGGAGATCGAGTAGCGCATGTAGTTCAAACCGCCCCGATACATCAGATCGACTATCAGCTTGAGCTCGTGGAGGACCTCGAAGTACGCGAGCTCGGGCTGGTAGCCCGCCTCGACCAGCGTCTCGAAGCCGGCCTTCACGAGGTGCGACACGCCGCCGCAGAGCACGGCCTGCTCCCCGAAGAGGTCGGTCTCGGTCTCCTCCGAAAATGTCGTGTCGAGGATGCCGGCGCGACCCGAACCGATGGCACACGCGTAGGCCAACGCCTGGGCATCGGCCTTGCCGCTCGCGTCCTGGTGCACGGCCAGCAGAGACGGCACGCCGCCGCCTTCCTGGTAGGTCTCGCGCACGCGATGGCCGGGCGACTTGGGCGCGATCATCGACACGTCGACGTCGGTCGGCGGGGTGATGGTGCCGTAGCGGATGTTGAACCCGTGCGCGAACATGAGGGTCTTGCCGGCCGTGAGGTGCGGCTTGAGGTCGCGCTCGTAGATCGCTGGCTGGGACGTATCGGGCGCCAGCATCATGATCACGTCGGCCTCGGCCGCGGCCTGGGCAACATCGACCACACGCAGGCCATGAGCCTCAGCCTTGGCCCGGCTCTTACTTCCTTCCTGTAGGCCGACGCGTACGTCGACGCCGGAGTCGCGCAGGTTCAACGCGTGCGCGTGCCCCTGCGAGCCATAGCCGATGATGGCCACCTTCTTCGCGCGGATGAGTGAGAGGTCGGCGTCACGGTCGTAGCGGATCTGGGTCATGTCTCTTGGCTTCCTGGAAGACTAGTTATTGGATTTCGAGCTCGGTCGGGCGATGCCCGAGGTGCGCCATCGGTGGCGCGGCGCCACGGCTCATCGCGACGGAGCCGGTCTGCACCATCTCGAGGATGCCGTGCTCGCCGAGGATCTGTTTCAAGCCGTCGATGCGGTCGGGTGACCCGGTGATCTCGAAGATCATCGAGCTCGTCGCCATGTCGACGATGCGTGCGCGGAACACCTCGGCGACCTGCATGAGCTCCGTGCGCCGCTCGGGCGGGGCGTTCACCTTGATGAGCGCCAGCTCGCGCTCGATGCGCGCCTCGTGGGTAATCTCCCGAACCTCGAGCACGTTGACGAGCTTGTAGAGGTTCGCCTCGATGCGGCGCGCGCTGTCCTCGTCCGCCTCGATGACGACGGTCATGCGCGAGATGCCGGGGACGTGGGTCTGCCCGACGTTGAGCGACTCGATGTTGTAGCCGCGCCGGCGGAACAACGACGCGGCGCGGTTCAGGACGCCGGGGCGGTCCTCGACGAAGATGACGAATGTCCGAAGGATATGCTTTCGCGCGGTCACTCGTCTGCTCCAGTCTCGAAGATCGGGTTGTGATTGGCTGCCATACCACCGACGTTCTTGGCGGTATCCACGGCGGCACTCCCGACCGCGGCGACTGCCTTCGCATCGGCCGTGCCCGAGGCGTCTGGTGTCCGCCGGATCATGTCATGGAGATCGGCGCCCGCCGGTACCATCGGATACACCGAGTCCTCCTGCTCGACGCGGAAGTCGATGAGCACCGAACCGGGCCGGCTCTTCGCCCACGCGACCGTGTCCATCACCTCGCCCCGGTTCGTGACACGGCGCCCCTCGAGGCCATGGGCCTCGGCGAGCTTGACGAAGTCGGGCGAGCGGATAGGCGTCGCCACGTAGCGCCCACCATAGAAGAACTGCTGCCACTGACGGACCATCCCGAGATAGCCGTTGTTGATGATGGCGATATTGACCTTGATGTTCTCCTGCGCGAGCGTCGTGAGCTCGCACGCGGTCATCTGGAAGCCACCGTCGCCGACCACCACCCACACGTCCGCGTTCGGCCGCGCAAAGCGTGCGCCGATCGCCGCCGGCAACGCGAAGCCCATCGTGCCGAGACCCCCCGACGTCAGCAGCATGCGCGGCGCGTCGTGCTTGTAGTACTGCGCCTCCCACATCTGGTGTTGGCCGACATCGCTCACGACCAGGGCATTGCCCGACGTCGCGCGCCAGAGGTCGTGGATGACGTGCGCCGCGAACAGCTTGCCGCTGTCGGGCAACGTCTGGATGTCGCGCACCGCGGAGTCGCCCTTCGAGGCGTCGATGCGGGCCAGCCACTTCGAACGCTCGCCGCGTGCTCCATCGCCTGCCGCGGCACCCTTGGCGATAGCCGGCAGGAGCTCGCTCAGCGCCGCCCGACAGTCGGCGATGATGGCGACGTCGACCTTGACGTTCTTGTTGATTTCCGACGGGTCGAGCTCGATATGGATCTTCTTCGCGTACGGCGCATAGGTCGCGAGGCGGCCCGTGACGCGGTCGTCAAAGCGCATGCCGACGGCGATGAGCAGGTCGGATTCCTGGATCGCGTTGTTCACCCAGGCTTCGCCGTGCATGCCCATCATGCCGAGGTTCAGCGGATGTGAGGCCGGGAAGCCGCCGATGCCGAGCAGCGTCATAGCGATCGGCGTGCCGGTCGACTCGGCGAGCTGGGTCAATAGATCACTCGCGTTCGCCTTCATGACCCCCTGGCCAGCGAGGATCACCGGGCGCTTCGCGTTGTTGATGAGCGCCGCGGCTTTCTCGATCTCGGCCGACTTCGGCACGTGCACTGGGCGATAGCCGGGCAGGGTGGGCGGCGCGTCGTCCCAGACGAACGGGGCCTTCTCCTGCTGCGCGTTCTTGCAGATGTCGACCAGCACCGGCCCGGGCCGGCCCGAGCGCGCGATGTAGAACGCCTCGCGCAACGTCGGCGCGATGTCCTCGGCCCGTGTCACGAGGTAGTTGTGCTTGGTTATCGGCAGCGTCACGCCGGTGATATCGATCTCCTGGAAGGCATCCGAGCCGAGCAGGTGCGCGTGGACCTGGCCCGTGATGGCGATCATTGGAATCGAGTCGAGCATCGCGGTCGCGATGCCGGTGACCAGGTTGGTGGCGCCGGGTCCGGACGTGCCAAGGCACACGCCGACCCGCCCGGAGGCGCGCGCGTAGCCATCGGCCATATGCGAGCCACCCTGCTCGTGCCGCACCAGCACGTGGTGGATCGGGTACTGGATCATCGCGTCATAGGCCGGCATGATGGCGCCGCCGGGATAGCCGAAGATGACTTCGACGTGCTCGCGCAGGAGCGACTCCCAGATGATCTGCGCACCCGAGAGCACCTGACCGCGATGGTCGGGGAAGGTCGCACGGGTGTGCGCCAACTGTTGGATGGCGGTCGCCGCACAGACGAGCATCGGGTCGTTGGCAGCGGTAGGAAGCTCGATTGGTAACACGCTCATAAGCCCTCGGCACCGGCCACCAGACCGGCGAGGGGGCAGCCTGAGCGGCCTGACGCACCGTGTCAAGTGAAGCACTTTACGCTTGTCGCTTCACGTACCGTCATGGATCTCGCGGATGTCAGCGACGGCCGCTCGGGTAGGGCGAGACCGACGCAGTGCTCACCCTGAGGTCTGACGCGTTTGCGCGTAGGGCGCCGCCGTCGCCCACCACAGCGCGCGCTGCACCGGATGTGCGAGCCTGTCGCCGATCGCCATCACCCTCTCGGGCGACGCCGGCACGAGCAAGCGCATCACCTCGTCGAGCGTGATGTTCGGGATGGGGCGCGGGATGCCATCTTTGCGCAGCGCGTCGCCGATGGTCGAGAACTGCAGCTCGGTGCTGCGCCCGGACTTCGCCTGCAGACTCACGATGGTCGCCTGATGCAGCAGATCGAGCCAGCGCTCCGGCACACGCCGGCACATTTCTTTCAAGACCTGATGACCGCGGTCGACAGCGCTATCGCCGCCCGTCAGCGCCGCCCGTGGCAACGTGCGTACCGCGCCGGCGCGTGCATCGAGGAACGACTCGCGTTGCCGCAGGAGCACCTTGTCGTTGGTCAGCTTCTCGACCGCGCGTAGCCACGGTTCGACCGCCGAGCCACGGGCATCGTGCACCGCCAGACCCGCCGCCGCCTCGAGCGCTATCCTATAGATGCGCGCGCGCTCCTTCGGCTCGTTCTCGCGCTCGGCCCCCTGAATCGCATGACCCAGGAGCCCCTCGGCGCTCGCCAGGTCATCGGCCGCTGACAACACCGCCGAGAAGCGCGCATCCGCCAGCGCCCGCCCGAGATTGTCCTTGGGTGCCGCGCGCCAGGCCTGGTCGGCATCGCTTATCCACTCGGTCGCCAGCGGTCGGTTTGCGAGCGTACGCGCGAGCACGCTGGCCATCGCTTCCAGGCGCGCCATCGCGCGCGTCGTGTGCGCGAGCCACGCGACCTCGGCTTCCGACGCGGTCCAGGTCCGCTCGCGACACCACGCGACGATCGCCGCCTCTCGGTCGGTCTCGGTCAAGAGCGCGCGCATGAAGCCATCGAATCCGTCGCTCGCAGGATAGCCCGCCGCGATGAGGCGCGTGATGCACACGATGCGGTCGAGCTGCGTGAGCTTGCCCCAACCCGCGACCGCCGGCGTGAGCCCCGACCACACCGCGAGCATGCGCTCCGACATGTCGGGCTCGTGCTCGTCACGCAGGTAGCGCCCGTCGTCGCCGACCACGCTCACGCGTACGACCGCCGCCAGCTCGGGCGTCGGCGCCTGCGCCGCGACCAGCAGCTTCAACACCTGGAGGCGCTCCGCCGCCGGCATCGCATTGAGCGTCGCTGCCGCCGCGCCGCCGTCGCTGTGATTGATGCGACAGCGCGTCGCCACGATCAGCATTGTGATCGCTGCGCGGGCCGCGCCCTCCGCGGTCGCGCTCAGACTCTCGACCCGCCCCAGAAACTCGAAGGCACCCACTCGGGCGCCCTCGCGAGACAACTCCGACCCTGTCACTTCGTTGCCTTACCCTTGGGCGCGTAGCCGCCGAAGACCTCCGCGTTCTGCGCAGCGATCGTCTTTGTCTTGAACGCGTCTGCCCACTGCTCGGAGAGGATACCCATGCCCTTCGACTTGAGGTTATCGCCCATGCCGAGCTCGGTCGAGTAATTGGGTCCGACCGGGTCCTGCCCGTTCTGCATCATCTCGGAGTACTGGCCCGCGTCGTAGCGTACGGTGCTGCCGTCGGTGACGGCGCCGTTGCCCGAGGTCGAGTTGCCGTGCTCGGCCTGCTGGTCGGAGGTCTTGCGCACCCCGCTCGGCAGTGCGTCCTCCTTGAAGGTCTTGTCAGTCTCGAAATGCAGGCCGTTGAATTCGATGAATGTGCCAGCGCCAATATCGAGATCGGCCTGGTTGAAGCGGCTCGTCTTCTCGTCGAAGTCGACGTTGCCGGTGGCCTTCGCATCGGCGCTGAACGTGAGCTGGTTCATGTCGATGCTGGTGCCGCCATCCTGGTAGTGGAACTCGCGCAGCACGCCGAGCGCGCTCGCGCTGATGCCACCCTTCAACGAGCCACCACCCTTCACGTCGACGTCGAGCAGGCTCGATAGAAGTGGTTTGGTAGGCCCGCCCGCCAGCGGCGTCTTCTTCGCCGACAGCTTGCCGTCCGTGCTGCCAAGGGCCATGTCGACCCCGCCGGAGGTGATGTAGCCGACGAAGTTCGCGACGATCTTGCGCAGCTCACCCTCGCGTTCGGCCTTGTAGACGTCGCGCTTCTCCTCGGCCCACTGGTCGGCCGCGTCCCAGCCGACCGCCTCGCCGAACCACTCGACGAGCCACAACCCGGCATCGCCCGCGGCCCGCCCATAGTCGCCCTTGCCGAGGTCGTAGAGCACGCCGTAGTCGAGCACCTTCGAGATCCCGGCGTCGACGTAGGTCTTCATCGCCTCGTTCAGCGAATCCTGGAACGAGGCAAATGCCAGCGGCTCGGCCTTCACGAGCGATGTCTTCGGGTCGGCGTTCAAAAGGCCTACGACCGAGCTCGCGATGTTCGACCAGCCCCCGGTGAGCGACTCGCCCCACTGGTTGAAGGCCAGCTCCACACCCTTCAACATCATTGTATAAAAGGCGTTGTCGTCGAGGTTCTGGATGGCGGTAAGTCGCTTGCCCCAGGCGTCCGCGTCCAGGCCCCAGCTCGCGAGCCCGTCGCCCTTGATGTCCTGCCACCAGCCCGACCACATCTGCTTGATGTTGTCGGTCACGTCGAGCTTCACGACGCCGTTGACGATGTTCAGGTGCAGGAAGGTCGCGCCGTCTGGATAGAGCAGCGTCGTCGTGCCGTTGAGCGTGTCGAGCGCCGTGATGTCGTAGTCGACCTTGTACAGCGGCACCACGAACTCGTCTTTCTTCTGCGCGTTCGGGTCCTTGGAGTCGTAGTTGCCCGACGTCGCGCCGACCATCTTGCTGTTCGCGACGAGCGCGCCCGAGCCCGACTTGATGTCGACACTGGTCTTCGCCTTGTCGTCCTTGAACGTGATGCCGTTCAACTGCGCGCCGCCGAGGCCGTGCGCGCTGTTCATGTCCGAGCCCTTCACGCCCATGGCGAAGTCGAGCTGGCGCGCCGTGAGCTGGTCGACCGTCGCTGTCGTCGACTGGCTCTCTTTGCCCATGTCGTTGACGGCGACGTTGGTGTTCGCGACCGAGACGTCGCCGACACTGATCGAGGTCTGCTGGTCGCCCGACCCGATCTTCACGTCCGCGCTGCCCGAGAACTTCTTGATGCCGAGCTTCAGGTCGTCATCGACCAGCGACACGCTGACGCCCTCGACCGAGGCGGTCGCCTTGGTCGCCAGCACCTGCTTGCCGTTCTGCTTCATCCAGATGTCCAAGTCGGTGACCTTGCCGGACTTGAGCGAGAGTGCCAGACCCTTGTCGCCGTCGCCGTCGAGGCGCATGCGGCCGACGTCGATCCCATACAGCGTCCCCGCCTCGAGCCCGATGTGCTGCTCGACCGCGGTGACCTTCTCGGTGCCGTCGCCGAAGCGCTCGCGCTGCTGACCTTTGCCGTTGTAGTCGATCTTCTTGCCAGCGAGCGACGCGACGTACAGTCGATTGAGGTAGAGCGACTCGATGTTCGACTCGCCCGCGGGCACGTCGCCCTGCTTGAACTTGACCGCGACCGTCGCCTTGACGCCCTTCAACTCGGCGTAGCCGACGCCGAGGTGGGCACCGCCGCCGCTGTAGTTGACGCCGGCCAGCGTCAGATCGGCGAGGTCGACGGTTGTCGCGAGCTCGCTCGTGTTGCGGTCGTAGCTGCCTTCGACCGACAGCTTGCCGAGCTTCGTCGCCTTGCCGCCGATCGAGATGATCTGCGTGACAATCGAGCCGCCGCCCTTCTTCTCGTTCTTGTCGACCTGCTCGAAGCCGAGCTTGTCGAGCGTGAGGTCACCCAGCCCGAAATTGACAGCGCCCGACGAGAGTGCCTCGGCGTGCACGCCCTTCATCGAGAGATTGCCATTCGCCTTCATCGAGTCGCCGACCTTGGCCGACATCGACGCCGACACCTCGGCCAGCTTGAACTCGCCGGTCGCGGTCTTGAACGCCTCGGCGTCCAGCCCCGGCAGGTTGACGTCCTCGAGCGTGAGGCCCTTGAGCGACACGGTCGGCAGCTGGATCTGGACCTGCTCGCCTGCGACGCCCATTACCAGATTCAGGTTGGAGCCAGTGACCTCGGGGACGGCGAACTTCGCTATCGCCAGCGACTTCACCTGGTGGCTCGCGGGCTTGCCGTCCTTGGCCGGCACCTTCTCGACGGTGATCTTGGCATCCGCCGACAGCGACTTCATCGTCGCGCCGCCGAGCGCCACCCGCATCTGCGACGACGCGTAGTCGATGCTCGGGATGGTCAACGGCCCGAGCCCGAGCTGGATGCCATACACGCCCGACAGGTCCGCGGTCGGATCGCCACTGGCGACCTTCATCACCTCGGCGAGATTTGGCAGCCCGGACACCGCGACGTGGATGTTCTCGAGCGAGACCTCGCCCTTCAAACCGAGCGACGTCTCGTACCCGTCGATGACGGCCTGCGGTTCACTCAGGCGCTTCTTGGCCGCGTCGCGTTGGATGCCGAGCTTGTCGATCTCTCCCTGGAGGCCGGCGATGCGCGCCGCGTCGGTCTTGGCGGCCGCCTTGGGATCTTTGTGCTTGGTGACCGCGGCCTCGCGTTTGGCGGCCTCGAGCTTCTTCTGCTGGATCTCGATCTGCCCCTCGATGGTCTTGACCTCGGCGAGGATCACGTCCTGATCGGCGTACGCCTGGGTGTACTTCGCGAGCCCGTCTTCGATCGCATGCAGCTGCGACTCGAGGTCGGCACACGGCTCGCCCTTGGCCTGCGCCTGCTTTATCTGCTCGAGCAGCGCTGCCTTCTTGTCTTCGGCGGTCTTGTTGCCCTGCTCGACGCCGACGCCCTTCGCGTAGACCTTGCCGATGTCGAGCGCGACGCTCGACCCTTCGCTGTTCGACGACACCTGCAACGACACGTCTTCGACGCCCGCCTCGCTGATGTTGCTGCCGCCCGCGTCGATGTTCTTGGCCCGGATCGCGTCGGCCTTGAGCGTCGCCTCGCCCGCGTCGGGCTTCATGATGCCCTGCGGGTTCGACAACAAGTCGACGTTCGCCTCAGCCGAGATCCCGGTCGCTGTGACGTTGCCGACCTTCATGTCGCCGGCGCTGACGTTATTGACATCGACCTCGCCGACCTTGACCTTGCTGTGCGCATTGCTGGAGGTCACGGGCTTGTTGTCGAGCGTGGTCGCTTGTCCCGCGCCGGTGCCCGATTGAATCGAAATGCCCGAGATGCTGATCGCCTCGACCGTGATCGGGTGCCCGCTCAGCGCCGTCTCGCAGGCCTTGAACTCGGACAGGAGCTGCTGGTCCTTCTGGATGTCGGCGCCGTGCAATTCATAGAGTGACGCCATCTGCTCGGCGACCTCGCCGTAGCTGCGTCCATCGGCGAGCACCACCTTCCACTGTGCGTCGAGCGCCTGGAACTGGCTGTCGTCGAGCGGCTTGCGTTCGGCCATCTTCTCGAGCGCGTGGTACTTGTCGCGGGTCTTTATCAGGAGCGCCGCCATCGGCGCGCCGCCGCTGATCGAAATGCCCTTTACCTCGACGTTGCCGACGTCGGCCGAGACCTCGGACGCGACATAGTCGCCCGCCTCGTTCTGGGAGCCGCTGCCGCCGAGCCGCTTGACCGTCGCCATGTCGAGCGAGCTCGCGAGCGCGTCGCCTTCGCCCGACACATCGACGTTGGCGACATTGACCTCGTCGACCTTGGCGCCGCCCGCGTCGATGCCCTTCACGTTGATGTTGTCGACCGATACGGTCGCGCCCGCGTGGTGGGCAAGGTCCTTGTGCACGATCTGGAGGATGTCGCCAAGGCCGGCCGACTCGGGCACGACGAAGCCGAGGCCCGCGGCGCGCGCCTTCATCACTTTCGCCCGCTCGTCGGTGTTCGACTTCTGGGCGTCGGCTCCGAGCAGCCGATTGAGCTCGAAGATATCCTGGTAGAGCTGCTCCTTCTCCTTCCACTTCGGGATTTCGCCCCCGAGCTTCGTCTGCTCTTCACCCCAGCGCGTGATGTCCCCTTCGAGGCGCGTCTTCTTGTGCGCGTCGTTCTCCAAGAGCTGACCCTGGGGCAGGGTCGCGAGCTGCTTTCTCGCGTCGTCGATCATGCCACCGAGCTGGTTTTGGCGGGCCTCGAAGTGCACCGACGGGCGCGTGTCGTAGGTGAGCGCGATGCCGTCGATGCTCGCCTTGTCGACGTAGGCGCCGGCGCCGACCTGGATGCCCTCGACCGTGACGTTGCCGACATCGAGCTGGATGCCGCCCTGGGCACCGCCCGGAAATCCGCCGAGATACTCGGTGAGCTCGGTCGTGGCGCCGTCGATGCGGCCCGACATCAACGCGGCGATGAGGCTGCGTGCCGGGTTCTGCTCCGACACGATCTTCAGGATCTGGCTCGCGTCGGGATTGTCGGAGTAGTCGACGTCCTGCTCCTGCAGGAGGAAGTTGAATTTCTGGACGCCGAGGTGGCCAATCGATGCCATCACCCCGGGGCCGGTGATCATGATGTCGCGTGCGTCGACGACGCTCGCCTCGGCCAGTACGCGCTGCTTCTGGCCGGGGTTGCCGGCGGTTGGCCACTGCACGTCGAGGTGCAGGTTCTTCAGAAGCACGGGGCCGGTCTGGATGAGCATGTCGCCGGCCGGGAAGCGCACCGAGTCGAGCTCGAGCGAGGGCGCGCTGAAGACGAGCTTGCCGTCGTAGGGGTTGAACTCGACGTCGACCCGGTTGCGGTCCTTCTGGTCGTCCTTCTGGCCCTCATCTCCCTCTTTCGAGCGATCGATCTCAGTGAAGTCGAGGCCGAAGAAGTCCTCCTGGCCCTTCTTCGAGGTGTTCATGTCCTCGAGCTCGTCGAGCGCCAGGTTTTCGACCTTCACGCCCTTTTTGCCGAAGAGCTGTTTCAGAAGCGTCGGCTTGTCGCGGTCGGGCTCGGGTCCCGGGTCCTCGCCGTTGTCCTTCTTGTCCTGCCAGGCCTTCTTCTCTTCTTTGATCTCCTTGCGCGTCTCCCTGTTCGCGTGGGTCAAGGCACCGAGCGCCTTGAAGATCTTCATCTGCGGTTTGTCGTCTTCGGCACTGATCTTCTGTTCGAGCTTGAGGCAGCCGAGCCAGGCCGCAGCCTGCTGCTCGGGCGTGCCCTCGGCAGGGAGCTTGTTCGGGTCGCCGGTGAGCCCCAGCACACCTTCGATCGCCGCCCGCCGCCCGCCATCGAGGAACAGGCGCGACAGGTCGCTCGTCTGCGACATCGCATGCAGCTTGGCACCGACATCCGCCCGGTGACCGGCCGCGAGAATCAGCTTGAGAGTGCCACTCAATTTGCCAGGTGGCGCTTCGAACCAGAACTTCGGGTCGTCGAGCTGGACCAGCAGCCCGGTGATCGCCTCCTGATCGCCACCGTGAGCGCCGAGGTAGTTGGTGTCGTCGGCCTCCTTCATCGACCCGTTCATGTGGGCGTTCATCTCTTCCCAGAGGGCCGGATAGGCCTTCTGGAACTGCTCGCGGTGGGCCGCGGGCAACGCCTTGGTGAACTGGAAGACCGCGTACGCCTCCTCGGAGGTGAGCGTGCTGTTGCGGTTGCGCACCGCCTTGACCTTGCCCTTGCGGTTGGTCTTGCGCTCGAGCTCCGGGAACATCGCGTGCGCGTCCTGGATGTTCACGTCGGCGCTGCGCACCGAGAGCATCCTGCGCGTGTGCAGTGAGTAGGTGTTCCACTTCTCGTCGAATGACAGCGCCTGCAAGAGCCCCGTGACCTGTCCGGCGGCGTCCATCTGGCGCACGGCCGCGCGCACCTCGGCATTGTTCGTATGGCTGCCGAGCAGGATCAGGGCCTCGACGTTCTTGCCTGCGGTCAGCGTCGCCTGGACCTCGCCCATGAACTTCTGGCTCGCCTCGTCCTGCTTGTCGGGCTTGGCGGCGTCCGTGTCCTTCGCCTCCTGGTCGATGTCTTTGGTCGTCCGCTTGCGGTAGGCCTCCTCGTCCTGTCGCAGCGCCTTCTCTTTGCCGAAGAACGCGTCGGCGGCGAGCGACTCGCGGTCGACGGCGGTGAGCTTCGCGTCGAAGCCGGGGTGCGCCGCGATGAAGGCCGTCCGGTCGGCTTCGGGCAACATCGTGACAGCCATCATCGCGGCGTATGGATTCTTGTCGGCGCAGCTCTCGGCGAAGCCCTTCAAGTCCCCGTGAGCGGCCAGCGTTGCGCGCGATTCGCGTGGGTACTTGCGGGCCGCGTCCTTGTAGCCGATCGCCTTGATGAGGTCGCCGAAGGCCGCGGCGCAGTCAGCTTTCACGTTGGTGAAGGCGGCCGTGATGGTGGTCGAGTCGTAGGACGAGAGGTAGAAGAATATCTCCTTGGCGAAGTCGGCGGCCTTGGCCTTCTTCCTGAAATTGAAGATTTTCTTGGTCGACCCGGAGAGCTGCAGGATCTTCGCTTCGAGTGCATCGAGCGTCATCGCGTGGGTCTCCGCGACGGCCTGCTCCTCGGTCTGATCCTTGCGCTTGTCCGGGTCGCCGTCGCCGTCGCCAGGTGTCTGGGCCGGCTTGTCGTTGGCGACCTCGGGCGTCGTCGTGTTCGTGGTCGTGCCGGGCGTCTGCTCGGACTCGCTTCCGGTGGTCGACGAGTCGGTCGTGCTCGTGGTCGCCACAGTGGTGTTCGCGTTCGACTCGGTCGTGTTCGCGTTCGACTCGGTCGTGTTCGCGTTCGACTCGGTCGTGTTCGCGTTCGACTCGGTCGTGTTCGCATTCGACTCGGTCGTGTTCGCGGTCGACTCGCTCGTGATCGTTTCGGGCGGCGTGTTGTCGTCGGCCTTGCGTTGCACGATGCCGGCGTCGGCGCTGGGCGGCGTCAGCGCCGTCTGCCCGTCGGCGTAAGACATGCCTCGCAGTGGCGACCGTGTACCGCTGGTCCCTTCAGACTCCTTGCGGTTCGTGGTCGGCTGCGATTCGAAAGTGACGGGGGCGGCGACATCGTGCGCGGACATTCCTTATAGGCATGCACGTTTCAAACCGCGTGGTCAATTGGCGAGAACAAGTCGCGAGTCGTGCCAGGGACGGCCATCGGAGGGTGGCGAAGCCTGGACTGAGGGCCATTGTCGTGGCCGGGCTCCTTCGCCCTACCCGGAGGCGCACGCCGACCTCCGGGGACACGCGCCCTCGCCGGGGTCCACAGGCCTCACTCGCACCGCACTCGCCTCACAACATGCGAAGGAGAATAATCAACGCAACAATGAGCGTCGCGACATTCAGGACGATGAGGATGGGTGTTGGAGCCGTTCGCGTGACCGGAAGCGGTGTCGTCCTGCCGGTCGTCTCGACCATCGTCGTCTCGCCAGCGAGACGCTTGCCGGCCCGCATCCTTGCCTGTTCGAGCTCGGCCACCCGCATCGCTTCGGTCGAGGCCGTGCGCTCGTAGGTCGACATTCCGCCACGAGGCGGCCTGGCCGACATCACCTCCTCGGTGGAGACCGCCTGAGTCGCGCCGACCTCCTCGAGGTCGTTTGCGGCTTTCGCGGCTCCGACCGAGAGGGCGCCCGTGGTTTCCTTCGCACGCGGCTGGGCCGCGATGCCGTCGGCCGCGAAGCGCTCCCGGTCCGCGCTGTCGCCATCGAGCAGCGACGGGTCGAGCTGGTTTAGGGCATCGAGGAAGGCGCGCGCGTTCTGGTAGCGGTCCTCCGCATGGCGGGCCGCTGCCTTCTCGATGATTGCACTTACCGCCACGGGCACCCCCGCGTCGTCGGGCACCTTGACGCTGCCACCCTGCATGATCGCAAGCGCCGTATCGACCGCCGATGGGCCGGAGAAGGCCGGGCGCCCGACCAGCATCGCGTATAACACGAGCCCGACCGCGTAGAGGTCGGTCGCCGGCCCGAGCCGTTCGCCTCTGAGCTGCTCTATCGGCATGTAGCGCGGCGTGCCGAGCGTGATGCCAGCGTTGGTGATCTGCTCGTCCGAGTCCACCATCTTGGCGATGCCGAAGTCCATCACCTTGACGTAGTCGGGGTCGTACGCGAGCGCGTTCAGCATCACGTTGTCGGGCTTGATGTCACGGTGCACGATGCCGCGCGCGTGCGCCTCCATGAGGGCATGCAGCACCTGTCGCACGATGTGGATCGCACGCGGCACCGCCAGGCGCCCCCCGGTCTCGAGCACCTTGGCGAGGTCCCTGCCCTGCACGTACTCCATCACGATGTAGAAGACGCCCTCGTCGGTCTCGCCGTAGTCGAAGATCCGAAGCGAGTTCGGATAGTCGAGCGACGCCGCGATCATCGCCTCGCGCCTGAAGCGGTCCTTGGCGCGCGGGTCCTTCTTGGCATAGGTCGCGAGCAGCACCTTGATCGCGACGACCCGCTCGATGTCGATGTGGCGTGCCTTGAACACGACACCGAAGCCACCACGGCCGAGCTCTTGCTCGAGGAGATAGTTCTGCCCCAGGATCTCGCCTGGGACCGGCTCACGCACCTTGGTCATGGCACTTCTGCAGTCGCTGCGCAGGGCGCCCACTCATCGTCACCGGCGACGACCAGCGTGGGCACACCCGAGGCTAGTAAGGTCTCGAGGAAACACCTGTATTGGCGCTTCGGCCCCGGGGTCTGGAACATCGCCTCGTGGCCGTCTTCGAGTTCGTCGCCTCTCGCCTGCACGACGGCCGCGGTGTGGCCATCGCGATTGTCGGTCAGCGGCAGCGGGACCTGGCGCGTACCGGCCAACGGCAAGAGCTCGACGAGCGGCGTGAAGTCCGCGAGTCGTTCGTCGCTCGCGTCGAGCGCGTCACCGGCGAGGTCGAGGCGCAGTGACAGCGCCGTGGCGTTTGCGATCGGCGGCAGGATGTAGGTGTCGACGATGCCTTCGATCATCAGCACGTTGCGCTGTGGGGTCTGCGCGACGTGTCCGTACGACTGCGGATCGGCTGCCTCGCCCGCCCATTGTAGGAGGGTCAGCGCCGGGTCGAAGTCATCGAGCGTGCGGCCGATCCGCGTGTAGCCGATGAACTGCTCGGCGAGCGGGCGCACGTCGAGCGGGCTCTTCTTGTAGACGATGTTCGCTATCCAACCGGCACCGGCACCCGAGAGTATGGCAGTCTTGAATTGCGGCGAATTTGCCATGGCAATCGGTGCTATCCAGCCGCCCATCGAGTGACCCATGACGGCCGTCTGTTCGTTGTCGAAGCTCGCGGCGGGGCTCGCCCCTGCGCAGCCGCTCGCATCGATCGCGAGCGTCGCCAATGCGTCACGGATGAGCACCGCTTCGAGCGCGGTCTGGCGGATGTTGTCGCGGGTGCCGGCCGGGTTCGTGACGTTGAACATCAGGAACTGCTCGTCGCTGCCGCTCGGGTTGCGGGGGCCACCGTGCGGGCCGTCCCAGGTGATACCCGCCCAGCCCGCGGCAGCGAGATTCATCGCCGGGCCGGTCCCGGTCGGCACGATCGGGTCACCGTGGGCGACCCCACGCACACCCCGATCAATGAGGGGTCTGTCGCCGCCGCCACCCGTGCGGATGAACACGACGGTCGGATAGCCGGCGGCCGGTGCGGGCGTGCGCGGAAGGGTCACGAACACGCGCGAGTCGGCGCGCCGTGCGAGCTCGGGCTTGCCACCCGAGTGGCGCCAGGTGCCTTCGCCCGGGTTCGCGAAGGGCAGGTCACCGTGCTGGTAGTCGGGCAGCGTTATCGTCGTCGCGTAGACACAGAAGCGCTCGAAGGTCTCGCTCAGCGTGAAGCCGCTGAGGTCGGGCTGAGGCTCGAGCCGGGCGGCGGTCAGGAACTCGCTGAGCTGGGAGACGGGGTCGGCGGTCTGAAAGACGGTAAAGCCGATGACCTCTGCCGGGTCGATGCCGGCCAGGGTCCGGACCTCGCGCAGGGCCTTCTCGAAGATCGCGGTGCGCGCCCCGAGGCCGGCCACGGCGCGACCTGCCAGGAGATCGGCGAGCGCCTGCGAGCGACCGAAGGTCGTGGCACTTCCGCTGCGCGTGAGCACGGCGACGTAGCGGGTCTTGCCCCGCAGTGCCAGGCCCTGGGTCGGCAGCATCGCGAGCTGGTTGAGGGTGCCGTAGGGGCCACCGTCAGGCTCGTATTTCAGGGCCGCCCGACGCACGCTGCCGACCTCGCTCGACGCGGGATCGATGTCGACGAAGCGCGCCTCGATGTAGCTTCCCACGGCGGCCGCGACCGCCTCTGGCAACGGCGCATCGAACGCAAAGAAGGCGGCGCCGGCGAGGCTCGCGCCGTCGGTCGTCTGGGCGATCTGCACGAGCCCATCGACGAAGCCACCACGCTCCCGCGGCCACGCCGCCAGATTGGGACGGCCATTGGCATCGATGAGATCGAGTGCCGGCACCGGCGCATCGAAGAAGGTCGCGCGTTCGAACGAGAAGCGGATGGCGGGCCCCGCCATGGCGGTCGCACCCGGCACGAGCGAGTCGTCGATGACCTCGGGCGCATCGGGTCCGACGTCGCTGACGTCGTTGGCGTCGGTCTTGCGAAGGGCGGTGTCGTCGCCACCACAGGCGAGCAGCGCCAGGCAGCAGAAGGTCATCGAGCGTGCGAGGTGTTTCACCATGCGAGAATCTCACCCACCTGCTTGGCCAGGCGCATCGGGTCGAAGGGCTTGGCGAGCACGCCAGCGGCGCCCATCGCGAGGTAGGACGCGACGTCTTCCAGGCCCGTGCGGGCGGTCATGAAGATGACCGGCAGGCCATCGAACGCCGGGTCGCGCCGGAGCTCGTGGAGGAAGGTCGGGCCATCGACGACCGGCATCGTCACGTCGAGCAACAGCGCATCCGGCAGCGGCGCGTTGGCGAGCAGCGCACGTGCGAGCGACGCCGAGGCCGCGAGCTGCACCGAGAAGCCACCGAGGCGGCCGAGCGCGATCTCGGCGATGAAGCGGATGTCCGCGTCATCATCGACCAGCAGGACCGATCGCGCTCGTGTGGGCCGGCCTTCCCCTGGCGGTCCCGCGGCACGCAGGCTCATGGCGCACATCCTTGTGTCAGGCTTCACCGCGTACACGCGTCGCGAGTCGGTCCCAGCCCTGGCGCGGTAGCTCGACCACACGCAGGTTGGCCTCGAAGGTCTTCGCTTCGCCAAGCGCGTTCTCGCTCTCGAACTGTGCGCCCTGGATCGACAGGATCTTCCAGGCGGCGTCGGGCGTGAGGATCGACTGACCAGCGACGACCCGCTTTGCCTGGTCGTCTTCTTCGAACTGCGACGGCGGCTCGACCAGGGTGAAGCAGCGACCCGGGGTGAGCGTGGACAAGAGCACGATGCGACGCACGATGGTCCCTCCGATTGCGTGATGCCGGGCCGAGGATACCCGAAGTCGCGTCTGGCTCCAACCCATGGGAGACGATAGGCTTGTTCGAGTGCGTCCGATCCAGCGGCCGATCCAGTGGCCGGCCGGGTCAACGATCCGGCGACCCGCCAGCGGCGTAGAGAGGCTCGATGTATGCTCGTCGGACGAAAGGTTGGGGGGCGGTGGTCACCTACGCACTTGCCGCGTTCGCGGCGGGGTGCATCCAGGAGAAGCGACGGTTGGCGGCCGATGGGGACGCCACCGGGACGAACGACGCAACCGGCACATCCGATGGCACGGGCGGGGCGGACGCTACAGGCGAGGGTGACGCCGATGGGGTGTTCGAGATAATCGACTGTCAGGGCTGCATCATCGGCGACGCGTGTCGCGCCGACGGGGAGCTCGACGGTCAGGACCCGTGCAATGTGTGTGACCCGGCGCGGTCGCTGAGCGAGTGGTCGTTGCGCTCCGAGTGCGACAACCTCCCCGGCTGCGTCACGGCCGCCGTGTGCAACGGCTCGAGCTGCAGCTACAGCATCGCCGACGGCCAGTGCTTCATCGAAATGAAGTGTTTCGCCAACGGTGCGCTTCAGGACGGCGACGTCTGTTTCGCCTGTGACCCGGCCAGAGACCAGACCGCCTGGACCTCCACGCGCGCGAGCTGCAACGATGGCGACGCGTGCACCTACGAAGACGTCTGCGACGTCGGCGTGTGCAGAGGCCAGACCAACGATTGCAGCGACACGTTCGACTGCACGCTCGACTTCTGCGACGGAGGTCGGTGCGTTCACCAGGTCCTCGGCAACCAGTGCCTCGTCGAAGGCGAGTGCTTCGCGGCTGGCGCGTCGCGCTCGGGCGATCCGTGCCGCACCTGTCGACCGCTGGTCTCGTCGAGCAGCCTCTCGCTCGATGTGGGGCTGACATGTGAAGACAACGATGTCTGCACCGAGACCTCGACCTGCGATGTGACGGGAACCTGCTCGGCCCAACCGACCTCGTTAGATGAGGAGCCGAATGGTTCGGCGTTGACGGCGCAGGACATTGGCGTCGCCACGTCTGGTGAGTTCTCCGAGACCGCCGTGCGCGGCAACATCATCGGCGCCGATCTCGATGTGTTCCGCTGGGGCATGGTCATGCTGAACACCGGTGCGATCTCAGCCCCCAGGGCGGAGGTACGCTTCGACGTGCCAGTCGGCGTCGAGCTCTGCCTCTACGCGCGTTGCGGCCAGATGATCGGCTCGTCATTCGCGCCGACGGTGCAATGCGGTCAGATGCAAGGGTCGGCGCTGGACGACAAGACACCGGGCTGCTGTGCCGTCTTCGAGCCTGGTGCCGAGGTGAGCCTGGAGCTCTCGTCGATCTGTGCTGGCCAGGCGCTCGTGCAGGGCTTCGGGTTCGCTAGCGTGCGCACCGTCGGCGAGCCGGACGCCACGACGTGCGGCGGCTACTCGCTTGCCTGGGGCGCGACCGACTGACTGAGGTTGACCGAAGTTGACGCACGGTGGCGCACGGTGCGCACGGTGGCCTGAGGTGGACGGCGCCACGACGCGAGGCTATGTCTCGGGCCGCGCGTCGCACGCGCTCGGAGGTCGGCACATGGGGCGTTATTCGGGATTGGTCGCGTGGGTCACGGGCGGAGGCAGCGGCATCGGGCGCGCGCTGGCGATCGAATTCGCGGCTGGCGGCGGTGATGTGGCGCTGTCCGGGCGGCGGGTCGACAAGCTCGAAGAGGTCGCGGGCGAGGTGCGCAAGCTCGGTGCACGCGCCCTGGTCGTGCCGTGCGACGTGACCGACGAGGCCGCTTGCGACGCGGCCGTGCGTGCGATCGTGAGCGGTCTTGGCAAGATCGATGTCGCGTTCGCGAACGCCGGCTTTGGCGCCTCCGGCCGCATCGAGCAGCTGACTGCCGAAGTCTGGCGCCGGCAGTTCGATGTAAACGTTGTTGGGGTCGTGAACACGGCGAAGTGGTCTTTGCCCGAGCTACGCAAGACCAACGGGCGGCTCGTGCTGGTGTCGAGCGTGATGGGCATGCTGGCGATTCCCGGACAGGGGCCCTACAGCGCGTCGAAGTTCGCGGTGCGCGCGATCGGCCTGACCCTCGCGCAGGAGCTGCACGGCAGTGGCGTCTCGTGCACGACGATCTATCCGGGCTTCGTCGAGAGCGAGATAGCCCAGGTCGGAGCCGATGGCAGATTCGATGCGACGCGCGTCGACAAACGCCCAAAGAAGTTCATGTGGACCGGCGACAAAGCGGCCCGCGTGATCTGGTCGGCCGTGATGAAGCGCAAGCGCGAGTTCGTGTTCACCGGCCATGGCAAGGTCGGGGCGTTCCTCGGGCGTCACATGCCGGGCCTCGTGCACTTCGCGATGACCCGTGAGGGCACAAAGAAGAAGGCCCTGTCAGCGACCAAGGTCGGCGACGGCTGAAAGACTACATCACTGGGATGATGACGAGCGTGGTCAGGTCGATGAGGTCGCCGCCCGACAGCACGATGGCGCCATTGCCGTCGGCGATCGCCGTGCCCTTGTTCTCGAGCGTGCCTTTCACCGAGTGGGCGGCATAGACATGGTACGGGGTGCCGGCCGCGACGCCGACCGCGCCGAGCACTCTCAGGCCGACGGAGCTCGAGGCGTGCAGCGGATACGGATTCACAATGAAGGCGCGCGCATGGTCTTCGTTGCCGGCCCACGGGGTGATGTCGAACGGCGGCAGGTCGGCGATGTCGATCTCGAGCGCGGAGACCTTCTCGTCGGCGCCGATCGGATAGATGACCGTATCGGGCGCGGCGCTCAGCTCGAGCATGCCATCGGCCAGGATCACAGTGCCGCCGGTCGCCGCCGGCCAGTCTAAGTCGGGTGCGGCGAGCCTGTGCAGGACGACGTCGCGTGGGGCGTTCACGAGCACGCCGGGGGTGACGCCTTGATAGTAGATCATCTGGGCGTAGCCCTTGGCGACGCCGAAGACGAGCATCTTCTGCGGGTTCAACGTGAGGCGCCCGATCACGTAGCGGCCTTCGGCGTTGGTGGTGCTGCGGATGCAGACATCCAGCGTGCAGGCGCCGATGGCGAGGTTTGGGACCGGCGCGCCGCTCTCGTCGACGAGCCGGCCGGCGACACAGGCGACCGCGGCGCCATTGCTGTCGGTCGGCGGGTCGCATGGCACGTTGGTCGTCGACACGTCGGTCGCGATGTCGCTGCCCGCGTCGTTGCCGGCGACGTCGCCACGCGTGTCGGAGAGGGTCGCGTCCTGAGCCGGGGTGCCGTCCGAATCGCCACATCCAAGGCTCGCCACGGTGGCGAGCAGCAGGCCGCCGGAAAGAATCATCGACTTGAACATGTGAGCCTCGTTGGGTGCTGGCGCCCGTCGCGCGCCCGCATAGTGCCTACTCCGGGGTGGAACGGCAACGCCCGGTCGTCAACGCGCATCGACGCGCATCAACGCGCATCAACGCGCATCGACGCGCATCAACGCGCATCAACGCGCATCAACGCGCATCAACGCGCATCAACGCGCATCAACGCGCATTGACCCGTTCGGTGGCGACGCGGGGGCTGGCTACGGCGACGACGGCAGCATCAGGGCACGATCTTCTGCGCGCACGCCATCCGCAGTGACAGATGCTCACCTGGTCGGACGAGACGCGTCGCAGCCACGGTGTCCCGACCGACTCTCAGCCCGAGGTCGCGACGGCGATCGGGTTCTACGCGCCGGAAGCGCGGCCGATGGTCCAGGCCGCCATCGAGCGCGGCATCCGCGCTGGGGCCGGCTGGGACCTCGAGTTGCCACTCGATTGCCTCGACGGCCAGCGCGTCTGGGTACAGGCGGTGGGGGCGGCCAAATTCGAACACGGCGTCCCGGTGCGTCTGACCGGCGCGTTTCGCGACATCACCCAGCGCGTCGCCGAGCGGACTATCATCGCGCGCCTGAATCAGCGCTTTGCACTCGCGACCGACAGCGCGGGCATCGGGGTCTGGGACGCGGATATCGGCTCCGGCATCGTCGCGCTCGACCCCTGGATGCGGCGTCTCTGGGGGTTTGCAGTCGAGGTCGAGAGTGCCCCATTCGACCGCGACGATCGAGCGGAACGCTTGCGGCCGCGCGACGCGTAGGGTCGGCGTGAACTGGGACGTCGTGAGCCGCCCCCGGAAGATAGGCATCGATTACGCCCAGGGATTTCCCCTCCATCGGCCCGAGCCCATCGACGCATTGCTGTTGCTGCGAGCAAAGTAGCCAACCCCGACCCCCCCCGACGCCGTCGCCAGGTGCCTTCGTCTACAAACTGGAGTAGATGCAGGCCATGACGAGCACCACCTTTCATCGCCGCCCGCTCCCGCCCGGGCTCGTCGCGTTCGGGAGCCCGGAAGGTCGTAAGCTGCTCGTCGAGTCGCTGGCCGCCGGCACGGCCGAGAGCTTCCACGCGCTGGTCGCCCACCTGCACACGCAGGCGGAGCCCGCATGGTGTGGGCTCGGCACGTTGGTGACGGTATTGAACGCGCTGGAGATCGATCCGGGTCGGGTATGGAAGGGGCCGTGGCGCTTCTTTGGCGAGGAGCTGCTCGTCTGTTGCAAGGCCCTGGAGGTCGCTGCCAGTGAAGGCCTGACCTTGGCCGAAGTCGCGTGCCTGGCCGAGTGCAACGGGGCATCGGCGACACTGAGACACGCAGAGGTCGGGGGTGAGGCTGCCTTCCGTGAGGCCCTGGCGCGCACGGTGCGTGCACCCGCGGGGCCCTTCATCATCGCCAACTACGATCGAGGCGTGCTCGGCCAGACCGGCACCGGTCACTTCTCGCCGCTCGCGGCGCTGCACGAGGCGAGCGACCAGGTGCTCGTGCTCGATGTGGCGCGCTTCAAGTATCCGCCACACTGGGTGCCGGTGGCGCTGCTGTGGCAGGCGATGGCCAGCCTCGATGCGGACATGGGGCGTGCGCGCGGCTATCTCGCGGTGGGTCCCGCGAGCGTAGCGGATCCGGCGAAGCTGCCTGTGGGCCTCGGCACATTGCTCGACCGTCTTCAGTCACTCGGCGCCCCGATGTGTCCGCGCCCGCCGACGGTGGTCGAGTGACAAGCGCTACCGATGGTGATGCCCCAGAGCCCGGGCGCTGGCTCAATCGCACGGTGCTCGGCGCGAGCCTGACGAGTGGCTTGGCCGACATGGCATATCAGACCGCGAGTGTGGTGTTGCCGGGGTTCATGGCTGCGCTCGGGATTCCGCCGACCGCGCTCGGCGTGCTCGAGGGGGTTGCCGATGCGACCGCGAGCTTCACGAAGATGGGCTCGGGATATCTGTCGGATAGGCTTGGGATCCGGAAGTCGCTGGCGGTGTTCGGCTATCTCCTGACGCTCGTCAGCCAGGCCATGATGGCGGTCGCCGGAGGGCTGGCGCTGCTCGCCTCGGGGCGCATCCTCGGGTGGCTCGGACGCGGCATCCGGAGCCCTTTGCGCGCCGCGATCATGGCCGAGGCGGTGACGCCCGAGACGCGAGGGCGGGCCTTCGGATTCCATCGCATGGCCGACACGATCGGCGCGGTGGTCGGGCCGCTCATAGGCGTCCTCCTGCTCGGGGCGTGGTCGCCGCCGAGCGCTGCCGAGTTGCAGGCGGGCGCGCTATTGGACCTGACGGCGCCCTTCCGGTTGGTGCTGTGGTTCACGCTCGTGCCGGCGGGGCTCGCGGTGCTGAGCTTCGCGTTCCTCGTGCGCGACGGGCGGCGTCGGCCGAACAAACACATCCAGTTCTGGTCGAGCCTGCGCGGCTGGTCGCCCGCGTTCCGACGGTATCTGGTCGGGGTCGGCAGCTTCGGGATCGGCGACTTCGCCCACACGATGCTGGTGCTGGCGGCGACGCAGATGTTGACGCCCACTCACGGCGTCGTTGGTGCCGCGCAGATCGCGGGCTTCCTCTATATCGCGCGCAATCTCGTCAGCGCCGTGGTGGCGTTTCCGGTGGGGGTCCTGGCCGATCGCATCGGTCATCAGCGCGTGCTCGTGATGGGCTACGGGATCGGCGTCGCGACGGCGGCGCTGACCGCGTTCGCGTTCGCGAGCGGGCTCGACTCGATAGCACTCCTCGCGCTGATATTCGCGCTCGCCGGGACCTACGCCGCGGTGCAGGAGTCGCTCGAGGACGTGCTCACGGCCGAGCTCGTGCCGGCCCCGACGCGGGCCCTCGCGTTCGGCGTGCTCGGCTCGGTCAACGGGGTCGGCGACTTCGTATCGAGCACGACGCTCGGCCTCGTGTGGGCGGCGGCGTCCCCCGAGGCGGCCTTCGCGCTGGCCGCTGTGATGATGGCAGTCGGCACGCTCGTGATGTCCCGCCCGCTGCACGTATCGTGACCCCGCGAAGCGCTGCTCGAACGTTGCAGCCGCGCGCGCTGCGCTCAGCGGCGAAAGCGTGCTGGCTCGATGCCGTGGCGGCGCAGTAGCCGATGCAACGACTCGCGCGCCAGCCCCGCCTGCTCCGCCGCCAGCGACACATTGCCGGCGGTATGCGCCAGCAGGTGCTCGAGAAACGCCGCCGAGGCCGCACCCTGCGCCTGCTCGAGGGCGGCGCGGTAGGAGAGCGTGCCCGCCAGGATCCCCTCGGACCAGATCGCCGTCATCACCGGCCGCAGCGCCGCGTCGCCAGCAACTTCAGCATTGCCAAGCGCCTCTGACGGGAGGTCGTGGCGCTCGACCAGATCCGACTCGGCGACGGCGACCGCGCGCTCGATGATGTTCTCGAGCTCGCGCACGTTGCCCGGATAATCGTACGCCAGAAGTGCCCGCATGGTCTCCGGCGATATCGACCGCGGGCCCTCCGTCGAGCGCGTGCGCGCGACATCGAGGAAGTGCTGAGCCAGGAGCGGCACATCCTCCTTGCGATTGCGCAGACTCGGCAGCGCAATTGGAAAGACATTGAGTCGATAGTAGAGGTCTTCGCGAAACTGCCCGGCCGCAATGGCGCTGGGCAGGTCGCGATTGGTCGCAGCGATCACGCGCGCTTCGAGCTTGCGCGACTTGGTCTCGCCCACGCGCCGCAGCTCGCGCTCCTGCAGCACGCGATTGAGCTTGACCTGCAGTGCCAGCGGCAGCTCTCCGACCTCGTCGAGGAAGACCGTGCCATGGCCCGCCTCCTCCATCAGCCCGGCGCGGTCACTGTCCGCACCCGTGAACGCGCCCTTGCGATGGCCGAACAGCTCGCTCTCGATGAGCGCGCCGGGCAGCGCGCCGCAGTTGATCGGCACGAACGGCTCGTGTTTTCTCCGGCCACCGTGGTGGATGGCGCGTGCCGCGAGCTCTTTGCCGGTGCCCGACTCGCCCAGCAACAAGACGCTCAAGTCGCGGCCCGCGGCCTTTTCGAGCAACGTGAAGACGCGTTGCATCGCTTCGCTCTTGCCCATCAGCTCGCCGAAACGTCGCCGCCCGAGGAGGTCGCGTTCGAGGCCTTCGGCGCGGTCCTTCAATGCCTTCCGCTCCGCCGCGCGCTCGACCTTGAGGAGGGCATCGTCAGGGTCGAAGGGCTTGGGCAGATAGTCGAAGGCGCCCGCGCGAATCGCCTCGACGGCACTCTGCACCGAGGCGAACGCGGTCATCAGCACCACCTCGGTGGCGGGCGCAATCGCTTTGGCCACCCGCAACACCTCGAGGCCGTCTTTGCCCGGCATCTTGATGTCCGAGAGCACGACGTCGAACGCCTCGCTCTTCAGGAGCACGACCGCCGCGTCGCCGTCCGCGGCCAGCACGACCTCGAATTGCACCCCGAGAATGCGCTCGAGCAGGTGACGGATGTTCTCCTTGTCGTCGACGACGAGCACGCGCGGGCGGGTCATGCGCCATCCCTGGACGCCGCCCGCGGCAACGTCAAGACGAAGGTCGTCGGCCGGTTGGAAGCCAACTCCAAGGTGCCGCGATGGGCCAGCGCCAATACCCGCGACACCGCGAGCCCGAGGCCGGTGCCGCCGGCCTTCGAGGTGTGAAAGGGCTCGAACAGTTGGTCGGCGATCGCGGGATCGATGCCGGGACCTTCGTCAGAGACCGCCATGCTCAGCGTGTCGCTCGTGGCCTGGAAGCGCACCCGGATTGGCCTGCCGGGTGCCGCCTCGGCCGCATTGCGCAGCAGGTTCCAGAGGATCTGCCGTAGCTTACGGGCATCGCCTGGCACCGTGCGCGCCCCCGGTCCGATCAGGTCGATGGGATCGATGACAACCTCCGACACCAGCTCGGCGGTCGGCAATGACGCGGCGACGTCGCCGACGAGGTCATAGAGGTCGACCTCGGTCAATGCGAGGCGTGCGGGCCGCGACAGGTCGAGCAACCCCTGGACGATCTCCTGGCAGCGTTCCGCTTCGAGCCGGATGCGCCGCGCGTCGTCGGCCACCTGGCCGTCGCCGGAGCGCTGGAGCAGGTGCGCGTGGCCGAGGATGACCGCCAGGGGATTGCTGATCTCGTGTGCGATGCCAGCGGCGAGGCGACCGACGGAGGCGAGCTTCTCGGCGGCGACGAGGCGCGCCTCGTGGGTCTGAAGATCGGTGGCCATCGTGTTGAAGGCGCGCGCTAGCGCACCGAAGTCATCGTCCACGGGCTCCACGATCCGGGTCGAGAGGTCACCGGTCGCAAGCCGACTCGCCACCGCGCGAAGCTCTCCTAGAGGCCGCGCCAGCGCGCGCGTCAGGTAGGCGCCGACCGCTGCCGCGAACAGCGCCGCCGCGATCACGAGGCCGATATGCCACGCCAGCTCATGGGCATTGCCGACCTCCGCGCGCACCTGGGCTTCATCCGCGCGCTGTCGGAAACGGATGGTCAGCCCATCGACCTCGCGGGCGATCGCTTCAACCAGGGCGAGGGCGCGGTCGTGCGGCCCGACGAGCGCCTGCCTCGGCCCGCCGATCGCTGGCACGATGGCGGACTGGAAGTTGTCCTCGAACGCCCGCGCCAGGCGTTCGATCTCGGCCAGCGCGTCGCGATCGGCGGCCTCGGACAACAGACCGCGAACGACATCGACGAGCGCCATCACCTGCGTGCGCGCGTCGCCGTAGTGGTCGAGGTGCGAGCGATCGTCGAGGATGATGGTGTGCGCCTGGTGTGCGTACATGTCGCGGACCGCCAACGACAGTTCGAGGCAGGCACGTGACTGTCGCTCGGCAATTGCGACCCGGTCGAGCTCGTCGTGCAACGAGCGATGGGCCAGCACCGCCAACAAGGCCGCCGCCGCGACGAGCAGCACGAGCGCCAGCAGGGCTAGTACGATGCGGCGACGGATTCCTATCTTCACGACGGCACTGTGACAGCCGCGGTGACACCCTGCAAGGCGAGCATGCCATGAGGGTGTGACAGAAGCTGAGGGGCGACTGACTCAGAACGGGGCGGGCTCGAGGGGCTGCGCCTGCTCGACCTTGTCCACGAGGAGGTCGATGCTGGTGGCAACCGGGTAGGTGCAGTGGGGCAGGTCGAAGTTGGTCGTCTTCTTCGCGTACAAGGTGATGGTGTAGGGGCACGACTGGACGACGTTGCCGTCCTTGTCCTTGAAGTCGATGCGACCACTCACGTTGAACTCGTCGGTGAGGTCGTTCTTGCCGGTGAGCTTGGGATACTCCTTCTGGCCACTGCGGTCGGCGGCGATCATCTTGGCCTCGGCCGAGACCCCCGGCATGGCGTCGACCTTCTTGCCGCGGCCTGCCCAGGCGACGGGGGCGATGACCATCGAGCCGAGAACAATGAGCAACATCTTACGCATTTGCAAACTCCTGTGGTGAGCCCCGAACATATAGGGCACGGGAATGCTCTACAGGCGCGCTGGGCATTGATTCGCTAGGTATTTGGTCGAGTCCTCGCGCGGCCTTGTCCTGATCGCTCCGGACCCAGTCGCACAAGCCTCGGCGCGCGAGCTCGGCACGCTCGCGACGCGCCCGGATACGTAGTCTGATTTTCACCGAGCGGTCCGGACGGACCAGCGATCGGCTAAACACCCTGGTCGCGGCACTAGTGACTCGATGCATCACACCGGGTGACTGCCCGAGTTCCAGTTCGTCGCGACCGCGCGAGCGGGCACGAAGCGGCGCGAACTCAGACTCGGCCCTCAAGTCGCCGTGCCAGGGGGTTCGACGCGCGCGTCGGCCAACGCGCTGGAGGCCCCGGTATCGCCTTGGGCTGCCTTGGCCAGGGCCGGCATGGAATCTGCTGACAACGCCCGGCGATGACCAACGACCCGCCGTCCCTGCGCTCGAGCCCACCTTGGTGGCCGGTGGCCCTCGTCTGTGTCTTGCTTATCGTACGCAGCCTGCCGGTCCTGGCGCATGGCGGTGAAGACCACGGCGCAGCAGTGGCGCCAGCGCGTCCGGTCGTCGGCAGCATGCGCTCGGCCGAGGCGACGACGTCGAGCCTCGAGGCCGTCGTGCGCTGGCAGATGAAGGGTGCCGGCGACAAGACGGGCGTTGTCGTCCTGCTCGCCGATTTCGCGTCGAGCGCGCCCATCGCCGAGGCCGGCGCGACGATCGCGCTGCGCTGGACGGGACCGGCCGAGGTGCGCGCCAAGGCACACGCGACGGCCGAGCCCGGCCTCTTCGCGAGCGAAGTGATCTTTCCGGCAGTCGGGCACTACACGCTCGTAATGAGTGTGACCTTGCCGCGCGGCGCCGACATCCTGCTTTTCCCGGACATCGACGTCGGCCCCGCGCAGGAGGTCGTTGCCCCGATCGAGGCCAGGCCCGATGACAGCGGTGTGCCGATGTTGTGGCTGGTGCTGGCCATCGGTCTTGGTCTCGGGTTCGCCCTGTTCGGTTTCCTCGCCGGACGCCGCCGCGGCGCAGCGGGGGTCGCCATCGTGGTGCTGGTCGCGGCGCCGCTGGCCTCGCTTTCCCGCAGCGCCGAGGCACACGGCGGGGAAGACCACGGCGAAGACCACGGGGCCCCGAGCGCGGCGACCGCCGCAGATGGCGCGGTCGTGCTCCCGCTGGAGGCCCAGTTCCTGCTCAGGTTGCGCACCGGGCGCGCCGCCACGCGCGATATCACAGAGCGTCTGCGTGTGACCGGAAGAGTCACAGCCCCACCCGGCGCTTACGTGCGGCTGTCGGCGCCCAATGCCTCGCGCCTCGAGGCCGCCCCAGGACGAGCCTTCCCGCGGCTTGGTGAGCGCGTCACCCGCGGTGAGGTGTTGGCGGTGCTGGTCGAGCTTCCCGGGGCAGGCGATCGCGCCTCGATCGTGGCCGACCGCATTCGCGCGAAGGGCGAAGCGGCCGCGGCGCAGGCCCGCAGCCGAGCATTGCGCGCTGAGGTCGAGCGCAAGCGGGCGCTGACCGGCATCGTCTCGCCGCAGGAGCTGGCCGACGCGGAGGCGGCCTATGGCGTCGCACAGGCCGAGCTGAAGGCGGCCCAGGCGATGGCCGAAGCGATGTCGCAGGACGGGTCCACGCTGCGCCTCCCGCTCGTCGCGCCGATCGATGGGATCATCGCGCGGGTCGGTGTCGGGCCGGGCACCGTCGTGGCGCCCGACGATGCGTTGTTCGCCCTGCTCGATGCGACGACATTGTGGGTTGTCGGCGCGGTGTTCGAGAGTGACCTCGCGCGGGTCGACGCGACGCTTGCGGCGGTCGTCACAGCGGACACGCTCCAAGCCCCGGGCCTCGTCGCGACACCCATCGCCGCCGCGCCGGTGATCGATCCCGCCACGCGTACGCAGGAGCTCGTCTTCGCGGTCGAACATCCCGGCGGCCTGCGCCTCGAGCAACATGTCTGGCTCGACCTCGCGGCCGGACCCGTGATGAGGGCATTGGTCGTGCCCGCCGAGGCGCTCGTCGACCTCGAGGGACGCCCTGCGGTCTGGGTCAAGACCGGCGCCGAGCGCTTCGAGCCCCGGCGGGTCGCGGTCATCGCGACCGAAGGGGAGTGGCTCGGTGTGCGCGGAAAACTCCGTGATGGCGAGCGTGTCGTGACCAACGGCGCCGCCTTCCTGCGCGGCGCAAATCCGGCGCCAGCGGAACAACGCTGACATGTTGACCGCAGTCATACGCATCGCGTTGCGCCAGCGTGTCATGGTCCTGGCGTTGGCGCTCGTCGCGATGGGCCTCGGGCTCTGGACGACCGTGCATCTGCCGGTAGACGTCTTCCCAGATCTCAATCGGCCGACCGTGACCATCATGGCCGAGGCGGGCGGGCTCTCGCCCGAGGAGGTCGAGGTGCAGGTCACCCGCCCGCTCGAGACGGCCATGAATGGCGCACCGGGCGTCGAGCGGGTGCGCTCGAGCTCGGCGGTCGGGCTCTCGATCGTCTGGGTCGAGTTCGGCTGGTCGACCGCGCCGCTCGTCAATCGGCAGCAGATCGCGGAGCGTCTGAGCGGTGTCGCGCGCGAGCTGCCGCCCGGTGTCGTACCCGAGATGGGACCGCTGACATCGATCATGGGCGAGATCATGCTCGTCGGGCTGGTCGGTAAAGACGTGCCCGGCGCCCAGGCGATAGCGCCTACCGAGCTGCGCTCGCTGGCGGACTTCGACATTCGCCGACGACTCCTGTCGATCGCCGGCATCGCGCAGGTCATCGCCATCGGCGGCGGGCGAACGACGGTCAAGATTGAGGTCGAGCCCGAGCGCCTGGCCCAGTTCGGCATCACCTGGGACGAGGTCGCGCGCGCCGTCGAGAGTGCCCAGGCCAATACGACCGGCGGCTTCCTCGACCGCCAGAATGAGGAGTGGCTCGTGCGCAACCTGGCCCGCACGACCGACCTCGATCGGCTCCGCAAAACAGTGGTCGCCACGCGCGGGGGCACGGTAATCCACCTCGAGCAGGTCGCCTCGGTGTCGCTCGGGCCTGGCGTCATGCGTGGCGACGCGGGCGTCGGCGCCCGACCCGCCGTGATCCTGTCGATCCAGAAGCAGCCGGGCGCCAACACGCTCGATCTCACTGAACGCCTCATGGCCGCATTGGCCGAGCTCGGGCCGAGCCTGCCCGCGGGCGTCGAGCTCGTTCCGCTGTTCCGCCAGGCGGACTTCATCCAGGCCTCGAACAACAACGTCGAGGAGGCGCTGCGCGACGGCGCCATCCTCGTCGCCATCGTGCTGTTCCTGTTTCTCCAAAACCTCCGCACGACCTTCATCACGCTGACCGCGATCCCGCTCTCGCTCGCGGTGACGGCGCTGGTCTTCGATCGCCTGGGCATGTCGGTCAACACGATGACGCTCGGCGGCATCGCGGTCGCCATTGGCGAGTTGGTCGATGACGCCATCGTCGACGTCGAGAATGTCTTCCGACGCCTCCGTGAGAACCGGGCCCTGGCGGCTCCCAGACCCTATCTAGACGTTATCTGGGAGGCCTCGGCCGAGGTGCGCGGCTCGATCGTGTTCGCGACCCTGCTCGTCATCCTCGTCTTCGTGCCGCTGTTCGCATTGTCTGGAATCGAAGGGCGACTCTTTGCGCCCCTCGGGGTCGCGTACATCATCTCGATTCTCGCGTCGCTGCTCGTGTCGGTGACGGTCACTCCGGCGCTCTGCGCGTTTCTGTTGCCGCACTCCAAAGCGACCGCGCATGCCCGTGATGGCTTCCTCGTGCGGGGCCTGAAGCGCGTCCAGACGCTGGCGCTCCAGCGCACGCTGGCGCACCCGTTCATCGTGCTCGCGGCGGCGCTGACGCTGGTCGTGGTAGCGATTGGCGCATTACCGTTCTTCGGGCGCGAGTTCCTGCCGGCCTTCAACGAGGGCACGGCGACGATCAATCTGCTCGCCGCGCCGGGCACCTCGCTCGCGACGTCGAACGCGCTCGGCACAGCGGCCGAGAGCCTGCTGCTGGGCGTGCCCGAGGTGAAGTCGGTCGGCCGCCGCACCGGACGCGCCGAAGCGGACGAGCATGCCGAGGGCATTCACTACTCCGAGATCGACGTCGACTTCCGCGAAGGCGGTCGCATGCGCCCCGAGGTGCTGGCCGAGATTCGTGCACGCCTCGCGGTCTTGCCTGGCATCGTCGTCAACGTCGGCCAACCGATCTCGCATCGCCTCGATCATCTCTTGTCCGGCGTGCGCGCCCAGGTTGCGATCAAGATCTTCGGCCCGGACCTCGCCGGGCTGCGCGCGGCCGCCGGTGAGATCGAGGCCGTTGCGCGCAGCGTGCCCGGGCTGGTCGATGTGCAGACCGAAAAACAGGTGCTGATCCCGCAAGTGCAGTTGCAGGTCCGGCCCGAGCGCGCGGCACGCCACGGCTTTACGCCGGGCGCCCTGGCGGAGCGGCTCGAGCATGCGCTGGCGGGCCAGAGTGTCGGTCAGATGCTCGACGGCGAACGCGCGTTCCCGATCTGGCTGCGCCTCGCGGAGAGCGCCCGCGCCGATGTGCGTGCGATCGCGCGAATCCCTATCGATACCCCTTCGGGTGTGACGGTTCCGCTCGAGGAACTCGCCCTGGTTCGGCTCGATCGCGGACCCAACACGATCACCCACGAGAACGGTGCCCGCCGCATCGTCGTCAGCGCCAATGTGCAGGGACGCGATCTCGGCACGGCGGTCGAAGAGCTGCAGGCCAAGGTCGGCACGCTCGCGCTCGGGGCGGGTCAGCACGTCGCGTTCGAGGGACAGTTCCAGAGCCAGCAGGCGGCGACCCGGCTCATCGGGTTCCTGTCGCTCCTGTCCCTTCTGGGCATGGTATTGGTGCTCTGGATCCACTTCCGTTCGCTGGTGCTGGTCGCTCAGGTGTTGCTCAATATTCCGTTGGCGCTGATCGGCAGTGTCGCGGCGCTGGCGCTGGCGAATCTGCCATTCTCGGTCGCGACCCTGGTCGGCTTCATCACGCTCTGCGGGATCGCGTCCCGCAACTCGATCCTGCTCATCGATCACTATCTGCATCTCGTGCGCGTCGACGGCCTGGAGTTCTCACGCGCGCTCATCCTGCGTGGTTCGACCGAGCGCCTCGTGCCGGTGCTGATGACGGCATTGACGGCCGGGCTCGGCCTCGTGCCACTGGTGATCTCGGCCGATGCGCCCGGCAAGGAGATCCTGCACCCGGTCGCGGTGGTCATTCTCGGGGGCCTCATCAGCTCGACCTTGCTCGACCTGCTGGTGACGCCCGCAGCCTTCTATCTCTACGGCCGCCGTGCTTCTGCGCGGGCCTTCGCAAGAATGGCGAAGCCTGGACTGCAGGCTCATGCCGTTCATGTCGCGCCGTCCAGTTCCCCGAACGACCTTGCCAAGCCGGTCGACTCATCGCTTCCCCGTGACCCTCTGGAGATAACCCATGCGTAGCCCTCGTTCTACTCTCGTTTCAGTTGTCATTCCCGCCCTGCTCTGGGCGGTGTCGCCGGCCTGTGGCGGCAAGAAGCCCGAGGCGCCCGATGCGGCTGCCGTGACCCCGGACCGCCCCGACAAACCCGTCGCTGGCGAGCACGGGCACGATGAAGCTCATGTGCACAAGGCCCCGCACGGTGGCACGGTGGTGAGTGCCGGCAATTACCACATCGAGGCCGTGGCGACGAAGATGGGCCTGGTCATCTACCTCCTCGACGACAAGGAGAAAGAGCTGCCGGTGGCGGGCGTCGAGGGCAGCGTGCTCGTCGCGCTGAAGGATGGGTCGGCACCCAAGGATGTCCCGCTGAGCGCCATGGGCAACCACCTCATGGCCGACATCGCGCTGTCCGGTGCATGGACCGCGGTCGCCAGCTTGAAGGTCAAGGGCGAGACGCTGACGGGGCGTTTCGAAGGTGCCACAGCGGGTG
>Ga0105046_10001199_pt1 | contig 39426 bp, 29 predicted proteins | sample MAT03_FD_78385 | JGI IMG/M metagenome (GOLD analysis project Ga0105046, IMG submission 78385) | Freshwater microbial communities from Lake Fryxell liftoff mats and glacier meltwater in Antarctica - MAT-03 (megahit assembly) | ecosystem: Environmental > Aquatic > Freshwater > Ice > Liftoff... | reverse complement strand
TGATCGAAGCCCGGCTGCACGCTCGCCTTGTCCTCGTCGGGGATCGTCGTGAACAGCAGCACCGTGCGGTCGCCGAGCACCGCCCCGAGCAGCGCCACCGAGCTCGGCACCTTCTCGCCCAGCGCCGTGATCGTGATCGCCGCGCGCTTGCCCGTGCGCCGCTCGCCGAGGAGCTGCCGCTCGAAGTCGGTGACCTCGCCGCGCGTGCTGCCGGCCAGCCCCGCGACCTGCTTACCGACCTCCTCCTGCATCGCCTTCATCGTGATCTCGATGTGTTCGGCGAGGTCGACCTCGACCGCCGGCTTGAAGCTCTGGATCATCAGCAGCGCGTTGCCGGCGCTCTCGACGTTGATCGTGCGCAGCTCTATCCCGTTCTCCTGGCTCGTCTCCTCGCTGACCTTCCAGTTGCCGGGATACGAGAAGGAGATCGCGTCCTTCTCGTAGCGCTGCGGCTCGTCGACCTGCGCCGTCGGCTCGGAGAAGAAGCCCACCACCCGCTCGCAGCCGGCCCCTCCGACCAGCACACAGGCGAGGAGACACGGCGAGAGGACAGCGCGGGCGATCGACGGCATCGACCGACGATGCCCGATCCCCCGCGTCGCCGGCAACACCCGCTGCGCGACCCCGCGCACGCCCGCCCACGCCCGCAGACGACCACGCTGCTACCCTGGCCCCATGCACGAGCCCATGACCCCCGCGCACGACCTCGACGACTGGACGTCGCCCGCGATGCTCGCTGACCCTTACGCGATCTTTCGCCGCATCCGCGCCACCGACCCCGTGCACTGGAACCCGCAGACCCACTGCTGGGTCCTGACCCGCCACGCCGACGTCGCCGCTGCGATCCACGACCGCCGCCTGAGCTCGGCGCCCACCGGCGCACCCAGCTTCGCCAGCCCGATCCCCCCCGAGGAGATGGCCCACCTCGGCGCCGTCGTCCCCTATTTGATGATGTTCATGCAGGGCATGGACCCCCCCGCGCACACCCGCCAGCGCGCGCTGGTCCAGAAGGCCTTCACCCCGCGCACGATCGACGGCCTGCGCCCGCGCGTCGAGCAGCTCGTGCGCGAGGCCCTCGAGCCCGCCCTCGCCACCGGTGAGATCGAGCTGATGTCCGCGCTCGCCGGGCCCCTACCCGCGACGATCATCATGGAGATGCTCGGGGTCCCCGCCGACGGCCAGCACCGGGTGCGCAGCGCCGCCGAGGCGGTCGCCGAGTTTCTCACTCTGGTGGCTCCCGTGCCCGGCCAGCTCACCGCGATCGCCCGGCGCCTCGCCGACTTCGCCAACTACATCACGCCGCTGATCGCCAGCCGCCGCGCCGCGCCGCAAGACGACCTGCTGTCCGCCCTGTGTGCCGCCGAGCAGGACGGCGAGCGCCTCGGTGATCCCGAGCTGATCGTCCTCACCACCATGCTGCTGTTCGCCGGCCACGAGACCACCAGCAACCTGATCGGCAACGGCGCCTGGGCGCTCGCCAGCAACCCCGAGCAGTGGGCCCTGCTGCGCGACGACCCCACGCTGGTCGCCCCCGCCGTCGAGGAGATGCTGCGCCACGACACCCCCGTCCAGCTCGTGCCGCGCTGGGCCCTCGAGCCGCTCACGATCGGCGAAAAACCGATCGCCGCCGGCGACCGCCTGCTCCTCAACTTCGCCGCCGCCAACCGCGACCCCGCGCTCACCCCCGACCCCGACCGCTTCGACATCCGCCGCTCGCCCAACAAACACCTCGCGTTCGGCCACGGCATCCACCACTGCCTCGGCGCCGCCCTCGCCCGCATCGAGGCCCAGACCGTGTTCGCCGCGCTCGCCCGCAGCTTCCACACCCTCGAGCTCGACCCCGCACGACCCCCGCAGCGCAAACCCAACGTCGTCCTGCGCGGCCCGGCCAGCCTCCACCTGCGCCTGCGCTGACTGTCCCTCGGGACATGTCCTGCTCGCGCTTCGCCGTCGCCGCCGCGTGGACAGTGTGGCTCCCGCGGGTGTACGGTGAGGGTCACGCGTGGCGCCGGTTGGCTGCGGGCGGTGGTCACGGCGAGCATACGTCGCAGGACTATCAGGGCTACATGGAGGGCGGCGCCGAGACGGGGGGGTTTGTCGCGGCCGAGATCCTGGAAGACCTCGAGACGGCGCTGCCGCTGGGGCTGGTCCGAGCGCTCGGCGTGAAGCTGCTGATCCCCCAGGCCGGGTACCGCGCGCGCAGCTGGGCGCCGATGAACGCCTTCCAGCGTAAACGAATCGCCAGGCAGCAGATCGCGCGTGCGCTCGACCTCCTGCAGTCCGGGCACGTCGCGCCCTGAGCTCTTCACGTGGAGCGGCGCTCACGCTTACGTGGGCGAAAGTGGAATTGGGGGGCGAGGGTGAGTGGCAGCCCCTCGGGACATGTCCCTCGGGACATGTCCCCTCGCTCAATCCGCGTCGGTCTCTTGCGCCGCCCCGGCGTACCACGCTCGCATATCTGGCCGCGCCAGCATCGCCTCGCAGTAGGCCTGCGCGCTCGCGTCGACCGCGACCCCATACGTACGAAGCCTGGTCACGACCGGCGCATACATGCAATCTACCACCGAGAACTCGCCGAACAGATACGGGCCACCCGCGCCGAAGCGAGTCCGACAGTCGAGCCACAACCCGGTGATGCGGTCGATGTCCGCCTGGGCCGCCCGCGACGGCGCCCGTTCGATGCGCGCGCGCAGGTTCATCGGCATCTCGCGCCGCAGGTCCGCGAAGCCCCCGTGCATCTCGTGCGCCGCGCTGCGAGCCACCGCCCGCACGCCAGCGTCCGCCGGCCACAGCTTCGCCTCCGGAAACCACTCCGCGATCGCCTCGCAGATCGCCAGCGACTCCCAGATCACCAGATCACCGTCAATCAGCGCCGGCACCTTGCCGGTCGGCGACGCCGTCCGCAGTTGCTCCCGCGAGTTCGGTCGATCCAGCAAGATCTTGCGCTCGCGAAACGGGGTACCGGTCGCCCGCAGCGCCAGCCACGGCCGCAGGCTCCACGACGACAGGTTCATGTTGCCGATGACGAGCTCGAGCTCCTGGCATTGCGGACGGGTGACGCGCATGACCACCACCCTATCCTGGCGCGCCCGCGCGCACCACGCCCACGCACCCCCACGGACCGCGTTCTTGATCCGGATCCGGCCGGAACCGGCCGGAACTGGCCAGGCCCACCCCCCCGTTGTTATGGTGGCCGCCGCATGCAGCCCCGCTCGTCCCTGGCCCCGCTCACCCTCTCGCTCGCCCTCGCCTTCACTGCCTGCGGAGGCGGCGACGCCAAGAAGACCGAGGCCAAGAAGACCGAGACCAAGGTGGAGGCCAAGGCCGAGCCCGTCGACGCCCCGCGCGACCCGGGCACCAGCCTCGACAAGGCCGTCGTCGCGATCGACCTCGCCGGCCCGGTGCCGCCCGACGCCAGCGCCGTGTTCTACACCGTCGACGGCGCCCTGATCCCCCTCGGTTGTTACCTCCACGACAAGAAGAAGATCGCCAGCGGCAAGGACTGCCTCAAGATCGTCAAGGAGGGCGACGAGGTCTATCTCAAGTCGAAGTCGATCGAGAACCTCGACAAGATCGGCGCGCCCAAGGCCGCCATGTGCGAGGGCCCCGTCTCCGGCGCACCCAGCAGCCTCGGCGTCCCCGCCGTCGACGCCGGCGCCACCTTCGACTACGCCGTCACCCCCAAGTCGTTCGCGCGCCAGGTCGTCCTGCTGTCCGAGGAGAGCTGGAGCGAGAAGAAGCCCGCCCTCGCCGCCGCCGAGATCGCCGCGCTGACCACCCTCGCCAAGGTCACCGGCGAGCTGACGATCGCCCAGGTCGCCCTCCAAGACCTCGACGGCGACGGCACCCCCGAGAAGATCGTCTCGGTCGCCCAGGTCAACCCCAAGGACAGCGAGCGCTACAACTTCAGCGGCGTGTTCGTCCAGCGCGGCGCCACCCCGGGCACCTGGATCCCCGTCGAGACCAAGACCAACGACACCGAGACCTTCCGCGTCCGCGGCGCGCTCGACCTCGACGGCGACCGCAGCCACGAGTTGTGGCTCAACTCCGTCACCACCGAGGGCGGCGGCGGCGACCGCCTCTACCAGCTCACCACCACCGGCGCCACCGGCCTCGGCAAGTGGACCTGCGGCCTGTAGTCCGGCCTCGCATTGACCCGCCGGCTCCGCCAAGATCTGGCGTCGCGCCCACGTTTTGGGCACACTCCCGCCGCCTTGACCCCCTGCGCGCGCCTCTGGCTGCTCACCCTGCTCGCCGCCTGCTCACCTGGCAGCCCGCCCGCGGCCGTCCCGGCGCCCCCGCGCGCCAGCGCGACCCCACCGACCGCACCTGTCCCCGAGGTCAGCCCCGCCCCGGCACCTGTCCTCGAGGCCAGCCCGGCCCCCGCCCTACGCACCCCGATCGAGCTGACCTTCGTCGGTGACATCATCTTCGGCCGCTACCGGGCCGACAACACCTTTGATGCCATCCCCGGCCCGGACGACCACCCCTTCGCCGAGATCGCCGAGCTCATGCGCTCCGACCTGTTGGTCGGCAACCTCGAGACTCCGCTGACCCGCGACCTCCCGCTCAAGAGCCCGATCGGCGCCCAGTTCCGGTTCGGGGCCTCCATGGACATGGCGCGTCACCTCGTCGACGGCGGCTTTACGGCCCTCGGCCTCGCCAACAACCACGCCTTCGACTTGCGCGCGCAGGGCATGCTCGACTCGCCCGTCATCTTGCGAGAGCTCGGGCTTATCCCGCTCGGCGCCTCGCGCACCGAGCCGCCGGTGTTCCGCGTCGAGGCGATCGATCGCAAGGGCTGGAAGGTCGGCTTCGTCGCCGTCACCTCCCGCCGCAACGCCCCGCACTTCGAGGGCACCCCCGACCTGCCCTTCCTCTCTACCAACGACTTCGACGCCACCCTCGGCCCCCTGATCGCCGCGGCGCGGGCCGAGCACGACCTCATCGTCGTGTTCGTACACTGGGGCGAGGAGTACGAGGACAGCCCCGGCACCCACCAGCGTCGCGCCGCCAAGGCCCTCATCGACCGCGGCGCCGACCTCGTCGTCGGCCACCACCCGCACGTCCTGCAAGGCATCGAACGCCACGGCCGCGGCGCGATCGCCTACTCGCTCGGCAACTTCCTGTTTGAAAACACCCACGAGGTCCCACGCCTCACCGGGGTCCTGCGCGCCCGCTTCGACGCCCGCCGCTGCCTCGAGGCCCTCACCTTCCACCCCGCCTACATCAAGCGCACCCCCAGCAAACACCCCGTGCCCGCCACCCGCGGCCAAGGTAAGTTGGTCCGCGCCCGCATGACCACCCTCAGCAAAGCGTTCACCACCGCCTTCGAGACCCGCGGCGAGGACCTCGTGCTCGCCGACTTCCCCTGCGACCCGCCACCCGCATGACATGTCTTATGCGACATGTCCATAACGACATGTCCCACACGACATGTCCCACAAGGCAGCCCGGGCCGCGCCGTCACTGCTCCGTCATTGCGCGTCGCCCCACGCCAGCAGCCGCACGCGCGCCGGCTCCCACGCCGGCAACACTTTGATCTCCGTGAACAGCGGCGCCATCGCCCCATCCATGTCGCCCGCCATGCGCAGCCACTGCTTCACCCGCGACAGCGCCCGGCTCGCCGTGACGCCGCTCGCCAGCAGCAGCTCGTGATAGCGGACCAGCAGGGCCGCGAACTCCGGGCGGCTCATGCGACGCTGCATGTCCGCCGGATCTCCGCGTAGCCGCGCGAACAGCTCGGGCCGCGCCATCGCCCCGCGCCCGATCATGAAGGCCTCGCAGCGGCTCTGGGCCGCGCAGGCCTGCAAGTCCGCCGCATCCCGCACATCACCGTTGGCGACCACCGGCACCCCCACGGCCGCCCGCGCCAGCGCCAGCGCGTGCCAGACCACCGGCGGTTGATACAACTGCACCCGCGTGCGCGCGTGCACGGTGATCCACGCCGCCCCGCCGGCCTCGGCCGCCTGCGCGACCTCCTCGATGCCGTCGGCCGAGTCCCACCCGACCCGCATCTTCATCGACACCGGCACCCCCGCCGGCACCAGGTCCCGCGTACGCCCGACGATCTCCCGGATCCGTCGCGGATACTTGAGCAGCGTCGCCCCGCCATCATGGTTGTTGACCGTCTTCGCCGGGCAGCCGAAGTTGAGGTCCACCCCCAGCGCGCCCAGCAGCGCCGCCGTGCGGGCCGTCTGCGCCACCGGCTCGGCGACCCCGCCGAGCAACTGCACGAACACCGGCACCCCCGCCGGCGTCCGTCCGTCGCGCTCGAGCTCCGGCACATCGCGCCGCAGCACCGCGGCCGGCACCGCGTCCCGCGTCACCCGCACGAACTCCGACACGCACACCGAGATCCCGCTGCGTCCGCCATCGATGTCCGTCAGCAGCGTGCGATAGACCGCGTCCGTCACCCCGTCCATCGGCGCCAGCGCCAGATACAGCCCGGCCGCATCCGGCCGGACTGCCACCTGCCCGCGCGCCGACCACACCGCGTCCCAGCGCTCGTCGGCGGTCGTTCGCAGGTCTGTGGCGGGGGTGTTCATGATCGGGATCGGCCTGTCTTAGGGGCTCGGGCCCGACCCGTCAACCAGATCCCGCGCGGCCGTGACCGCCGCACGCGCGGTCGATCATGCCCATCCAGCGCGACCGCGTAGATACCGCGAACGTTCACCGAGGTATCGCACCGGCCAGCCGGTCGGCGCATCTCGCCGATATACACCGAGATACGGCCGACGATATTGCGCGCCAGACTATACGGGCACATTTAATATGTCCCCCAGGACATGTCCATGTGAGCATGTCCCATGCTCACCATCACGCGGGCACGCAGCGCGAATTATAGCGGTTGTCGGGCCGCGATCGATCGGAGATAGTGCCGGTCGTTTCTGGAGGGTGGTGCATGAAACGAGGATTGCTGTCGCGCCTGCGAGACGGAGCGGATGGACCGCGTCAGGACGAGATCGCCGCGATCGCGGACCACCTGCGCTGCCTCCTCAACACCCGACGCGGCTCCGCGACCGGCGCCCCCACCTACGGCCTCATCGCCCTCGTCGACCTCGTCCACAACTTCCCCGACGCGGTGGCGGTCATTCAACGCAGCATCCGCGACACGATCCTCGAGCACGAGCCGCGGCTGCGCGGCGTCAGCCTGCGCCACGTGCCGGGCGGCGACCCCAGCCTGCTCAACTTCGAGATCTCCGGCCGCCTCGCCAGCGCGCCGGACGGCCTGCCGCTGCGCTTCACCACCCGGCTGCGGCCGGGGACCATCACCGTCGAATAGCCGATGTTTCACAAGCACTTCCAGAGCGAGCTCGCCTACCTGCGCCTGCTTGGGCGGGAGTTCGCCGCGGCCCACCCGAACACCGCCGGCATGCTGTCCGAGCGCAGCAGCGACCCCGACGTCGAGCGCCTGCTCGAGGGCTTCGCCTTCCTCACCGCCAAGCTGCGCGCGCGCGTCGAGGCGTCCGCGCCGGAGCTCGTGCACGGCCTCGCCGACCTGCTCGCCCCCCACTATCTCCGCCCGATCCCCGCCGCGTCCATCGTCCAGTTCACCGCCCACAAGCTCGGCCGTGAACGCGTCCTCATCCCCGCCGGCACCGAGCTAGGCAGCGTGCCCGTGCAGGGCACCTCTTGCCTGTTTCGCACCGTCACCCCCGTCGAGCTGCTGCCCCTCCAACTGCTCCAAGTCACCACCGAGGACCTCGGCGGCCGCCGCGGCCACCTGCGCCTCGACTTTCGTATGGACCCCGCCGGCCAGGCCAGCGTGTTCCATCCCGGCGGCCTGCGCCTGTTCCTCCACGGCCCGCTGCCGACCGCCTCGCTGGTGCTCCTGTGGCTGCTCCGACACTGCCGCGGCATCACCGTGCAGGCCGAGGGCGGCCCCGCCGTGCGCCTGCCCCCCGAGCAGCTCGTGCACAGCGGCTTACGGACCCCGCTGCTGCCGTGGCCGACCACCGGAGCGCCCGGCCCGCGCCTCGTGCTCGAGTACTTCACGCTCTCGGAGCGCCTGCTCTTCGTGGACTTACTCGGCCTCGACCGCGCCGCCGACGCCGCCGCCGAACGCTTCAGCATCACCTTCGAGCTCGAGCACCCCCCGCCGCTGCCGAGCCGGCTCGCCGCCGACGCCCTGCGCCTGCACTGCGCCCCGGTCCTCAACCTCTTCGAGACCACCGCCGAGCCGATCCGCGTCGACCCGCTGATCTCCGAACAGCTCCTGCGACCCGCCGAGCTGCCCCCGGGCCACACCGCCGTCTTCACCGTCAACACCGTCACCGGCGTCCACCGCGGCCGCGCCGAGCGGCGCAACTACGCCAGCTTCGCCGACCACGGCCACGACCTGCGCGCCGCCTTTTATCAGCTGCGCCGCGTCCGCTCCCCGATCGACGACGCCCTCGACACCTACCTGCGCGTCGACACCCCCGAGGACGCCGCCCCGCTCGCCACCGGCGAGGCCCTCTCGATCGAGCTCACCTGCACCAACCGCAACCTCGCAGCCGAGCTCGGCATCGGCGACATCCGCGTGCCCACCCCTCGCTCACCCACCGGCGTCCGCTTCACCAACCTGACACCGATCAGCAAACCCGTCGACCCTCCCCTCGACGGCGCGCTGCACTGGCGCCTGCTCTCCCAGCTCTCGCTCGGCCAGCGCTCGCTCACCGACGCCGACACCGTCCGCGCCAGCCTCGCCCTCCACGACCTCCACGGCGAGGCCGACCTGCAACAGAGCCGCATCAACCAGGCCCGCGTCGACAGCGTCCGCAGCGTCGAGTCCAGCCCCGTCACCCGCATGCTCGCCGGCTGCCCCGTGCGCGGCGTGCAGGTCCGCGTCAGCGTCGACGAGGCCCGCCTCGGCGGCCTCGGCGACGCATTCCTGCTCGGCTGCGTGCTCGACGAGTGGCTCGCCACCGGCGTCGCCGTCAACGCCTTCAGCCAGCTCGTGCTCACCCTCCACCCCTCCGGCGCCAGCTACGGCTGGCCCGCCCGCGGCGGCGACCGCCCGATCGTCTGAGCATCCCATGACCACGCCCGACGACCTCGACGCGCTGTGCGAACGGGCCCCCGGCGCCGACTTCGTCGCGCTGCTGCGCATGCTCGAGCGCCACGACCCCGACGCCGCCGAGGTCGGCCGCGCCGGTCCACCCGCCGACGAGCGCATCCGCCTGCACCACGACCCCTCGCTCGCCTTCAACCCCGGCGACATCCGCAGCCTCGAGCGTGACGGCGACCGCTGGACCCTCGTCACCACCTTCCTCGGCCTCACCGGCGGCGTCAGCCCGCTGCCCGCGTACCTGTGCGAGGAGGCCCTGTCCGACGACAACGCCGCCTTCTCCGCCCTGCTCGACGTGTTCCACCACCGCCTCCTCTCCCTGCTGCACCGCCTGCTCGCCGCCGACCAGCTCATCCACACCTACCGCAGCGACGCCAGCGACCCGTGGTCCGCCCGCGTCCTCCAGCTCGCCGGCATCTTGCCTTCAGGACATGCCCGAAAGACCAGCATCTCGCGCCCGCTGTGGCTGCGCCTCGCCGCCCTGCGCGCCAGCGCCACCCGCTCGGCGCACACCCTCACCACCGCCCTGCGCGAGGCCCTGCGCGACGTGCTCGACGGCGCCGAGCCGCGCGTCGAGCAGTTCACCGGCGCCTGGGTCGACCTCGACCGCGCCCAGCAGATGCAGCTCGGTCGCAGCAACAGCCACCTCGGCCCGCACGCGATCCTCGGCGGCCGCGCCCTGGCCCGCGCCAGCCGCCTGCGGATCGTCATCGGTCCCCTGCGCCGCGGCAACTTCCGCCGCTTCCTGCCCGGCGGCGACCAGCTCCCCGTCATCGCCGAGCTCATCCGCAGCTTCACCGACGCACCGATCGAGCACGAGCTCGAGCTCGTGCTGCCCGCCGGCCGCGCCCCCAAGTTCACCCTCGCCGGGCGCAGCGAGACCGCCATGCGCTCGCGCCTCGGCCAGGACACCTGGCTGCTCGGCGCCTGCGCCCGCGACACCCACATCCTCGTCCCAACCCATCGCGCCGTCACCCGGAGCCAGTAATCATGCGCGTCGAACCCAAGGTCCTCGTCCGTCGTCTCAACCCCGCGACCACCCGCATGCTCGAGGCCGCCGTCGGCGCCGCCGCGACCGGTCAGTTCTATGAGATCACCTGCGAGCACCTGCTGCTCAAGCTGCTCGAGGCCGACGACGGCGACGCCGCGATCGTCCTCCAACATTATGGCCAGCGCCGCCCGATCCTCGTGCAGCGGGTGCAACGCAGCCTCGAGCGCATGCGCACCGGCAACGGCGGGCGGCCGGTGTTTAGCGAGTCGCTGTTCCAGTGGATCGAGGACGCCTGGGTGGTCGCCTCCCTGACCTACGGCGCCACCACGCTGCGCAGCGGTCACTTGCTGCTGCAGTTTATCGACCTCGGCAGTCGGTACAGCGGCGAGAGCTTCCCCGAGCTCGACGCCATCAGCGTCGCCGAGCTGCGCAAGCAGTTCGAGGAGATCACCGCGCGCTCGCCCGAGGCCCCGCAGGCCACCGAGACCAGGCCGACCGACGCCGCCCCGGGCGCCCCCGCGGCCGCCACCAGCGACGAGGCCCTCAAGCGCTTCACCACCTCCTTCACCGACGACGCGCGCGCCGGCAAGATCGACCCGATCTTCGGCCGTCACGCCGAGATCCGCCAGCTGATCGACATCCTCGGCCGGCGCCGCAAGAACAACCCGATCATCGTCGGCGAGCCCGGCGTCGGCAAGAGCGCCCTCGTCGAGGGCCTCGCGCTGGCGATCGCCCGCGGCGACGTCCCCGACACCCTCAAGGACGTCGACCTGCGCGGCCTCGACCTCGGCCTGCTGCAAGCCGGCGCCAGCGTGAAGGGTGAATTTGAAAAACGCCTCAAGGCCGTCATCAGCGAGGTCAAGGGCTCGCCCCGCAAGATCGTCCTGTTCATCGACGAGGCCCACACCCTGATCGGCGCCGGCGGCGGGCCCGGCAACGACGCCGCCAACCTGCTCAAGCCCGCCCTCGCCCGCGGCGAGCTGCGCACGATCGCCGCCACCACCTGGTCCGAGTACAAGAAATACTTCGAGAAGGACGCCGCGCTCGAGCGCCGGTTCCAGCCCGTCAAGGTCGACGAGCCCTCGGAGGACAACGCCGCCGTCATGCTCCGCGGCGTGCGCAAGATCTACGAGCAGGCCCACGGCGTCACGATCCGCGACGAGGCCGTGGTCGCCGCCGTCAGCCTCTCGCACCGCTACATCGCCGGCCGTCAGCTGCCCGACAAGGCGATCGACCTGCTCGACACCGCCGCCGCCACCGTGAAGATCGAGCAGCGCACCCGGCCCTCCGAGCTGGTCGCCCTCGACGAGGAGCTCGCCGCCCTCCGCCGCGCCCGCGAGGCCCAGGAGCGTGACATCGCCGACGGCGCCAGCGTCGACCGCGAGCGCCACGCCGAGCTGCTCGCGCGCATCGAGAAGATCCACGCCGACCACGCCGCCCTCGCCGCCCGCTGGGAGACCGAGCGCGAGCTGGTCACCGCCCTCGCCGTCGCCCGCCAGGCCCTGCGCGACGCCCCCGCGGACAGCGACACCGCCAGCCTGACCGCCGACGCCACCGACGCCGAGGCCCGCCTGCGCGCCCACGTCGGCGCCGGCGTACCGCTGATCCACACCGAGGTCGACGCCGACGCCGTCGCTCGCGTCGTCGAGCGCTGGACCGGCGTCCCCGCAGGCAAGATGCGCGCCGGCACCATCGACGCCGTGCTGCGCCTCGAGGACGAGCTGTCCGCCCGCGTGCGCGGCCAGGACCCCGCCATGAAGGTCGTCGCCGAGACCGTGCGCATGGCCCACGCCGGCGTACGCGACCCCGGCACGCCGATCGGCGTGCTCCTGTTCGTCGGCCCCAGCGGCGTCGGCAAGACCGAGACCGCCCTCGCCCTCGCCGACCTTCTCTACGGCGGCGAGCGCTTCGTCACCTCGATCAACATGTCGGAGTTTCAGGAGAAGCACACCGTCTCGCGGCTGGTCGGCTCGCCGCCGGGCTACGTCGGCTACGGCGAGGGCGGCGTGCTCACCGAGGCCGTGCGCCAGCGGCCCTACTCGGTCGTCTTGCTCGACGAGTGCGAGAAGGCCGACATCGACGTGATGAACCTGTTCTATCAGGTCTTCGACAAGGGCGTGCTCAACGACGGTGAGGGTCGCGCGATCGACTTCAAGAACACCGTCGTCATCCTGACCTCCAACCTCGCCTCCGCCGAGATCATGGCGCTCCACGAGCGCGAGCAGCCGCCGGCCGCCAGCGAGGTCGTCGAGGCGATCCGCCCGATCCTCGCCAAGCACTTCAAGCCGGCCCTGCTGGCCCGCATGACCGTCGTCCCCTACCGCTCGCTCTCCGCCGCGATCCTGCGCGACATCACCAAACAGAAGCTCGCCAAGCTGGCCAGGCGCCTGCATCTCAGCCACCGCCTCGTCGTCGAGTTCGCCCCGGAGCTGATCGACGAGCTCGCCCGGCGCTGCACCGACCCCGGCAGCGGCGCCCGCAACGTCGACCACATCCTCCGCGCATCACTCATGCCCGAGCTCGCCCGCGCCCTGCTCGAGCGCCTCGCCGAGGACGCCCTCCCGCCGCGCCTGCGCGTCGACCTCGCCCCGACCGGCGGCTGGCGCTTCGACTTCGAAGAGGCCTGAGGACCGCCATGCTGCCTGTCATCATCGAGATCCACGACCCCGCCGAGGGCATCTCCACCGAGATCGCCTTCTCGGAGTCACCGATCCGTATCGGTCGCAACCCGCTCAACAACGTCCACCTCGATCACTCGTTTGTCTCGCAGTGGCACGCGCTGATCGAGTTCGACGGCGTCAGCACCCGCTACCACGACCTCGGCTCGACCAACGGCACCCTCCACGAGGGTCGCCGGCTCGGCCGCGCCCCGATCGGCATGCCCTCGACCGGCGTGCTCGAGCTGCACGTCGGCGCGCTCACCCTCCGCATCACCCGCGCCCCCGCCGACACCCTGCTGCTGGCCGCAGGGCGCGCCCCCTACTCGACCACCAGCAAGCGCGTCGCGGCCCTCAGCGCCGCGCTCGGCCTCGACACCCGGCCCGATGAGACCCACCGCAGCGACACTGTCTCGCTGGTCCCCGACCCGCCGACGATCCTCGCCGCGATCCAGCGATCGTTGCCGTTGCACGAGTCCCTGCGCCTGGCCTCACGCGCCCTGCTCACTTCGCTGCGCGGCGAGCTCGAGCCGCTCGGCCCCGGCGAGCGCGCCACCCTCCTCAACCGCTTCGCCGTCGCCATGCCGACGCTGATGCAGCACCCCGAGTTCCTGCAGCTCGCGCGCGACCACGGGGCCCAGTTGCCGACGCGGCCCTCGAGCGCCGAGACGGCCCTGCGCGCCCTGCAAAAATTCGTCGAGCTCTACACCCCGCGCGCCCGGCAGCCGAGCTCGCCGGCCGACATTCAGCGGCTGGTCGTCACGATCGCCCGCGTGGTCGAGCTGTCGGCCAAGTCGTTCGTCGAGCTGCGCAACGGTCAGGAGGAGTTCGGGTCCGAGATGGCCGTCCGAACGATCAAGCAGGCCTCGCGCCTGAGCGCCGCGCGGACCACCGACGAGGTCATCGCCTACCTGCTCGACTGGACCGCCGACAGCGACAACCGGCTCAAGGAATTGGTCATGACCTACGCCGACATCATGATCCACCAGGTCGCCCTCATCAACGGCCTGATGGAGGGCGTGCGCGGCCTCCTGCGCCGCCTCGGTCCCGATGCGATCGCCCGCGAAGTGGACGCCCGGCCGTTCAAGCTCGGACCGTTCCGCCTGCCGAGCTTCCTCGTCCCGAGGTCCGTGCTGCGCTGGCACCGATTCTCCGAGCTGCATCGCAACCTCACCGAGGAGGACTCCTCGCTCACCGCCGCCTTGTTCGGCCGCGAGTTCGCCCGCGCCTACGAGGCCATCGGCGGCGAGCCACAATTGTCCGAGCCCGCCGCCACCGCCATGCTCCGCCAGTCCCACGACGACATCGACCGGTCGAACCGCTAGCCCCATGGCTGACCCCACCGTCCTGACCCTGACACGCGCCTGCTTCGACGCCGCCGCCCGCCTGCGCGCGCACGCCGGCGGCCCCGCCGGACCCGAGGTCCAGGAGCGCGTGCGAGGCATCGTCGACGCCTTCATGGCCGACGCTCGCGCCGCTCGCCTCGACCAGCGCGACATCCAGGACATCGCCTACGCGATCGTCGCGTTGCTCGACGAGACCGTCGGCGCCCAGCCGGGACCCATGCGTGACGCATGGCTCGCCCGCCCCTTGCAGGTCCAGATGTTCGCCGAGAACACCGCCGGCGACGGCTTCTTTCGCCGCCTCGGCGACGCCCGCGCCGACCCGGCCCGCGCCGACGTCCTGCTCGTCTATTACCTCTGCCTGCAATACGGCTTCCAGGGCCGCTACAGCATCCGCGGCGAGCGCGAGCTCGCCGACCTGACCGCCCGTGTCGCCGACGAGCTGTTCCCGCCCGCCGACGAGCCGCGCCCGCTCGCGCCCGACGCCCTGCCCTCCGACGCCGTCGACCGCGGCCGCCGCCGCGCCTCGCCGGTGTGGGTTGCGCTCGCGCTGGTGCTGGTCGCGCTGGTCGTCTACGTCGCGCTGCGCCTGCGGGTCACCGGCGACGCCGACGCGCTGGTCCGCGACATCGACGCCCTCGCCATCGACCTCGACCGCCACGCGGAGGTTGAGCCATGAACCCCGTGTTCGGCCGCATCGCCGTATCGATCGTCCTGCTCACGTGGACCCTCGTGCTCGTGCTCGACGAGCCGCTCGTGTACGCCTTCGTCGTCACCGCGCTGGGCGCCCTCGTCGTGCTCGCCGTGTTCGTCAGCAGCCGGCTGCGGGTGCGTCGCGGCGTCCGCATGATGGCGACCCGCCTGCGCGCCGAGGCCGACGCGGCCGTCGCCGCCGTCCGTCCCGACATGTCGCTCGAGATCGGCTCGATGCGCGAGCAGTTCCTCGGCTCGATCTCCGCGCTGCGCTCGAGCAAGCTCGGCAAGGCCGGCTACGACGCCCTCTACGCCATGCCCTGGTACATGATCGTCGGTCCGCCCGGCTGCGGCAAGACCACCGCGATCTACAACTCCGGCCTCCAGTTCCCGTTTCAGCCCGCGGGCGGTGCGATCCGCGGCGTCGGCGGGACCCGCAACTGCCAGTGGTGGCTCGCCAACGAGGCCGTGCTGCTCGACACCGCCGGCCGCTACACCACCGAGGACGATGACCGCGACGAGTGGCTCGCGTTCCTCCAACTGCTGCGCGAGAGCCGGCCGCGCAAGCCGATCGAGGGCGTGCTGGTCGCGATCGGCGTCGACGAGCTCGGCGGCCTCGACGACGAGCAGGTGGCCATCCGCGCCCGGACCCTCCGCGCCCGCATCGACGAGATCATGGGCCGCCTCGATATGGTCGCCCCGGTCTACGTCCTGTTCACCAAGTGCGACCTGATCCCCGGCTTCGTCGAGAGCTTCGGCGAGCTGTCCCGCAGCGAGCGCAACCAGGTCTGGGGCTTCACCGCGCCGCTCGCCCGCCGCGACGTCGCCACCATGTTCCGCGAGCGCTTCGCCGCCCTCGTCGAGTCGACCCGCGACTACGCCCTGCGCCGCCTGGGCAATCAGCGGGCCCCCGCCACCCGCGTGCTCACCCACGGCATGCCGGAGCAGCTGCGCGCGCACGGCCCCGCGCTGGGCGCCTTCGTCGAGCACCTGTTCACCGAGAACGTCTATCAGGAGACCCCGCTGCTGCGCGGCGTGTACTTCACCAGCGGCACGCAGGAAGGTCGGCCCATCGACCGCCTGATCGGCTCGATGACCTCCGCCTTCGGCATCACCCACGCCGCCGTCGAGGCCACCCGCGAGCGCAAGAGCTACTTCCTCGGCGATGTCTTCACCCGCATCGTGTTCCCCGACCAGCGCCTCGCCGTCCGCAGCACCCGCGAGCTGCGACGCCAGCGACAGGCCACATTGTCCGCAGCGCTCACCCTGCTCGTGCTCGCCGGCTCGCTGCTCACCCTCGCCATCACCTCGCACGCCGGCAACATCGCCCTGCATCGCCAGGCTCGGGAGGTCCTCGCCGAGGTCGTCGCGGTCGGCGAGGTCGCGTCCACCAGCCCGCGCGAGGTCCCGGCGCCGCTGCGTCGCCTCGTCGCCGAGCTCGAGCACCACCGCGTCGCCGGTCCGCCGACCAGCATGCGCCTCGGCATGTATCACGGCGAGGACCTGCGCCGCGCCCTCATCCGCCTGATCGCCGCGATCCGCGGGCCCGGCACGGAGGTGCCGACCCCATGAAGATCCCCTCGCACCTCTCGCACCCCTCGCCGCGCCTGTGCGCATATGGAAAGCTGCCGGCGCACGGCGACTTCGTCCGCGTCGGCCTCACCGACGCGGTCGGCCGCGGCCTGTGCGATTGGCTGCAAGACGCAGTCGACCGGGTCGCGCGGGCTGGCGTCGCGCTCCCGGCCACCGCCCTGCACTTCATCCACCGCGACGAGCAGCCCGGCGAGGTCGCGGTCGGCGTACTCGTGCCCAGCCACGACAGCGTCGGTCGCAGGTTCCCGCTGGCGATCTTCGTCAGCGCCGCCGCGGCGCCGCTCGCCGGGCAGTGGTCGCTCGTCCCACGCGCATATCGATCGTTCCTGGTCGCCGCTGGCGAGCTCGCGCTCGCGGCTGCCCGCCAGGACCTCGCCGAGTTCACTCGCCGGCTCTCCGGCCTGTCGCCGCCGACCCCTGCCGCGCTGGTGCTCGCGCGCGCCGAGCAACATGGCCTGCTCGCAAGTGACAGCGTCGGCGACCTGCGCGGGGCCACCTTCGGCGATCGCCGATGCGCCGTCGAATACGCCGCACACACGCTGTTGACCGCCTGTCGCTCGCTGGCTCGCACCGACCCCGGACGCGCGCGTATCGTGCTGGATTGCCCGATCGTGCGGCCGGGCGACCACGAGCTGTGGGCCGCGCTCGCCGAGCGGACATTGGCGTGGAGCGCAGCTCCGCCCGGCATACTGTGGGATCCGCGACGTCTGCTGATAAGCCTCGGCGCGCCGCTGCCGATCGCGCTGCGATTGCACGTCGATCCTGCGGCCACCGCACCACAGTTGTGGCCGATGACCACCGATCAGCCGACCGCGCTCACGAGGGCGCGCGCGCAGCTCACCGCCAAGCAGCGCGCGGTGGTGGACGATCCCGGCGCGTCGCTCGGTCAGTTGATCGACGCGCTACTGTCATGACCTCGAGATGTGATACCGTGCGAACCAATCGATAGGTGGAGGGGAGTCGAATATGGCGAAAGAAGGGTCTGTCGCGCCCAAGGAGCGCATTAACATCACGTACAAGTCGTCGGGCAGCGGCGAGCCGCAGGTCGAGCTGCCGCTCAAGATCTTGATGCTCGGCGATTACACCGGACGCAAAGATGATCGCACCGTCGAGGATCGCAAGCCGATCAACGTCGACAAGGACAACTTCGCCGATGTCATGCGCGACCAGCGGCTCGCCGTCGACATCACCGTGCCCGACAAGCTGTCCACTGGAGGCGCTGCCGGCGACCTCGGCATGCACCTCGACTTCCAGGGCCTCAAGGACTTCACGCCCGAGGGCATCGCCAACCAGGTCCCGGAGCTGCGCCAACTGCTCGAGCTGCGTAACGCTCTCGGCGCCCTCAAGGGCCCGCTGGGCAACATTCCGGCGTTTCGCAAGAAGCTCCAGGCGCTGCTCGGCGACGAGGGTGCGCGCGACAAGCTGCTCGCCGAGATCGGCGTCAACGAAAAGGGCGGGGAGTAGGGACCATGAGCACACAACAGCAGACCCAGGCGGCCGACAGCTCGTTGCTCGACGAGCTGCTCGCCGAGACCAACCTCCAGGGCGACGTCGAGGCGCTCGCCGTCGCCAAGAAGGGCGTCGAGGCCTTCGTGGCCGAGATGCTCAAGACCCCGCAGGTCAAGGCCGACAAGGCCGCCGTCGACGCGATGATCGCGGAGATCGACCTGCGCCTCAGCGCCCAGATCAACGTGATCCTGCACCACCCGGCCGTGCAGAAGCTCGAGTCGGCGTGGCGCGGCCTCAAGTATGTCGTCGATCAGGTCAACTTCCGCGAGAACGTCAAGATCTCGCTGCTCAATTGCAGCAAGGAGGACCTGCTGACCGACTTCGAGGACTCCCCGGAGATCGTCAAGTCCGGCCTGTATCGCAGCGTCTATTCGGCGGAGTACGGCACCTTCGGCGGTCAGCCCTACGGGGCGATCTGCGCGCAATACGACTTTGGCCCCGGCGCGCAGGACATCGCCCTGCTCCAGTCGTGCGCCTCGGTCGCGGCGATGAGCCACGCGCCGTTCATCGCCAACGCCGACGTCTCGATGTTCGGGGCCAAGAACTACGAGGAGCTGGCCAAGCTCAAGGACCTCCAGTCATTGCTGGAGGGCCCGCAGTACGCCCGCTGGAACTCGTTTCGTGACAGCGAGGACGCGCGCTACGTCGGTCTGGCGATGCCGCGTTTCCTGCTGAGATTGCCTTACGGCGAGTCGACGATCCCGGTCAAGAGCTTCAACTTCAACGAGTCGAACATCGGCGATCACGACAGTTACTTGTGGGGTCACGCCTCGCAGGCGCTGGTCACCCGCATCGCGGATTCGTTCGCCAAGTATCGCTGGGCTCCGAACATCATCGGCCCGCAGGCGGGCGGCGCGGTCGAGAACCTGCCGCTGCATCAATACAAGGCGATGGGCGAGATCCAGACCAAGCTGCCGGTCGAGGTCCAGCTCACCGAGCGCCGCGAGTTCGAGCTCGCCGAGGCCGGCTTCATCGGCCTGACGATGCGCAAGGAGACCGACAACGCCGCGTTCTTCTCGGCCAACTCGGTGCAGCGCGCCAAGACCTTCGCCGCCACGCCGGAGGGCAAGGCGACCGAGACGAACTTCCGCCTCGGCACCCAGCTCCCTTACATGTTCATCATCACTCGCCTCGCGCACTACCTCAAGGTGCTGCAGCGCGAGCAGATCGGGACCTGGAAGGAGCGCGCCGAGCTGGAGACCGAGCTCAACAAGTGGATCGGTCAATACGTCTCCGACATGGAGGCGCCGTCCGCCGCCGTCCGCTCGACCCGCCCGCTGCGCCAGGCCAGCGTCACCGTCAGCGAGGTCGAGGGCCAGCCCGGCATCTATCGCTGCGACCTCAAGGTCCGTCCGCACATGAAGTACATGGGCGCCGCGTTCACCCTGTCGCTGGTCGGCAAGCTCGATAAGCAATAAACCATGGCCGACCCCGCCGAACTCCCCACCGGGCCCTCGGCGCGGGTCGAGGCCGTCCTGGCACCTGTCCCCGGGGACAGCCAGGTCGGCGTCGCCGCCAACTACGACCCCGAGTACGACGAGCTCAGGCGCGAGCTCGCCAAGCTCGAGTCACCCACCGCCGTGCCGGTGCAGTGGCCCCGCGTCCGCGAGACCACCACCAAGCTGCTCACCGCCCGCAGCAAGGACCTCCTGCTCGGCGTGTACCTCGCGCTCGCGTGGACCGAGCTCGATGGCCTGCCCGGCGCCGCCGACGGCCTCGCGCTGGTCGCCGGCCTCATGACCCGCTTCGGCGACGCCGTGTTCCCGGTCCGCCCGCGCGGGCGAGCCGCCGCCGCCACCCTGTTCGTCAACCGCATGGAGGCCGCGCTCACCGGCCGCAGCGTCGGCGAGCCCGACCGCAGCGCCGTCGCAGACGTGCGCGCCGGACTCGACGCCCTGCTGGCCGCCCACCGCGAGCGCCTCGGCGACGACGCACCGATCGAGCGCGGACTCAGGGACGCCGTGCGCGCGCTCGAGGCCGGCCTGCCGCCGCCACCACCACCGCCGGCCCCGCCGCCGCCCCCGGCCCCGACGCCACCCCCGCGGCCGGCCGCCGAGCCCCGCGCGCAAGCTGTCCCTTCGAACAGCCCCGCTGCGCCGCCGCCCGCCGCCCCGGCGGCCCCCGTCGTCGGCGTCGCGGCGCCGAGGACCGCCGCCGCCGTGCCCGAGTTCATCGCCCAGCTCGCCCCGGCGCTGCTGGCCGCCGGCAACCTGCTGCGCGGCGCGGACCGCAGCGACGCGATGGCCTACCGCCTGCGCCGCCTCGGTCAGACCTTCGCCCTCACGCAGCTCCCGGCCGACAGCCCGGCGCTGCCGCCCGGCGCGCAAGATGCACTCAAGGACATGACCGAAAGGTCAGCCTGGGACGAGATCCTCGACGCGGGCGAGAGCGCCGTCGACGACTTCCCGCTCAGCCTCGACTTACAACGCACGATCTCCCGGGCCCTCGGCGCGCTCGGGCACACGCTCGCCCGCGACGTCGTGCACGGCGAGGCCGCGGCGCTCGCACGTCGGCTCCCGGCGCTGTGGACCGCCACCGACCCCGACGGCCACCGCTTCGCCGACGAGAGCACCCACGCCTGGCTCGGCGCCGCCGCCGACGAGGGACCGCCCGACGGCGACGCCGGTCCATCGGGCGACTCGCCCCGCGCCCCCGCGGCCGTCGACCCGCTCGCCGAGGTCGTCGCCCACGCCCGCAGCCTCGCCGCCGAGGAGGCGTTGCTACCCGCCTTCGAGCTGCTGCAGGCGGCCACGCGCGCGGCCTCCGACGAGCCGACCCGGCTGCGCGCGCGCCTCGAGCTGGCCGAGCTCGGCCTCGCTTTCGGTCCGCCGCGCCTCGGCCTCGTCCTCACCCGCGCGCTCGTCGATGACCTCGAGCGCCACGACCTCGAGCGCTGGGACCCCGCCCTTGCGACCCGCGCGCTCGCCCTCGCCGTCCGCGCGCGCGAGCGGGCGATGATCCAGGATTACCCGCTCGACACCCCTGACGAGCTGTTCGCTCGCCTCGCTCGCATCGACGCCGCCGCCGCCCTGCGGAGCCTGATGTCGCCATGAAGATCATGCACAGCTCGCGCAGCGCCCTCGCCTATCGGCTGTGGCAGGTCCGCCCGCCGCAGCCCTCGCTGACGGTGATCTGCAAGCAGACCTTCGCGCTCACGCCCGGCACCTGCGTGCTCGCCGACGAGCCGCAGCCGTGCGGCGGCGAGGCCCACGTCGACGACGACGACACCCGCAGCCTGCGCGTCGACGGCGACCTGGCGATCTTCAAGCCCCACGGCGAGTGGTTGCTCGCCGGCACCTGCCACCCGCCGCGAGCCACCCGCGTCGCCGCCGTGGTAGTGCAGGTCGGCGCGTCGCACAAGCGCCTCGCCGTGTTCGGCGACCGCCACTTCACCCGCATGGGCCTCGCCGTCTCCGAGCCCGAGCCCTTCACCGAGCTCCCGCTGTGCTGGGAGCGCAGCTTCGGCGGACCCGGGCACGCCAGGAACCGCCACGGCCGCGGCCTCATCGCGGTCGACGGCCGCACACCGCTCCCCAACCTCGAGGATCCCACCGCCCTGATCACCGGCCCGGGCGCGCGGCCCGAGCCGGCCGGCATGGGTCCGGTCTCGACGCAATCGCCGGCCCGTCGCGCGCTCGCCGGGACCTACGACGCCCGCTGGCAGCGCACCCGCTGGCCGTACTTCCCGGAGGACTTCCGCTTCCAGTTCTTCAACGCCGCCCCGCCCGATCAACAGATCGCCGGCTACTGGCGCGGCGACGAGGACATCGCGCTGCACCACCTGCGTCCCGGCGTCGCGCTCCTGCGCACCACCCTGCCCGGCCTGCGACCCCGGGCCTTCCTGCACATGCAAGGCCAGCCCGCCAGCGCCCTGCGCGAGGTCGGATTACAGCTCGACACGATCACGATCGACGCCGACGCCGGCCTGGTGCTGTGCCTGTGGCGCGGCCTCGTCGAGGTCGCCCGCGAGGACCTCGCCGACGTCGCCGCGCTGTTCATCGCCGACGACAAACTCGCCGCCCCGAGACCCCTCTCTGAATTCGTCACCGCGTATCGCGAGGCCGGCGCCGCCGACGTCGCCGAGGAAGCCGCGTTCACACTGGTCACGCCGCCGCCCTCCGAGGAGACCGTCCCGACCATCGACGCCAAGCAGCTACGCGCCGTCTACCTCGCCGCCGGCATCGCCGTCCCCCCGGACATCGAGGCCCGCCTGCGCGCCGCCGAGGGCCTGCCCGCGGCGAGCATGTCCGAAGGGACAGATCCAGCACCACCCTCCGACCTGTCCCCAGAGACAGCCGCCTCGACCCGCCCGCCCCGCGACCCCGGGATCGCCGCGGCCCTGCGCGCCGAGGTGCTCGCCGCCCTCGCCGCCGCGACCCCGCTGACCGACCGTGACTTCACCGGCGCCGACCTCTCCGGCCTCGACCTCACCGGCGCCGACCTCTCGCGCACGATCCTCACCGGCGCCACCCTGGCCGACGCCGTGCTCGAGCGCGCCAGCTTCAGCGACGCGATCCTCGTGTACGCCGAGCTGCCGCGCGCTCACCTCGCGGGTACATCCCTCGCGCGCGCCGACCTCGGTGACGCCGACCTCCGCAGCGCCGACCTCACGGGCGCCGACCTCTCCGACGCCAGCCTCGAGCGCGCCGACCTCTCCGACGCCGACCTCTCCGACGCCGACCTCACGCGCTGCGAGCTGCCCCACGCGCGCCTCGTCGGCGCGAAGCTGCTCCGCGTGCGAGCCGATCGCGCCGACTTCTCCGGTTGCGACCTCACCGGCGCCAGCTTTCAGGGCGCCTCGCTGGTCGACGCCAGCCTCGAGGCTACCACCGCCCCCGGCCTGGACCTGCGGCGCTGCCAGTTGACCAAACTGCGCGCCTCCGAGGGGGCCAGGCTGGCCGGCGCCGACCTGCGGGGCGCCCACGCCCCCGGCGCACGCTTCGGCGGCGCCGACCTCGCCGGCGCCAACCTCAGCCTCGTCCCCCTCGACGGCGCCGACTTCAGCGGCGCCTCGCTGCGCACCACCAACCTCGCCGGCGCCTCGCTCACGGCCGCCCGCTTCTGCGGCGCCGACCTCTCCGGCGCCAGCCTGGTCCGCGCCCAGGCGATGACCGCCAACTTCGAGGCCGCCGACCTGCGCGGCGCCGACCTCCGCGGCGCCTGCTGCCACGGCGCCGAGCTGTGGAAGGCCCGCACCGACGGCGCCCGCCTCGAGCACACCGACCTGAGCCGCACCAAGCTCGCGGAGGTCGCCCGCCCGTGACCACGCGACCTGTCCCTGCGGACATCCAGGCCGCGCTCGCGACTTCGCCGGTCGACCTCGCCGGTCGCGACCTGCGGGGCCTCGAGCTCGCCGACCTCGACCTCTCGCGCGCCAGCCTGGCCGGCGCCGACCTGCGCGGCGCGACCCTCCTGCGCCTGCGCCTGCGCAGCGCCGACCTCCACGGCGCCGACCTCTCCGGCGCCCGCGGCGAGGACCTCGAGCTCGGCGACGCCGACCTCTCGCGCGCTCGCCTCGACGGCGCCGTCTTCACGCGGCTCTGCTTGCGCGACGCGCTGGTCGACGGCGCCTCGTGGCTCGCCGCGCGCTTGCCCGGCGCCGACCTGCGCGGCCTGACCCTCGCGCGCGTCGCCCTGACCGACGCCGACCTCTCCGGCGCAGATCTCTCGGGCGCCGACCTCGACGGCGCCGACCTCTCGCGCACCACCCTCATCAGCGCCCGCCTGCGTCGCTGCAGCCTCGTCGCCGCCGTGCTCACCGGCCTCGACCTGCGCGGCTGCGATCTCGCCGACGCCGACCTCTCGCGCGCCCACGCGACCGGCCTGCGCCTCGATCGCGCCGACCTCTCGCGCGCCCGTCTGCACGCCGCCGAAATGACCAAGGCCAGCCTCCGCGAGATCCGCGGCCGCTTCGCGGATCTCGGCGAGGCCGACCTCACCGGCGCCGACCTGCGCGGCGCCGACCTGCGCGGCGCCTGGATGGCCGGCGCCCGCCTGGGTCGCGCCAACCTGGCGCTCGCTCGCCTCGAGCGCGCCAACCTCACCCACGCCGACCTGCGCGACCTGATCGCCACCGGTGTGCAAGGCGCCTGCGCCGACCTCTCGCACGCCCGCCTCGAGCGCGCCGACTTCACCGGCGCCGACCTCCGACATGTCCGTTTGCACAGGTCCGTCGAGACAGGCGCCAGGTACACCGGCGCCGACCTGAGCCACGCCACCCGCACCGACGCCGCGCTCGCGGCCGCCGAGGACTTCACCCCTGCCCCGAAGGCCCACGCATGACGCAGCCCGCCCCGACCCTCGAGCTCCCCGCGACCCGCGTCGGCCCGCGCTGCGTCGTCGCCGTGCTCGGCGAGCGCAACGTCCGCGTCAGCGGCCCCGACGGCGAGCAGGACGCCCTGCTCGCGCTCGCCGGCGACTACACGCCCCGCCCCGGCGACGAGCTGCTCGTCATCACCGACGACGGCGGCCGGGCCTACGCGATCGCCGTCATCCGCGGCCTGCGTCCCGCCCCATCACCTGTACTTTCGGTCAGCCAGGAACACGGCCGCACGATCGTGCGCGCCGTCGAGGGTGACCTCGAGCTGCGCGCCGACCACGGCAGCGTCCGCATCGCCGCCCGCGACCGCATCGACCTCGAGACCACCCTGCTCGACGCCGCGCTCGGCCACCTCCGTGTGCGCGCCGAGGTCGTCGAGACCACAGCGACGCGGCTCGTCGAGCGCCTGCAGGACCGCTACGCCGAGGTGCGCGGCCTGTGCCAGACCCACGCCGGTCGCGCGCGCACCGTCGTCGATGACACCTTTCACCTGCTCGCCCGCCGCAACCTTTTCAAAGCCCTCGAGGACATGAAGCTCAAGGCCGCCAAAATTCACCTCGGCTGATCCCCACGCGAAGGAAGGTAGACACCCATGTTCCCAGCAGCGACCCGCGGCGGCGGCCAGTGCCTCGCCTTCCCCGATGTCTGCAAGGTCCCGGCCCCGCCGGCTCCACCGATCCCCGTGCCGTTCCCCAACATCGCCCAGTGCGCGATGGCCAACCCGGGCACCTGCACGATGATCGTCAAGATCTTGAACCAGCCGGCCCTGCACGTCGGCAGCAAGATCCCCATGTCGAGCGGCGACGAGGCCGGCGTCGCCGGCGGCGTCGTCTCCGGCGTCAACATGCAAGCGGCCGGCTTCAAGGTCGGCCTCCCCACGATCAAGCTCGAGGGCAACGACGCGATCGCCCACCTCGCCATCACCGGCCAAAACGGCAGCAACGCCAACGGCATCGGCGTTCATATCGTCCCCAGCCAGGGCGTCGTCTTCTTCTGAAACGAGAACACACCATGCACGCAAGCTCCGCACCCGGACTCCGCTGGCTCGTCGTCGCCAGACTCGCCGACTCTCCGAGCGGCCGCACCCGCTCGCTCGCCGACGCCCTCGACCAGCTCGGCTTCACCGCGAAGGTCGACCTCGGCCCCGCCCTCGGCGCCGCCGGCCCGCTCGCCGTCGACCTCGCATTCCCGCGGCTCAGCAGCTACGCGATCGCCGGCGTGCTCACGGCCCTGCCGCTGGCCGAGCTCGCCGCGCTGTCACAGCGCCTCGGTGGTCCGCCGAGCAAGTGCCCCGCGCCCGCCGAGCTGCTCGCGACCGTCGCCCGCGTCGCCGGCGAGGGTCCGTTGCACGCCGAGCTCGCCGCCGTGTTCGCCGAGCCCGCAGCGCCACCACCCGCGGCCCCTGGCGGTGACCTCGTCGCCGAGCTGCTCGCCCGTGCGACCGCCCCCGAGCCCGACCGGGCCGCCGAGATCGTCCAGTCGATCATCCGCGCCGCGCAGCCCGCGAAGCCGGCGACGAAGTCCAGCGCCCTGCGAGCCGCCCGCGATCGCCTCGACGCCGCCCTCGGCGCTGCGGCCCGCGCCGCCCTCGACGACCCCGCCGTGCGCGCGCGCGAGGCCCTGTGGCGCAGCCTGAAGCTGCTCCACGCGCAGACCCCCCGCGACGCCGGCCCGAAGGTCAGCGTCCTCGACACCGACCTCGCTGGCCTCGCCGCGCTGTACACCGCGCTCGCCGACGACGAGCCGATGGACCGCCCCGACGCGGTCTTCCTCGCCGAGCCGGTCACCGACCCCACGCAGCTCGCCGCGCTCGCCGAACAGGCCGCGCAGATCCACGTGCCGCTCGTCGTCAGCCTCGAGCCCGCCACCCTCGGACGCCAGGACCTCGGCGCGCTGACTGCTCTCGCCGAAGAGCCCGCGCAGATCCCCGCCGCCTGGACCGAGCTGCGCGCGCACGACGACACCCGCTGGCTCGCCGCCGCCGTCAACCAGGTCGCGCTCGTCAGCGAGTCCGGCGGCGTCGAGCGACGCGTGGTCTTCGGCTCCGCCGGCCTCGCGCTCGCCGCCCTGTTCTCGGCCAGTCAGCGCGACACCGGCGGCCTCGCCAGCCTCGCGCGCCCCGGCGTCGTGCGGGCCCCCGCCAACTGGGAGCCGGCCACGGGCCCCGACGTCGGCACCTCGATCCCGACCGAGCGCTTCGCCTCGCTGCGCGCCCAGGCCCGCCTCGCCGCGCTCGGCCTCACCGCGATCGGCAGCCCGCGCGGCGGCGACTCGATCGTCGTCGCCGCCTGCCCGACCCTGCACATCGGCGAGGACGCGGTCTCGCTGCCGGCGCAGATCCTCACCGGCAGGATCGTCCGCTTCGCGTTCTGGGCGCTCGCCCAGGTGCCCGCCGGCTCGTCCGCCCCCGACGTCGAATCACTGTTCACCCAGGCCGCTGGCGTGTTCCTGTTCCCCGGCCTCCAGCCCGAGGCCGCCTCGCTGCGGGCGAAGATCGACGGCGCCGGGACACACGTGACGATCACCGCGTCCGTGCATCCCGCGATCGCCGGCGCTCGCCTCGAGATCCAGTTCGCGCTGCCTCTGGATGTTCACCTGGCCTGATGCACACATTCGCAATCTCCGCACCGCGGCGGCCGCCCAGCCGGGCGCGGCGACGTCACGCAGGCGTGCTGCCACGACCTGTCCCAAGAGACATTATTATCGATGAGTCCGACGTTGACAGCGAAGTTTAAGCGTCGTATGGTCATCCCCCTCGCACATACGCGAGGGTGAAGTAGCGTAGAAACCGGCTCGGGTAAGAACAGGAGCGAACAATGCCGCAGGCTGTCTGGATTTCCATCAAGGGTGCGACGCAGGGTGAGTTCAAGTCTGATATCAACCGCAAGGGCCACGAGGGCAAGATCGACGCGCATAACTATCATGACAGCCTGTCGGTCCCCTACGACTCCAGCGGCGGCGCCATCGCGGGGCGCCGGGTCCACAGCCCGATCAGCTTCTCCAAGGACCTCGACAAGACCACCCCGCTGCTGGCCAACGCCGCCTTCACCAACGAGAACCTCTCGACGGTGAAGTTCGAGTTCGTGCGCCCGGTCGCAACCCTCGGCGGCACCGTCGGTGAGAAGGTGTTCTTCACCATCGAGCTCACGAACGCCAACATCGTCGCCATCTCGCGCTCCATCAGCGGAGAGAGCCGCGTCGAGACCATTAACCTCATCTTCGAGAAGATCGATATCACATACGTCGAGGGCGGCGTCTCGGCCTCGGACGACTGGTCTGCCGGGTTCGCTAACCTGACCTGAGCGCATGCGCCGGCCCATCCCAGCGCGCTGGCCAGCCGCCGCGCTGGTGGCTCTCTCCGCCACGCTGGCGTGCGGCAAGCGCTCCGGTCCACTACCGCTGTGCCTGGTCGAGACCGTCGAGCCCGGCGGATCTCGCGAGCTCGCCCCGGCGCTGTGGTTCGCGCACCTGCTCCCTGACTACGCGCGAGACACCGCGCGTGTCCGGCAGCCGGCCCGCGACTGCACCGGCGCGACGAGCACTTGGCCCACCCAAGGCCCCTGCCCGCTCGCCACCGCCGCCGCGCCCGCCCTCCCGGACCGTCCGCTCGGGCCCGACGACCTCATCCTTCAGCCGCTCGGCGACGACCGTGCCCTCGTCTGGATGATCACCACACGGTTCGCCGACGGCGACGGGCTCGGCCCCGCCGCGCTCGTCGAGTGGCTGCCCAGCGGCCTCGCCGTGCGGGCCGTCGGACCCCTGCGCGCTCCGGCCCGCGGCCCTGCGCTGCGCCTCGAGCCGCTCGCCGATACCAGCGTGCTCGTCGTCGACGCCGAGCGCTGCGCCGGCACCGAAGATTGCCGCCCGGTGACCGTGCTCGTCCCCCTCGTCGACGGCCGCTTCCATGCGACGGCGGTTCATGGCGAGGGCGGCCGCTGCGACGGACCGCCGGAGATCGACCGCGCCCGCGGGATGCAGGTGACGGCCGGAGCGTCGCAGCGCCGCTTCACCTTGACCGCCGCGCTGCGCTTCGAGGCCGGTCGCGTGACCATCGACGAGCAGGTCGGCGTCGTCGACCTCGACCCGCGACGACCCGACGACCCGCCCCGCACGTATCGCACAGTCGCCTCCTCCCGCCAGATCGCGCTCGTCGACGGTACTTTGCACGACGACCGCCCGCCCTTGTGGCCGCGGGTGCTCGCCCAGGAGGCCCGCGTCGACGCCGACGCCCCCGCCCCCGCACCACCCATCACTGTGAAGAAACCCTAGAGGAGAAACGTGACATGCCGATCCTCACCGCAGCCCAGCTCACCACGCGGCTAAAACAGGCCCACGGCACCTTTCGTGCCACCACATCGAGCATGGGCGGGATCCTCGCAAGCCTGACCAGCTACGTGGCGACCAACAACCTCTCGCATATCTGGGACGTCCACCGCGCCATCGACGCTCTGCCCGCGGCCAAGAAGCTGCGCTACCAGGTCGCGATTCAGGCGCTGCAGGACTCGATGCCGAATCTCTACTACACGCCGCCCAACGTCCTCGCGCTGGGCGGCGCGGGCATCGGCATCCCGCGGGCCGCGGGCACGCCGAACCACCAGACCGACGTGATCTACGCGCTCCACGCCCTCAACGCGATCCAGGCCGGCAACCAGCTCTTGACCGCGCTCGTCAATCAAATCGGCGTGGCCAACAAGCGCGTCGCCACTCAGGCATGGAACGGGAACCAGACCAACGAATGTGCGGTCACCGGTGGCATGCCGGACCAGGCCCAGTGCAACATCGCGCTCGCTGTCGAATACCAGCCCGGCAACGCGGGAGCCGCCATCACCAGCTGCCTCAACAACCTCGGCCACGCCGCCGGGTATGCCTGGCTCGAGGCCCAGATCGACGCGACACCGATCCACTCGCTCATGGGCGTGCCCGGCAACGTCCCCTCCTCGGTCACCCACGGCGCCGGGTGGCTCAGCGCCGCCATGATCACGGCGTGGGTCAACAACACCGCCGTGTTCCCGGCCCCACTCGTCGCCCAGCAGGCCGTGGACGCCAAGCTCACCCTGGCCACTGCCCTCTTCGCCGGAAGCACGCCCGCGGCTGGTCTGCATACGATCGTCCGCTGGAACCGCCAGAGCACCAGCTACACCAACACCGCCGGCGTCACGATCGCCAAGATCGTCTATATCTCGATGGGCCACGAGTTGATCCACGCCCTTCATAATATGCGCGGCGACCAGCCCGGCTCGGAATTCGGCACCTATTCGCGGGTGCTCTACGAGTTCTACTGCGTCGGCCTCGGGCCCTGGGCCGGAGCGAACCTGACCGAGAACCACCTCCGGCAGAGCGGCGGGTACGGAGTGCGGGTCTGCTACTGACGCCCAGGCGCAGCGATCAGAACCGGCCGCGAAGGCCGAGCCCCGCAGCCTCGAGCTTTACCCGTCCGGTCCGCTTCGCGGGCCGATTCATGCGCAGCAGCGTCGCCCCGACCGCGATGAGGGCCGCGCCAGCGGCCAGCGCCACCGCGCCGCTCCAGTCGGTGTTGTGGATGAAGCGACAGCGACCGCCGAGGTCCTGATTGCGATCCCCGGGCGAGCAGTCCGAGCGGATCTCGCGGCCATCGAGCACCAGCAGCACCACGCCGGCCGCGACCGCGGGGATGCCCACGCCGACCCCGGCCCAGCCCAGCGATCGCCGGCGGATCGCCCGTGGCGAGCGGCGCAGCGGCACCTCGATCGACTCGCGCACGCCGGTCGCCAGCGCGAGCTGGCGCTGCTCCGGCACATAACCCTCGAGCACGACCCGGACGATGTGTGTACCTGCGATCGAGGTGCGCTCGAGCGGCGTCTGCCCGACCAGCTCGTCGTCGACGTAGACCAGCGCCCCGGACGGCTGACTCGTGAGCACCAGCACCGGCGGGCCCTGGATCAGGTCCTCCAGTTGGCGGCGCAGCAGCGCCGCCTGGGTCTCCACCAAGGTGCCGACCTCACCGCGCCCGCACAGGTCGCAGCGCTCCTCGCTGGTCGCCATCACGACGCCGCCCTTGATCGTCAGCAGCTCGAGGCGGATGACATAGTCGCGGTCGTTGACGGTGACCCGCGCGCGCAGGGCGAAGGCCGCCCCGGTCGCCCGCCCGAGCGCGGCCAGGCAGGTCGCCGCCTCGCAGCCGCCCCGCGCCACGCGCTCCACCTCCGCGGCGTCGACCAGCGTGAAGGCGCCGCGCGCCAGGCCGCTCTGCAGGTGCCCGCGGATCCGCGCTGCCAGCCCGATGTCCTCGCTGCCCGTCACGATCACTGGCAGCACCGCGAGCCGCGAGCTGGCCCGCGAGGCCGTCGCCGGGGTCGGCTGTTCGGGCACGGGCGTCGGCGCCACATCTTCCTCGTCGGTCTCCGGATCCTCGACCGCTCCCTCGACCGGCGCCTCGACCGGCGCTGGCGCCTCGACCGGCGCCGGTCCGCCTTGCGCCTGCGACACCGGCGCGAGCCCGAGGCTCGCCGCCACCACACACCCGACGATCCTTCCCGGCTGTCTCAAGGGTCAGCCTCCCAGCTCCGCCCGCACGCGGGCCAGGCGTTCGCTCGCCTTCGGGTGCTTGAGCTCCGCCGCCCGCTTGTAGCGCGCCTCGGCATCGCTGTAGCGAAACGCCTTGAAGTAGGCGTCGCCGAGGCGCAGCTGATAATCGCCGTTGCCCGGCTCCGCGCGCGTCGCCTGCTCGGCGTACTTGGCCGCGCGCTCGAACTTGCCGCCGTCGAACGCGATGTCGCTGAGACCCATCAGCGCCGCAGCGTTCTGATTCCACAGGTCGAGCGCCTGCTTGTAGCGCTGGGTCGCGGTCGCCGTGTCACCGCGCTGCATCGCCGCGTCACCCTCGGCGCTCAACGCCCGCGAACCCTCGGGGTCGCCCTTCGGCGCGGCCGGCTCGGGCGCCGTCACCGGAACCGGCGCGGCCACCACGGGCGGCTTCGGCGTGCCCACGCGCGGGCTCCCGTTCGCGCGGACCACCGGCGACGTCACCGGCTCGAGCGGCGCGACCACCGGCTCCGGCGCGGGCTCCGGCGCGGCGATCGGCGCCGCGAGCACCGGCGCGGGCTCGGCCGCCGCCAGCAACCCGACCTGCTCGAGCAGCCCCTCTTCACGCAGCATCGAGGTCAGGTGCGAGCTTCCGATCACGCCGCTGCGCGCGGGGTCCTGCGCGAACGCCAGGGCCCGCTCGCGCGCCCGACCGCGGTCGGTCTCCGCGAGGATCCGCAGCGGCTCCGCGGCGATCACCTCGGTCGCGAAGAATTCGCCGGTGCTCACGCGCCGCCCGAGGTCCGCCAACTGCCCGACCGTCACGCCCGCGCGGTTGCTCGCGCGCGGGTCGAGCGGCATGAACAGCAGCGCCTGCACGTAGTAGTCGCGCGCGAAGGCCCGCGTGTCCGGGTCGTCGAAGTAACGATCGCCGAGCGCGACCAGGGCCTCGCTGAATTCACCGCGCAGGTGGATCGCCGCCTCGGCCGCCTGCGCCTCGGCGGCGCCGTCCAGCGCCTCCAGCAGCACCACGCGGTTGTACGCCGTGTCCTTGAGGTCGCCCGGCTCCGGGTACACCCATTGCAGCTTCGCCGCCGCCTCGCGGGCCTGTTGCGTGTAGCGCTCGATCGCCGCCAGGTCCGCCACGGTCGGGTCCTCCGGACGGACCACTTGCAGCGTCACGAGCACCGCCGCCGCCGCCACCCCGAGCGTCACTGCGGGCCACCACCAGCCCCGAACCTGCGTCTCCGAACGCTCCGGCGCGAGCGCGGCCAGCAGCGTGTCCATCGACGGATGGCGGTCGTTCGGGTCCTTCGCCAGCCCGGTCTTGAGGATCGGGAACAGCCACGTCGGCGCCTTCACACCCGCCGGCGGCGCACGCAGAGCGCCGCTGTTCACCGAAGCTTGGAGCTCGGCGAGACCCGCGTCGCGCTCGCCGAACGGCGGCTGGTGATAGACCGCGGCGTAGAGCGCGACGCACATGCTGAACTGATCACTACGCCAGTCGATCGTCCCGCCCGCGAACTGCTCCGGGGACATGTACGCCGGCGTGCCCATCAGCGTGCCCGCCAGCGTGAGGTCGAGGCGCAGCACGCTGGTCTTGCCGGTCAGACGCGTCAGCGCCGAGTCGACGCCCGCGACGCCCGGCTCGCTCGCCCGGTCGAACTCCGCGCGCGCGAGCCCGAAGTCGAGGACCCGCGCCGTGCCGTCGCCGTCGATGAGCACGTTCTCCGGCTTGAAGTCGCGATGCACGATGCCTTGCCGGTGCGCCGCCGCCAGCCCGCGCCCCGCCTGCACGAACACCTCGAGGATCTCCTCGACGCCGCGCTCCTCCACGACCAGCCACTCGCGCAGGCTCTTGCCCTTGATGAACTCCATCGCCATGAAGATCTGGCCGGCGAACTCGCCGACCTCGTAGACCTGGACCACGTTGGGGTGTGACAGCTTGGCCATCGCCTGCGCCTCGCGCAGCATCCGCGAGCGACCGTCGCTGCCGGCCGCCCGGTCGTCGCGTAGCACCTTGATCGCGACCCGGCGATCGAGCTCCTCGTCGTAGGCCGCGTACACCACGCCCATGCCGCCGGCGCCGATCAGCCGCAGCACCGCGAAGCGATTGATCCGCCCCGGCTCGCCGGGCCTGGCGAAGATCAGCGCCTCGATCGAGGGGTTGCTCGCCGACCCGTCGACCGGCGACAGCGTGCCGTCGTGGGCGTCGTTCTCGGTCTCATCCCCGCCCGCGGACCGGAAGCTCGGCACCCGCACCGCCGTCGCCCCGACGTCGACGCCGCCCGCCCCGTCTCCTGCGAGGGTCGGCGGCGCGGAGCGGCCGGCGAGCCCGTCCTCGGATCGTTTCACCTGCATGAGACCAGCAGCCGCAGCGTCGCAGCCGCGGGCCAGCGGCGCAACCGTGATCATGACGATCGCCGGGTCGCGAGAGCGTCGTCGCGGGCATCGCTCGAGCGCCGGTCGCATCCGCCCGCCGGCCGGTCGCGTCCGCCCGCCGAAGCGCGCTCAGGGCAGCGTCTGCAGCTCGAGGCCGCCCGGATACCAGTAGCTGGTCGCCAAGGCGTGCCCGTACACCGACGCACCGAACGGCTGGTCGCCGGCGATCAGGTGGGTGCCGAGGACGTTGGCCGACATCGACAGGCTCCGCGTCACGAAATTGGTGCCATCGATCTGCGTCAACCCTTCGATCGGGCTGCCGTCCATCGTCAGCGAGGCCCCGCTCGGGGCGATGACCGTGAGCAGCCGCGAGACGTACAACGGCGAGGCCGCCAGGATATAACTGGCGCGGTACTGCCCGGTCGGCACCGCGATCGTCATCGACGGGTCCGTGGCCATGAGCCCGCCGGTGAGGTACTGCGCGACCAAGATCTTCTTGTCGGCGACGATGCTGAAGCTGTTGGTGGTCGGACCGACCTCCGCCCACTGACCGGCGTAGTCCAGCGAGGTCGGGGCCTCCTGCGGCGGCGAGAATGTCAGCTGCGTCTCGGCCTCGGTCGCAATGACGCGGATCATCTGCGGCCGGTCCACGAGGTCCGGACCGAGCGGCGGCGTGACGATGTACTCCTTCGACAGCGCGCCGATCGGCGGCATCGACTCCTCGAGGTGATCGCACGCGAACTGCCCGAGCGGGACCTGACTGCAACGGTGACCCCCGAACACCGCCACCGGCCGGTCCGCGGTCACCCGCGTGCCCGTAATATCGCCGCCGATCGCGAACACCTCGAGCACGTCGCCCGCGTCGAGCGTGACGACCCCGCTGCCGTCGCCCGCGACCCCGCCGCCGGGACCCACCGACCCGCCGAAGTCGGGCGGCGTCAACGTGACCTGCGTGGCGTCCTCGCTGGCGAGCACCGCATAGAACCCGCCGAGCGGCTCCTGGCCGTTGCCGACCCAGAACTCCCGCGAGGCGATCATATAATCGGTGCCCCACGTGTGCACCGGCAGCAGCAGGCTGGCGTCACCGGTCGACGACGGCTGCAGCGGCTCGAATTGATAGATGACCACCGGCTGCGTCGATCGCAGGCGATAGGCGCCGTCGGCCACGAGCACGCTCTTGGTGCCGTCGGTGGCGCCCGACTGCGAGACCTCGTCGATGTAGCTCAGCGAGATCGAGGTGGAGCCGAACGATGCCACCGTCGTCTTCGTGACCATCTGGTCCGCACGCGTCACCGTGATCGTCGCCTCCGCGACCCCCGTGTTGACCACGATCACCCCGTAGCTCGCGGTCCACGGGTTCGGCGAGTGCAGGTTCGCGAGCGAGCTGCCATAAAAATCGCAGCCGCTCTGGCGCAGCCCGAGCCCCGCCTCCGCGCAGAGCCCCACGCAGGTCGCGTCCATCGCGTCGCAGCTGAGACCCTGCAGCGCGTCGCAGGTCTCCACGTCCTGCCACGCGCTGCCGTCGGCGGTGCAGCTCTGCAGGACCTGGCCGGCGCATCGCGTCGCGTCGGGCGGACACAGCACGCAGCCGAGGCCCGGGGCGCACACCGACGAGCACAGCTCCGTGCTCTCGAAGCCGCCGACCCCGTCACACACCTTCGCCGTGTCCGCCTCGCAGACGATCACGCCCGCCTCGCACAGCGCGCCGCTGGTGCCCGTCGACGATGTCATCGATGTCATCGACGTATATGTGGTGCCCGTGTCCGTCGCCGACATCCCCGAGGTCGCGCCGGTGCTGTCCGTGCCGGTCGTCACCGGCAGCCCGCCGGTGGTCGGCGCCGTGGTCGACGCATACGTCCCGCCCTCGCTCGCGCCACCCGAGCTGGTCGCCAGCGGCGGCTCGACGAAGTACGGGTTTTGTTCCCGACATCCTGCGGCGACCAGCGCCCAACCCACCCACTGCCACCGCACGCGGCGATCAACGCACACCCGCGCGCCCCTGACAAGCGCCGGCCCGGGGTCCGGGGTCAGTCGATGCCGCGCAGGCGACGGACCCGCTCATCCCGCCGCTTGATCGTCCGCTTCTTGACCACCAACGGCACACGCACCGTCTCCAGCAGCTTGCGCTTGCGCGCCAGCACCTCGTTGGGCTCCGCCAGCGAGCGCAGGCGGGCGCCATAAAGCCGGTGGCGGCGATCGACGAGCCCCCAGTACACCGTCCGGCGCGCGTAGCCGGCGATCGCCGGCGCGCGCGTGAGGTCGTGGCTGCGCGGCGCGACCGTGTTCTGCACGAACGCGAAGGCGCAGGCCGGCGCCGCGCAGGCCGGGTCGAAGGTCACCCACAGCCGCCGTTGTCCATTGAGCAGATCCTCGCCGACGATCTTGCCCGGCGTATTGCGACCGATCACCACCTTGATCGTCGCACGCCGGGTCTCCTGCACGACCTTGCGGTTTGCCACCTCGATCGCGTCGGGCTCGTCGACATCCTCGTGCGCGACGATCAGCTTGCGCCCGACGTACACCCGCAGCGCCTCGCCGTCGATCGCCGACAGCCGCGCGAGCTCCGGCGGCGTCAGCGTCACCCGCTTGTAGCAGCCGGTCGCCAGCACCGCCGAGATCACCGCCGTCACCAGGGCCCGCGTCGCGTTCACGGGTCACCTGTCCTTCCGGACATGTCCTGCTTGCCCTTGCGCCGCTTCGCCGGGCGCTTGACCTCCGGCAGCGGACAGGGCACCGCCGCCGCCGCCAGCGCGCGCGGCAGGGCCAGCGCCGACGCCCGCAGCGGCGCCAGCAGGCCGCCCCCGGCCCGTCCGGGCACCCCGAAGAACGGCGACTCGGCGCGCGCCGGACGGATCTTGATCGCGACCGTCAGCCCGCCCTGATCCGCGAACACCCAGGTCGCCGTCAGCAGCCCCGACTCCGCCGAGCCGCGCACCTTGCCGCGCTCGAGCAGGCGAAACAGGCCCCAGTCCCCCTCCTGATGCACCACCTCGCGAAACCCACGACCCTCGACCACCAGCGTCGCCGCCTGGTCGTCACCCTCGGCCGGCCAGCGCACTCGCTGCCACTTCTCCGGCCCGTTGCGATGCGAGACCTGCTGCTTGCCGAGCATCAGCGCCGTCACCTCCACCCCGGGCGTCGGCGAGATCTGCACGTCGAACTCGACCAGCGGGCCCGCACCACCCGGCGGGAACATCACGCTCGAGACGTCGCGCGCCGCCGTCAGATATCCCGGCAGCCCGGCCACGAACACCTGCGACAGGTCGCGCCCGAGCTGACGCGAGAAGATGAACTCGTCACCCTCGCGCGGCACCGGCCGCTGCAGCACCTTGTCGTAGAACGACCACAGCGTGCCCTCCCCGGGCTTGTAGAACGCCGCGAAGTCGGCCAGCGTCGCGTCCTGGGTCGCGTCGGCGGCGAACGGATAGCGGGCGCGCAGCGTACGGTCGTGCGGCGCCACCACCTCGCTACACCACTTGCGGGCGACCCCGCCGGCGACATCCCCCTGGATCGCCTCCCCCAGTCCGGCGAGCGGCGGCCACAGCAGCGCCTCGAAGCGCGGGCGCCAGCCGACCTGCTGCGCCTCGATTAAGCCGCGCACCCGCGTGCGTGCCGCCTGCAAGCGATTCATCAGCTCCTCCGACCTGGCCGGCTCGTCGAGGTACGCCTGCAACGCGTCACGGAGGAAGATCAGCTGCTCCTGATAAATGTCGAGGTCGAGCGTCACCGGCGGCGTCGCCTCACTGCCCTCGGCCACCGGCGGCGTCCTCGGCGGCGCTCCAAAGCGGGCCAGGCCCGCGAAGCTCGCCCGCACGTCGTCCGCCAACAGACGCGGGTCGTCCGAGCTCCCCGCACCCTCGCTCCCACGCAGACCGCCGAGCAGCGCCGTGCCCGCCTTACCTGTCTTCTTGGCCAGCTGCTTCTCGCCCTGCGCCTGCGCCACCTCGCCGAGCTTTCCCAGCACGTCGTCCGCGCCCGCCTCCGGCTCCAGCGCCGGATACTCGAGACGCGTGTGGTAGGCCACCGCTCGCAGCAGCCGCGCGTACGGCGGCGGCGCCCCGCGGCTGAGGTCTTGCAGCATCAGCAACGCGTCCATCCTCGAGACCGGCGGCGTGACGGCGATATCGTCGATGAAGCGGCGCCACTCGTCGATGTAACGCTCGAAGTACTGCGACTCGAGCGTGTCGCGCAGCGTCTGGTCGCGGGCGTCGAGCTCGGCCTGCGACAGCCCCAGCACCCACGGCTCGGCCTCGGCGGTGGCCGGCATCGCCAGCTCGTCGCGCACGATCTGCTCCCAGCCCGGACGCGTGAACGCCCCGCGCACCGTACGCCCCGCCGTCACCCACGGCGCCACGCTGCCCATGATCTCACGCGCGCTGAGGTCGTAACCCACGCGCGTGCCCTCGGTGATCATGCGCTCGAGCGTCAGCTCGACCAGCGGCTTGCGACCGAGGATCGCCCGCACCTCGGCCACCAGCGTCTCGTCGCGTAGCAGCAATTGCCCCGGGTCCTCCGCCGCCAGCGCGACGAAGGTCCGCAGGTGACGCTCGAGCTTCTGCACCGCCTCCGGGCGCGCCGAGCCGCCAGGCCCGCCCCAGTGCTCCGCCAGGCGCAGTTGTAAGAATGCCCGCACCGCCGGGTTGTCGAGCGCCGGCTGGGCTCCGCTCGCCGGCGCCGTCAGCAGCAGATGCAGCTTGAGCTGCGCGTGCGCCCGCACGAACTCACCGCGCGTCGGCTGGCTCGCCGAGGCCCCGTGACGCACTACCAGCGCGCGCAGGCGCACGGCGTCGGCCTCGAGCGCCGGCAGCAGCAGGTCGGACCGCAGCACCGCCGCGTACAGCGCGTCGACCGGCCGGCGCAGCGCCTCGCCGATGAACATCCCGAAGCGCAGCGCCAGCGGCCGATCGTCGTGATAGATCGCCAGCGTGTCGGCCAGCGCGCGCAACCCTTCTATCTTGCCGAGCGGCAGGTCGGCGCTGAGGCGGCGCTCGGCGTGGTACGCCTCGATGTCGGCGAGCGCCTCGTCCGCCCCGGCGATGATCCCCGCGTTGCCCACGTACGCGTAGCCCGGCAGCGTCGACGCCAGCGCCGCGACCGTCAGGATCGCCGCCGCCGCCGACCACTGGGCCCGCCGCTGGCGCCGGCGCTCGACCACGCTGCGCACCGCCAGCTCCTGGTCAGGGAACACGACCTCGGCGAACAGGTCGCCGAGGAAGTAGCTCTTGGGGTCACGCGCCGGCTCCTGAAGGATCCGCTGCGCCGCGATCCCGAACGCGTTGCCCATCGCCGCCAGCACGCGGTCGATCGGCCGGCCCTCCTGCGTGCCGCTCGTCAGGTACACCCCGCGCAGCGGCGGCGTCTCGCGGTAGCTGTTCTCGCTAAACACGTGGCCGACCAGCTCGCGCAGCGGTTCGCGCAGCGCCTGCAGCTGCTGCGGGAAGCCGAGGATCTTCTCGCGGTGGTCGACCCGGCGCACCCCCGCCAGGCGCTGCTGCGCGACCCGGTCGAGCGCCTCGCCCAGCTCGTCGAAGTGCTCGCAGAAGCGGGCCTCGGCGCCCGGCGTGGCCGCCCCGGTCGCCGGATACGTGAACCCCCAGATCTGCCGGCGCTCGGCCTTGCTGAGCGCCCCGAAGGTCTCGACGAAGCCCGGCAGCAGGTCGCACTTCGTCACCAGCAGGTACACCGGCGCCGTCATCTCCAGGCGCGTCATCAGCTCGTCGATGCGGTCGCGCAGCGTCCGGCCGAGCACGTCGAGTCCGGCGCTGTCGAGCCCGCCGACCTCATCCGCGCCGATCGCCACCAGCACCCCGTTGATCGGTCGCCGGCTGCGTTGCTCGCGGAGCATGTCGAGGAACCCGAACCACTCCTCGCGGTCCGCCTCCTCAGACGTGTAACGGCCCGCGGTGTCGATCAGCACCGCCTCGTTGCTGAGCCACCAGTCGCAGTTGCGCGTGCCTCCGACCCCTCGCAGCCCCGCCTGTTCGCTCGACAGGTGCGGGAAGCTCAGGCCCGAGCTGCGCAGCGCCGTCGTCTTGCCTGCCCCTGGCGGGCCGACGATCACGTACCACGGCAACGCGTATAGCGCGTCGTAGCCGCGCTTACCGAGCTTCGACGAGCGCAGCGACTCGACCGCGCGCCGGAACTCGCGCTGCATCGCCTCGATCTCGCCGCGCTGGTCGGGCCGCGCGACCGCCATCTGTTCGGCCGCCTGCGCGTGCAGGGCCCGCTCGATCTCCTTCGAGGCCAGACGCGAGCGACGGCGCCGCACCAGCCACAGCGCCGCCAGCACGCCCGCCGCCAGCAGCGTCACGCCGACGGCGATCCACAGCGGCAGCGCCAGCACCACCACCACCGCCCACACCGCCGCCAGCAGCACCACCACCAGC